>Ga0272441_10003722_pt1 | contig 28653 bp, 29 predicted proteins | sample SSMProp6N_FD_193582 | JGI IMG/M metagenome (GOLD analysis project Ga0272441, IMG submission 193582) | Marine sediment archaeal communities from Little Sippewissett salt marsh, Falmouth, MA, United States - SSM-Prop-6N | ecosystem: Environmental > Aquatic > Marine > Wetlands > Sediment ... | reverse complement strand
CTCTCCAATCATCTCACATTCAGAACACAGGATGATATCCGAAAACCTCGTCAAAAAAATCAAACATCACCTGGGCGCCCCGCGACCGGTTATCGAGCTGACAATGATCGTCCGACCGGTCATCCTTCATGGTGAATACATGAAGGGCTTTCCGGGAAGAGGATATTCCGTCGATAAACTGCTTGGCCTGCCGTATGAGGGTTTCTCCGTCCCCTTCACTTACCAGCGCAAGGGCCGGGACCGTAATGTTCCCGAGATGTTCCTTTACCGTAAAATTCTTCAGAAAGGCCAGACGGACCGGGGTCCTGCTCATTTTCTTCAGAGCGATTCTGCCCATCCATGCCACTACAAAGGGAGGCAGTTTCCGTACTGTTTCAAGTAAATTCCCTTTAAAAGCGACCGTTGCCTCCAGTACATCGATGAGAGGGCTGTTCGGAGCTACAGCCTGTATTCGTTTTTCAAAAGCCGCTGTCCTGCAAGCGACATATCCCCCAAAGCTTTACCCGGTCATTCCCAGCCGTTCATCTGTTTCCGGCAATGTTTGAAGCATATCGATAGCAGCTTTATACGGATTTTCGTAGTCGGGCCGCTTTCAGAAAATTGCTTACGCTTTTTTTCCATACCGCTAATCATGCGCGGTTTCGATAACTCTTCCGATATGTATGACCGTATGGAAAAAGATTATGGTTTTTCTGATCAGATCTACGACCTCATTATTCACGGTCTAATCCGCAGCGGCTAAGGGTAAATAATTCAGGATCGATTCATTATCTCCGAACTTTTCCCGGATGTTTTCACCGAATTAATGGTTTATCCGACTTTTCTTTATATTTCCCGATTTCTTCCTGGACCATGGCATCACACAATTCATTATAATCGTCCCCTGCATGCCCCTTGACCCACTTCCACTCAATCTTCAGGGCTGATGAAACGCTTAAAATCTCTTTCCATAAATCCTGATTTTTCACCGGCTTCTTCCCGCTGGTCTTCCACCCGTTTTTCACCCAGGTATGGATCCATTCGGTAATGCCCCGCTTCACGTACTGGGAATCAGTATACAGGGTTATGGAGGCGTTTTTCCAGGAATCGTGGCTCTGCACATCCTTCAGGGACTGGAGAACAGCCTGGAGTTCCATCCGGTTGTTTGTGGTTTCCGGCTCGCCCCCGGAAACCGTCTTTTTATCCGGACTCAGGAGGATAACATAAGCCCACCCTCCTGGGCCCGGATTTCCTGAACAGCCGCCGTCAGTATAAATATCAATATTCATATGCTCACAAGATTAACAGAAGTCTCATGCAAAGCACAAGGAGGCCAAAGAACGATCGGCCTACAAAGTTATCCCGTATTCTTCGCCGTATTCCTCAACAACAAAATCGATGTCCTTGTCTCCCCTGCCGCTGAGGTTCACGAGAATCGATTTCCGCGGTTCCTCCTGGGCAAGCTTTAAGGCATGGGCAACAGCATGGGCGCTTTCCAGGGCAGGGATAATCCCCTCCTCCTTGCTCAGTTCAAAGAATGCGTCAAGGCACTCCTTGTCGGAAGCGGAAACATATTCCACCCTGCCGGTATCCTTCAGCATCGAGTGCTCGGGGCCGACCCCCGGATAATCGAGGCCGCTGGCAATCGAGTACACAGGATCAGGGTCTCCGTTTTCGTCCTGGAGAAGGTAGCACTTAAACCCGTGAATGATTCCCGGTTTCCCGTAGCTGATTGTCGCTGCATGGTCGCCCTTCTGCAGGGAACGGCCCGAAGGCTCTACGCCGATAATCCGGGTAACATCATCATCAAGAAAAGCGGAAAAAATACCCATGGCATTGCTTCCGCCGCCTACACAGGCAACAACAGTGTCGGGAAGTTCCCCGGTCATATCAATAAACTGCTCCCTGGCCTCTATACCCACTACCCGCTGAAAATCCCGTACCATCATGGGAAAAGGATGGGGGCCTACTACGGAGCCGATGCAGTAAATCGAATTGACCGGGTCCTCCAGGTACGCGGCAAAGGCGGAATCCACCGCTTCCTTTAAAGTTTTAAGGCCGAAGGATACAGGCACGATCTTCGCGCCGAGTATTTTCATCCGTACCACATTGGGGTGTTCCTTAACAATATCAACCTCTCCCATGTGGATTTCACATTCGAGACCGAAATATGCCGCCGCAGTGGCCAGTGCCACGCCGTGCTGTCCCGCACCGGTCTCGGCAATGAGTTTTTTCTTGCCCATATGTTTTGCCAGGAGGGCTTCACCCATGCAGTGATTCAGCTTGTGGGCGCCTGTATGGTTCAGGTCTTCCCTTTTCAGGTAGATCCTGCCGTTATATTTATTGGAGAGCTTCCGGCAGAAATAGACAGGGGTTGGTCTTCCCTGGAAATGCTTTCTGATACTCCTGAGTTCTGAAATAAATTCGTGGGATTTGCTGATGGAATAGTAGGCGTCGGTGATCTTTTCCATCTCTCCCTGAAGTTCTGGAGGAATAAAGCTTCCTCCGTATTCCTTAAAAAATCCTTGTACGTCGGGAATTGTTTTGAAGTAATTATTCATAATGTGTTTCTCCATACAGTAACATTTGCCAATGACAATACCCATTTTCTCTATTCTTGCCAATACAAAATCAGGTTTTTTTTCTTATATCTTGATAAAATACAGAGATTCTTTCTATACTGAATTCATAAACATCCATCTAGGGGGGGAGGATGGCTGACCAGCTCATAGTTAAAAATCTCGAATTCATTAAGGTACTGCCCTACTGGGCCCAGGAACTTTCCTACAGATACTGTTCTCAAACTGCAAATCTTTACATGGTTCACGGAAATATCCGGGATTTTCTTCCCCATAAACTGTATGAAGGAGAGTTTATCTTTGTCAGGATCCAGGATTACATCTCTGAGGTTCTGTTCGGAAATAAAGACATTATTGCCTTTTATGACCGGTCTTCAGGGGTAAATTTCTGTACCCCGGAAATGCAGAAGGAATACCTGAACACAATAGTAAAAGTTTTTCCCGATAATGAAGCTCCGGATTATATCTCGAATAATCCTCTTCTCTCTTTTCCCTTCCTTGAAAAATACTTTCTGATGAATATCTCCAAGAAGAAGCGGATTGTTCTGATCATCGATTATGCGGAAACAATCGTTCCGAACTGCGAACTCAGCAGAATGGGTGAAGAGGATAAATTCTGCCTTGTCACCCTCAACCGGTGGTCCCATGATCCGATTTTTACCCAGGGCGATATTTCCGTCATTCTATTAACGGAAAATCTCGTTGATATCAGCAATACCCTTATCAGGTCTCCCAGCACGGTAAAAGTAAATATTCCTATCCCCGACGAATCCGTGCGCACATCATTTCTTAAATATCTCGACCGCCAGGGATCCCTCCTTCTGGAATCAAGACTCAATCCTGACCGGGTCGGCAAACTCACCAGCGGTCTTAACCTTGTTAATCTTAACCATCTCGGAGCTGAAGCCTTTCAGGAGGACAAGCCCCTGTCCCTGGAATACCTTCGGCAGAAGAAAAAAGAGATTATCGAGAATGAAGCCGCCGGTCTTTTAGAATTTGTAGAAACTGAGCATGACCTTTCCATGGTATCGGGCCATGATTTTGTAAAGAAACGGTTTAAGAGCGCTGCCCGGGCTATAAAACAGGGAAGGCTCGACGTCCTTCCCATGGGCTACCTGATTTCAGGGCCCGTAGGCACGGGAAAATCCTTTATGGTAAGCGCTTTTGCCGGAGAGATCGGAATTCCCATTGTGAAATTCCGGAATTTCCGCTCCAAATGGCAGGGGGTAACTGAGGCGAATCTGGAAAAGGTCCTCAATATTTTGAAAGCCATGTCTCCGGTTGGTGTTATGATAGATGAGGCTGACGCATTTCTCGGAGACAGGAACCAGGAGGGGGATTCCGGTACCAGCAACAGGATTTTTGCGCAGATCGCTTCCTTTATGGGAAACACGGAATACCGGGGCAGAATCCTCTGGTTCCTGATTACCTGCAGGCCTGACCTTCTGCCTATAGACTTAAAACGTCAGGGAAGGGCTGAAGAGCATCTCGCTCTCTTCTATCCGGAAACCAGCGATGAGAAGGAAGACCTGTTCCAGACATTAATCAGAAAACTGAAGATCCGTACGGAAAAGCTCAGCGCTTCAGATCTTTTCAGAAAATTTCCTTTTGAGTTTTCAGGCGCTGATATTGAGTCAATACTGATCAGGGCAAAATTTAATGCAGCCATGAACAATCACGTAACAGTCCTGCGCAAGGACATCGAAGAAACAATTAAAGATTTCGTTCCCCCCTCTTATCCCCACGAGATAGAACTGCAGAACCTGGTTGCCGTTCTTGAGTGCACAAGCAGGGAGATGGTTCCGAAAAAATTTCAGAACCTGGACAGGGGAAAAATCATCCAGGAAATCCGGGAATTAAAAACCCTTCTTGGCGAACGGGAATAAAAACAGGAGAATAGTTATGAACATCGAAAAATTACAATTCGGCACAGCCGGGGAAAACAGAATTGCGGACCTCTTTATCTTAAAAAATGACAGCGGCTTTTCCGCATCAGTAACTACCTACGGCGGGATACTTACATCTGTAAAAATGCCGGATAAGCGGGGCAGTATTGATGAAATCACCCTTGGGTTCAACAATCTCCAGGGGTACCTCAGCGACCACCCCTATTTCGGCGCAATTGTCGGACGATTTGCCAACAGAATCGCCGGAGGCAAATTTACTCTTGACGGTAAAACGTATACTCTCTTTCAGAACAACGGGAATAATCATCTTCACGGAGGAAAAGAGGGCTTTGATAAAAAACTCTGGGAAGGAACTTCCTTTGACAACGGCAATGAGGTGGGAGTAAAACTCACTTATACCAGTCCTGACAGGGAAGAGGGTTATCCTGGGAAACTCTCCATGTCAGTAACCTACACCTTAACGGAAAAAAACGACCTTATCATTGCCTATGAAGCTGTAACCGATAAAGCGACTCCGGTGAATTTAACTAATCACGCCTACTGGAACCTCGCAGGAAGCTCCTCCGACTCAATTTACAGCCATGAACTTATACTTTATGCGGATAATTATCTTCCGGTAAATGACGAACTTATTCCCACCGGAGAAATACGTCCGGTTGATAATACTCTATTCGATTTCCGGAAAAAGAAAAAAATCGGCAGGGACATAGAAGAAGCCGGAGGATTCGATCACTGCTACATTCTGCAGAAAACCGATTCCACCCTTTCCCCTGCAGCGGAAGTCTATGATCCCTCCTCAGGAAGAACCATGAAAGTCTTTACCAGTCAGCCTGCCATACAGCTCTATACAGGCAACTTTCTCGAAGGAACCGCCGGAAGGGACGAACGGGTGCATAAAAAACACTGTGCTTTCTGCCTTGAAACCCAGGGATATCCTGACGCAGTTAATCAGCCTGACTTTCCATCGGTAATTCTCAGACCCGGGGAGACCTATCTGCATACAACAAAACACTCTTTTTCCGTTTAATTTTCTTTATAAATCTATTGACTTTCCGTATAAAGTACTTTAATGTACTATAAAGGACATTAAAGTACTATTATGGCAGATAGAGAACAATTAGATGAAATTATGACCCTCTCTGAAGTGGCTGAGTATCTTAAGGTTGCAGAAAAAACCGTGCTCCGCATGGTTCACCGCAACGAGATACCCAGCCTGAAAATTGCCAGTCAGTGGAGGTTTCTTAAGCCTGTGATTGATGACTGGCTTATTTCAAAAATGAAGGATTCCCGGAAAAGCGACCTGGTGACTATCCTGGAAACAGACCCTTCCATCCTTCCTGTTTCCCGATTCACTGACGCGTCCTGCATCAATACAGATATACACCCGGGAACAAAAAGCGAAGTGCTGAAACAGCTTCTCCGGCCTTTGAAAGAACAGAAGGTGCTGGAAAACGATCAGGAATTTTTGGAAAAACTTCTCCAAAGGGAGCACATGGCTTCAACAGCCCTGGGCAGAGGAGTAGCCGTCCCCCACGTCCGGGACCCGGAAACAATCTCCCATGATAAACCTCTCCTGGGAATAGGAATATGCAGCAAAGGGACCTATTTTGATTCAATAGACGGTGATAAAACCTATCTTTTTTTCCTTATTTACATAAACAGTGTGGCAGTTCATCTCCGGACCCTTTCAAAACTTTCCCTTCTATTCCAAAAAGATGACTTTATTAAATCCATGAAAGAGGCAAAAACAGCTGCTGAAGTAATGGGTATATTGATTCAATTTGACTCGGTGCTATAGGAGACAATAAATATGAATATCAGGAACTATTTAGACAAAGATTTAATTAAAATCGGGACCCTTGCCAAAAACAGAGCGGATATACTCTACGAAATCGCGGACATGGCAAAAACCAACCCCCTGCTTGCAAAATATTCTGTTGATGATATTTTCAATGCTCTTCTTCAGAGAGAAAACCAGGGATCAACAGCTTTCGGAAACGGTATAGCGATTCCCCACTGCGCCCTGGATAATATTGACGACTTCATTCTTGGAATTATCACTGCTCCCCAGGGAATAGAATTTAATTCACCCGACGGCCTTCCCACCTTTATATTCTTCTTTATCCTCGGTCCTGTACAGAAACGGAGCCAGCACATCTTTCTCCTTTCTTCTATTTCCAAGATGATTAAACAGACCAATGCGGCCTCTGATCTGGCGGACGCAAAGACTCCGGAAGCTGTCATGGATCTTTTCCTCAAGACAGTACAGCCCGGGGAAGAGATCATAAGCCAGAAGGAAAAATGCATCTTTCATGTTCTTGTCCAGAACGAAGATTATTTCCAGGAGATACTTCAGATCTTTGCAGCGTCGGTCCCCGGTTCAGTCACAGTACTGGAAACAAACAATGCCGGCAACTATATGCATTCTATGCCTCTGTTTTCCTCTTTTTGGCACGAAGACACCCGTATTTTTACCCGGCTTATTATCAGCGTTGTGGATAAAGCTTTCTGCAATGATATCATACGCAGGATACATATGATTGATGATTCAATTTATAAAAATCCCGGAGTACTTGTCACGGTCCAGGACCTGCTGTACACCTCGGGTTCCATTGAATTTTAGATTACCTAATACTTCCGGAGTATATATATGATTTTTTTTAATTCGATTCAAACCTACATACACAATTTGTCCCTCCCCTTAATTCTCAGCGTGGGAGTACTTACCCTCGCCGGATTTTATTTCGGCAAATCCATGCATTTTATCAGACTTCCCTCGATTATTGGATTTATGATTATCGGAGTTCTCCTCGGCCCCTCTTTGTTCGGTCTTATCGACCTTCAGTCCCAGGAACATCTCTCATTCATTACTGATATCTGTCTCGGATTCGTCGCCCTCAGCATCGGCATAGAACTCCATCTCACTACATTAAAACAGCAGGGCATAGGGATTATCCTCATTATATTATGTGAGTCTTTTCTTGCCTTTATTCTTGTTACCTTCGGTCTCTATGCTTTAACAAAGAACCTTCCCCTGTCGCTGATTTTCGGAGCAATAGCCCCGGCTAGCGCACCCGCGGGAACTGTTGCTATTATCCAGGAGTTCCGGGCAAAAGGGACCTTAACCAAAGCTTTATACTCGGTTGTAGGCTTCGACGACGGCCTGGGGATAATCATTTTCGGTTTTGCCGCGGCAATAGCAAAAAACCTTCTTGCTGCCGATCCCGGCGGCAGTACCGGGAATTTCTGGATGATTATGCTCTCCCCCTTAAAGGAGATCGGACTAAGCATAGCAGCCGGTATCATCATGGCACTGATATTCGGGTTTCTTGCAAAAAGACTTTCAGGGGCCAGGGAAATATTCATCCTTACCTTTGCTGTTGTTCTCCTTGCAAGCGGGTTGTCAGTTTATTTCCATTTATCCCTCATCCTGACGAACATGGTCATCGGCATAGTTGCGGTAAATGTCTTTCCTCACACTCTTATCCAGAAAATCCGGGAAAAACTTACGGATTTTATGCCCTTATTATTCATTCTCTTTTTCATTCTTGCAGGGGCAAACCTTCATATCGCGGCCCTTCCGTCCCTGGGTCTGATCGGTATCGTCTATGTCCTCAGCAGGACTGCGGGATTGATTTTCGGATCAAAAATCGGCGCCGCCATAGGCAGGTCTGAGCCGAAGATACGTAAATATCTCGGGTTAGGCATCCTTTCCCAGGCCGGTGTTGCCATAGGCCTTTCCCTGATTATAAAACAGGAACTGTCAGCCTTCGGTCCTGAAGGCGCTGCTATCGGAAGCACGGTTATTACCACAGTAACGGCAACATGTATATTCTTCGAAATTATAGGGCCTATTCTGACAAAAATCGGCCTTGAAAAAGCAGGCGAGATCGCTCCGGCTCATAATTAACACCCTCCCCGCCGACAATAGACCTAGGCGGTAGAGCAAATGACAATTCGGAAATTTACCGGCAAAAAGCTGCCCCTCTCCAACGAGGGACAGCTGAGCCTCTTTTTTATCGGTGTAGGAAGCGCCTTCTCCAAAAAGCACTATCAGACCAACCTTCTGGTGATTAAAGGCGGTACCCATGTGCTCGTGGACTGCGGCACAAAAACTCCCCAGGCCCTCTTTGAGCTGGGCCGGTCAATCAGCGATATAAAATCCTTTTTAATCACCCACTCCCATGCGGACCATATCGGCGGCCTCGAGGAAGCGATGCTGGTCAACAGATATCTCACAAGAAAGAAACCGGATATTATTGTTGATAGGATCTATCAGCATATTCTCTGGGACCACTCTCTCCGGGGGGCTCAGGATTCAACGAAGAACGGGAGGGTATGGTCCTCTCTTTCGGAGATATGTGGAATGTTCATTACCCTGAATGGCTTGAATGCTACCCCAGAGAAACCTATGAAATAACCTACGGATCAATCAATTTTAAGCTTTTCCGAACCATGCACATTCCTGATTATCCGGGAAGCTGGCAGAATTCCTTCTGGAGCTGCGGGCTGATTATTGACGACAGGATCATGTTCAGCGGAGACACCCGTTTTGATCAGGACCTTATCGATTCCTTTACCAGGCTTTTTGATCTGGAGATGATTTTTCATGACTGCCAGCTTTTTACCGGCGGCGTCCACGCGGGAATTGAAGAGCTGAACACTTTAGATAAGGATATTAAAAAGAAAATGGTTCTTGTTCATTACGGAGATAACTGGAAAGACTACGAAGAGAAAGTACCGGAGTACGGGTTTCACAGCTTAGGCAGACAGTGGCACTTCTACGATTTTCCCGTCGGTCCAGCCTGAATTTCCAGGAGCATATCATTATAGAACCGGGTCTCTATTTTTTCTTCGGAAATGCCTATTTCCTTCAGGGTTTGTGAGATCTCCCCCCTTGCTGCGCGCACAGAATCTTCCGTTCTTTCTTCCAGCACCTTTTCGATTTCCAGAAACCATCCTAAGTCCGTTATTCTGCTGAGTTCCAGGATGAGATTCCCTTTTATATACCTCTTTCCTGTCTTTTCTTTTCTGATTAAAAACCTGCATCCGAGAAGCTGAATAAGAGCTTCGATTTTATCCGGGTCGGATACTTCAAGCTCGAGCTCCTCGTTTTCCTCGAGATCTTCGACAACTTTTTTAATCTTGCTTGTTACAAAGGATGATGATCCTTCCCTCCGTATCCTGACTGTCCTGTCCGGAGTATCAGATTTTTCAGGGAACCTATAGTAGGTGTCCCTTTTCCGAAACTGCCTGTCAAAGGAATACCGTTTTTCCAGTTCTTTTTCCGTCTGCTCCGGTTCATCAACCCATACTTTCAGTTCTATCTCATATCCCATGGCTCAACTGCTCATGTTCAGGACGCTGGGATCATAAAACTCCGGGGGCACATATCCGAGAAGCTCGATGCATGTGGCAGCCAGAGAACTGATCCCCAGTCCCTCCTTTAAATCCTTTGAGTATTCTTTCCCGCCCTCAGGATCAAAGATAATGCAGGGAACAGGGTTCAAAGAATGGGCGGTTTTGGCCTTAGGGGTGCCGTCCTCTTTCAGCACAACCTCCCCGGTCTTTTTATTATGCTCGAACATGTCGTCCGAGTTGCCGTGATCCGCAGTTAAAATAAGGATCCCTCCTGCCTGCTCCACCGCTTTTTTCAGCCGCCCGACACCTATGTCCAGGGCTTCCATGGCGCAGATAGCAGCCTGATATATTCCCGTATGTCCCACCATATCGCCGTTCGGGTAATTGAGGCGGATAAAATCATGCTTCCCGCTTTTTACCGCATCGATGACCCGGTCCGTGATTTCAGCGCTCTTCATCCAGGGGCGCTGCTCAAAGGGAACGATATCCGAAGGTATTTCCACGTATTCTTCCAGGTTCTCGTCAAACTTCCCGGTCCTGTTGCCGTTGAAAAAATAGGTAACATGGCCGTATTTCTGGGTTTCGCTTATGGCCAGGGATCTGACCCCGGTGGCGCAGAGATATTCTCCCACGGTCCTGTCTATTGACGGCGGCGGCACAAGATACTTTTTCGGTACTTTCAAATCCCCGTCGTATTCCATCATGCCGGCATATTTTACATCCGGCCGTTTTTTTCTATCGAATTTATCAAAATCATCTTTCTCAAAGGCGGCAGTTATCTCCAGCGCCCGGTCTCCCCGGAAATTGAAATAGATGACCGAATCACCGTCTTCTATTTTCCCTACAGGAGCGCCTCCTTCGGCAATAACAAAGGGAGGAAGGTCCTGGTCTATGGCTCCGGTTTCTTTACGCAGGGTTTCAACTGCTTCATGGGCGTTTGGAAATGTGCGGCCATCCCCTAAAACGTGGGTATGCCAGCCCTTTTCCACCATGTTCCAGTTGGCCCCGTACCTGTCCATGGTTATAACCATTCTCCCGCCCCCGGAAGCTATGCGGAAATCAACCCCGTCCTTGTTCAGGCCCGCGAGATATTCTTCAAAGGGATCGATGTATTCCAGGGCTGATGTTTCCCCTACGTCCCTGCCGTCCAGAAGGATGTGAATCCGTATTTTTGTTATTCCCTCTTCCTTTGCCCGTTCGATCATCCCTTTCAGATGGTCAATATGGCTGTGCACGTTCCCGTCTGAGAAAAGGCCGATGAAATGGAGGGCGCCGCCGGTGTTTTTACAGTTTGCGATAAGCTCCTTCCATGTATCAGCTTTGAACATCTCTCCTGATGCAACAGACCTGTTTACAAGTTTTGCTCCCTGTGCGTATACCCTGCCGCAGCCTATGGCATTGTGTCCCACCTCGCTGTTTCCCATGTCCCCGTCTGAGGGGAGCCCTACAGCCGTGCCATGGGCTTTCAGCCGGGTATGGGGACATATTTCCGTTAATCTATCTAAATTCGGGGTATATGCCGCCTTAAACGCATCCCCTTCATCATATTTTCCGTATCCGACTCCGTCCATGACAACAAGGACCACAGGTCCCCGGCGTTTCGTAAAATCGGGATTTTTTTTCAAAGCCTCTACCATTTCTGCCTCTTAACTCTTATTTCTGTTTATTTTCTGTTCACAATATACTGAAATCGAAGCTTTCCGAGTACCCCCGGATGGAATATTCCTTTTTTTTCAGTAACATTTTTTGCAATTTCTAACATTAATCAAATAGAAACCCTTTGAAATTTTAAGTTCAGGGGATATACTTATTTATTATTACAAGGTAATTTTTTGTAATGTGGAGGATTATATGAAGAAACGCATACTAATAGGCGCAATAGTTATTGCGGCGGCAGCTTTGCTGATCATCGGGCTCGGGAGCTGCAGTCTTGTTGTTCCTACAGCAACCCCTTCCGGAAAGGTAATTAACGGAAGAAGCGGCGACGGCCTTGCCGGATTAACAGTACAGCTCTCTTATGTTGAGCAAAGCTCCCTGGACGAGGATAAAAATAAGGAACTGGAAAAACAGAACGACAAAGTCCTCTCTCAAGGTGAAGACGGTGTTTTCAAAGCATACACAGCCGAAGGCGGTGTTTTTGACTGGGGTTATAATGAAACTGAAACCTCTGTTCCCTACGGTGAATATTTGTTAACTGCATCTGACCCGAATTCCGGGTACATTTTCATCAAACAGAAGGTTAATATCAACTCAGCTTATCCTGAATTTACTATTGTAGGCCTTGAAGCTGATCCCGGTTCCGACAATATTTCCCTTGTGCTGATGTGGAACGACTCATTTGCTGATGTTGACGGGCATTTGACAATTCCCGCGTCTGATCAGGGCGGTTCCTATCTGGCGAATTTCCCCGCCTCTTTTGATCCCTACAGTGCGTCAGGAGTTACAGTACCCAACGGTTTTGCTCCTGAAACATCTGCAACTTCATCGTACTATGCCAATGATTACGCAGGGGACAGAGTAAGGATTCACCACGCATACGTATATTCAACTAATTCAGCATCTACGTATGATTCATACTCCAATGACACAGTTGCATCCTTTGACACTCATTTTGCCAAACTCGACCTTGACGACAGGGACGGCGCAGGTCCTGAAACAATTACCATCAGCGGGAACTGGTTCTCATTCTTTGATGAAACCACTGCTGCTGTAAACACCACTGCAATCGATAATTACCTCCCGGGATTCAACCATACGACTGACTATCAATGGGAAGGTGTTCTCGAATACTATGTCTACGCCTTTGCCAGCGATCCTGACGGGGCGACAGCAGAAACTTCATACCTGTCCCAGGCGGATTCCGGACAGTCCGCTGATGCTGTCCTTTATGTTTTCCAGGGAGACGCAATGCTCGGTGCATATACGGTACCGACTTTTACTGACCTGAAAGCAGCATCCCTTCTCCGGATCAACTGTTTCTGGGAATGGAATGCCGATGATTCCAATTGGTATCCCTTCTTCTACATCGTTCCGGACATCAAACTCAGTGTGTACGATATCTATCCGACAACAGATAATACCTTCGGTTCCGGTTTCCGGGGCATTACCGATGAGGGCGTTATTGTAACCAGAGGAAGAAGGCCGAGGTCTTAATTGACCTCGCCCTCTTTTTGGAGGTACATATATGAATAAAAGAAAAGTATTTATACTGTTTCTCTGTATTCTCGTTCTGATACCCCTTGTATCCTTTGCCCAGAGCACCGCACGGGGAAGCAGAGCAAGAGGATCGGCACAGCAGTTTACCTTAACTATTCGATCAAATGTTAATAATGCGCAAATATATATCGACAACGAACGGCAGTCAGGTTCCCTGCCTTTTTCCGCACAGCTCAATGCCGGAGACTATACGATCACCCTGAAGAAAAACGGGTACTATGACGCCAGCGCACGAGTATCCCTCTCCAAAGACCAGACCGTCACCATCAATCTTCAGGCAACGACCTACAATCTTACAGTCAAGTCAAACGCAAAAGACGCCCGTCTCTTTATCGACGGGGACGAACAGGGCGGGTCTATACCCTTTACCGTGAGTCTCGCTCCCGGCACCTATGATCTGACCCTCGAATCACCGAAATGGCAGGATGAAACCAGGACTATTGAATTGGAAAAGGACATGACCATCAACTTCAACCTGAAAAGAGCCCAGGCAACGGTCATGGCAATGAAACCGGACCCTGACATGCAGGTTTTTGTAGACGGTAAACCGGAAAAGAAAAATCCTTTTAAAGTCCAGCCGGGAGAACACGAAATCACCTTCTCCCTCGGCGGATTATCAGTAACTGAAACAATAAATTTTGAAGCAGGGGAATCCTACCAGATTCTCCCTGAATTGACCTTATCAATCGAGTAACGTACGGCAGTTCCTGCCGGTTTTGTTTCCATTTTAAAGGCTGCCCTGGTCAGGCAGCCTTCTTTTATTCATAGCCCCTTCCCTTGACAGCATATTTTCATACTTATATCTTGTTGATGAATCCAATTACAGGAGGAGCGCATTGATTAATGTTGAAAATCTTACAAAGCGCTATGGCCAGCACACAGCAGTAAAAGATCTGTCGTTTACTATTGGGGAAGGTGAAATCCTCGGATTTCTCGGTCCCAACGGCGCAGGTAAATCTACCGTAATGAATATAATCACCGGATATCTGTCCGCCACGGAAGGCACTGTTAAGGTAGACGGATTAAACATTCTTGATTTTCCGGAAGACGTAAAAAAGAAAATAGGATACCTGCCGGAACAGCCTCCCCTTTACAACGAAATGACGGTTATTGAATACCTGATTTTTGTCGGGGAACTGAAAAAGGTACCGAAAGACCGGATGGCTGAAAATCTTGAAGAAATTATGAATCTGGTGAAAATCTTTGATGTAAAAAACCGTCTTATTAAAAACCTTTCCAAAGGATATAAACAGCGGGTCGGCCTTGGACAGGCCCTTCTGGGGAATCCTGAACTTCTCATCCTGGATGAACCGACTGTCGGTCTGGATCCGAAACAAATTATTGAAATCAGAAACCTTATTAAGAAGCTGGGGAAAAATCATACCATACTTTTGAGTTCCCATATTCTTCCTGAAGTAAGTGCGGTATGCGAGCGGGTAATCATTATAGACCGGGGGTCCATCGTAGCAAGCGATACTCCGGAAAACCTCTCCAGGCGCCTTTCAGGAACCAATCAGCTCTCTCTGCGGATTGCAGGGGATGAGAAAAAATCAGCTGAAGTCCTTCAAAAGGTGGACGGTATTACCAGTGTGAACGTGAAAGGGTCTTACGAAGAAAACACTGTAGACATCATTGTTATTGCTGAAAAAGACAGGGACATCAGGGTTTCTGTTTTCAATGCCTTAAGTAAAGCTGATCTCCCCATCCTGCAGATGCGGCCCATAGATATGACTCTGGAGGAAATATTCCTCCATCTTACAACCAGCGAGAAGGAGGTGTAGAGCAATGTTTGCAATTATTAAAAGGGAACTGAAAACATATTTCCTTACACCCACGGGATACATATTTCTCGGGCTTTTTCTCCTGATTACAGGGCTCTTTTTCGCCTTTTCGAATATTTTTACTTATAACACCAGTTTTGCTCCATTTCTCAGCAGTATTGTTTTTCTTTTCATGCTCTGTGTTCCTATTCTGACAATGCGGCTGATGACAGACGAAAAACGGCAGAACACTGACCAGCTGCTTTTAACGAGTCCTGTTAAAATCATTGAGATTGTTCTGGGGAAATATTTTGCCGCTGTATTACTTTTTCTTATTGCCCTGGGAGTAACCCTTATTTATCCAATTCTCATCAGTATTCACGGGAGCCTTGATACATGGGAAACTATAGGGGCATATATAGGATTTATTTTCCTCGGATGTTCCTTTATATCCATAGGCCTGCTTGTATCAACAGCTACGGAAAATCAGGTGGTTGCGGCTATTGTTACTTTTGTCGCTCTGCTGATCGTGTGGATCCTGGACTTTATCCAGCAGGCAGTCCCATCAGGAAAAGGGTCGGGAATTATTTTCCTGATTGTAATTCTTGCCATACTTACTTTATGGATCTATTTCTCGACGAAAAATCTGCTTATCACGATTTTTACCGGAATTGCAGGCGCCGCAGTGTTCATCATTCTTTTCTTTTTGAAGAGTGATATCTTCCCGGGACTTATCGGAAAAAGCCTCTCCTGGATTTCCCTGGTAAGCAGGTACAACTCTTTTTCCATGGGAATCCTGAAAATTGACGCGATTATCTATTTCATAACATTTTCCGGATTTTTCAATTACTTAACCCTCCGGTTAATTGAAAAACGCCGCTGGAGCTGAAGGGGGAAACACAGTGAAAAACTTATCATTTTCATCATTAAAAACAAAAAACGTAAAATACGGCGGTTATGCTGCAATTATTACAATCGCAGTTCTTATCGGTCTTATCGTAATCAATCTGATAATCCAGCAGTTTCCTACTGAAATTGATTTAACAGAAAAGAAACTCTATTCCTTAACAGACCAGACAGAAAAGGTCCTGGACAATTTGAAGAATGAAGTCATTATCTATGCCCTTTATGCGCCTGGAAATGAAGCCGAAGAGATCCTTGCAGTTCTCCGGCGATACGAAAATAAAAGTGACAAAGTCCGTATCGAGTTTATCGATCCGGATAAAAATCCCGCCTTTCTAGCAAAATATGATCCTGAGGGTTCCGGCATTTCTCAGGGCAGCCTAATAGTGGAAGCCGGGGAGAACTTCAAAGTAATAACCCCGTTCGACTTGTATGATATAAGTTACGGACAAAACGGGCAGCCGCAAATCACGGGATTGTCAGCTGAGCCCCGGGTTACCAGCGCTATTCTCTATGTTACCTCCGGATACACACCTGTTATTTATGAACTCACAGGCCACGGTGAGGCGGTATTAGCTAATTACGGGGTTACAGACATGCTGGAAAAGGAGAATTACTCGTTAAAGTCCCTGGATCTAGTTACCACGCCTTCTATTCCTGAAGATGCTGATGTCCTTTCGGTAATTTCTCCCAAGTTTGACTGCACTGAAGCTGAGGCTGAGAAAATCATCACTTTTATTGAAGAGGGCGGAAGGGCAATGTTCTTTTTTGATTTTCTCTCTTTTGATTTCTTTCCGGTTTTCGGATCTATCCTTCGAAGCTTCGGTGTGGAAATACTTCCGGGTATTGTGATGGAGGGGGATCCGAAACAAATGTTTTCAACGGAACTGCCCAATTATATTTCTCCAAAAGTATCCAGGCATGAGATCCTGCTGCCCCTTATTGAAAACAATATTCCCATGCTTCTTCCCAACACCCAGGCAATTAAAATACTGGACATGAAGAAACGGGAAATCGAGGTAACACCCATATTAACCACTTCTGATAATTCCTGGCTGAGGAACGTACAGGACGGGACTCCTGTCCGTATCTCAAGTGATGTGCCGGGCCCCTTAAACACAGGAGTTGTCATTACCAGAAAACAGCTTGAAGCTGACGCACCGGAAAGCTACCGGGTGCTGGTCTGCGGCACTTCGGGATTTTTAGCGCCGATTCCGCCTTTCGGACAGCTCAAGGGGAATATGGAGTTTCTTATGAACGGCCTGTCCTGGGTAAACAGCAGAAGCGAAACAATTTCAATCCGTTCAAAAAGCATGTTTAAAATGCCCATGAATATGTCTGCTGTGCAGGTTGTTATCTACGCAGGAATCGTAATTTTAATTATTCCTCTGGTTATCTTTATCATCGGACTTGTTATCTGGCTGAAAAGGAGACATCTGTGAGGAAAAGCATCCGTATTAGTATTATCGCCGGCATTCTCGGTCTCCTGATTGCAGGATTTTTCATTTCCCGGTTTCTCATCGAAAAAAAGGATGAAAAATCTGTCTCTGAAGAAAAAGAAATCATCAGGATCACGGATATTCCGGAAGGAGAGTTGAAAAAAATAATCCTGACAAACAGTTCCGGTGAACTGGTCCTGGCGGAAAAAGAAGGCTCCTGGGCAGTGGAACCTGCCCCGGATTTTGAAATCACAGCAACTGAACCTGCAGATATTGAACGGAATTTCAGAACCCTTACGGCGGAACGGGTCATAGAGGAAAACCCCGAATCCTACGCCGACTACGGGCTGGACCGGCCCCGGGGGACCGCCCTTGGAATAATGGAAGATAATTCGGAAATCCTTATTGAAATCGGAAACCAGATCCCGTCAAAAAGGGGGTACTACGTACGGAAAAAAGGTGATACCGGGGTTTACAGTGTATCATCCTACAAAGCATCCTCCCTGCTCTCCTCCATTGATGATCTGCGCCAAAAAAGGCTCACTCATATCGATAAAGAACAGATTACCTATCTCTATATCAAGGACGAAAAGGAAATCGAAATTCTGCCCCGGAATGCGGGGGATTCCATTTTTATAGCCCCTTTCTCAGCATTTGTAATGACAAAACCCTATATGCAGAAACGGGGAGTGGACGAAGAAAAATTCTCCGCCTTTATCGAAACATTGCCCTTCTCTTTTACTGTTTCAAAATTCATTGATGACCCCGGGGATCTTTCCCAATACGGCCTCGATGCTCCGGAAAAAGAATTTATTCTTGAGGATGCGGAACGCCGGCTCCATGTCCTGATCGGTGATGAAGCTGAAGACGGTGAAATCTTCTGCCGGGAAGCGGATTCTCAGGAGGTCTTTACCTTAAACAAGAGGGACCTTGATTTTCTTTCTGTAAAGTCCTTTGAAATCACAGACAAGTTTGCTTTGATTATAAATATTGATGATGTGGATAGATTCATTCTGACCCGGGGGGAGGAAAAATACACAGCGGAAATCCGACGGACACCTCCTGAAGATGAAGAATCCGAACCTTTGGAAAACTATTATGTTAACGGCAGGGAAATAGAGGAAAAACCCTTCAAAGCTTATTACCAGAAGGTTATCGGTCTGATTCTCGATGCTGAAAACCCTGAACCCGGCAAAGCGGATGGGGAATCGGATGTACTGATTGAATACTATCTGAATACTGAACCCAAATATGCTTCCCTATCTTTCCAGCCTTTTAACAGAGATTTTTATAAGGCAGTCAGGGGTTCAGATTCTGTTACAGAATTCCTGGTATCCATCTGGCAGGTGGATGATGCTGTAGAGGCTGCCCGGAATGTACTGAAAGATAAGGAAGAATAGGGTTGCGCCCCGCTACTCTTTCCAGGGAAAGATCATTCCCTTGAGGGAGCGGGGCCCTACTTTATCCTTCTCTTCATTCAGGAGGGCGTCCCAGGGGATGTACTTTCTGTCCGTACCAGGATGCTCATCCAGATAATCATATTTATATAAACGCAGTTTCATGGCAGTCTGGTGCCAGATAAGAAGTCCGGTAACCCCGGGCAGAAGAAATGCCGTAAAAATACTGATGGCAAGGGTGGCAATACTTCCAATACCCAGAAATAGAGTAAAACCCGTATTGTCAAAGAGAAGAAGGAAACATTTTTTCAGTATTTTTTTCGGATCCTTATCGAGCCTGCTTAAAATGGGAAAAAAGTATTGGGCAGCAAGCCACCAGATAATGCTCACCCAGAAAATCAGGGAAACGGCACCTAATCCAAGCACTCCGCCGACAGATGTATAAAAGGGAACAGCAATAAAAGCAATAATAACCTGAAGTCCGGTTATAAGGCTTAATATCAGAGTAGTTTTCCAAACTTCCCGGAGGTATGTTTTAAAATTTTCAAAGGTGGGAGCCCGGTAATCAGCCATATCCCGGGCCATCATTGCTGCTGCCCCTGCATACACATTGAAAACAACGAGGACTGCCGCAAAGGAAAACAGAGATAAAAAAATATTGAACCTCAGCAGATAAGGTATATAAACCCCAATTCCGATGAGCGCAATAAATCCTATATTAAGCAGGACAACCCTCAGCATGTTGTCCCAGAAATCAAAAAACGCTTTCTTTATTAAGAATCCTATCATAACAGGATATGACTCTATCATTTAAAATAAGGAAGGACAATAAAAAAGGCCGAAGAAATATGAATCCTTCGGCCCTTGCAAGCATTTAAGATAACGACTTCTAACTTAAAGCCTCTAAGGCGACATCAGCAGCAGAGGCTGCGTCAGGTGCATATAAATCAGCGCCAATACTCTTGCAGTAACTATCTGTTACAGGAGCACCGCCGACCATTATTGTAAGCTGGTCTCTGATTCCTGCTTCTTCAGCTGCTTTTACAACATTTTCCATTTCTGTCATGGTTGTCGTAAGAAGAGCTGAACATGCAATGACTGTTGCATTTTCAGATTTTGCTGATTCAATGAATTTTTCCGCAGACACATCAATACCGAGGTCAACAACTTCCATGCCTTTCCCTTCAAGCATGATCTTCACCAGGTTCTTACCGATATCATGCAGGTCGCCTTTTACTGTACCGAGGACAACTTTGCCCTTTGAAGTACTCTCGCCTTCAGCAAGGAGATCCTTCAGTACAACAATTCCTGTATTCATAGCACGGGCAGCGATGAGTACTTCCGGGACATATACTTCATTTTTTTTGAATTTCTCACCAATGATTCCCATGCCGTGCATAAGACCGTCATTGAGAATTGTTTTTGCCTCAATTCCTTCGTCTAATGCTTTTTGGCAAAGCTCTTTTACTTCATTTGCCTTTCCTTTCTGAAGAAACTCAGAAATTTCGTTAAGAATGCTCATTCATACCCTCCATTTCATATTGTAACCGGACTCAGCTCGAAAGCAATCCGGTATCTGCCTGTTTCATTCTGCCCATGGATTCTCTGTATTTTCCCGGGCTCATCCCTGTAATTTTTTTAAATACCTTTGAAAAATAACTCTGATCTTCAAATCCGCAGAGGAATGCAACATCAACCAGAGATATTGAATCATCGAGAAGGAGCTTTTTGCTGTTCTGTATTCTCACCTGATTTAAATATGTGTTGAAATTGCATTTCATTTCATCTTTAAAAACCTTGCTGAAATATGAAGGACTTATATGGGCATTTTCAGAAACCTCAGCAAGGGTAATTTTGTTCATAAAATTTTTGTGAACATAATCAAGGGTTTTATAGATAACGTCCACATGTTTGACATCAGTTAATCGAAAAACACAATCTGAAAACCGGTTCATAATTCTTGAAAGCCAGGTAGCCAGCTGTTCAATTGTTGTATATTTGTGGATCTGATTAAGGTAATTGTAATTGAGCCCGAATATTTCATCAACTTCAGCTCCGCCCTCAAGGGCTGCCCGGGAAAGAAGCACTACCAGTTCAAGGACCCTGGCTTTAATAATCTCGAAATTACCGTCATTGGAGAAAAAGACATGGCCTAATATTTCGTTGAGGGTCTTTCTTGCCCCTGCTTTATCCCCGGAGGTAATCATGGAAAGCAGTTCCCGCTCTTTATCTATGGGGTATTCAGAATTGCTCTCCTCTCCGCCCATTGAGTGAAAAAGGTGAATATTTTCCGATATCTTCGCCTGTTCCACTGACTTTTCATTATATTCCTCATCCTGCTCCTCTGTTTTCAGAGCAATATGCCTGCTGAGGACATAAAGCAAATCGGAAAGACTGGCTACCCTCGAAGGATGAATATACCGAATCCCTTTTATCATTGATTTGATGCTGTCCAGCTTTTGTGCGTCAATATTATACTTGTGCATAAAAGCTTCCTGAATAAACTCATCATGCTCAGTCAAAAGAACCGGTCCGCCGATTAACCCCCCCTGCATTATCCCGTCAATAAGAATCGGAGCTGCCCAGTGCGCAAATCCTATAGGGCAGAAAAAGAGGTCCTTTCCCCCGAGGCGTTCAGCCTGGTAGCTTCCGTAGAGATATACACTTGAACACGAAAAATCTTCATGGACAATTTTCTGCAGTTTTTTACACGTCTGACATGTTGTCTTATCAGAGGTTGTGCTGAAAAGAGTGTCGCCTTTTAAATCAATGACCGAACAATCTATGCCGGTTGACAGATAGTAATCCTGGGCCTGCTTCACAGCTTTAACAATATCAAAAGATACAGATTTTTGTAAAATGCTAAAATCCATGCGGTCTATATTGTACCCCAGCTTTACAATTCTCACAATTACCCTGTATTTATTTACTGAATAACCGATTTACAACAAATAATTCGATATTAGATAGTAAAATACTGGTTAAACTGGCATCTGTATTGTGAAATATTCCTATTTTTTGTATTTTTGTATTTTTTTAGAAAAAGTAAAGAATTAGCGGCGAAGGGATTCGAACCCCTGACCCAACGGATATGAGCCGTTTGCTCTACCAACTGAGCTACACCGCCAAAACTTTGAGAAGCAAATATAACAATGATAAAAAATCATGTCAATAATCCCTGTTTCACAATTCCCGTTGATTTATCATAAAATCTCTTTTACTATGAGGCACATGGATTATCATACGTGTACCCATGAAGTCCGTTCGTATGAGCTTGACCGGTATAATCATGTTAATAATGCTGCATATCTGAATTATCTTGAATACGGACGGATCTGTTTTCTCAGGGACTATAATTTTAATTATAGAAAATTTGTTGATTCAGGATTTTCACTCTTTGTTACCCATATTTCAATATCCTATAAACGGCCCTCCGGTTTAGGCGATATTCTCACCATCTGCACTATTCCCATAAAAAAAAGGTTAACTGGAGGTACATTCAGGCAGATTATTAAAAAGGAGGGTGTCCTTATCTGCGAAGCTGAAGTTTCATGGGCTAGTATAAACGGTGAAGGGAAGCCATGCCGTATCCCTGAAGAGTATGAATTCCCTGAGCTTTTTCCGGCTGGAGACAGTAAATCACCAAGAACAGAATGAGAATAAAAATATGATTCAGAACATTCTTTTTAACAAGAAACCCTATAAAAAAATTGTTATGAAAATAAAACCTCAAGCTGATTTTAATGACTTACTGGCAGCTGTGAGTATGGTAACAATAGAAGGCAGAGACATAGAGAGCGATCATATTCTGTATGCCGTCCTGGAACTCCTCAATAATTCCTTACGGGCCCATAGAGAAAAAAAAGTTGAAAAGAGTATCCACACAGAGTTCAGCCTGGATGATAACTCCCTTAAAATATGCGTTCAGGACTGGGGAGGGGGATTTGACCCTTCTTCTCTTCCCTACAATATGGAAACTACCCCCGAATCAATTGATATTCATGGGAAGGATTTTCAAAAATACCGGGAAGAGAATGATTATAAACGTTTCGGCATAGGAATACTTGTATGCAAAAAAACCTTCTCCCGGTTTAATCTCTATTTTATAGATGAAGAATTCAATACTGTTACATGGGATACCGGCAGAACAGCAGGCACCTGCGTTGAACTCTCATTAGGAGCTGATACATGAATCAGATAGAAAGAAGATCTTCACGGGAAAAAGGATATGCAAAAGTCTTATTCGAAAAGGAAAACATCCCCGGGTATTTACGTGATTTCAGCCCAAAGGGCTGCAGAATAGAGCTGGTCGAATCCATTTCCCTGGATCAGGGGGAAAAACGCAAGGTAAGAATTATACCGGAAGAGATCATCGGAATCGGGCCGATTATCGGCACCCTTGAAATCCGCTGGCTTAAAAAAGAAAATATTTTTACTGTTATCGGAAGCAGGCTTCTTAGTGTAAAAGATGAAGAGTCCAAAAAAAATTACAAATCTCTCCTGGTATATTATTCCCGTCTGAGAGAAAAAACACCTCAGGAGAACAAATCAATTTCCGGAGGCGGAGCTCCGCCTTCCCAGGATTCCTCATCCTCCTGATTATAGGACCTTCCGTAGATAAGCTCAAAGAGTACCCTGAAATCCTCCTCTTTCATATCAAGAAAAAGAAGCCCGTAGTAATCATATCCGCTGTCATTATATTTCCGCATAATCCTTGCAGGGATGGTCATCATTTTTTCACCAAGGTGAAAGGTTATCTCAAGATCTGTATAAAGCATGAGGGCGCTGGCAAGTTCCTTTGAGGAGTGTATAAAAAGGAGGCCTGAAGCGCTGATATCAATTATCTGAGCTTCATAATTAACATCTTTCGGTTTTACATCCTTAAAATAACCATTAATTTTTAATGAATAGGAAAGCACTTTTGAAAACTGGTCGATATATTCAAGCAGTTCAATATCTAACTTATCTTCATTATCATCCTTATTTACCGCATAAATGAATCCCACAGCATATTCATGAAAAAGGATCGGTGTATATACTTCCGCATGTATCCTGTTATTTTTTTTCTCAGAAAGGAGTACGGAAAGGCGTATAGGGATATTCTGCTCCTGGACTCCTGATCTTTTCAGGGCTTCTTCAATATCTTTTTTTGTCAGTGTTTTTGCCTGGGCGGAAGGCTCTTCCACAGGGAAGCCGTCATCAACAGACTGGATAAACAGAGAACGGCCATAGGTGGAAATAAGTTCTTCTTCAAATCCTTCAGGATCGCGGTCCCTGAACATAATGATTTTATGACTGCTTACAAAGGTTTTTATCTTTTCCTTAAAACCTGATAAGAGCTCCGTAATATCAGTGCTTTTAAAACTGTTCGAATATTCCAGGACATCAGCCGAGTTGAATTCTTCAGTTTTAGGGAAATCAAGTTCGATTTTTGTTCCCTTCATGAGGAATTCCACTTTAGACCCTTCCGGGGGCTGTATACGGATAAACTTCCGCTGAAGGTTTTTATAAATCCCCTGGGGGAAATTAATATACAGTTTTTCGCCCTGCGTGTATCGAACCCTGGTGTTGAACGTCATATAATGGCCGTAATACGAGAAAAAAAGACTTACCGGGTCATCAGGCTGGAATTTCTCCCATGTTTCGCCTTCCGCCACTAAAGCAATTTTCTCTTCATCATAGCTGATTACAGAGACTTCCTTTTCCATCTTGGCGCCGAAGAGTCTAACCGGAATACCCTGGTCAGCAACTGCTTTTAAAATAAATTCTTTTTCAATTCTTCCAAGTCCGATTCCCATGGAAGGTCTCCTTAATAAACGGTAAGCCAGCGGTAAGTAGAAGGTTCAAACTCTCCTTCAGCTGTATATTCTTCCGCAAGTGAATAAAAATCTGCTTGGATATCTGCAATATACCATGTACTGCCTTGTTTTTCCAGAAATACTTCCCCTTCGCCGCGGCCGAGGTCTGAAAACATGCGGATATTGCTTCTTGCCTTCATGCCGTTCTTATTTATCTCCCCTATTCTGATTTTTGATGGAACATTTCCTGCGGTAAGCGGGTCCCGAAGAATCCGTTCCAGAATTTCTTTCCATTCAGGGTGAAGATATTTTTCTTCTATTTTCCCCTTTCCAAGGGAATCAAAAAATGTATTGACAGTGTTCATTATGGTTTTCGTTTCCGGGTCGCCGCCTTCAAGCAGTTGAAGTCTTCCGATTGCAAAATCCTCCGGAGGAATCAACCTGTTAATATCCCGGGACAGAACTTCATCAGTGCCTATCCTCAGGCTTGAGATCCTCGAAACTTCTTCATTTTTCCCGGGGCTGTCATTCCCGGAATCTTTCTTCATTTTTAAAGAGATAGTTCTTTCCGGCTCCTCTCCGGGGATCTTTTCAGCACTCTCTCTCTGTCCCGGTTCAGGGGCCGTGGAATCTTTTTTCGTACATCCCTGAAACAGCAGTCCGAGGAAAAGTAAGACTAAGAGAACCTGAAGAAATCTCTTCATATCTATTATTTCTATCAAAACCGGGCAGGACTGTCAAATTGTTCTGCTGTGGACAGAGAATACAAGACAGGATATTATTCATCCGTTGATTTTCAAGGAGATTATATGGGACAAAGCGTTACGCAGAAAATACTGCAGGAACACCTCGTTAAAGGCTCATTAAAACAGGGAACAGAAATCGGTATTTCAATAGATCAGACTCTTACCCAGGATGCAACAGGCACAATGGTTTATCTTCAATTCGAATCCATGAATATAGACTGTGTAAAAACCGAACTCTCCGTATCGTATGTTGATCATAATACCCTTCAATCCGACTACCGAAATATGGATGATCATTTATATCTTCAGAGCGCGGCAAAAAAATTCGGTCTTTATTTTTCCCGGCCCGGTAACGGGATTTGCCACCAGGTGCATTTGGAGAGGTTCGGCCTGCCGGGCAGAACCCTTCTGGGATCAGATTCCCACACACCTACAGGCGGCGGCCTGGGAATGCTTGCTATCGGAGCCGGCGGCCTGGATATTGCCTGTGCTATGGCAGGAGCGCCTTTTTATCTGACCTGCCCGGAAATAGTAGGTATTCACCTTACGGGCAGACTGAACCCTATGTGCAGTGCAAAAGACGTGATCCTTACTGTCTTGAAAATAGAAACGGTCAAGGGCGGTGTCGGGAAAATCTATGAATATTTCGGCCCAGGGGTTTCAACCCTCTCTGTTCCGGCACGGGCTACGATCACCAATATGGGCGCTGAACTGGGCGCCACTACATCAGTTTTTCCTTCTGATGAAATAACAAGGTATTTTCTCTCTCTGCAGCAGAGATCCGGCTGGACGGAAATCCTTCCTGATGAAAACCCCGGTTTCAGCAGAGTAATTGAAATTGATCTTGCAGCAGTTGAACCTCTGTGCGCGCAGCCCCACATGCCTGATAATGTGGTACCGGTAAAAGAACTGGTAGGGAAAAAAGTCAACCAGATAGCTATCGGTTCGTGCACAAATTCTTCAATAAACGACCTCGGTGTGGCAGCAGATATCCTTCAGGGGAAGCCGATTGCTGAAAATATCACCCTTGGGGTTTCTCCAGGCTCCAGACAGGTTCTCAGCAGCGCAATGGATGCCGGAATCATCCAGAAAATAGTAAAAAGCGGAGGCAGGATCCTTGAAAATGCCTGCGGCCCCTGTATAGGTATGGGGTTTGCACCCTCAAGCGGAGGTGTGTCTCTCCGGACATTTAACCGGAATTTCAAAGGCAGAAGCGGTACAAAAGACGCGGAAGTCTACCTTGTTTCCCCGGAAACAGCAGCAGCGTCAGCCCTTACAGGAACCATTACTGACCCCAGGACTGTCCGGGGAATTGAAAAAAAGAACTATAATTCCTTTGTCACCCCTGATGAACTGATGATCATTCCGCCGGCTGATGAAGAAGAAAGAAAGAAAACGCAAATTGTACGGGGCCCTAATATTCAGCCCTGTCCGAAAGGCAGGCCTCTTCCTGAAATGTTCGCTGGTACTGTGCTTCTCAAGACTGAAGATAATATCACAACAGATCATATAATGCCTGCAGGCGCAAAGATTCTTCCCCTCAGGTCAAACATTCCGGAAATCGCAAAACATGTTTTTGAATCGGTAGATTCCGCTTTTTATACAAAAGCCCGGGGAGCTGAGAACGGAATCATTATCGGCGGGGAAAACTACGGACAAGGTTCTTCAAGGGAACACGCTGCCCTGGCGCCAATGTTTCTTGGTATCCGGGCTGTAATCTGTAAAAGCTTTGCCAGGATACATAAGGCAAATTTAATCAATTTCGGAATTCTTCCGTGTACTTTTGAAAATCCCTCGGATTATGATACCATCGAAGAGGGAGATACCGTTGAATTTAAAGCTCTTCGTAAAGAATTGAAAGGGGGAGGGAAAATCACTGCCTGCAATACAGCGAAGGGAATCAATTACATTCTTACCTGCGATCTGGAAGAGCGGTCAAAAGATATTCTTGCCGCAGGCGGGCTTCTCAGCTATACAAAAAATATGATTTCCGATTAATTGAGAAACATGGGCTCACGTATACAGTTTGACAGTGAATATACAGAACCGATCAGGGACCCCCTGTGGGGAAATATTTATTTATCAAAGGGACTGAAAAATCTGATTAATACCCCGGTCCTTCAGAAGCTGTCGAGGATCCGCCAGCTCGGCCCCGCTTACCAGGTTTATCCAGGGGCAACCCACACAAGACTCAGCCACAGTTTCGGTGTATTTTTCATTGCAAAGCAGATGATCCGGTCCCTTCTCGAATTTAAAGCCGCAGGCTTTCTTACTTCGGAGGGAGTACGGGCTTTCCTCACTGCAGCCCTTCTTCATGATGCCGGACATTTCCCTTACGCCCATTCCCTGAAAGAACTGCCCCTGAAATCCCACGAAGTGCTTACCGGGGAAATCATTCTTTCACAGCCTTTTACCGGTCAAATTAAAGAATGGGCGGGTGCCGATCCTTCGATTGTTGCGGCAATCATAGACACTTCTCTTTCTGCTGAAAACAACGGAGAAATTCCCTTTTTCAGAAAACTCTTATCCGGAGTACTGGACCCGGATAAACTCGATTATTTAAACCGGGATGCCTATTTCTGCGGAGTGCCCTACGGATCACAGGATGTTGATTTCTTAAATGATCAGATTTTTCCGGTCAGGGAAAAGGGAATCGGAATTCGGGAAACCGGGCTTCCGGGTGTGGAAAATATATTGTTTTCTAAATATTTAATGTATAAAACAGTGTATTGGCATAAAACCGTCAGAATTGCTACTGCCATGATTAAAAAAGCAGTTTTCCTCGGCCTGGAGGAAGGATTGATTTCCCCTGAGACTCTCTACGGAATAGACGATGAAGAGTTCTCCTTTATACTTTCCAAAATCCGTCACTCATGCTTTTCCCTCGTAACCAGTGTACGGGAGCGGTTCCTCTATAAATCCGTTTATGAAACACCCTTTAACGGAGAGGACCCCCTTCACAGGGATCTCTGTTCACTGAAGTCCCGGGGCGGAAAAGAGAGGGAAATTGCTGAAGTTCTATCCAGTGAAATAAAAAAACCGGTCCCGGAAGAATGGATAATTATCGACATTCCGGAACCTATTTCCTTTGAATCAGAAATGGTGATAAGCGAGGGAGGCAGACTTGTCCCCTACATGGAATCAAGTTCAGTTTTTACCGGACCCGCAGTACGTATATTCAGGGAGACTTTGCGGAAACTCCGGCTTATTGTGCATCCTGAATTATCAGGCCTGAAAATCCCCTATAATGAACTCCTTCTATGAAAAATTCAGCCTTCAGTTTTCAGAAACCCATGCCCCCTTATGTAAAGCGTTTTATTAAACAGACAGGAAGGGGTATAAACCGTTTTTCGATGATACGGGAAGGGGATTCGGTTCTAATAGGGGTTTCCGGGGGCAAAGATTCCCTTGCCCTGGCATTAGCTCTTTCTCTCCGGCGGCAGTGGCTTCCCATCACCTATTCTCTTTCAGCCCTGCAGATAGAATGGAGAGAAAATCCCCTGGAGGAGGAAAAGAAAAAGGAGCTCCGGAATTATTTCAGGGCCCTTGACATCCCCCTAGAGTTTAA
>Ga0272441_10003721_pt1 | contig 28659 bp, 28 predicted proteins | sample SSMProp6N_FD_193582 | JGI IMG/M metagenome (GOLD analysis project Ga0272441, IMG submission 193582) | Marine sediment archaeal communities from Little Sippewissett salt marsh, Falmouth, MA, United States - SSM-Prop-6N | ecosystem: Environmental > Aquatic > Marine > Wetlands > Sediment ... | reverse complement strand
GTGGTTTCCCTGACCACCGAACCCCTCTTCCCCGGATGGTGGAAGGGGATAGATGAAAGAGAGCTGCCCGACTGGATGCGGGATTTTTGCTTGAACGATTTCGGCCCCCGGAAGCGGAGGAGCCGGGGCACCGGTTTCATCTTTGACCGGGAGGGGCATATACTGACCACCGAGAATGTTGTCGGCCCGGCGCAGGAGGTGGAGGTCTCCCTTTCCGACGGCCGGGTTCTCCCCGCCCGGGTGGTGGGGAAGGATGAGCTTCTTAACCTGGCCCTCCTCAAAGTGGAGGCGGAAAATCTGCCCCACCTCAACCTGGGAAATTCCGAGAGAGTTGAAGTCGGATCCTGGGTGATCACCATCGGCCATCCGTTCGGCCTTTCCGCCAGCCCTTCCTGGGGAATAGTGAGCGGCCGGAAGCGGACCGGCCTGGGGATCGCTCCTTACGAGGAGTTGCTCCAGCTGACCGCTCCCGTCAATCCCGGCGACAGCGGAGGCCCGGTTCTGAATTCCCGGGGGGAGGTGATCGGGATAATCACGGCGAGCTTCTCGGGATACCGGGAGTTCGAATTAGACTGGTCCTTTCTCCGGCGCTTCCAGCAATGTTTCCCCGGAGCCCGCGGGATGTCTCCGGGCGATTTTTTTCAAGCGAGCCAGGCCCAGGGAATCGGTTTCGCCATCCCCATCGATATCGCCCGTCAGGCGCTGGCCGCCCTGATGGAGGAGAGCGGGCCGGTTCACGGCTGGCTCGGCATCGAGATTGAAGCAGCCTCTCCGGGCGAAGCCGGCCTGCTGATTAGAACCGTCATTCCCGGCGGGCCGGCGGGGCGCGCCGGCCTGCTCGAAGGCGGACGGATAGTATCCCTCAACGGAGAGCCCGTAAATTCGGTCCGTAAGCTGCAGAAAAAAGTTATCTTTTCCCCGATCGGAATGGAGCTGAAGCTGGAAGTGATTCAGCGGGGGGAACGCAAGGAGATATCCGTTATCGTCGAGGAGAAGCCGTCCGGAGTAAAGGGGGGCTGAAGAGCCGATGGGTGGTTCGATCGTTAGAAAGATCGCGTCCGGATTAAGCGCAGTCGCGTTTCTGCTTGCCTGCTTTGCCCTCCGGGCGGCGGACGAGATCCCGGAGGTCGGGGCCGCTCTGAGCCGGGAAGAGATCGCGGTGGGGGACGAAACCATCCTGACCGTCGAAGTATCCTGGAGGGAGTCGGCCTCCGCCATCCGGTTCGAACTGCCGGATCCGCCCGAGGTCGAGAACCTCGAAGTCACGGGCTCGTCGCAAAGAAGCGTGGCCCGCCGCCGGGGCGGAGGACCCGAACATATCCATTCCTTCATTTTCCGCTTGAAGGGACTGAAACCGGGGGAGGGAAAAGTCGGTCGGGTGGAGGTAACCTACCGGCGCCCGGAAGAGGAGCAGAGCTATACCCTGCAGAGTCCCGAGCTGAACGTTACCGTGTCCTCCTCCTGGAAAAGAATTTTTCGCTCGGCGACCAGAGTGCTGTTTTTCATTGTCCTGGGGGCGGTCGGCGCCGCCCTGGCCGGTCTGTATATCGCTTGGACGGTGAGACGCTCGCGCCGCCGGGCCCGGCAGTTGGTTTCCGAATATGTCCGCAGCCTGGAAGAAGAGAGCCTGGAAGAACTGAAAGAGGCTTCCCGCCTGAAAGTTGAGGGGGACCGCGAGGGTTTCTGCGCGCTTCTTTGGAAAGTCCTGAGCGGATATCTGGAAAAGAGATTCTCCCTGAAAGTTTCCGATAAAAGATGGGACCAGCTGATGGAGGAGCCGGGCTTGAAGATCATGTCCGAAGATTCACGCCTGCAGCTGGCCGGTATTTTACAAACTCTGGAGCGGGTCCGCTTCGGGAGCTATCCCGGCGGTGAGGGTGATCTGGAAGCTCTATTGAAGAAAGTGAGAAATTTCATCGAGGCGCAAACCGAAGAATAAAGGAGGGAAATATGAGCACCGAGGTTCAAGAGATCAACGAGAAGGTTAAAGCGGCCAGCGGCTTTGTGGGGAAAATCAGGGAAGGAATGGGAAAGGTGATCGTGGGCCAGGAGTATTTGATCGACCGGCTGCTGGTGGGTCTTCTGGCCAACGGCCACATCCTGATCGAGGGGGTCCCGGGGCTGGCCAAGAGCATGTCGGTCCGGGTGCTTTCCCGGCTCATCAGCACCACCTACCAGAGGATTCAGTTCACCCCGGATCTGCTGCCGGCCGACCTGATCGGAACCCTGGTTTACAATCCCAAATCCGGCGAGTTCACCACCAAGAAAGGACCGATCTTCGCCAATATCATTCTGGCCGATGAAATCAACCGGGCGCCGGCCAAGGTTCAATCAGCGCTGCTGGAAGCGATGCAGGAAAGGCAGGTGACCATCGGCAGGGAAACCTTCCACCTGGAGGAGCCGTTCATGGTCCTGGCCACCCAGAACCCGATCGAACAGGAAGGGACCTATCCCCTGCCCGAAGCCCAGGTGGACCGTTTTATGCTCAAGCTCAAAATCTCTTACCCCGACAAAAAGGAAGAGAGGGAAATCATGGAACGGATGGCGGTAACCGATTACATCCTTCAGGTTCCGCCCCTGGTGGAACCGGCCGAGATCCTCAAAGCCCGCGAGGTGGTGGATGAAATATATATTGATGACAAGGTCAAGGACTATATCCTCGACCTGGTTTTCGCCACCCGTCATCCCCAGAATTACAAGCTGGAGCTCAGCGATTACATCCAGTACGGCGCTTCTCCGCGGGCCACGATCTATCTGAACATGGCCGCCAAGTCTTACGCTTTTGTCAAAGGACGCGGCTACGTCACTCCTCAGGATGTGAAGACCATCGGGATGGATGTTCTGCGCCACCGGCTGATCATAACCTACGAGGCGGAGGCGGAAGACCTCACCTCGGAGGACGTGATCCAGAAAATTTTCGATCATATCGAAGTACCATGATAGGCAGTAGGCAGTGGGCAGTAGGCAGTGGTTTAAAACCCGATTGCCGTAACTTAAAACAACTTAATGATGCTCGGCAGTGGGCATTGGGCAGTAGGCAGTGGGCAATAGGCAGTGGTTTAAAACCCGATTGCCGGAATTTCAAATAACGTAACGATGAATGGGCAGTAGGCAGTGGGCAGTAAGCAGTGGGCAATAGAAAAGTCCGATGGCGAAATTATCCAAAAAGGAGTGAAGGATGAGGCAATCCAGACCTCATGAGAAATTGGAAGTTTGGAAAAGGTCGATGGATATGTGCGTGGATGTATATAAGGCTACTGAAAAGCTGCCGCCGGAAGAGAAGTATGGCTTGATATCCCAAATGAGGAGGGCGTCAGTTTCGGTCGCCAGTAATATTGCCGAGGGGGCGGGGAGGGGAAGTATAAACCTATATATCCAATCGCTGAATGTTGCTCGAGCTTCTCTCGCCGAACTGGATACTCAGATAGAACTATGCCGAAGACTGAAATTTATGGGCAATTCGGCATGCGAAAGCTTGGAAGGGCAAACAGAAGTTGTCGGCAAAATGCTCACAAATCTTATTAAGGTATTGAGGAAGAAATAAATAATAAGAGCTGCGCTTTATTAACCGTAAAAGTAAATTTGTTTTAACGGGATCGGGTTAATATGGGTTGCGTAGTTATTCATTGAAAGTCTAACTACTGCCCACTGCCTACTCCCTACTGCCCAAAATGATTCCGAAGGAAATCATAAAAAAGATCCGGCGGATTCAGATTACCACCAACCGGATGGTGAGCGACGTCTTCGCCGGGGAGTACCTGAGCGTTTTCAAGGGAAGGGGGATGGAGTTCAACGAGGTGAGGGAATACCAGCCGGGCGATGAGGTGAGGGATATAGACTGGAACGTGACCGCCCGGATGGGCCGGCCCTTCATCAAAAAATTCGTGGAGGAGAGAGAGCTGACGGTGATGCTGGTGGTGGACGCCAGCGGTTCGAGCCAGTTCGGTTCCCGGAAGTGCTTTAAGAGCGAGCTGGCGGCGGAACTGTGCGCGGTGCTGGCTTTCTCCGCCATCCGGAACAAGGATAAAGTGGGTTTGATCGTATTCACCGACCGGATTGAGAAGTTCGTCCCCCCGGCCAAGGGGAGCCGCCATGTCCTGAGGGTCATCCGGGAAATTCTCTATTTCAAACCCCGGGGTAAGAAGACCGACATTTCCCTGGCCCTGGAGTATCTGAACAAGGTGACCCGGCGCTCGACCGTTTCCTTTCTGGTCTCGGATTTCAAGGGCGCCGATTTCAAGCAGACCCTGAAGATCGCCGCCCGACGCCACGATCTGATCGCGGTTATGATCTCCGATCCCCGGGAGCGGGAATTCCCCGGGGTGGGGCTGGTCCGGCTCGAGGACTCCGAAACCGGAGAAGAAATTATGGTGGATTCATCCGATCCCGATTTCCGCAGGAATTACGAAACGTTGAACCGGGAAGAAGAAGAAAAAACCCTGCGGCTCTTCCGGGGCAGTTCCGTGGACTGCATCCGGATCAGCACTTCCCGCCCCTACGAAACGGCCCTCCTGCGCTTTTTCCGTCAGCGGGAGCGGCGAGTCCGTTAGAAAATTTTTCACAATGAAAAATTTTCGTTTAGATTTATTCGGGATAATTACCTTTGCGGCAGCGGGGTTCTGTCTGTTCGCAGAATTGCCGGTTCGCCATGCCCGGGCGATGGGAGATGAAGGGCCCTTTCTTCAAATGGAGGGCTATCTGAACGATGATCGAGTATATATCGGCGACCCGATGATGTATTATATCAAGGTCACCGCTCCGCCTTCATCAGAGGTCATTTTCTCTCCCCTGGGGGAAATTTCGGATGATGTGGAGATCGGGGGGGAAGGAGAAAGCTTGCCGGCAACGGCCGGGGTTTGGGAGCGCCGGTTTTTCTTCCGCAGCTTTGAAACAGGACAGCATACCCTGCCGGCGGCGTCGGCGACCGTGCGTCTGCCGTCCGGGAAAGAAGAAAAGCTCTCTGTCAATCCCCTGCCTGTTCGAGTGATGAGCCTCCTCGATTCCTCCCAGCCGGAGCAGGATATTCGCGCGATCAAACCGCCCCGGGCTTTAAAGAGTTCTTATTGGAAGTTGATCGCTTTTCTGGCGGGCGGGATCATCCTGGTTGCGCTTCTGATCCTGGCGGGAAGGATGATTTTCCGCCGCTGGGAGAGAATACCTCCTCCCCCTCCCCCGGTTCCACCCCACGAAATAGCCTATACGGAACTGGCCCGGATCAAAAATGAGGATCTGCCCTCCCGGGGAAGGGTGAAGGAATACTACACCCGGGTCTCGGACGTGGTCAGGCGCTATCTGGAAAATCGCTTCCGGCTGAAAGCCCCGGAAAGAACCACCGAGGAGTTTCTGGTCGAGATGGCCACGACTTCCCTTCTTTCCCTCCGCCATCAGGAACTGGTGGGAGATTTTCTCGCCCATTGCGACCTGGTCAAGTTCGCGCGCTACGGCCCCAGCGAAAAGGAAATAGAGGACGTTTATGATTCGGCGGTGCGCCTGGTCGATGAAACCAAGGAAGAATCAGTAAGTGGTAAACCGTGAGCAGTAATCAGTTGCATGTGCAGGAATTATATTTACACATTGGAAAGAATAACCAATAACCAAGATACAATAACCAGACAAATCCCAAATTCCAATAACCAAACAGGCAAAGCTCAAGCTTCAGCTTCCCGAAACGACAAACTCGCCAAAGTGAGGCCATTTGGATATTAAATTATTGGTTATTATTTGGCTATTGTATCTTGGAATTTGGTTATTTCACTGAATCGTAAATACGACTTTTAGTCAATACAGATCAGTGCATTTATAGGAACTTTCCGTATATAGGATTCGAATGGGCTTTCAATTTCAAAACCCGGCTTTGTTATGGTTACTGTTTTTAATTCCGGCCTATCTGTTCTTTTACTGGAAGCAGCAGAAAGGAGTCGCGGTCAGGTTTTCCACCATCGCCACCGCGAAGAGGATCGCGCCGTCGGCTTCTTTACTTTTCCGTCACAGCCTGGCGTTGTTGCGGAGCGGGGCCATTTTGTTCCTGGTGATAGCCCTGGCCCGCCCCCAGCAGGGGATCAGGGAGACCAGAATCACCACCGAAGTGATCGATATTATCTTAACCGTGGATGTCTCCACCAGCATGCTGGCCGAAGATTTTACCTGGGGCGGGAAACGCTACAACCGCCTGGAGGCGGCAAAAAAAGTGATCCGCGATTTCATCGAGGGGAGGACCTCGGACCGGATCGGCATGGTGGTCTTCGCCGCCCGGGCTTACACCCAGTGTCCCCTGACCGTGGACTATCAAATTCTGCTTCAGCTCCTGAACAAGGTCGAGATCGGCATGATCGAGGACGGAACCGCCATCGGGAATGCGATCGCCACCAGCCTGAACCGTCTCCGTGATTCGGAGGCGAAAAGCAAGGTCATCATCCTCCTCACCGACGGGGTCAACAATGCCGGCAAGATAGATCCGCAGACGGCCGCCGAGATGGCGGCGGCGATGGGCGTCAAAATATACACCATCGGGATCGGCACCCGGGGCGAAGCTCCCTACCCGGTCGCCCGGGATAGCCGGGGCGGATTTATATACCAGAACGTGAAGATACCGATCGATCCCGAGAGCTTGAAAAAGATCGCCCGGGCGACCGAAGGTGAGTATTACCGGGCGGTGGATACGGATTCTCTGGAAAAAATCTTTAAAAACATCGACGAACTGGAAAAAACCCCGGTGGAAACCAGCATATATACCGAGTACAACGAACTCTTTCCGTATTTTATTTTTCCCGGGTTATTGTTGCTGCTGGCGGGGGTGGTGCTGGCCGCAACCCGTTTTCGGAGGTTGCCGTGAAGTTCGGAGCGCTTCATATGGCCTGGTTTTTTCTCCTCCTCCCCCTGCTGGTGATATTCTACCGGTGGGCCTTCCGGAAGAAGGAGAAGCTGCAGCGCCGGTTCGCCGACCCCGGCCTCTGGAAGCGAATAATGGTGGGGTTGAGCGCGGGCAAGCAGCGCCTGAGGCCGATTCTGACCGTCTTCGCGGTCGGCCTGCTGGCTTTCTCCCTGCTGGAACCCAGGTGGGGTTACCACTGGGAAGATATCCACCGCCGGGGCGTCGATCTGCTGGTGGCGGTCGATACCTCCCGGAGCATGCTCGCCGGCGATATAAAACCCAGCCGTCTGGCCCGGGCCCGGCGGGATGTGGAAGACCTCCTCGGATTGGTCCGGGGGGATCGTATCGGCCTGATCGCCTTCGCCGGGCGGGCTTTTGTCCTCTGTCCCCTGACCCTGGATTACGGCGCGCTCCGCATTTTCATCAATGATCTTTCCGTAACCACTATTCCCCGGGGAGGAAGCAACATCGGGGCGGCGATCGAGAAGGCGATCGGGACTTTTGAGCCCGGCCCGGGTAAGCACAAGGCGCTTCTGCTGATTACCGACGGGGAAAATCTGGAGGGTGACTACGAAGCGGCTGCCCAGCGGGCAAAGCAGGAAGGGGTAAGGATTTTCACCATCGGGATGGGGAAGGAGGAGGGGACTCCGATTACCTTGACCGACGACCGGGGCAGCCATTACCTGAAAGACCGGGAGGGAAACATTGTGGTGAGCAGGCTCAACGAACCCGCTCTGGAAAAAATAGCTTTGCTGACCGGCGGCGCCTATCACCGGGCCACGCCGCGGGGTCGGGAGGTGGAATTGATCTACGATCGGATCGCCAAGATGGACAAGAAGGAGCTGGAGGAAAGCCGGAAGAAAGTGTATGAACACCGTTTTCAGTGGCCTCTCCTCCTGGCGCTGGCTCTGCTTTTTCTGGAGTCTATTCTGGGGGAGAAGAAAGGCGCCTTTACCGGGCTTTTTTCGAAATCGGTTGGAAGGAAATGATGAAAAGTTTTCGCGCGTTATTAAACGGAATGAAATTCAATGTCTTTTCCGGCCCCCGAAGCCGGCCGTGTTCGCTTCTACCGGTGATTTTGCTGGCCCTTATATCTCTGCTGAATCTGGGGGCTTCCAACCGGGCCGCCCGCCTGGTGAAGGAAGGAAATCAGCTGTTCGAGGAAGAAAAATACCAAGAGGCCTTGAGCAAATACAATCAAGCCCAGCAGGAGCTGCCCGAATCCCGGCGGATTTTTTTCAACCTGGGAGACGTTTACTACCGCCAGTCGGAATATGAAAAGGCCGATTCCCTCTTCAACAAATCCAGGGAGACAAAAGACCTTCAGCTCCAGGCCGACGCGTTCTATAATCAGGGCAACGCCAGATTCCGGGAGGGGAAGTTCAAAGAGGCTCTGGACGCCTATAAAAAATCGATCGAGATCAACGAACGCGACCTCGATTCCAAGTTCAACTATGAATTGACACGCTTGAAACTGCAGGAGGAGGAGCAAAAAAAGCAGGAGGAGGAAAAGCAAAAGAAGGAGGAAGAAGATAAAGAAAAAAAAGAGGAAGAATCCCAGCCCCAACCACAACCTTCTCCTTCTCCCGCCGAGGAAAAGCAACAGGATCAGCAGCCCCAAGAACAGCAGGAAAAGGAGATGAGCCAGGAGGATGTTGAAAGACTGCTCGACTCTCTGCTTTCCGAAGAAGAGGATCAGAGGGAGATAAGGATGAGGGAGTCTGAAATCCAAATGCCGGAGGTATTGAGGGACTGGTAGTCCTGTCTGCTTCACGAATTTGCCAATTCGTGAAGCATCCAGGATTAATTATTGTGTTTCTCTTCCATTTTGTGTGGGTACGTAAGTAGAAAAAGTCATTGCGAGGAGCAATTGCCCCCCGATTGATTCAATCGGGGCAATTAGCGACGAAGCAATCTCTGTACCGACGACCAATAAAATGAGATTGCTTCGCTAACGCTCGCAATGACAGATCGGTGATCATCTTTTTTACCCACACAAAGCGACTGAGAGCCTATAAAATTCGCGTAATTCTTAGTTTATTCTATGATGAAATGTAAGTTGATTATCATTCTGGGATTGTTATTTTTCCTGGTTCCACTATCCGTCCGGGCGGAGGAGATCTCTTTTCAGGCCTCGGTGAATAAGAAGGAGCTGACCCTGGACGAGAGGCTCATCTATACCCTGACCGTGACCGGCGCGCGGGATATCCGACCCGAGCTGGGGGAGATCGAGGGCTTCGAGGTTCTGGGAAGTTCAACCAGCACCCAGGTTTCGATCATAAACGGTCGGAGTCAGGTCAGTAAGAGCTTTCAATACACACTGATCCCGATCCGGGAGGCGGTGATCGTCATACCTTCCTCCACCATGAAGTACGAGGGCCGGACCTATAAAACTCACCCGATCGTGGTGAGGGTGGTGAAGAGCCAGCCCGCGGCCCGGCCCGGCGCCGCCCCCGCCCGCCCCCTTTTCGTGAAAACGGAAGTGGACAAGAAAGAAGCCTACGTCAACCAGCAGATCACGCTCACCTTCAAGCTTTACTTCAGTCAGCTGCAGATCAGCGATCTTCAATACGCTCCGCCTCCCACGGTGGGATTCTTACAGGAGAACCTGGGGGAGGAACGGCGGTACCGGGAAATGCGCGGGGGGGTACGTTACGAGGTGCTTGAGCTTAAGAAAGCGATATTCCCCATCAGTTCGGGCGAGATGACGGTGGGCACGGCGGAACTGAGGGGGAATAAGTTAATTCCCCGCGAGACGCGGCGGCGGGGTTTCATTGACGATTGGTTTGAAGAGGATTTCTTCTTCAGCCCCTTCCGTTACCGGAAAGAGCCCTTCCTGCTTCGTTCCCGGCCGATTGAATTAACCATCAAGCCCCTGCCGGAAGAGGGGCGGCCGAAAACTTTCAGCGGGAGCGTGGGCTCATTCAATCTCAACGTCGAGGCGAGCCCCATGACGGTGAGAGTGGGAGAGCCGATCACCCTGACCATGAAGATAAGCGGGGCGGGTAATCTCGACGCCGTGAATATCCCCCATATCGCTCTGGAAGAACGGTTCAAGAGCTATGCTCCGGAGGTGGAGACCCGCCGGATGGTGGCGGGGGAAAGAGCCGCCGGGGAAAAAATATTCAAGCAGGTTCTCATTCCGCTTCAGGCCGGTCAGCAGCATCTTCCCCCGGTTGTCTTCAGCTATTTCGACCCCGCGGAAGACAAGTACAAGACGGTGAGGAAAGCGCCGATCCCGATTACGGTGGAGGCGGCCCCGGAAGGGGAAGAGTTCCGCCTGGTGGAGGCTCCGTACGCTGCCGCCAAGCAGGGAATAGAGTTATTGAAGAAAGACATAATATACATCAAGGATAACCCCGGCGCATTCCGGAAAGCGGGCCGGAGGTTTTATCAGAGCAAATTGTACTGGGGATTCCACCTGTTACCCCCGATCATCCTGTTTCTGGCCTGGAGAATAAAATCCCGGCGGGAAAAAATCCGTTCCGATTTGGTTTACGCGCGCCGTATCTCCGCTTCCCGGTCAGCCCGACGACGCTTCAAGGAAGCCCGCAGGTATCTCAGGGCGGGCGACGGCGAGAAGTTTTACCGGGAAGCTCACCGCGCTTTTGTCCGTTACCTGGGAGATAAATTCGGTCTCCCCTCGGGGGCGGTGGACCCGGATTCGGTCTGCCGACGCCTCGAATCGGCGTCCGCCGCCGCGCCGATACTGGATCAGATCCGCACCAGCTTTCAGGTCTGTGACCGGGCCCGTTTCGCGCCGGGGGAGGCGGACCGGGCGGAGATGGAAAAATTCTTGCGGACCGTGGAAAGGTTGATCGGCCGCCTGGAAAAACTGAAGTTGAAATGAAGAGCGTATTCAAAATAATGATCGGGAAGGAGAAAGTGGTCCTGTTCCTTTTGGCGTCGATTGTGTTCACCGCCGGTTGCGATCGAGTTTCCGGCTGGTTCCGGCCCGGAGATAAAGAACTGAAAATGGTCGCTGAAAAAGTCGCCGCTGCGGGTGGAAAAACTTCCCCGGGCGTTGTCTCCCCCTCGGCCACCTTCCGCCGCGCCAATCATTTGTATGGCGAGGGCAAGTACGAGGAAGCGGCGGCTTTCTACGAGCATATCCGCCGCGGCGGCTGGGCGAGCGCCTCCCTTTACTATAATCTGGGTAACGCTTATTTCAAAGAGGGAGATCTGGGCCGGGCGATCCTCAATTACCGAAGAGCCTGGAATCTTTCTCCCCGGGACCCCGAGATAAACAAGAACTTGCAGTACGCCCGGGAAAACCTCCGTGACGACGTTTCCGTTTCTTCGCCGGGTATCATCCGTCGGATCAAACTGCTGCTGGTCCGCCAGTTTCCACTCGGTTCCTGGCTCCGCTTCAGTTCGGCAATCTATTATCTGACGGCGCTATGGGTTTTGGCGGTCATGCTGATCCGTCCGCTGAAAAGAGTTTCCCCAACGGTGCTGAAAACACTGCTGTTGATTCTCGCACTCGGTTTGATCGGCAGCGTCCTCGCCTATTCCTACTACCGCGTTCCCCGGGCGATCATACTAGATCCCGAAGTTTCCATCCGTTACGGCCCCGACGAAAAGGACGCCGTCGCCTTCGAGCTCCACGAGGGGACGGAAGTCAGCGTCATCCGGAAAAAAGACGGCTGGAATCAGATTTCCCTCCCCGACGGAAAATCGGGCTGGCTCCCCTCCGATTCGCTGGGAATCATCTGATTATCGGGGGGCGGGTTGTAAAGACTGAGCTTTCCGTAAGTTGGATTCGGCTTTTTCGATCTCGCCCCTCTCCCGGTGAATCCGGGCCAGGAGCAGGTAAAAACGGTGGTCTTCCGGCCAGAGCGCCTGCCCCCGCCGCAGCAGTTTTTCCGCCCGCTCGAGATCGCCCCGATTGATATAGCAGGCCGCCAGATTGTAGTGGGCCAGGAGGTTTTCCGGATCGAGCTGGAGGGCTTTGCGAAAATTCTCAATGGCGGGCGAAAGCTCATGGCTGTTCAAGTAAATTACTCCCAGGTTCACGTAACCGGCGGGATAATCAGGGAAGAGTTCCAGGGAAGCCCGGATATATTTTTTGGCCTCTTCGTAATTCTTGAGGTGATCTATGTAGATCACGGCAAGGTTGTTGTAGGCACCGGCGAAGGTGGGATCGAGTTCGATCATCCTCTGGAACTGCCGGGCGGCCTCATTGAACCTTTCCGCGTCCAGATAGGCTTTGCCCAGGTTGCCGTGGATCCGGGCCTTCCCCTCCGCTTTGACCACATTGTCCTCCCAGAGAGTGATCGGGTCCCGCCAGACCAGATTCCGGCGGTAGGTTAAACCGGCGAAGCAGACGATAACCAGCGTGGTGAAAGTCAGTAAGCCGGCTCGAAAACGGCCGGTCGCGCTCAACCAGGCGGTAAAGGCCAGGGCTGCTCCCGCCAGAGGGAGATAGAGGCGATGTTCCACCGCCACATCCAGGATGGGGATGAAGCTCGATTCGGGAAGGAGGACGATGATGAACCAGAGAATACCGAGGCTGATGAGGGCGTATTTTTTCCTGACGGCTAAGGCGAGTATCGGCAGGGAGACGATGACAAAGAGAGGCATCAGGACCAACGGCTGAAGGAACGAAGTAAATGAGTAGTGGGCATTTTCGTCGTATTCCAAACGTTGCTGCACGGGAAAGAAGACGAGCCTCAGGTAGGTGATGAAGACACGGGGCTGGGTGATCAGATATTGCCGGGGCGTGATTCCGTGGCCCGGTGCCGCCTCCATCGCCACCCCGGCTTTCTTCAGCCACTCGATCTGTCCGCTGTCGTTGTAACATGGTTTGTCATGATTGAAATGGATGCAGAGCGGGATGATCATGAGGGTTGCCAGGAAAAGTATAAGCCGCCGGAACTTGCGCCCGTTTTTTTCCGCCTTTGATCGGAGCACGGTGAACTCCAGGAGGATGAGGATAAAGGGGAGGGTGATCGCGAATTCCTTGGTCAGCATAGCGCCGATCGCAAATATCAATGAAAGGATGTAAGGTAAGAAATTAAAGCTCTGAGAGTTCGGAAAAACATCAGATTTTTTTTCAAAATTATTCTTTTTTATCTGAACAGCGTGCAGATAAAAAAGAACCGAGAGAAGGTAGAAGGTGGCGGCCAGAGATGTTGCCCGCTGGACCACGTAGGTCACCGCCTGGGTTTGAATCGGGTGGCAGAGAAAAAGCATTCCTCCGATTAAAGGAATTGTACTTCCCCCCCGTGTCATTCGCCGGAGGAGAAAGAAGACCAGAAGGGAGTTGCAGATGTGGATGGCGACATTGGTAGCGTGATAGGAAAAGGGATTTAGTCCGGAGAAGCGAAAATTGAGAGCCAGAGAAAGATAGGTGAAAAAGCGTGTCGGCCAGAATTCCCAGATCGCCTTCAGATCGAGATGGCGGAGGGCGGCGTTGTCACGGATTGATGGTGAGTCATCGAGGTGGAAGGAGGCCCGGAAGGCGGGGAAATATATTATCAAGCCCACCAGGATGATGAGAAACAGGTAAAATAAATTTCGAGCCGCCGTTTTCATTTAGAACTCAGCTTGGCAACTTTTGTTTGCACCTGATTTACCTGATTTCTCTGATTTTATTGTTTCAGGTTAATCAGAGTTAATCAGGTGCTAAATTATTGAAATTCCGAAACAGGAAATTCGCCCGCTTTAAACTTCACACCTTACACTTTACACTGAGATTAATGTCTCAAAATTTCGGAAATAAGGGAAGAAATTCCAATTATTTTTGAGCGTTTAGGGGTGCGTGACTATCTAAATATCTGAACGAAAACAAATTTCATCCGAGGTTTGATGATGAATAGAGTTTTGGAAAAAGATGAAAATATCAGCGTGGCCTGCAAAATAAAAGAGCCGGTGCGCTTCTTATCCAACGGGGATATCAAGCTGCATATCGAGAAGGCGCAGCGGGGGGATATGGAGGCGTTCGACCGGGTATTCATTAACTTCCTGCCCCATATCTGCCGGACGGCACAGGCAAGCGGTCTCGAGGGTATCGAGTTGCTTAATATGATCGGTAAAATGGAAGAACGCTTGAGGGAGGTGCTTGTGTACGCTCCGATTTTCGGCCGTACCGAGTGCAGGTACTACCGGATCCTGATTAAGGATTTTATCAGTGAAGAGATAATTAAGTCCGGTTTAAAGGCAAGCGATTCCCAATCCGATCTTGGTGGAAGTGAAAATATCGATGATGCTATTGCGGTTTTTTCCGTTCGAAAACACTGAATGCGGCCCGGGCGATCTGGGAGAGGCTGAAAGGCTTCTGCAGATAATCGACCACGTTTACCATCAGTTCGTCCGCTAGTTCGTAGGGGGAGTAACCGGATATTATCACGAATCGCATCTTCGGTTTGAAATTCAGTATCTCTTCGATCGCGGTTTCGCCATCCATATCCGGCATGGCGACATCCATGAAAACCAGGCCGTAATCTTCCTTCCTCGCCATTTGCACCGCTTCCCGCCCGCTTTGAGCGATATCGACGCGGAAGCCCTTATCTTCCAGAAAACGCTGCAGGAAATCGGCTATGTCTTCTTCATCATCGGCGAGGAGAATTTTATTTCCCGCTTTTTTGCCGGTCGCCGCCGGCCTCGGCGGGGCGGTTTCTTCCCGGGGCAGCATCTCCTCCAGGGGGGGCGTTTCGGGTAAGGGTAGCATAACGGTGAAGGTCGCCCCTACGCCGGGATTGCTTTCCACCTGTATCTCGCCGCCGTGGCTCTTTATCACTCCCAGCGCCGCGAAGAGGCCGAGGCCGGCGTAACCCGCCCGCCCGCCCGCCAGCACTCCCTTACTTCCCCGGAAGGGTTCGAATATTTTTTCCATAATCTGCGGTTCAATCCCCGGCCCGGTATCATTGATTCGCACGAAAACTCTGTCATCCCGGGAGGAGGTGCTGATGGTGAGCAACCCCCCGGTCTCGATCATGGCATCCTTGGCATTGGCCAGAATATTACCGAAGGCGTGCTGAAGCTGATCGGAGCTGCCCCGGATCGGCGGCAGCGGATTGTAATCTTTGTTCACGGTGATGTTGAAGCGATTCAAGTCCCTTTTCAACAGTCCGAGGGCGAGATCGATCACCTCGGTCAGGTCGATTTCTTCATACTTTACCTTGCTTCCCTCCCGGGAATAGGCCAGGAGCGCGGTGGTTATTTTTTTTGCCCGATCTGCCATCCGGAGGGCAAGCTGCAGTGCCCGGTTTTTTCTCTCGGGATCGGAGGTGCTCATGGCCATCTCGGCGTGCCCGCGGATGGAAGCGAAAAGGTTGTTGAATTCATGGGCGACCCCTCCCGCCAGCGCCCCCACCGCCGCCATCTTTTCCGAATAAATGGCGGCTTTCTGCGCCTGATGGAGCTCGCTGGTCCTCTCCTTGATTTTTTCTTCCAGGAGCCGGTTGTATTCGTCGAGCTTGCGGCGGGAAATATCCAGGTTTTCCGCCATGGTGTTGAAGGCTTTTCCCAGAAGACCGATCTCATCCTTTCTATTAATGTCGATCCGCGTCTTCAGATCGCCCCGGGAAACCTTCTGGATGGCGAGCAAAAGTTTCCGGATCGGCTCGGTGAAATGACGGGCCAAAAAGTACCCGATGATGATCGAGCCGACGATCGCTCCGGCCAGGATCAGGATGGCGGTCCGGATCAATTTTCCTTCTTCGTCCCTGACGTCATCGGCGGACATATCGACACCCAGGATTCCGACCGGTTCATTTTTGCTGTTGAAAATCGGGGCGTAACCGGAGAGCCAGGTTCCCCACTGGTCGGACTGGAGGATGCGGTCGGCTCTCGGCCCTTCATAAGCGGCCCGCAGTTCGGGATAGGTGCTCACGTCGTAAGGCTTACCGATATCGGCGGTCTCTTCTTCCTCATCGATCACGCCGTCTTCGTTGCTATCCTCTTCCGGCGCCTCGTCGATCACGAATTGAAAGGTGTTGGGGTCGGAGGTCTTGCGCATGGTGTAAATGAAGGTGATGCCGGGGTTTGCGAGTCTGATCCGGGTGAGAGCATTCCTCAGTTCCTCGAAAACGGGGAGATTTTTATCGGCCGGCTCCTGCAGGAGTTCATGTTTATCGCCGTCCACCATCAGGGCGGCGGTGGAAGCGATGCCGATCAGGCGGCTGCGGAGATTATCCCGGTGGACGTAATGTGCCTTGGAGTAAAAGAAATTGACGATCAGAACCGCCAGAAGAATCAGGACGATGTCGAAACCGATGGTCAATTTTGCCCGGAAACTTATCTTCACCCGATAACTATAGCATATATATGGAAGGTTCGAATTACAAATCTGCGGATTTAAGCTGTGAATTTCAATTAAATGATCTTGACAGGCGGTGAGGCATATTATAGGTTAAAGCTACGATGCGGGGTAGAGCAGTCAGGTAGTTTTAGAGATTAAGCAGATTAGGGCAAGCTTGCTTGCCCTAAATGCATGAAGCTCTTAAACCCCGCAGAATCCGAAGGATTTATGCGGGGCTCGTCGTCGCCCCGGAATGTTTGATCTTTATATTAACCTACGATGCGGGGTAGAGCAGTCAGGTAGCTCGTCGGGCTCATAACCCGGAGGTCGCGGGTTCAAATCCCGCCCCCGCTACTACCATGAAAAAAGCCCCGACGAAAGTCGGGGCTTTTTATATTCGCGGAAAAAATTTCTCGCGCACGATTAAGATCAGAAGAGATAAAGCAGTCCGCCGCTCAGGATGATGATCCGACCGTCACCGAGATCGCCGAAACCGATGTTATAAGCTATCTCGGCCTCGACGCCGATGTGCTCGTTGAAGAAGAAGTCGCTGCCGATTCCGAAACGACCGAAAGGTCCCGATTCGGTAACGGATTCCGAGTAAACGGTTCCCGATATCGCGCCGGAGGCCTTTACATCCCACTCGGCTTTAAATCTTCCGTATCCGAGTCCCAGAACACCGTAGGGCCGGAGCTGGGGGATGGGAAGAACTTTCGGGGGAAGAAAAACCTTGCCGTTCACGGTGAAGTCGTACCCTTTGACCGTGGCGGTTCCGGAGACATCCTGGACGAACAGGCCGCCCCAATGAAGGCTTTCGCTCCACTCGAATTCATGGTGGTATTGGAACAAACCTTCCACCGCCAGAAAGTCCATAAGGAAATATCCCCCTTTGAAACCAAGGCCCCAGGTGTTGTCGAAATCGGCGTTTTCGGATCCGCCTTCTATATAATAACTCTCCAGATCACCGGTGAAGCGTTCGATATTGTAGGATACTCCCAGGCCGGCGTACCATTGTCCCGGTCCACCGTAGACCGCATCATTGGTCTGGGCCGGCAGGGAGGAGGCGAGGGCGAGCGGCAGGATTACCGGCAGAAATGATAACAGTTTTTTCATGACCACCTCCGTTTTTTCCGGCATTCCTAAAAAATCGGCGACTGCCGTCGGAATGACCGGGTGTTTGTTTAAATTTCAATGGGTCCTATAATATAATTACATGAAGGTGTCAACAGGAAAATACATATTACCCGTAATCGCTTGAATCCACGAACAATCCGGGATAAAATAACTTTGCTATGTCTTTCCAGCTTATACCGATCGCCAAGTTGAATCCGGACCAGATGCCGGTCACACTGAAGGCCGTGATCAAGAACCTCTATCCGGCCCCCCAGCGTCTGGTTACCCAGGAAGGCAGGCTCAAGGACGAATCCGGGGAGGTTGCTTTCACGGTCTGGAAAGATTCCGGGATAAAGGGTCTGCGGGTGGGGCGGCAGTATGTTTTCCACCGGGTGGGGCTGGGAATGAGGGGCGGCCGCCTGGAGGTCCGCCTTCAGGAAGGATGCCGCGTTTTCGCCGTTAAAAGCGACAAGGACCTGAAAGGGGTATTGAAAAAAATAGCCCGGCGGGAACAGAGCCAGCGGGAACGCTTGCTCAAGGATTCCCGCCAGGCTGCCCGTCCGGGGGGTTCCCGGAAGAAGGGCATTTACAGTATCCTGATCACCGCAGGTCTCTTCCTCTGGGCGGTGGCCATGGTCCTCCATTTTATGGGAATACTCACCGAGGATAGGATAAAAGATTTTATTAAGAGCCGGATGATTTCCCGCCAGAGAAAAGAGGCTTTTCTCCAGGGTGAAGGGGAGGTAAAAGAGGTGATCGACGGGGGCAGCGTCGTTGTCCGGTTGGGTAATGAAACCTGGCTGGTGCGATATCTGGGATTGGAATTTCCCTCCACCGCCGCGGGGGAAGATGCTAAAGTTGATCCCCGGGCTTTACGGGCACTCAATTACAATCGCTATCTGGTGGAGGGAAAAACGGTTCACCTGGAGTTCGAGGAAGGAGCGCCGCCACCGGGCCGGGAAGTGGAGGCATATGTGTTTCAGGAAGATAAAATGATCAATGTTGCCCTTCTGGAGAGAGGGCTGGCTCGCCTCCGCCGCCCATCCGGGAATTTAAAATACGAGGACCTGCTCGAGCGGGCGGAAGATTCAGCCCGCTCCGCCCGATTGGGGATCTGGAGATCGAGTGGGGGTTCCGAATAAAAGGACGCGATATGATGATGAGGATACGCCGATGAAGATTGCGATCGTCGGTCCGGGAGCCATGGGCTGCCTCTTCGCGGCCCTGCTTGCTCGTTCAAAAGCCGGTCACGATGTCTGGCTTCTGGACAACGATGGCGTCCGCGCCCGACGGTTGATGAGAAAAGGAATCGCCATCGAAGGATTGATGAGCTGCAGGGAAAAAGTCAGGGTCACGACGGATGCTGAAAAGATCGGTCACTCGGAGCTGGTAATTATTTTTACCAAGTCTTATGATACCCTGAGAGCTTTAAATTCCATCGATCCTTTGCTTTCGAGCGATACCCGTGTGCTGACGCTGCAAAACGGCCTGGGAAATCTGGAGCTCATAACTGAAAAAGTTGGTCAAAAGCGGGCGGTGGGAGGAGCCACCGCTCACGGCGCGACCCTGCTGGAAGCGGGGCGGGTCAAATATGCCGGCACGGGCGAGACGGCGATCGGCCGTCCGGGAAATGAATCCTCATTAGACCTCCGCCGAATCGCGCGCTCGTTTAACGCGGCGGGTATCGTCACCCGGATCAGCCGGGACATCGAAACCGTTATCTGGAGCAAGTTGATCATTAACGCCGGCATCAATGCCCTTGCCGCGGTCACCCGGCTCCGCAACGGCGTCCTTCTGGAATCACCGGTTCTGAGGAAGATGATGCGACGAACGGTGATGGAGGCGGCCCGGGTGGCGGGGAGAAAAAATATCCGGATCAAATACAGAGACCCGGCCCGAAAAGCGGAGTCGGTCTGCCGGGCCACTTCGGAGAATATCTGCAGCATGCTCCAGGACGTCCTTCGGGGAAAGCGGACGGAGATCGATTTTATCAACGGGGCCATTTCAGGCCAGGCTAAAATGCTCGGCCTCAAAGCGCCTTTTAACGAAATGCTGACGGGATTGGTCCAGGGGATAGAGAAGAGTTACCATCAGGGAGGATTGAATGAAAAAAGTGACTGAAAAAACCCTGTATTCTCTGGTGGTGCTGGCCACCATCAGCTTTTCCTGCGCCCGCTCCGCCACCCTCCTTCAGGGCGGCAACGCTGAACGGGTCCTGGAAAATGAGGTCTCGCTCTTCGTTCCCGGGAACTTTACCTATGAGGAAATGAGGGATTGCCGGAGGGGGAAGCTAACGCTGGCGGTATTCAACCGGGATGAAGGAGAAGAGCGAGGGGGTAATTTTCAATGGATCGTGCTAAATAAAAACCGGGGCGACCGTTATGTGTCGGAGTCCTGGAACGTGATCCTGCTTGACAGCGCCGCCGGAGAGCGGGGCAAAAATGCCCCCCCGGATAAGCTTGAAGAGATCGAAAACTCCCAGTTGTCGCCGGTGCTGATTATGGATGACGAAAAGGAAGTCCGGGCGGTTATTTATAAGCCGGCATCCCTCGGTATGAATGCATTCATCCGTGCGGACGGAACGATCCGCCTGGAACTGGGGAGAAGGACCGTGGAGCGGGGCAATATCCTCTATACTTTTGAAATAAAATGAAAAAGAATCTTGTAACTTGCCGAACTTTATGTAACCTGAAACCCACCGCTTTAAATTTTAACGGGCGGTGCGATCATTAAATAAGGAGGGAAAAATGGCAGAGATTAAAGTCGGAGACCTGGTCCGCTGGGAGACCGGAGATCGAAGCCGGGTCGGCGTGGTTGAAAGCATCGATCCCGACGGGACCGCAACGCTGAAGGTCCAGACGGCTTCCGGTTCCACGGAGGAGAAGATAAAATCAGATCGCCTGGAGGTGATCACTTCCACCACCGAACCCGCGAGCGAATAATTATTGCGATTAACGGGAAAGGATCAGACGGAAAAAGCAAATCGTCTCGCTTTGTACGAGTTCTGAGTATGGTTTAAAATAAAATTTTCCGCAGGAAAATTTTATGGATAAGCTCATCGGCGTTATCGGGGGTCACCGGGCTTCACCGGAAATCCTGAAAGAGGCGGAGAAGCTGGGAGGGGGACTGGCCGAACGGGGACTGGTGGTGCTTTGCGGGGGCCTGGATGGAGTCATGGAAGCTGTCTGCCGGGGGGCCCAGGAGGGAGGCGGAAAAACCGTGGGCATTCTACCCGGCAACCGGGCGAAGGCGGCCAACCCTTTTGTGGACATCGCAATTCCGACCGGAATCGGGCTGGCCCGAAATTCGATCGTAGCCACCGCCGGCGAAGCGGTGGTCGCCCTCGATGGCAGCTACGGCACCCTGACTGAAATCGGTTACGCGCTCAACTCGGGCAAGCGGGTGATCGGAATTCAGACCTGGAAAATCAAGGGGGTGATCCCGGCGGCGGATGCCGCCGGCGCCCTGAAAATTCTGGATGGAATTCTCTCAACGCGAAAGAACCAGCCCTCACCGGGCGATTAACGCAGAATGGAAATTTTCCAATAGAGGAGGCATCAATATGGTTAAGATGTATTATGATAAGGATGCCGATTTGAAGGTTTTGAAAGGCAAGAAAATCGCCATCATCGGCTACGGGAGCCAGGGGCACGCCCAGGCTCAGAATCTGAGAGACAGCGGAGTGGATGTGATCGTTTCCGATTTGCCGGGAACGCCCAATTACAAGCTGGCCGTAAAGGACGGTTTCAAACCCGTGATGGCCGAAGAGGCGGCCCGGGAGGCCGACATCATTCACATGCTGGTTCCGGACGATGTTCAGGCCAGCCTTTACCGGGTTTGCCTGGCCGAGGAGATGAAGAAAGGAAAGAGCCTGGCCTTTTCACACGGTTTCAATATCCACTTCAACCAGATCGTCCCCCCCGAGGAGGTCGATGTTTACATGGTCGCTCCCAAGGCCCCCGGTCACCTCCTCCGGGAGACTTTCGTCCAGGGCAGCGGGTGTCCCTGCCTGATCGCGGTCCACCAGGACGCCAGCAAAAAAGCCAAGAAGACCGCTCTGGCACACGCCAAGGGGATCGGCGGAACCCGGGCCGGCGTGGTGGAAACCACCTTCGCCGAGGAGACGGAAACCGATCTCTTCGGCGAGCAATGCGTCCTCTGCGGCGGCCTGACCGAGCTGGTTCGGGCCGGCTTTGATACTCTGGTGGAAGCGGGTTACCAGCCGGAGATCGCTTACTTCGAATGCCTCCATGAGCTGAAATTGATTGTTGACCTGATCTACAAGGGCGGTATCGCCAAGATGAGGTATTCGATCAGCGACACGGCTGAATACGGCGATATGACGCGGGGCAGCCGGATAATCACCGAAGAAACCCGCCGCGAGATGAAAAAGATTCTGGCGGAAATCACCACCGGCGAGTTCGCCCGCGAGTGGATTCTGGAAAACCGGGCCGGCCGTCCGGTGTTCAACGCTCTCTACCGGAAACAGGCCGCCCATCTGATCGAAAAGGTGGGTAAGCGCCTGCGGTCAATGATGAGCTGGCTGAAATAATCAAATGCATCCTTTATTCGGTTCCACTGTCATAAAATCAAAAATTTTTCTTTCAGAAAAATTTTTGGGAGGTAGGAATGTTGAGGAAAATGCTTAAATCGAAAATCCAGTACGCGAAGATCACCGCCAAGAATCTTAAGTACACCGGTTCCATCACCATTGACCGCAGCTTGATGGATAAAGCCGACCTTTACGCCGGTGAAATGGTTCTGATCGCGAATCTGAATAACGGGGCCAGATTCGAGACCTACGTTATCGAGGGGAAAAGAGGTTCAGGGGTTATCGGGCTGAACGGGGCGGCGGCCCGCCTGGGGGAGATCGGAGACGAGCTGATCATCATGTCTTACCTCTTTGTAGACGACGTGTCGGCGAAGAAATGCGAGCCCGTTTTACTCTTTCTGAATAATAATAATCGCCCCGGAAAATGAATTTTGATCTGGTTATCTCCGGGGGCCGGCTTGTCAGCGCGAAAGGTCAGCGCAGGCTTGATATCGGCATCCGGGGAGAAAAAATCGCCTGCCTGGGAAAGGGTCTGAAGAGCTCCGGGAGCCGGATAATTGATGCCCGGGGTAAATATATTTTTCCCGGCGTCATCGATCCTCACGTTCACTTCGGGCTCGAAGCCTACCGAGCCCGCACCGGTGATGATTTCGTCAGCGGCACCGAAGCCGCCGCCTGCGGCGGCGTCACCTCGATCATTGATTACGCTATCCCCGGAAACGGCGAGTCCACGCTTTCGGCGGTTCGGCGGCGCAAAAGTGAGGCGGCCGGGCGGGCGGTTGTCGATTATTCCTTCCACGCCCAGATTGTGAGCTGGGACGAAAAAACGCGAAAAGAAATCGGCCAGCTCATTCGCTCGGGAATCCCTTCCTTCAAAATTTTCATGCCCGCCACCGAAGGCTGGATGGTGGACGACGCCGGCCTCTTTGGAGCCCTTGGGGCGCTCGGGCGGCGCGGGGGTATCGTTGAAGTGCATGCCGAGAACGGCCCTCTGATCAACGCGTTCATCAAAAAGCTGGCGTCGGAAGGAAAGCTGGCGGTGAAGTATTTTCCCCTCAGCCGTCCCAATCTGGTGGAGGAGGAGGCGGTCCGGCGCGCGATCACTCTGGATAGGGCCGCCCGGGGAAGGCTCTGCGTGGTTCACCTCACGACCAGGGAAGGACTGGAAGCGATCAGAGAGGCCAAAAGAAAAGGGATTGAAGTTTACGTCGAGACCGCTCCCCAGTACCTGCTTCTGGATAAAAGATGCTTCGGGAAGAAAAACGGCTATAAATATCTTGCCTGCCCCCCGATAAAATCTGCCGAAGATAATAAAGCCCTGTGGGAGGGTTTGCAAGACGGCAGCATCGATTGGATCGGCACCGATCATTGTTCCTTCGCCGCCGCTAAAAAGCACCGCGCCCGGAACGATTTCCGGAAGGGGCCCTACGGACTTCCCGGCGTGGAAACCTCGCTTTCCCTCCTCTTCACCGAGGGATGCCGGAAGCGGGGGCTGAGAATGGAGCGTCTGGTCGAGCTCACCTCGACCAACGCCGCTAAAATTCTCGGCCTCTATCCCCGGAAGGGAACCGTCCGGGCGGGCAGCGACGCGGACCTGGTGGTTTTTGACCCGGAAAAAAAAGTTACCATCGACTATAAAAAACTTTCCACCAGATGCGACTGGTCTCCTTATCAGGGTTTTAAATTAACCGGTTTTCCTCATCTCACCATTTCCCGGGGCCAGGTGGTGGCCCGGGACGGCCGGTTCGTGGGCGCACCGGGCCGGGGGAGGTTCCTGAAGAGAAAAACCGGTAAGGCAGTTTAATTAGATTCACTTTTTCAGGAGGTAGAAGGATGTTGCTGGGCAAAAGAATACGGATGGAAAGAATAATCAACCGGAAGACAAAAAGGACGGTGATCGTTCCGATGGATCACGGCGTCACGCTCGGCCCGATCCGGGGACTGGTCAATATGCGCGAGATGGTGGATGAAGTCGCCCGGGGCGGCGCCAACGCCGTCCTCGGTCACATGGGGCTGCCCTTATACGGACACCGGCGTTACGGTAAGGACCTGGGACTGATCCTCCACCTTTCCGGAAGCACGGTCTGGAGTCCCGATCCCAATACCAAGGTGCTGGTCAACTCGGTGGAGATGGCGCTCAAACTGGGGGCGGACGCGGTTTCCATCCATGTCAATATCGGGGCGGACGACGAAACCGAGATGCTGAAGGATCTGGGCAACGTCAGCGTTTCCTGCATGGAGTGGGGGGTGCCGCTCCTGGCCATGATGTACGCCCGGGGCAAAAAATTTAAGAACGAGTTCGACGTGGGCGGAATAAAGCACGCCGCCCGGATCGCCGCCGAACTGGGGGCCGATATCGCCAAGGTGAACTACACCGGTTCAATCAGCAGCTTTCGCCAGGTGATCGAGGGCTGCCCCATCCCGGTGGTTATAGCGGGCGGGGAACGGGCGGAAAATGAGAAGGGTATTCTGACCGTGATCAAAGAGTCGCTGGAAGCCGGGGGAGCCGGCGTTTCAGTGGGAAGAAACGTTTTCCAGCATGAAAAGCCCCGGAAGATGATGGAGGCGATCGGATTGATCGTGCACGAAAATATCTCGGTGGATGAGGCCCTGAAGACCCTTGGATCTTAACACATTCATAGAGATTTTAACCACGAAGACACGAAGAACACGAAGTCGCAAAAAAACTTTAAAAAAATATATTCATCTATTCTATAGTCTATCTTCGTGACCTTCGTGACTTCGTGGTGATATTAATTTTCTGAATTATTAGAAGCAAGATTATGAAGATTTCATTCTGTGCTATACCAATAACCGGTCTTGCTCTCTTTGTGCTGGTCAATCAAAGTCCGGGGCAGGCGCCGCCCACGCCGCCCGCAACGCCCCGGATCGAATTCGACCGCACCAGCTTTAATGTGGGAACGGTCTGGGAAGGGGAAAAGGCCGTTCATAGCTTCACCTTTAAAAATACCGGAAGCGGTACTCTTCGGATTAATAAAGTGAGAACGTCCTGCGGCTGCACCGCCGCTTTGCTCTCCCGAAAAGAAATAGAACCCGGCGATAAAGGGGAGATCAGGGCCGAATTCAATACCAGGCGTTATCGGGGTGATCAAAGGAAGCAGATCTATGTTTCCTGTAATGACCCGGAACAGCCCACAGTACGGCTGGCGCTGGAGGCGAAAGTGATCGCCGCCGCTTATTTATCTCCCCGCTCGCTCCATTTCCGGGGGATAAGGCGCGGGGAGGGGGCCTCCCGCGTCATCCGGCTGGTCAAAGAAGTTCCCGATCTTACCATTAACGGGATCGAAACCATCCCCGAATTTTTTCAGGCCCGCCGACTGGAAGGAGAACCTTCAAAGTCCGGCCGGGAAACAGTGGAGATTGAAGTAGCTCTGGATCCCGGAACGCCCCCCGGCCGTCAGCAGGGGAAATTGACCGTTCGTACCGATCATCCCCGCTTCCGTAAACTCGAGGCCACCCTGCTGGCGGTGGTGGAAGGGTCGGTCGAATACTCGCCCCGTGCCCTCTTTTTCGATCAGGTGGATCAGGAGCAGCGGAAGGTAAAAAAGGTGAGCCTGAGCAGGAAAGACGAAGGCAACCTGGAAATTATATCCGTCACCAGCACGCTTACCCAGTTCGAGGTGGAGCTGATCGAGGTAGATCCGCATCGCACTTATGAAATTTCGGTAAGACCGAAAACGGGGATGGCCCCGGGGAAGTACAGGGGGGATGTGGTGGTTCAAACCGATCAGGAAGGGGAGGAGGAAATTAAAATCCCCCTCCTGGCCCGGGGAAATAAATGATTTGCATCAGGGCCCGGCCATCTCCACCTTGAGCCGGGCGAGGATGACATATCTGCCCTCCTCGATCGCCTCCCGGATGGTCCCGAGCAGAAAAATCCTCCCGTGCAATAAAGGGGGATGGGAGCGCTTCGGGTAACGTTCCGCCACTTCATCAAGAATGCCTTTTTCCAGTGCGTCGAGCCGCGCCTTTTCCCGGGCTGAAATCAGGCTCCCGGTGAGCTCGGCTTCCCCACCCACCAATCTTTCGCTTAGGATTTTTCGGGAGTTCATCAGCCCTGGTGGGACCGGAAAACTGATCCGGGCCTTGAATAAGCCGGTTTTTAATTTCTCGACCCCCAGCAGCTTCTTTTGACGGGTTTCAAGGGGGGAGGTGACGACACTTTCACCTACGGAAACGTATTTTCCGTCCACCACGCCGAATTTTATCCCGTAAACTGAATCCCTGATCCTGCTCAGGGCTGCGATCGGTGCCGCCGCCCGGCTGGCGGCCACCCCTTCCACCGTGATCCAAGCGGAAAGATCGGCTTCCGGAAAGGGAGTCGGCCGGGATGAAATCAAGATGGTGAGAAGGACGCCTGTCCAGTACATTATTTTCATTCCCGCCGTTATTATCCGGAAATAAAGGCCGACTATAAAGAAAATTATCCCGGTTTCTAAGCGTACCGTGAAGCTTTTCCTCCCGAAGTCGATAAAATCAGGCTTGACAGGGAGAGAAAATCACATTTAAAGTCGCTTCCCGGTATTTTTTGGTAATAAATAAAGGAAAAGAAACTAAATAAAAAATGCTGATTGAATGAATCAGGAGGAAAAAATGGGATCTCGAAACTTCAGGTTGTTGTCCGCAACCATGCTTCTGGCTTTCCTGAGCGGGGTAATCCTGACAAGCTGCGGCAACTCAGCGGGCGGATCGGAGAAAAAGCAGGCCCCCAATTTCCGCTTGAAGAGCCTGGCGGGAAATACGGTCCGTCTTTCCGATTACCGGGGCAAGGTTGTGATAGTTGATTTCTGGGCGACCTGGTGTCCTCCCTGCCGGAAGGAGATCCCGGATTTTGTTTCTCTGTTCCGAGAGTTTTCCGGCCGGGGATTGATGATCCTGGGAATCAGTCTGGACCATCAGGGCGAAAAGGTTGTTAAAAATTTCGTCCGGAAATACGGGGTGAATTATCCGATTCTGATGACCGACGGTAAAGTCGATCAACTATACGGCGGCGTTTCCGCGATTCCCACCACTTTCATTATCGACCGGGAAGGAATTATCAGGAAAAAACACGTGGGTTACCGGCCGAAGAATGTTTTTAAGCGGGAAGTGAAAGAGTTGCTGGGAGAGTAAAGGTAACTTCCCCGTTATCAGTAGGAGCCCCATTGCGTTCCCAAGCCGCCGAAAATTCCCTACCGTTGCAAAGTTTAAAAAATTATCTTGACTTAATTTCCAATAACTTTATTTTGGGTTGAATTCATTAATCGTTGATAGAGGAGGTGAATTATGGCTCACAAGATCACCGAAGAATGCGTTGCCTGCGGCACCTGTTTGCCGGAATGCCCGGTAGAAGCTATTTCGGAAGGGGATCCTATTTACGTGATCGATCCCGAACTTTGTACCGACTGCGGCACCTGCGCCGAGGTCTGCCCGGTCGAGGCTATCATCGGGCCGGGATCTTGATTCAGAGGATATATTCGCAGCGGTATATTTCGGCGGGGTTAAAACCGCGTCGGGACATTCCGGAACAGATATCCTTTACGAGCCCCCGATAAAATATCGGGGGCTTTTTATATTTCCGATTTCGCCGGAGTAAGGAGATTTTCTGATTATCTGAACCCCGGGATCGGACAAGGAAAACCGTCGCAATAAGTTTTGAACGCAGAAAGAGTAACTGTTATAATTATTCCGGGTTAAAGGGGATGAAACGGCAGTTTCAAATTATTACCATTCTGATGATCATCTCCGTCGCCGGGATTGTTTGCCGCCCGGCGACGAAAGAAAAATCGTTGCAGCGTTACATCGGCGATCTCCAGGAAGATTCCTATTTCAAGCGGGTTGCCGCCGCCCAGGCCCTGGCGGAAAGAGCCACTTCCGAAGATACCGTTGCCGTCCCCTATTTGATGAAGGCTCTCGAAGATCAGAATGAATCCGTCCGGCGTTACTCGGCCAAGGCTCTGGGGAAAATCCGGGATCCTCTGGCGGTTGATGCCTTGCTGGAGACCGCCCGGGATGAAAGCGGGACCGTTCGCTATGAAACCATCGTCGCCCTCGGCCGATTCCCCCCTGACGCGCGGATCCAATCGTGCTTGGTTGATGCATTAAGCGACAGCAGTTCCTATGTCCGCTATGTAGCGGTCCAGGCTTTGGGTGAGAGGGAGGCGAGGGATACCGTGCCGCTCCTCATGGCTATCTTAAAAGATGAAAACGACTACGTACGGTACGCTTCCGCCGAGGCACTCGGTAAGTTGGGGGACCGCACGGCGATTCCAGGTCTGGTCCAGGCCTTGCTCGATACCAGCTCATATGTTCGCAGCGCCGCGGCGCGCGCGCTGGGAGAACTGGGAGATGCCCGCGTGATTCCGGTTCTTGGAAAATGCCTGGAAGATTCTAACGGCTGGGTGAGAAATTCGGTGGCGCGGGCCCTTTTTTCGCTCGGAGATAAGTCAGGAATCCCGGTCCTGATCGAGAATTTGAGCTCAACGCAGGAAGATAAAAATAATTCGGTTCGAAGCCAGGCCGCCGATTTCCTTCGTCAGGTCAGCGGTCAGAATTTCGGTTTCGATCCGGAAGCTACGGATTCTCAAAGAAAGGTCATAATCGGACGCTGGGAGAAATGGTGGTCCCGACAGTAGGGTCGGGAAGACAAACCCGGTTCCGGCAACAAGCAGAGGTATAAGAATGAGATCACCGCTTTCTTTTTTCATCTTCGCCCTCATTTGCGCCGTTTTGTTCGGAAACGGTTGTCAGCCGGCTTCCAAAGAAAAATCCATCTCGGATTACATCGCTTCACTCCAGAACGGCAATTATTTGAAGCGGGTGGCGGCGGCAAAGGCTCTTTCGGAAAAGGTGGGTCCGGAAGACGCAGCCGCCGTGGAG
>Ga0272441_10003720_pt1 | contig 28661 bp, 30 predicted proteins | sample SSMProp6N_FD_193582 | JGI IMG/M metagenome (GOLD analysis project Ga0272441, IMG submission 193582) | Marine sediment archaeal communities from Little Sippewissett salt marsh, Falmouth, MA, United States - SSM-Prop-6N | ecosystem: Environmental > Aquatic > Marine > Wetlands > Sediment ... | reverse complement strand
TGGAGATAAAGGACTTACACCAAGATAAATATTAAGGAGGTAGATATAAATTACAATATATTTAGGAGGTATTTATGATGGAGATGGAGAATTTCATACTACTGGATGGTGGTTGAAATATCTATATTACAACTACTGTAACGATATAGCTTTAGAAGTAGAGACTTTTGTGGATGAAGACAATACTCCGTTACTTAAAGGACAAACTAATGTAGAAGGATGGGTATTTGGAGATGTTGTCAAAGAATTATCTAAATTTGATGGATATAATTTCTATGCAGATTATTCAAGCAATGGTATTAGATATCTACATTACTATGAACCTCCAACAAGCTCTCAAAATTTTAAGATACAACAATCAGATATTTTAGATTATTCATCTTTTGAGTACACTGACGATAATTTCTATAACTCAATTACTGTAGTTGGAGAGAAAAATGTTTTATTCCATTTTAATGATTGGGATTCTATATCCACATATGGAAGAAGACCAAAAAGGATATATGACAATTCAATAACCACAGAGGAAGATGCTGAAAGTCTTGCAAATACTTATCTACAAAGTGATATCGGTGTAAGGGGTTCTATAACAATAAATGGAAATGAAGATATAGATATCACAGAAAAGTTTAGATTATATATAGATCAGATTGGTATATCTAGTACTGCTGAAATACTTAGTTATACCCACAAATTAGATAAAGGAGGATATGTAACTACATTAGACTTTGGTAGACACTATAGAGATCCCTCTAATCTAAATACTTCATCATTCTCTAAACTTATTGATGGTTTAAGCGAAGAATCTCCTGGAGTAGAAGGTTCTGTTATATATAAATCTGGTACTGGATATCATGGAGAAGATGATTTTATATATTCCCGTACTAATTCTAGATTAACTTTAGAAGGAACATTATGGTTAAGAGATAGTTCTTCATATCAAAATGTATATATAGGATATAATGCTGGGAATAGCCAAACAACTGGAACAAATAATATAGCTTTAGGTTATAGTGCATGTTATGAAAATGAAGATGGTATAGGGAATGTAGCTTTAGGTTCTCAATCAGTCAAATTGAATGAATCTGGTGATGGAAATATTGGTATAGGTTACTATTCTATGTTATCAATATCTCCAGACAATTGTAATTATAATATAGGTTTAGGATGGAAATCTTTATATAATGCAAATGGAAGCTATAATATAGCTATAGGTTCTGGAGCAGCAGCTAGTGCAACAGGCTCAGATAAGCTATACATATCAAAAGGACCAACTTCTTATCCTCTTATCTATGGAGAATTTGATAATCATGTAGTAAAGATAGGAGATGGCTCTGCTTGGGACGGTAAGCTATATGCAGGAGACATATCTTCATCTACAGGATTATATTGTACATTTGTATCTGCTCAGAGCATAGGTGGAGGAGCAGGTACTTTAACTAACTTAGCAATAGATACAGATAAAGATTGGGGAGCCTATGGTATCCATAATCTAGGACATCTGTCTTCACAGACACTCTCTAGTAATTCTATAACTATAGGTGCTCTATTCATGAATCCTACAACTGTAGAGCCTGCAACAAATGCAGGTACAATATGGATGTCAGGAACTACAAGTGAATGTGCTTTATATATGTGTTCTGCAAATGGTGGTAGCTGGAGACCATTTACCATCACATAGATTAATATGCCAAATAAAAATTTAAATATATATTATAGTTGCAATCAGTATCCTTCATACTCATCTAATGTATGGTGTTCTAGGTGGGATGAAGATAATTATTCAATAATAATGGAATACATCATAGAATCTGGTTCTGCTGAGGATATACCTAATAATATAGTCCCTGGTGCAGTGACAGAGCTCTATAATATATTAGGTACTCCATACTATCAAGATACTACATATAATTCAGGAAATACTCTTATATTTGACCCTGTAGTTGATTTTGGATTATCTTCTAATCTAAGAGTACGAAGAACTATTGCTGTTAAGAACTATTCCAGTAGACTACTCAATGATGAGATATATCTATGTAAAATAGAAGGATTTAGATTGGATATATAGAAATGGGAGACTTAACGATATCTGGAAGTAATTTTTCAATAGATTGTTATTGTTCTAGATGGGATATTGACAACTATCAAGTTATAATAGAAACTTGGCTAACTAAATCAAACTTAATCTCTTTAAGAGATAATATAGTACCAGGAGCTGCAGGAGAGTTATACAAAATACTAGGTAAACCTCATTTCTATGATATGACATGGGAAGATAACAATACTATAAAGTTAATACCAGATATAAATCATCAATTAAGCTCAATAAGGAACAATACTACATTATATGTTAAGAATCTAACTGATAATCCTAAAGAAGGTCCATCTGGTTGGATAAATGTTAAAATAGAAGGTTACATATCGGGCTCAGTTCTGATATAGTAAAAACAGGTCTAGGACCCCCTCAAATTTTCGATTTAAAGGGCATTTAGAGCCACGTAGGCTGCAGATCTCATGTGGCCGAAGGGTAGGGTACCCGTGAGAGGGGTCAAATGGCTTAGAGACCCGTTTTAAGCAATCCTCGAGCAAATCGTACTATAAGTGAATATACTATCGACAATATATAAAAAGAGGTAATAAAATTGGTTTTTAAGAAAGGAAACATTCCTTGGAACAAAGGAAAAAATCTCAGTGAGTCTCATATTAAAAATTTATCTATATCTCACAAAGGAAACCATAGTTCTCCAAAAACTCAATTTAAAAAGGGGAATGTCCCTTGGAATAAAGGTTTATCTGGTAAAGATCATCCTTTACATCAAGTTGAAAAATGGATATATAAAATTTGTCCAAATTGTAATAAAAAATTTTCTACAAGGAAAAAAGTAAATAAAATTTATTGTTGTATGGAGTGTAAACTTGAATATCATAGAGGGAAGAATCATCATTCCTGGAAAGGAATAGATTATAAGTATGAAAGAGATAAATATAAACCAATTCTTAAAAGATTATCTTATGAGACTTTTAAGAGGGATAACTTTACATGTCAAGAGTGTGGCAAAGTTGGGTGTAAATTACATTGTCATCATATTAAACATTGGAAAGATTATCCAAATTTAAGATTTGATAAAGAAAACCTTATTACATTGTGTGAGGAATGTCATATGAATATACATTGGGGTTAATATGGATACGTGGCACTCGATAGCTGCATCTGGTGATACAGTCACATATACCAACTGGAATAATATGGTAGATGAAATCCATATTTCCCATTCAGATGGTATTAGCGGTAGCTATCTTGGGCATTCAGGTAATATGTATATTCATTATCCATCTGGGACTATAAAAACATGGTTAGATAATATATATGCTCCGACTGGCTCTAGTGGAACACCTTCTGCACCAATCTCTTCTGTACAATATAATTCTGGTGGCTCTTTTGGAGGAGATTCTCATTTTATGTATAGTCCTGCAAATCTAATAATGAGTGGTACTATACATACCCATAATGTATATTTCTATAGTTCTCTCAATGATAGTTGTGTAGGAATAGAACTATATGAAGATACAGGTCAAGCTGTAAAAAGAATCAAAGCAACATTAGAAGCTGGTGTGGATGACAACTATTTTGAGTTGGAATCAACAGGAGATGGAGAAAGTCCATATTTTAAGATAGATATATCTGGTGGTTATTCTACTATTTTTGTTAATGAAGGTATGTTTTATACCCATATTAGTGATGGGGAATCACAACTTGCTATAACAAATGATGGAGTTTATCTAGGATGTGATGAACATTATATGGAATTATCTGATGATCTTTGTTATATAGTACTCTCTGGTAATATTGGAGAATTTGCTCTTGTAGATGGAGAATTCAATATATTTTTAAGTGGTGAAACTGGTTATCTTGCTATGACTACTGACGATTTTCAAGTTAAAGTTGCTGAAGAATCACAAAGAATGGAACTAAATATTAATCCTGAAGGATATTATATAGGAAAAGATTATGCACATCTTATGGGTTTTGATGGTATTTTTAATGTACAACTTTCTGGTAGTATGGGAGGATTTTATCTTTCAGAGGGAGAATTTTATATAACTTGCGATAATGATAATGATCAATTTTATCTTAGTTCCAATGCATTTGAGATGGAGTTTAATGATGGAGGAAAAATAGAATTTAATCCACACTCTTTCAGACTTGAACTATCAGGTTCTGAATATGTAATGTATATGAGTGGTTCTACTAAATTGAATACTGGATTTAATACAGCTAATCCTTTATATCTTGTTCATGTTAGTGGTGATTTCTATGCAGAAACTATATCAGGAGGCTCTATACAACAATCTATTTTAACTGATAAACTAGATACTGTCTACGCACCGTCTGGAACAGTATCATATTCTGGTCTTACTCATATCAGTGGTGATACACAGATAAGTGGATGGAACGAAACTGCATTTACTAACTCTGGTCTCAAGTGGAATGGTTCCAACTGGGTAGTAACCAGTATAGGAGCTACTGGTACAGACACATCTTCACAAGTATCTTTAATATCTGGTATAACATCAGATGGAACAATATGGCATGATGGTTCTGCTACAAATCTATATTTAGCCTCCAGTCAAGAATATCAACAAGCTTATGGACATTCATCCAATGCAAGGAACTTATATTATCCATCCTCATTAGGAAACACTCTAAATACCTCATATACTGCTCATTCAGGTAACTCATATCCACATTCTAGTAATTTAAGAACATGGCTTAACAATATATATGCAGCATCAGGTGTAGCTGGTAATGATACCTCATCACAGGTCACTTTAGCTTCTGGTCTTGCTGATAGCCTAGGTGGAAGTTTGTGGCATGACGGGGATGCTACTACACTATACTTAGTATCTTCAAATGAATATGATCAAGCTTATGCATTCAGTTCTAATGCTAAGAACCTATATTATCCTTCCTCTACAGGTAACTCATTGAATACATCTTATGTTGGACATTCAAGTAATGCTACAATACATTATGCGTCTTCTCAACTATATTCAGATTTATATCCAAGTTCTCTTGGTAATTCTCTAAAGACATCTTATGAAGGACACAGTTCCAATTCACTAATACATTATCCATCAAGTTCATTAGATACATTGTATGCACCATCTGGAGAATTTACAACTTTGTCTGGTTTAACGGACACTAATGTAGGAAGTGTAGCTTCTGGTCAGATACTAAAATATAATGGTACAGATTGGATTCCTGGAAGTGATGCAACTTCTACACAATGGTCAAGTTCATCTGATTTCTGGGGACACTCTTCAAATACAAATATACATTACACATCAGGTCAATTCTATGATGGTTTATACCCATCCAGTTTAGGTAATACTTTAAATGCTAGCTACACTGGTCATAGTAGTAATACTTTTATACACTACACTTCTGGTCAATTCTATAGTGATTTCTATCCTTCATCTGATGGAAATACACTCAATACATCCTATACAGGACATAGTTCTAATGTTGATATTCACTTCCCCTCATCTCAGATGACTACTTGGTTTGACCAGGTATATGCTGCATCAGGAACAACTGGAGGCTTAACACACATCAGTGGAGACACCCAAATAACTTCATGGGACGAAGCTGGATTTACCAATTCAGGTTTAATGTGGGATGGTTCAAATTGGATTGCCAAATCATTTGCAAGTGGAGGCTCTGGTGGAGGTACATTCCAAACTGGATGGGCTTTAGTTTCATCCACTTCACTAATAGCTCATGGATATGGTTCAATTCCATCAGCAGTAGGAATCTCTCCAAGTGGCTCAGATACATTTGCATACTCTATAGAAGTAGATGCTACCAATATAAAAGTATACTTATCAGTATCAGGAACACATTGGGTCAATTGGTATGCTGGTGGAGGTATATCAGACAGTGTACCCAATTATTATGTATATCCAGATGATGAACAAGTGTCTCCAGATGGAAGCAATAATCTATACTTCTCTGGACAAGGTTCTACAGTTGTATCTTCTGGACAGAATACAATTATAATATCTTCACAAGTAGGTTCTGCTGGTAATCTATCAGATTTGGATGATTATACGGGAACAGCTCATAGTGGTCAGTTCCTTAAATATAACGGAACACATTGGATAGGAGTATCTGGTTCATTTATACCTAGATATGCAACAATACCAACTGCAAGTGAACATCAGGGAGAATTAATAAGGGTATCTGGTGGAGCAAGTCAGCCCACATATGCATTTATGTCTGTAAAGAATTCATCTGACTCATGGGTATGGATGCAAATAGGAGTAACAGCTTAAGGTGGTTTAATGGGTTATAGAGTAGAGCAAGGTAAATATACTTTTACAAATGGTGGTACTACAGGAGACCATACTTTAGATACAGATATAACTGATTTATCAAGAGCATTTGTATTATTACATTATTTCTATGGTCATATAGGAACAAATGCTGCTGTACCTAATGATGATGGTATGACAAGTGCTTATCTATGGAATGATTCTGGAACTACTAAAATAAGATTCACAAGAGTAGGAACTGCATACACAACTTATTTAACTTGGACAGTTATTGAATGTACTAACCAGGAATTTACTGTATATAGAGGCTCACAGGCTTGGGATTCTACAACAGACCAATATACTCCAGGTATAGGTGGAACTGTATCTGGTGATAATTGCTTTGCTTGGGTCAATGGTACTACATCATCTCAAACAGATAGAGAAAGATGTAGAGAAGCTCATTGGGTAGCATCTGTTAGTACAGGTAGTCAAACAACTCTCATATTAGATAGATATTCTCCAGAAAATGGTCCAAATGGTACATTAAGATGGATAGTTGTAGAGTTTGATGTTGGTGGCAACTTTCCTGGAGCAATAGATACTGGAGAAGTAACAGTAACTACACAACAAGAAGGTAGTCCACAAACATTTAGTATAACTGGGTGTACTAAAACTCAATCTATTATACTTGCTCAATGGAAAGTATCTGGAGATGATGGTCTTAATGCTCATGCTGTAGCCGTAAGGATGGATTCTAACACTCAAGGCTCTGCATATGTTCATCTAACTAGTAATTATACTCGTGTAATTAGATGGTATTGTATAGACTTTGGAACTGGTTCAACAAGACAAGATGGACAAGTAGACTATAGTTCTACTGCTAGTTGGACAACAGCTGATCAAACAATTACTGAAGTAGATACTTCTAGAGCTATATCATTTGTTACTCTTACTTGTGATGGTGATGGTACTGCATTTCCTAGACCAATGTGTCGTCATTGGTTAAGTGCTAGTACAACACTAGAAATAGAGAGAGATTATTATGGTCAGGAATCTTATATAGAGTGGCAGGTTCTTGAATTACCTAGTTCAGATAGTGATTATACTTCCTTCATTACACCAACTGGTAATTATTTAAATTGGGTATGGAATTCTGGACAGTATAATATAGATAGTGGTATGAGAGCTACAGATGCATCAGGGACACAATGGGTTTGGGCTGTAGTAAGCTCATCAAGTAATTATTATTATCCTTCGGGAGATTATGAGAAATGGGCCTGGGTAACAGGCGATACTTAAAAAGAGGTATGAAAAAATGAGTGATTATGAATTTTGGGCATATGATATATCTGCACAGAACGGAATATATTGTAATTGGATTAGTGGTAACTCTAGCAATCTAGCTGGAGGAACAGATACATCATCACAAGTTAATTTAGTTTCAGGTTTAACTTCTGATAATGAGATTTGGCATGATGGAGATATTACATATATGTATCTTGCTTCAAGTCAAGAATACTCAGAAGCATATGCTCATAGTAGCAATGCCAGAAATCTTTATTATCCATCTTCTAATGGAAATTCTTTGAATTCATCCTATTTGGGTCATTCTGGAAATGCAGATTTACATTTTCCTTCTTCTCAGTTAACTACTTGGTTAGATAATGTATATGCCCCTACTGGTACTACAGGTACTGGTATATCTCATATTAGTGGTGATACTCAAATAACTGGTTGGGATGAAACTGATTTTACAAATTCAGGTTTAAAATGGAATGGAAGTGCCTGGATAGTTACAGCTATTGGTGCAACTGGAACAGACACATCGTCTCAGGTTACTCTCTCAAGTGGCTTAACTTCTGATGATACTATATGGCATGATGGAGTAGCTACAGACATGTTTTTATCACCAAATCAATCATTTGCATCTCTTTCTTCAAACTCTATCTCTGGTGGATACATATCTACAAATTCTATATCTTTAAATTCTATATTTAATAAGGGAATTACTAATAGCTACATATGTTTTGATTATGATGGTAATTATGGAATTGAATTGACAGGGTCTGGTAATATATCAATGTATCTTGAAGACTCTTCATTTTATACATCTATAGATGATGATGAGGCCTATATTTATTTAAGTCCGAGTGAATTTGGAGTTTCTATATGTGGTGAATCTTCTAATATATCTTTAGAGTCAGATAACTTATTTATAGATATTGGAGACAACTTCTCATTATTTGGGATTGACTCGAGTGAAAGATTTAAAGTTAATTTTAATAATAATAAATATTTAGCCTTATCTGGTTCTGGTTTTGTATATGCATCTGGCCTTTCTTTAGATAATAGACTATTGACAGACATTATATGTGAAAAGTCTAGTGGAGATCAAACAACAAGTCTAACTTTTGGTAACGATGGAAGAACCATAGATCTAAGAATTCAAGGTTCAAGTATGATTATTATAGATACATATGCAAATGATATTGCAATCAACGATAGTCGTGTAGATATGGATACCTTAATTCTTGGTACTGCAAATGTAGAGTTATTAAAATGTGATGCAGGTACAAACAGAGTAGGAATACATATACCATTATCTTCAGTTCCTAATTATACTCTTGAAGTATCTGGATGCTTATATGCAAATACAATAAGTGGTGGCTCAATTCAACAATCTATTCTTACAGACCAATTAGATACAGTTTATGCTCCAAGCGGAACTGTAGGTGGTTTAAATGCAGTAGTAGACGATACCTCACCACAATTAGGTGGAGATTTGGGTGGACAAGGAACTTATGGTATATCCAGTGTTATTTATATATCTAGCTCTAAATTAAGAGCAACTGGAGATATAATCGTTGGAGATGATATCTATCTAACAGATAAGATATATGCAGGTTCTGATGCGTCAACTTATATAGATGCAGGAAGTTCTACTTGGATTATAAGAACTGGTGGTAGTGACTTTAAATTTAATGGAACAACAAATGTTGAAGGAAATCTAGGATATACTGCAGGAAGAGAAGTAGATTTCGTATGGTATTGTGATAATGCTGGTGAATTTCCAGGAGAATTCTTCCATTTAGATGGTGGTAATGGTAGAGTTGGAGTAAGAGAACCGATTCCATTATATCCATTACATATAAGTGGTACTATCTACGCAGATTATATAAGTGGAGGTTCAATACAGGAATCTATCTTAACAGACAAACTTAATGACAATTACTATCCATCAAGTATTGGTTATGGACATTCATCTAATACTACAGTACATTTACCTACAACTGCAAATAGTGGAGCCATGATGAAATATAATGGTACTTCATGGACTGCTGTAAGTGGTGCTCATATGGATATCTTTGCTACTGCACCTACTGCATCTGACCATAAGGGACAGATTGTAAGAATAAGTGGAGCAGCAGGACAAAAAACCTGGATATTTGCATCTGTAAAGAATGATGCTGATAGTTGGGAATGGATTCAGTTAGGAGTGTCTACATAGAGATTTTATAATGAAGGTGATGTAATGCCTACAAAAGATGAATTAATAAAAGAACTAATGGCAAAAGATGAATACAAAAATCTCAACAATAATGATTGGGATAATAAATCTAAAGATAGATGTATTGATATTAAGAAAGATCATCAATTAGATTGGTTTGAAGAGTTTTATCCAAGAAAGATTACCTTATTACAAAATAGATATAACAATTATAAACCTGGACCTCTAGGAGAAAACAATAGAGATGTTATACTAGATAAAATAAATAGACTTAAAGATAAATTTATAACAGTTATAAAAGAAAAAGAACTTAGAGACAATGCAATTGTAGATAGAAATCCTATAGGTACTACATATTACATAGATTTAGATGGAGGAAATGATGGAGCTGCAGGAACTTCTACAGGGACTGCATGGAAAACTATTAGAAAATATCTTGAAACTACATCTAGAAGTCCAGGTGATATAGCATATGTAAGAGCAAACACAGATGAAACTCCAGCATATGATATTGACTGTGATGAAGATGGAACTATACCTAGTTCTATATCTATAATAGGATGTGATGCTACAGTAAATGATCCTTGGTCTGATGGTAGCGATACATTACCTTTAGTAGACTTTAATGGTTCTTCTGTCTATAATATGTATTTAAATGGAGTAAGGAATTGGGATTTCTCTAGAATAAAGCTATTTGATGTTGATACTAGAACTACTCTTGCAGTAGCTCAAATAGAGTCTTGTCATTCTGTAACTTTCAGTGGATGTGTATTTGCTTATCCTAATTCTCCTTATGCAAGTAATTATGCCATAGGTGCTTATGTTGTATATTCTTTTGATATAATATTTGAAGGATGTACATTTGAAGATTGTAGTGCAGTAACTACAGATTATGGTTATGGTTTATATGAAATAGATGCTTCTGTATCTTTGAATAATTGTACATTCGAAGATAATGATGATTTTTGTATTGCTGCATATTATAGTAAATTAAATATAGAAGACAGTTCTTTTGATGCAGGATCAACAACTCCTGCAGAGGAGGGGATAAGAGCACGTTCATGTGATTTAGATATTGTTAATTCTACTTTTGGAACAAATACTGCATTATCAACTGGAGATTTAGTAATTGTTTATAATAGTACAGTACATACTCATAATTGTACTTTTAATGATGGAAATGAATGGGGAACTAATGCATATAATTCAAAACTAACAACAGATACTCAATTACAAACAAAGGTTGGAAATATAACAAGAAATACTGATACTTTAAGAGATGGTGGTGGAACTACCTCTGCATTCTATTTACCAAATTCTTTATGTTCTGGTTCTACTCCTTTATCATTTGGTGCATCAGATACATTCTTTAAATCAGAGGATGGTCTAAAAGTATGGGCCCTATCATCTCAAACTACATTGACAGTATATGCAAAACATAATAATGTATGGTCAGTTTATCCAACCAATCAAGAATTCTATGTACAGACTAGATATATAAGTAGCAATAGTCAATGGGTATATAGTGATAAGAGTACAGAAGCATTAGTCTCTGGTAGTTGGCAAACATTCACCAATACCATAGCTCCAAGTACAAATGGATGGATATATTGGAATGTATATCTAAAAAAATATCAAGCGGAGAAAGGTATATTTTTAGATACCAAAGCGGTGTTGTCGTAATGGTAAACGATTGGTTAGATGGTTTTCCATATGAATCTGATGAGAATATAGATTGGCTAGATGGAATTCCTTGGCAACAATTCTATGAAGAAGAAGCTGAAACCCATACTACATATCTAACTATGATAGGTAATCCATTAACTTTTACATGGAAATCGGGTCAATTTAATTCTGATAGTGGTATGAAAGCCACTTCAACATCACCAACAGAATGGACATGGAGTGTAATATCAAGTTCCACAACATGTTTTTATCCTAGTGGTAGTCCAACTTCTTGGACATGGGTATCAGGAAGTGTATCATAATGCCTACTCATTTTTCTTTTCCATATTTTTTTAGTGATGATGAAGGTATAACCTTTGGTTGGCCTTTTCATTACAACTATGATTTACTTATATATTATGATACTGGTCCAGAGGACTACATAGACTGTAGATGCTCTAGATGGGATACTGATAACTATACAGTAATCGTAGAGAGTTGGCTAACAAAAGACCAACTTACGGAACTAAGAAGTCATATAGTTCCAGGTGCTGCTGGTGAGCTCTATAGAATCTTAGGAAAGCCATTCTATTATGATAAGACCTGGCAAAGACAAAATACTCTAGTTATTAGCTCTAATGCAGAACCAGAAGAGATGGTACATAGTAATCTAGCTAACATGAGAGACCCTGTAACTGTATATGTCAAGAACTATATAGAACATCCTATAGAAGGTTCTAGCGGATGGACAGAGATTAGAATAGAAGGACTAATATCAGGTCAAGATGCTGTAGTTTTTTAATATATTATTCTAGAATACTTTGGTGGCAAAAGAGACAAGTGATTCTCTTAAAAAGGAGGCATTATATGATTAATGCTAACATATATAAGAAGATACAGGAATGTACTGATCCTTTTGAATTGGAAAAGATGAAAATTACAATTATGTATCTTCAAATGGAATTTTTGAGTGAAATTGCTAAAAAACGACTATATTACAAATAAGGTCGAGGATACCCTGAAATTATGCACGAGGATGCGATTTAAAGGCCCTCTCGCTGCAGATCTTTCTTCCCGAGGGGTAGTATAGCCATGTGGGGTCTAAAATGCGTCAGCGTGGCTCTAAACACTGTTTAAATGGAAATTGTACGATTGACGATAATTATGTCTAAAAAAAGCTTAATAGCACAACTAAAAAGATATTCTGAACTGAATCTGGAAGCACAAATAAGGTGTAGTGAAGATATACTAAAGACTTTTAAAGAGTTTTGGAATAGTAAACCAACAGAAGATGAATTCAAACAGGCTATGCATGGTATAATCATTATGCCTGAAATGATGTATTATATGGTAAAGAACTCTGGATAGTTCATTGCTCTATCATCTATTATTATATCATAGCTAGGTTTGTTATCTTCTATAAAAGTATATCTGACTCCCCATTTCTTTAATTGTTTCTTAGTTAATCCAGACCAATCTATACCACTAGTGGAGCCTCTAGCAGTCCATATTACTATAGTATGGCCTTCGTCAAAGAGGCTATTTATTTTGTTAATATTTTGATGGAGGGGTTTAGCTTTTTTATAATCCCCATAAGTATTAGTACATAAGATACCATCGACATCTACATAGATAATTTTAAATTTACTCATAATCTTCCCAGTATCTTAACTTATTTTTAATCTTTATTTCTTCAATGGATATAGTTTTCTTTCCATCACCAGCTGAATCTTCTGCAAACTTAATATATTCCATCATTTTCTCTAGACCTCTCTCTTCTAGTGATGCAGCTTGATCACTACCATACATAGTTCTATCTAGAGTTATGTGTTTCTCAATATAATCAGCACCATATACAACAGCAAGTACTCCATCCATTATACCAGAAGAATGTCCTGAATATCCAACATCACAACCATATCTCTTTTTAAGTGTGTTAATCATATTCAAATTAAGTAATTCTGTAGGACATGGATATACTCCTACACAATGTAATAATACGTAAGGACATTTCTCTTCAATGAATATATTAACACATTCATCTATTTCATCAAAGGTAGATAAACCTGTAGAAATAAATGTTGTTTTTCCTTCCTTTGCTATCTCTCTAGCAACAGGGTGATTAGTTATTATGGCAGACGCTATTTTATTATATCTCAAATCATAATCTCTAAGAAAGTATACACTATCTTCATCCCATGCACTTGCATACCATTCTATTTTCTTCTCTTTACAATATCTATCTATCTCATCAAATTCCTTTTTACCAAATTCTAAACCAGACTTTTGATGTCTTTGTGTGGTTCCCCATGGACTATCTCTATGAGAATCTAAGAATTCTTTTGGATAGACTTTATCTATATTTCTCTTTTGAAATTTAACAGCGTCACATCCATGCCTTTTGGCAACATCTATTAACTTTTTAGCTAACTTTAAATCTCCATTGTGATTGATTCCAATCTCTGCAGTTACAAATACCATATTATCCCTTTGGTACTCCCCAATAATGACATTTAGCACATAGTCTATTACAATTTCTATTACCAGCTATATGTTCTTTGATATAATCTCTTCTCTTTTTGCCTGTCCAGATATCATGTAATTTATCATCATATACATCACCTAATATACCATATCCATGTGGATCAAACCTTACACAAATAGATACATTTCCATATCTATCTATAACTAGATGATGTAGTAATTCTAAACATACTCCTATCTCAGGTATTGTAACCCTCTTTTTGTAGTCAAAGCTACCATCTGGACTATGTAGCATTCTATAACATTTAATACCTGGTAATTCTTCCCATCTTTTAACATCTTTAACATCTCCTAATATTCGATATATTATATTAGGTTTCCTCTCCCCTTTTATCTCTAAGAATTTCTTAACAGTTTCATATTGTTTATCTGCTTCTGGATCATCCTGTATTACAGATACTGTTAGAGTTTCCATATTATCTATAATAGTGTCAGCTCGTTCTAATAATAATTTACCGTTTGTATCAAAACATCTTATATGACCTGAAAACAATTTTAATGCAAATCCTAATTTATCATATAATAGAGGTTCTCCATTATTATGGAATTGAATTACTAAACCTTCTTTAGGTAATTGGTTAGCTATTTTCATTAGGATATTCACATCCATATCTCCCCAATCATTAGCAATTTCAGGATAATCTTTTTCTATCTTACGTCTTCCACACATCCAGCAAGACTTGTTACATCTACTAGTTAGTTCTATATTAACTGTAGATAATCCATTAAAACATCTTTTCATTTCTCTTCCACCATTTCGTATAATACTCCATCTGGTCCTTCACAGAAGAATAACCTGACTTTATCGTTTTCTAATATGCCATTAGATAGTATCTTATATCTATTATTCTTTACTATATTATATACCTTGTCTATTCCTTCTACATCTAGAGCTATATGTATCTGAAATGGAGAAGCTTTTAATAGTTCTATTCCTTCTTTGAATTTAACTATATTCATATCTTTATATCCTTTCAGTAAATGATGATAATGTACTCCATGTTGTTCTAACCATTTTGCATCTTCCATATCATCACTAATATGAACCATACCTAAATTATAAAAGAATTGGTACTGTTCTTCTATATTCCATGATTTAATACCAATATGTCTAACACCTTTTATCAGCATAGTTCTTGTACCTCTTCAATAGCTTTAGTTAATCTGTATACTCCACCTAATAGATCTTTCTTTTTAATTGTTAATGGAGGTCCAATCTTAATAGTATTCTTACCAGTATTACATATCATTAAACCATGATTTAAACATCTCAGAGCAACCTTATCAGCAATCTCTTTAGATTTAAAATGTATAGCCCATATCATACCTATTCCTTTAATATCATCTATAATATCAAATTTCTCTGATATTAATCTAAGCTTTTCTTCTAATAAAACACTTTTATATAGTATGTCGTTCTCACTTATTTCTTCTATAGCTTTTAGATTGCCTAATGCAGAAGCAAGAACTAATGTATTTCCTGAATGAGTACTTGCAAATTTCTCATCATTCATACATTCCATTAAATCATCTGTAGATATTATTGCTGATAATGGTAATCCTCCTGATATAGCTTTACCTAGTAATAGTATATGTGGGAATACTTCATAATACTCACACATGAATCTAGTACCTGTTCTATAAAAACCAGATTGTATTTCATCCATTATAAATAATACATTATTATCTATACACCAATCATATAAGTCATTTAAATAATCTCCTGGAAATATTCTACAACTCCATCCTTGATATGCTTCTACTATAACTGCTGCAATTTCATCTCCATTTAATTTCTTTAGATGATTATGAATATCGTCTTCAAATTTAGGAAAGTCTAATCTATATTTACCCTCATTGTATAACCTTTGTAATTCTGCTGTGTTTCCATTATAACAATCTTTATAAGTGACTATTTCTTTCTTTCCAGTAAACTTCCTTGCTATCTGTATAGCTTTATCAGATGCTTCAGAGCCTGTAGAATATAAGGCTACTGAATTGCCTATAGGCACAAAAGACATAAGTTCATTTATATATTTTCTTCTAATATCAGTAGGAAATGAGAATGTAAACATAAGATTTTTATTCATGTATTTCTTTATATATTTCTTTATATGTTTATTAGAATGTCCTACATTAGTCACAAATATACCACATGAAAAATCTATATATTTGTTTCCTAAATCATCCCATACATAAGAACCTTTAGCTTTCTTCCATATAATAGGAAAGGAAGCTGCACACTTTAAGAATTCTGGTTCATAATCTGAATATATCATGGTTCCATCCCTAAATATCTCATAATAGCGTCAGCTTTAACTAGATCTAATCTAGTATCTATATCTATATGATATTTCTCCTCAACATTCATTTTTAATATCTTTTTTCCAAATGGAAATCCTTCTAATATATTATTACGAGAATGTATCTCTACTGTACCATCATTATAGAACCATCCTTTCTTCTCAGATAATGGTCCTAGAGGGTCGTGTTCTCTATTTGTCCATTCATATTGAGTACTCTTAAATCCAGTTGCTAATGTGTCTGCTTTTAGATTTATAACATGTTGTATACATCTATCTATCAATCCATCTGTTCTAATTGGATTAGTGGGTTGTAGTAACACCAAATAATCATAAGGATATTTCTCAGCTACATGTTTCAATACATCTATCATAGATACTTTATCCTCAGATAGTTCTTTTGGTCTATCCAATACCTCTATATAAAACTGTTTTGCATACTCTTTTATCTCTTTGTCTTCTGTACTTAAGACTATGTCGTCTAACAATTTAGATTCTTTAGCATATTTTATAGTCCAATACAATAATGGTTTTCCATTGATTTGTCTCATATTCTTATTAGGCAATCTCTTGCTTATTCCCTTTGCAGGGATTACACCTAGAAATTTAGGTTTCTCTTTCATATTTTCTAGCTCCTCTAAATTTATATTCTTTATTAAAATATAACTTCTGAAATCCTCTCATTAAATTGTAGGCTTTCTCATTAGATATATCAGCTTTCTCTTGATGGTCCTTTATAAGTAAACAGTTTACATCAAACAAAGCCTTATATATTTGCTTATCTGTATATCTAGTAAAGTTAACTGTTATTAAATCTGAATTATTAAATCTATTAAAGAAGTCATCTGCTCCATCTAATAGACCTTTATTTATTGCATCATAATACAATTCACTACCTGGATATGGAATTACAGGTCTAATAGTCCTACATTGATAAGGAGAATTATATTCTATTATAAATTCCATATTCTGTTTAAGAGTATTTAATGTATCACTAGGATATCCCCAGATGAAATTAACACCAAATGATATGCCTAGTTTCTTAGTCAATTCTGCTGCATTTCTATTTTGCTTAGGTGTAGTATTCTTTTTCATCTCTTTAAGAACTTCTTGATTCATAGATTCAAATCCGTAATTTATAAATACACAACCAGTATCTTTCATTAGTTTAAGTAATTCCTCATTGACTAAATCTACTCTAGCTGCACACCAATACTTTATATCTAAGTTATTTTCTTTCAACGATTGTTGAAACTTTAATAAACGTTTCTCATTCATTATGAAACATTCATCTGCAAATTCAAAGTAGTTCACTCCATATCTATCATTGAGTATCTTCATCTCTTCTACTACTTTATCTATTTTCCTTAATCTAAGTCCTTTCTCCATTCTATAGCAGAATGTACAGGCATTTACACATCCTCTAGATGACATCATAGCTATCATCTTATCGTTATCATTCATTCCTGGATTTCTTATACAAGTTGTATATATCTCCATAGGAAATAAATCCCATGCTGGATATGGTAATTCATCCAATTTCTTAATAGGATGTCCATATATTATATTTCTTCTCTTACTTATAAATTCATCTGCATTTGCTATTATACCTTCTGCCTCTCCTACTACAACTCCATCACAAGCAGCTTTTGATAATATATATCCAGGTATAGGAGATGGTCCATGCCCACCTAATACAAAGTAAGCGTTCTTCTTATGTTTATTAATTACCTTACATAGAGGTAATATAGTCTCTGTAAATCTAGCAGCCATAAATCCTAATCCAATAAAATCAAATTCATTCTTATCAAGATAATCTGCTAGTTGTTTATTTGTATAATGGTATACATCCATACAGTAGACTGATACTTCATGTCCTTTATCTCTAAGTATAGAAGCTAGATAAGCTACACCTAATGGAAACTCATTATCATCTTGATAAACATCATGTATTATAAATAAGAATCTCATTTGTAACCCCATGCAAGTAGCATCTTTAACTTGGAGAATCTAATTAATGGTCTATGGGTATTCTCATCTTTCCACATAAATCTATCTGGTAATAGAGATATTAATTTAGGTATCCATTTTAGTTCTCCTCTAAACCATAGGAATGGTAATTGGTAGAACTCTTCACATCCCCATCCATTTTCAAAGAATACATATCCCATTAAATCTTTAAGTCCTCTACGAGTGAATGCACACTTATGGTCGTATCCATCATAGTATGTTTTCATATTACTAGTCCAATCTGGAACCATTATTATAAGAGTTCCTCCTGGTTTTAGTACTCTCTTCATATCCTTAATTACTTCATAAGGATTTGAAAGATGTTCAACACATGATTTACTGAATACAACATCAAAGCTATTATCTTTGAATGGGATATTGCATTCTTCTAGATTGCATTCACATATCCTTGCATCGTTATATGGTCTAGAATCTATACCAGTAACTTTTAAACCTAACATCTCAAATTCATCTAGATATTCACCTATACCACAACCTACATCTAATAAAGTTTGTTTAGGTTTTATATTGAAGAACTTAAGTAGATATTTAGCAAGCTTATTAGGGTAATCTGACTTCTTATTATAGTATACTTCAAAATAACGATTCATAATCAGCTCTCTCAAATATGTCTAATTCTCCACCTATTGTAGCATTACGTATTATTACGTTATGTGATTTTAGATAGTCCCTAGCATATCTATATGATTTATTCATTAGTTCTACATCTGGAAAACTGTATTCGTCTGATTCATCTAGATATCCTTCTATAAAGTGGTCTTTCCCGTCTTTTCCAAATGTATGATCAGCTCCTATTATATAAATAGGATTACATCCCATATAATATGCCAATTGAATTGCTAGATATGTGACTGTAGCTCCCCAGAAGAATATACCTATGTTTTTATTAACAAAGTTAAAATCGTTCTGTCTCCATCTTCTAAATTTGATATATGTGACATCATCTCCTTTAATATAGTCACTAGCAAATCTTTTAGCTACAAACTTTCTATCTGGTCCTGAATAATCATTAATATCTTTATAAAACTGTACTATCTCTTGCCAGTCTTCTGTAGTATAATATTTAGGAATAAATTTATCCTGTAAGTATATTCTACTCATTCCAAAAGTAATTTCACTCTTTAATTTAGATAAATCATGTTTGTTAAGTGATGGGCCATTACAAACTACAAATGCTCTTTCATCTTTATGTTTATCTTTATACTCCTCAATCATATATAATTTACTCCAGTGATAATCTTCTTAGGTTTCTTCTTTATTATATTATTTAATATTGCTCTAGTATAATAGTTTGCTGTTATAACTATATTTTTATCTTTAATATCTATATCACCTGCATATCTAATTTGGATATCTGTTCCAGGATAATATAGACCATCTTTACTCTTATCATCATCCAGTATATATTTTAATCTTCCTAGAGAGTATATATAATATTTCTGTGTAGCAAATTGTAAACCAGCACCGTATCCATAGTAATTATCTTTTATATTCATATTATTACTAATTAATCTAGTTTTATTACAATAGGATTCATATTTATCTTTTACATCATATTTAAATACTTTAGATGCAGAATGTATTAATATAGGTTTATTATCTACATTCTTTCTAAACACAACCATTATAGAACCCCAAAAATTATCATTATAACCATATTCTAACACTTCACACCCTAGCATGGATAGCATATTAATTACTGAGAATTCAGTAAAGTAATGTAAATGATGATGGTAAATCTCTTCAAATCTGTCTTCATCTACTAATTTATTGAAACATGGAAAACAAAAACAAAATAATGTATTAGAATCTGCTTTCTTAAGTAAAGTTTTTATGAAATCTCTTGGGTTCTCTAGATGTTCCATTACTTGGTTAGTTATAATCAAACTATTACTTGTATCAACTGGATAATCATTGTAAAATCCTCTTACTAGTTTAAGTTTACCTTCTTCTTTTGGCTCTAATACTGGATCTATGCCTATTAAGTTTTCTCCATAATCAGATAATTGTTTTATTAAATAATCACTATTACACCCTATTTCTATAATATTAGTAAACTTCTTACCTTTTATATGAGGTAATATCATCTTATCTTTAAAATAATCTATAGCACTTCTTGCTCCTTCACTTTTAACTGTTCTGTAAGAATATAAATCACCATATAGGAAAGCTTTATCTATAAGTTTCTCTAATTGATAATGATTACAATCATCACAATATAATAATTTCTGGTCTACTGAATATTCTCTATCATTTGGTTTATCTGTATAAAAATCTGTTAAAGGATACTTAGGTAAATTTATAATCTCTTCTGTTTCTTTATTGCATAGAGCACATGTAGTTCTTTTTGTATATTTTATATTATCACAAATCATTACTATCTAACACCCATTTAATGTCTTCTTTATTTGGTAAGTCACCCAAATCTGTATACATAATTTCTATTCTTTTCCCTTCATCTGGAAATATTCCTTTCCTTCTATATAGAAAATTACCCTCAAAGAAGGATGGACTATAAGGTATATTGTATTTATTAGCCAAACTTAAATCAAATCCTAGAATCTGTTGCTTTCTTTCTGGATGTATGTCAGCGTCCATTAGATTACCTTCTGAATACATATCAAATCTTATAACAGGTACATCCTCAAAATAGAAAGCTATCTGAGGTGGTCCTGAATGTGTTCCTACTACCAGACTAGAATTTCTAATAATCTCTACAAATCCGTCTAAGTTATCATACATTAAAGGTATTATCTTATCAAACTCATCATCTATACTAGTAGGTTCTCCAGTTTTCCAGTATTCATATTTGTCTCCTAGATGGTCTTTGATTGTTTTATATATATACATAAGATTATCTTCATTAGTTACTCTTTGTCTAACAAAAGAACCCATATTATTATTTCTAGATTGAAATATTATATACGGTTTACCTTTATATGTTCTAGGTACATTTAAGTAAGGTCTCTTATTATATAGTCTTTCATATATATTAAAATACATATAGATATATACTCCTGTCTTTTGTATTCCAGGAAACCCTTCATACAGAGAATCTGGCTGAGTGGTATCAATTATCTCTTTCCATTCATCTTTATTTATATCATCTAATCTGGAATAATGATTCCATGGTAAGAACTTAGTTGGTTGATATTCATATTTATCTTTAGATATAGAACCAAATATTCTTGTCTCGTAACCAAATCTAGGAAAAACTATATATATATCGTTATCTTTATAACCTTTTTGTTTTGCATATAGATAACAAGCTAGATCATATTCAAAAGCATCACCCCATCCTACTTCTCTGGATGTAAGTGTTTCATATCCTCTGAATAGAATCTTATTTGACATATGTATCCACATACTCCTTCAATGCTTCTTTCCAATTTCTCATAGGAGGTATCTTATCTGATCTCATCATGGTATTGACTGCTTTAGGTTCTAAACTCTTAAAGTCTGAATCTTTAGCTCTTTCTAATTTATTATCTGCATTCATTATTTTCAATAGTTCTTCTACAAATTCATAGAGACTTATACCACCATCATTTGCTATATGATATAATCCATATTCTCCTTTATTCTCTATTATATTTAAGATAGTATTAGCTGCATCTATGGTATATGTAGGAGAGTCTAGTTTATCGTCAGCTATTCTAAGGTCTCTACCTTCTTTAATCCATTCTATAACTTTATCTACAAATCCTATTTTATCATTCTGTCTAGGACCAAACAATGTAGGAAATCTGAATATATAATATTTATTACATGTATTTGATACAAATTCTTCTCCAAATAGCTTAGTAGCTCCATATGTATTCTGGGGATTAGGATTGACAAATTCTGTATAGTAAATCTTATTGAATCCATCAAAGACTGTATGGGTACTAAAGTGAACTAATATTACATCTAAATCCTTACATATTCTTGAAAGATATTTGGGTGTATTAATATTAATTTTCATTGCAGAGCTAGGACTCTCTGCACATTGATTTATACCTACTAGTCCTGTACAATTTATTACAACATAAGGATCTTCTCTAACGACAGTCTCTAATAATTGTACTCTATCTGTTACATCTATATCGTCATGGGTATAAGATATACATTCAATATTTCTATCTCTGCATGCATATTCAAATGCTGTCCCGACTGCACCTGTTGAGCCTAATAATAATATTTTCATTTTATCCATCTATATAAAGTTAATATGTGGAGGTTTTTTATCCATCATTCTTTCTAGAAATTGATTCATATGATAATGCATACAATTGGTTTCACAATCTTTATCTGGATTTAATTCCTTTACTTTAGATTGTATATCCCAATATTTATCACTATCTATTATATCATAAAGTGAACTTTCATTAAGATTTCCTGCAATAAACTCATCTTTACTTAATAGATATGCACAAGGAGCCACATTACCTTTAGAGTCTATAGCTATTGCAAATTCTGTCCCATAACAAGTTTTATATGGATGTTTAGCTCCTCCTTTAAATTTATCTGCTTTAATTATTACTGCATAATCTTTTGTAGAACCCATTTCTAGATATTCTTGAAACATCTGAAATCTATATCTAATCTCATCATAATCTATCTTAAACTTCTTAGATGGAGTATCTGCACATGGTTTGAATACATAGTAATCTACTCCAAGACTTCTACCTAGACTAGACATATTAGTCATATCATCTTGATTATCATTAGTAACTACTGCTTGTAATCCTATTGTTGTTTCTAAACCTAATTCCTTTTTTCTCTTAACTAGTTTCTTTACATTAGATATAACTCTATTATATACATTTCTACCATGTATCTTATTATATAATTCTTTATTTGATGCACAAAGACTTATTCTTATCCAAGTAAAAGCTTTTAGCATCTTATCTATATCATCCATTTTAATTCCATTAGTAGCTATACCAAAATCAACTTCACTATCTATCATTATATCTAATATTTTATCAAATTCAGAATGTATTGTATTCTCTCCTTCTCCTATTAGAGTAATAGATTTAATGTTCATCTCTTCACATTCATCTACTAATCCTTTAAAATGAATAGAGGATAGTTCTGATCTTGTATCCCAGTCAGTTTGTCCTATCTCCTTACCGTAGCAGAAATTACAGTTTAGATTACATGCAGAAGTAATACCTAATTCTATATGTAATGGGGCTATTCTTTTACCCCTATACCAATCTGCTAATCTATCTGGATGCCAGATTAATTTAGTACTCGTCATTCTATATTTATCTATCATTATCTTTCCTCAAACTTATGAAGTAAGGTCTATTATCACTGTAAGCTTTATCTAAATATATTCTAGTTTGTCTAGAATTCTCAGGGAAATAAGATATTATATTTTTGAAATGTTCCATAAGATGTTTTGGATTATATATATCATGGGTTGGTCCCTGATTAGGATAATCTGCATAACCTATTAACTTAACATTAGCTTTGTTACAATCTATATCTACTTTTATTTGTTCAAATGGCCTTTCGATAAGAAATGGTGTAATTGTATACACATATGGTTTAAGTCCTTGTAATGCCATCCCTGTCGCAACACCAAGCATAGACTGTTCACAAATTCCGATGTTGATAAACCTATCTGGGAATTCTTTTCTGAATCTATCGAATATTCCATAACCTATGTCTCCTACTATAAGATATATATCTGGGTCTTTTTTAGCTTTTTCCACTATCCATTCACCAAACTCTCTTCTCATGATAATTCCGCCATAGCTCTTTGATATTCATGTTTATCTAGTACTCTAGCATGCCACTTAGGATCATTTTCCATGAATGATACTCCCTTACCTTTAATTGTTTCAGCTAGAATAACTACTGGTAAGTCTTCTGGATATGTATAGTTTAATAATACATCAGATATGTAATCTGAATCGTGTCCATCTAATGGGACTACAAGTAAACCAAATGATTCTAACTTTCTTATTATAGAGTTCCTACCACCAAGAGTTAATATATTTCTAACTCTATCTAGAGCTTGTATCTTATTATAATCTATTATCATAAATAAATTATCTAGTTTATGATGGAATGCTATCATTATAGATTCCCAAGTAGTTCCTTCTTGTAATTCTCCATCACTCATAAGAACGTATACTCTTCCTGGTTCTCCTTTTAACTTCTTAGCTAGAGCAGTTCCTACTGCTACAGGTAAGCCGTGACCTAAACTTCCAGTTGTACAATAAATTCCTTGATTTTGTTCTATATCTGGATGTCCAGACAATTTAGGATTCTTTCCTTTTGCCTGTAGAACTGTATATAAAGCTTGACATGCATGACCTTTACTCATTATAAAGATATCATCGTCTGTTAAAACCTCATCATATAATGAAATGAGTATCTCTACACAAGATAGAGAACCACCAGGATGACCTTCTCCCATATCCTTTATCATTCTAATTATATCTTTTCTTATTTCATTTGCCTTCATTGTAAATCTACCATCTTCATCATTTTGACGTTATGATATAGTGGATTGTCTAATGCATCGTCACCTATTATGCCATTTTCATATGCCTTTCTTATACTTAAGATAGCATCTTCTATTCTATGTGATGGACTAAATTTTGTAAATTTAGTTATTTTTTCCCCATTAAGTCTATAAGATCTAGGATCATTTGTAGGTATTGTTTCTATATTGACTTGTCTTTCTAATACACTAAATATAAGCTCTGCTAGATGAGATACTTTCATATTACTATGGGATACATTAAATATATGATGATTTATCCTTTCAGTTTTTGTATCTAATATTGATAGATATGCATTTACCATATCTTCTATATTAAGATGTGCTCTATATTGATTTCCACCAAAGACAGTTATCTTATTATTGATTAGGGCTTGTGCAGTCAATAGATTAACTACTGTATCTAATCTTAATCTAGGTGCATAACCACATATTGTAGCTGGTCTAAGTATAGTCCAATTAATTTTCTTATTCTGTAGATATTGCTCTAATCCTAATTTACATCTAGAGTAATCTGTTAGAGGTCTGGTTACTGTAGTTTCCTTAACATCATCAAATTCTGGTCTTATTCCATATACACTAGATGAACTTGCATAAATAAAATGCTCTACTCGTTCCTCTTCTGCTATATCTACCAATCTTCTTGCACCATAATGATCTATCTTCTTACTTAAAGCTGGATTGAGTTCAAAACTAGGGTCATTAGATATACATGCTAGATGTATAACTTTATCTATCCCTTTCATTGCTTTTCTTAATTTATTCTCATCTCTAATATCAGCTTTAATCTTTTTTAGATTTCTTAAATTCTTTGGTTTTCTTCCTCTACCTTTGTGTTCAAATGGGTCTCCATATAGAAATAAATCATATACAGAAACTTTGTAGTTATCCAATAATTTAGGTACTAAAGCAGAACCTACATATCCTGCTCCACCTGTTACTAATACGTTTTTCATTTTAACATCATCTCCATAAACTTATATAGTTCTTCCTTATTTACACTTTCTTTATTACCAGAATATGCAACAGCTAATGCTCCTACTGAATTTCCAACAAATCCAATAATCTCTGGATTAACTTCCATAGAAGCTAATGGTGAAGTTATAGACAATACTGCATCACCTGCTCCTATCTTATCTACTATTTTATCTGCAAATGCTGGGGTCTTTACAAATTCTCCTGTAGTTGAATCGTATATAACTGAGCCGTACTCTCCTCTAGTTATATTTATTGTTCCCATATGTTGAAAATAGAAACCGTTATATATTAAATCTTCTATATCACTATACCTATCACTACAAGCTATTCTTAATTCTTTCTCATCTATACAGATATAGTTAGGATAGATATATTTAATTATACTATTCATACCTTGGTTACCTGCATTGTTTTGAGTGTTTACCGCTAAGTAGTCTCCTCTATACAAAGTTTCCCTTATATTAGAAGTTATAAACCCATGACCAAAATCACTAATTATAATTAAATCATACTTACTTATAATATCTCTTAATATATTAGATAAATTCTGTGATTGGTTAGGACTTAATTCAGTATCTTTAAAATCATATATCTCAAATATCTTTTCTCCACTTTCTATATCTATATATCTTCTCTTAACTATTGTTGGAGAATCTTTCTTATATATAAACATAGGATCTATATTATTGTTTAAATTATTTCTTATAAAACTCCTTTGTTTTTTAGTATCACCCAACATAGATATTAAATCTACATTCTTACAGAAATTAGATAAATGATTAGCAACTGCTAATGAACCACCTAGATATTTCTCTGTATATTTGACATTAAATGCTATTATGGGTTCTTTACCTGCTTTACCTAGAGAAGTACCAAATGCATACTCGTCTATTATAGCTTCTCCTATAACTAATATCTTTAAATCAGATATCTTTTCTATATATTCTTGTATATCTTTTAATGTATATTTCTTCTTGAATTCATCAAGGAAACCATTAGTAGAGGTAGAATTAATAGAAGACTTATTGAAGTTCTTCTTATATTTAACATTAGACATCACTAGCCTCCTGGACTCATACATCTCTTACATATGAAATCATCTGGAGATTCTATATCTCCTTGAACCTGTTTAAATATATTTTTATATTTGTCTGAATTAAATACTTCTTCTATAGTTTGTTTCTTTAGATTACCAAATACTGTCTCTCTATGATAATCCATACAACATAATACTACATCTCCATTCCAAAGGACATGTAAATAATTGTTGTGAGCTCTATAACAATCGAAAGGTTTACCTGGTCCTATCTCTCTGTATATCTTATCATAGTCCCATCCTTCTAATTCAACGTTACCAGCTCTATTATGAAATTGTAATGTACTCATCCATACATTATTCCATTTTATGTTATTTCTTTCAAATAGTTTCCCCCAGTATCTTTGTATCTGTCTAGGTTGTACTATCTTATATTTCCTATCTTGAGAGATAGCCATGTCTTGAATAGCTATAGGAAATCTACCATCAGCTTTCTTTATAAGTTCTAAAGCATTCTTTGTAGCTTTCTCATAGTTTATTTTCATATTCTTCTCTAAAGATTCTTTATCTATACCATGATGGCTTATTACCATCTTAGATTTCTTTTGGCTAAATAGATTTACTAGAGCATTTATCTTATCAGAATCTAATAACTCACAATTAGTAGAAACTTCTACTGTTGGGTCATGTAACATTTTATATAATTTTTCTATTCTTCTAACTATATTCTTATCTGCAAATGGATCATTCATAAGATATGGAGATATCACCCCATTAAAATCTGGGTCTTCTTTAGATATATTTCTTAATATCTTATCATATAGCTGTTCAGGCATATATCCAGGATTCTTTATCATCCAGGAATTCTTATATGGACACATTATACATCTGGAATTGCAAACACTAGTTGTTTGTATTTGTACATCTTTAAAGTTTATCATGTTAATCACAAAAAGTTTATATCAGTCCCTTTTTCTGGATGATTAATGAAGTCTAAAAATTTATTAATCTCCGTCAATTTACAACAAGCTTGACATTCTTTCTTATAGTCTAGCTTCCTTACAAAATCTATTACTTTCTTTCTCTTATTGGAGTTCCATATCTCTTCATATGTATTTTTATATATATTTCCAAATACAAATCTATCATCATCTGGATGATACATACAAACACATATATTACCATTAGCATCTAATATAGGTTCAAAGAAATGTCCATCACATACACTGAAATCGAAGAAATTTCTATGTACTACATCTTCATATTTATCATTACTAAGATTTATATAATCATTGTATGTAGAATATTCTAGTAACCAATCCCATATCTCTTTATTTATATATATATCTTCATCTCTGAAATATCTTGGTAATACTGGTCTAAATTGAATATAATCTGAATGTCCTCTTGTATATAATATTAAATCTTGTATATCTTTTAATGTGTGGTCTTTAAAAATATTACAATTCACACCAACTTTGCATGTATACTTTCTTACATGTAATCTTTTAATATTACTTAATACTTTATTTGATTTGTCTATTCCTTTCCATTTTTCGTATTTCTTTGGGTTTAATACATCTAATGAAAATCTAACCCAATCAAAACTATTTCCTATTACTTCATTATATTCGGTAGGATATACACCATTAGTCATAAGACCGAGATGTAAACCCATCTTCTTAGCTTCTTTAATAATAGTTAAGAAGTCTGGGTGTAATGTAGGTTCTCCGCCACCAGAGAATGTTACGGCATGGCCTCCTTTGTCTTTAAATT
>Ga0272441_10003719_pt1 | contig 28664 bp, 24 predicted proteins | sample SSMProp6N_FD_193582 | JGI IMG/M metagenome (GOLD analysis project Ga0272441, IMG submission 193582) | Marine sediment archaeal communities from Little Sippewissett salt marsh, Falmouth, MA, United States - SSM-Prop-6N | ecosystem: Environmental > Aquatic > Marine > Wetlands > Sediment ... | reverse complement strand
TCCTCCGATCGGGCTCGGGATCAGGTTCTCGACTTTTCGCTCGACTCCGGGCCGGTTCGGACCTACAATTCTCTTGTGAAGCATCAGTCGGGCCGTATGCCAGGCGGCCCGAGCGCGACCGGAGTAGCTTGGGGGAATCTACCGTGTGCGGGACTCCTGTTCTTGCATCTGCCTCGGGGGCCAGTCCTATTCGTCACAGTCTCAGCCGTGTACCGACTCGCGGATCGGATCGGCGTTGCTCTTTTTGAGAAGAGGTGAGACATGTCCGACATAGAGTTCACGTGTCCGGAGTGCGGGTTCAACCTTGTTGTGGATGAAGCGGGTGCGGGTCTACGGGTGCCGTGCCCCGAATGCAAGCAGGCGATCACGGTGCCCGGCGGCACGGGACAAGCGGACGAGACGCCTGCATCGACCGGGGCCGGGACGGCGGACGGCACCGCGCGCCCGGCCTCACTGCCGCTGACCCCCCAGCAGGTGCTGCGCAAATCCAGCGAGGGCGGGGTCATGAAATGTCCGTCCTGCGGCGAAGAGATCATCAGTGAAGCGTGGATCTGCAAACATTGCGGCTGGACACGATCCCAGCTCACGGAAGAACAGACGTGGCGACAATTCGCCGTGGCCAACCTCGTGCGGTATGGGGTGATCCTGATCCTTGTGCTGCTCGGCGGATTCTTCCTCCATCGCACTGTCTCCCGCTGGCTGGGTGTAGCCGAGAAGTCGGTAGAGAATACCTCGGAGCGCTTGAAGCGCAGGATATGGAGAACCGACGAGATTGAGACGTCGCGCCGGTCCCCTCGCGGGAAAGCTGCGGACGCCGCGCCGACAACACCGTACGTCCCTCCCGCGCCGCCTGCGCAGCCGGCGCAACCGGCGGCCCGCCCATCGGCTCCGGCACAGACAATGCCGACCCCCACGCCGACGCGAGTCGCCCACGTAACGCGGCGCCCCGTGCCTGCGCCAACACGGGGATTCGGATCGCGACGCGCGACGCGTGCGGCGGCAGAGGCACCCCAGATGACGGCAAGCCAGGCGCAACGGCTCGTGCTCCAACGTTTTCCCGTGAACGAGCCGCTGAAAACGGGGTTTCGAATGCATCTGAAGGATGGTTCCGTGCTCACCGCTGAAACCGTTGCGGAGCAGGACACGCACTACGTGTGTGCGGTCGCCAATGCGGCACGGACCATCGTGACGCCACGCCAGATTCCGTGCAGCTCCGTTCTCAAGGTAGAGAAAGAGGGGCTGGACGCGCCGCTCTGGGCGATCATCAGGAAAGCGCGACTTGCGCCCGATTCCGCTCCGGCCGTCTACTACGAAAAAGTGATCGAGTTGTGCTTCGACCCGTTCCTCGCTGACTATCCCGAGTCGGATTTCTGCGGCGGAGTGCAGCAACTGCGTGCCGCGTGGACGGAGGAGAAGAAGAAGGTCGAGCAGGGCTGGACCAAGAGCGCGAACACATGGTATGCGCCCGGGCAGGTCCCGCCGAAAAGGTTGCCCGCCTCGACACGCGAGAGCATTCTTCGCGTGAAGACACTGACCGCCCAAGGCTGGTACGAAGGCGCGGTCGAGGCCACGGCGGAGATTCGCATTCCACGCGGTTTTCCCGAGGCCGAACGGACGCTGGCGCAAGCGGTTTGCACAGCGCTGGCTGCGGTACGAAAAAAGACTCGGTCGGAATTGGAAGAGATCGAACGCGAACACGACCGGATCTCCAGGGGCCATGTGAAGCAGGCGCTTCGCTTCACCAACGTGCACCACGGGAACCAGGAACGCCTGGTCCGGGCAGGGGCAGACGAGGATCCGACGTACAAAAGGAAAGTCGCGGCACTTCGGCTCCAATGCATGAATCTGGAAAAGAAGGTGTCACGCATGCAATCACTTGCCACGGAACTTTGCATGCGGACACAGGACAGTGAGGCCAGGACGCAACTCCTGCTTTCCGCCAGAAACGTGGCAGACATCTGGCGCTAGGCACTCACTGCTCGCACCCCTCCCCACTTCGTCGGTCCCTTCGTCGGCCGTTTTGTCGATCCCACACCGGACACCGCACCCGCTGCTGGATTCGACGAAGGGGCCGACGAAGGGGCCGACGAAGGCTCGAGCGGCGAGTCGGGTTTTACCGAGCCAGCGCGCTCATGAACGCGGCCACACGGTCGAGCCCCTTTTCGATGTTCTCCATGCTGCATGCATAGGAGAACCGGACGGTACCCTCGGCGCCGAACGCGCTGCCGGGCACGACCGCGACCTTCTTCTCGGCGAGCAGGCGCTCGGCGAACGCGAGCGAGTTCAGGCCGGAAGCCGAGATATTGGGCAACATATAGAACGCGCCGCGCGGCTTGACGCATGTGACGCCGGGCACGCTGCTGAGCCGTTCGTAGAGGTAGTCGCGCCGTTTCCGGAACTCCGCGACCATCTCTGCGACACACGCGTCCGGCCCCGTCAGCGCGGCGAGGGCGCCATACTGGGCAAACGTGTTCGGGCCCGAGGTACTGTGGCTCTGCAGCGCGGAGATCGCCTTGACGAGCTCGGGCGGCGCGGCCAGATAGCCGAGCCGCCAGCCGGTCATGGCGAACGCCTTGCTGAACCCGTTGACGGTAATCGTTTTCCGGAAGATCTCGTCGGAAAAACTGCCGGCGCTTGCGTGTTTGACGTCGTCATAGAGGATCTTCTCGTAGATCTCGTCGGCGACGACGAACAGGTCGTGCTTCACGGCGGTCTCGGCGAGCGCGCGCAGTTCGTCGGGCTCGTAGACCACGCCGGTCGGGTTCGACGGGCTGTTCAGGATCACGGCGCGGCTCTTGGGCGTGATCAGCGCGGCGAGCTGGTCCGGCGTCATTCTGTAACCGTCGTGTTCGGACGTCTCCGCGAACACGGGCGTGCCGCCGGCCACGCGCACCATCTCCGGGTAGCTAAGCCAGTAGGGCTGCGGGACGATGACCTCGTCGCCGGCCCGGCAGATCGCCATGAACACATTGAACAGCGAATGCTTGGCGCCGTTGTTGACGATCACGTTCTGCTCGGTGTAGGCCAGAGCGTTCTCGCGGTTGAGTTTCTCGGCGATCGCCGCGCGCAACGCGGGCAGACCAACGGCCGGGCTGTACTTGGTCTGGCCCTCCTTGAGCGCCTGTTCCGCGGCCGCCTTGATATGCGGCGGCGTATCGAAATCGGGTTCGCCGGCCCCGAAACTGCAGACGTCTTCGCCGGCCGCCTTGTATTCCTTGGCCTTCGCGCTGATTGCCAGGGTCTGGGATGCGGGGATATCGGCTATGCGTTCATTCAATTCCATAATACTCCTCGATCAAGCGGCTAATCGTATCGTCCTCCACATGCACGATGCCCAGCTCGCGCTCGGCGCTCTCGGCCGAATCCGAACCGTGCGCCGCGTTCTCCATCACGTCATGCCCGTACTCGCGGCGCACGGAACCGAACGCCGCCTTGGTCGGGTCGGTCTGGCCGAGCAGGTTCCGGATCTTGGCGACCGCGTCGACACCCTCATAGACCAGCGCCAGGCACTTCTCTTTGCCGGGCGCGTCCTTGTCCTCTTGCGAGCAGTCGGCCGTGGAGCGGCCTGTCATGAACTTGACGAGTTGCGCGAACTGCCGGTCGCCATAAAGCGGCGCGAGCTGCGCGGCGACGGCCGAGCGCAGTTTCTCCGGAATCGCGAACCCGAACTCGCGTTGCAGCGCGGCGCCGGCCCGGGCGGCAATCGCGTCGGTGAACTTAGTGCGCAGCACCTCGCGGACGGGCCCATAGAACGCCTCCGCCTCGCAAACCGTCATGCGATGCACTTTCGCGCCGATGATCCGGAGCCCGGACCGGGAAAACACGTCGATGATGTTGCCCGGCCGCGCGCTCGGGAAATGGAAGTTGTCCGGTTTGATCAGCACCAGTGTCTTCTCGACATTCTCGCCGTGCGGCACATCCTCGGCACTCTCCAGCAAGCCACCGTCCATAGCCGAATATTTCGCCCACAATCTCAGAATCGCTTCCGCCCGTTCACGCGTCGGCGCAACGAGCACGGCCGGCTCGAAATAGGTGACGTTCCCGTCATCGTCCGTGATGTAATCGCCGTACGTGTCGCGGATCGTGTCGCCGCCGCCCCAGGCGGAAGTCAGCGAGCCGGTCACCTGCATGACCTTCTGCACGGCATTCTCGCCGCAAAACAGCAGCATCATGATCCGCTTCGGCGCACCGGTCGCCGGGTTCGGCGCATAGGATTTGAGGATGTAGTCGGCGAGCAGGCCCAAGATCTTCGGGTCGCCGTCCGTGCGGGCACGGATCGACTCGGCGTACGCGGTGACCAGCTCGGCGCTCGGTCCGAACATACGCGCGCCGACCAGATCCAGACCCGTGCGGCTGATGAACCGGCCGATCACGCCGCCGGTCCGCGACTTGCTCAGCGTATACGGGTTGATCAGGGCAAATGCCAGCTCGATCGACACGAGTGCCGCTCCCTCCGGATCGTCGCGCACACGGCATGCGCGAGAGAGACCCGGGCAGTGTATACAGGCAGTGCGTCCAGATCAAGGGGGAAGGTGTTCAGTGAGATTTGAGATTTGAAACTTGAAACTTGAAACGTGAAGTTCGACAATCGTCAATCTTCGAGGGAGGTAGAACGAATGGACATCGACACCCTGAAAAATGCGATCCGAGACATCCCGGACTTCCCGAAAGAAGGGATTATCTTCAAGGACATCACGCCGATCCTGGCGGACAGCGCCTTGTTTGCCGGCGCCGTGGACGCGCTGGCGGAGCAATGCGCGGGCAAGCAGATCGACAAAGTCGCGGTAATCGATGCGCGCGGTTTCATTTTCGGCGGCGCGCTGGCCCACAAGATCGGGGCGGGCCTGATCCCGATCCGCAAGCAGGGCAAGCTGCCGTACAAGACCTATGAGCAGACCTACGACCTGGAATACGGGTCCGCGACGCTCGCCATCCACGTGGACGCCTGCGAGAACGGGAAGCGGGTCCTGCTCGTCGACGACCTGCTCGCCACGGGCGGGACCGCCGCGGCTTCGGCCGAGCTGATCAAGCAGGCCGGCGGCGAGCTGGTCGGGATCCAGTTCCTGATCGAGCTGTCCTTCCTGAACGGCCGCGAGAAGCTTGGCGGGCATGAGGTCTTCTCCGCCATCGTCTTCTGAGGCGTCCGCGAAGCGGCCGCCTCAGGCCTTCCCCGGCCGGCTTCTGCTCCCGCTGTCGCGGGATCAGAAGTATGGGACATGGGCGTAACCATACGCCGACACGCATGCTCTTCGTTCTAATCAAGGTGTGGCACGCCGCTTCGACATGCCACACGTTGCGCCCACACGTGTTCGCCCGCCGCCGACCTCACGGGCCGACGGTGAGCTGCGCGCGGGCGAGGCGGTGCGCGGCCCAGCGCAGGAGGGCGAGCGGCAGTGCGATCGCGAACACGAGGATCTGCAGCAGATTCGGCGGCGGCGCCACGCCGGGCGCCGCGCGCCAGAGATTCCAGAAGATCAGCACACAGCAGGCCCATATGCATCCGAAATTCGCAAACGGCGCCATGGCATGCATGAGCTGCAGTCCCTGCACCCGCTTCTTGCGGAACGGGAACAGCAGCGCAGAGCCCATAAACCCAAGCTGATCGCACAACACATGCGCCGCGTACGCACCAAACACGATAAGTGTGCCACTCACACCCCAGCCCAGCCCGGCCACGCCGGCAAACAGCGCGGCGGCCGGCAGGTTATGGCTCCAGCGCCGGTGCCAGGGCAGGAACTCCACGCGGACCGGCCCGCCGTCCGGCGCAGGCACCATTTTCAGGACCGGCCCGTCCAGGATATCGACGCTGATCACAGCCTCGTAACCGGGCGTAAAAGCACAGGCCACGGGGCGCTCCGCCGGTTTCGGGCCGCGCCGCGCCCGCTCGCCGCCTGCCGTGCTGCCGACAGTCGCCGGCGCCTCATACGCCACGACAACCCTGCGACGCAGCGTGTCGAGCCGAACCGTGTAGGGCTGCCAGCGGCCTGCGCCCTGTTGGATCGTGTGCAGCTTGATCCGCACCGGCTTGCGCGTCAGACGAGCCCGCTCGATCGCGTATGCGATCGCCTCCGCGATCATCCCGGGATCCGGCCGCGCGGGATCGGGCACAACCTCCATGTCATGACGGTACAAGAAACGCACGAACCGGAAATCCAGCGTGTCCGGCAGCAGGCCCGCAATGCCGCCGAGCAGGAACAGGGCGGGCTGCGACGCCGCGCCGGCACGCACGGATTCGGGAAAACACGACGCAACGGCAAGCCCCGCCACGAAGTGCGAGAGCCCCTTCATCAGAGCTCCTCCGTGTGCACATCGAGCAACACGTAGCGCGGGTCCGACTGCAGCTTTTCCCGGATCTTCGCGAGCCGTTGGTCCACAACCGTACCGCCCGCCGCCACCGTCACGAACGCAAGCTCCGCCGATTTCCACAAGTCCTGCGCGCCGACCTCAGCCACGCTCACGTTCATGTGCACCGTGATCCGATCGCGCAGACTCTTGAGAATCCGACGCTTGTCCTTCAGCGAATGCGCTTCCGGCAAACTCAACCGTGCCTCGAGTAGACCGATCACCATCAGAAGACTCCCTCCAGGAAATGATGAAGTATGAATGATGAATGATGAATGATGAACTGAAAAGCACGTTTTGTGACGATACAGAACGAACAGGCAGGCAAAAAAGAAAGAGGAACGGCGGAGCAACGCCCCCGTTCATCATTCATCATTCCGCATTCATCATTCTCTTCAGTCGCGCTGCATGAGGTAGCGCGCCGTGGTGCCGTGGAAGGTGATGATGTCGGCCGTGCCCGAGAGCCCGGCGAGCAGCTCGTAGGGTTTGTCGGCCGCCTCGCGCTGTTCGGGATGCACCGAGAGCGTGAGCCGGTAGGCCGCCTGTTCTCCGTTCTCCGCGCCGAGCAACGCCTCGATCCGCGTGAGTTTCGCGGGCGTGTAGCCGTAGGCCGTTGCCGGATACTCGTCGAGCACGAGACGGGCCGGCAGCCCTTCCTCCAGCCCGACCCGGACACGGGGCGTGGTCAGCGTCCGGAACACGAATTCGTCCGTGGCCGCAAGCGTAAGCAGCGGCACGCCGCCCCGCACATACATGCCCGGCGCCGCCTCCGTCTGGATCACGCTGCCGTTAAACGGTGCGACCACGCGCTTGCGGCCGATCAACAGCCGGATCTCCTCCTCGCGCTGGGCCAGATCCGCCAGACGCCGCTCGAGCTCCAGCAGGCTCCGCCGGTTGCTCGGCTCTTCCTTCAGCAACGCCAGCTCCTTCTGACGGCTCGACAGCGTGCCGGCCAGCTCCTGTTTGCGAAGCGCCTTCTCGATCTGCTCTTCCTCGGCGGCCAGCTCCGCCTCCTGCGCTTCCGCCCGCGAAATCTCCGCGCGGTGTTTCGCCAGCTCCAACTCCTTTTCCGTCACCAGCCCGTCGACCCGCAACGCTTTCATTACCGAGAGCTCGCTGTGGCGCAGCGCCTGCACAAGCTGCTTCTGCTCGCGCCGTGCCTGCGTGATCTCCGTCGCCAGCTCCGCCAGACTGCCGCGTTCGGCCTCGAGCTGCTCGTGAAGCAGCTTCACTTCCGATTCGACCCGCGCGACTTCACTCGCATGCGCCTTGCCGGCCGCGCGCCGCAACTCACGTTCGTTCTCAAGTTGCTTGCGTAACAGCACACGCACGCGCGAAAGGCTGCCCAGGATACGCTCTTCCGCCTGCGTATCCAGCGCAAGCAGCAAATCGCCCTTCTTGACAGGGCCCGTACCGGCACAGACCGTGATCGTGCCGGGTTCCGGACAAACCACACTGAGCAGCCGGGCCGGCTCGATCCGGCCCCGCACGTGCACGGCGAAATCGAGTTCGACCAGCAACACGAACACGCCGATCGTGACGAGCACGGCGGCGATCACCGCCGTGATGATCAAGCCCAGCCGATAGACCGTCACTCCGTCCCCCTCCACTGCCCCGCGCTATGCCGAAGACCGAACAGACGCCGAGCGCTTGCCCTTTCCTGTCTCATCGCCCGAACGCGACTCTCCGCTGTTCGAATCCCACAGAAACAGCTCCTCGGCCAAGCCCGTCTTCTCCATCTGCTTCGTGAACATCTCGTAGTAGCGCCCGCGCTGGGAGAGCAGGTCTTCGTGCGTGCCTTCCTCGACAATCTTGCCCTTGTCCAACACCACGATGTTGTCGGCATCCATAATCGTCGAGAGACGGTGCGCGATGACCAGCGTCGTCCGGTCCCGCAGGATGTCCGCGAGCGCCTCCTGGATCAGCGCTTCGCTTTCCGTATCCAGATTGCTCGTCGCCTCGTCCAGAATCAGGAGCTGCGGGTCGACCAGCACCGCGCGCGCCAACGCAATGCGCTGCTTCTGGCCGCCCGAAAGTTTCACGCCGCGCTCGCCGATCACCGTGTCGAACCGGTCCTCCAGCTCGCAGACGAAGTCGTAGCTGTTCGAAATCCGGGCCGCCTCCTCGATCTCCTTGTCCGTCGCGTTCGCCTTGCCGTAGGAAATGTTCTGCCGAACCGTGCCGTCGAACAGGAACACGTCCTGCAACACCAGGCTGAACAGCTGGCGGTACGGCCCGACTCGCACGTCCCGAATGTCTTTGCCGTCGCACAAGACCCGGCCGTCGGTCACGTCGTAGAAACGCATGACCAGATTCGTAACCGTCGTCTTGCCGGCCCCGCTCGGCCCGACCAGCGCCGTCGTCTTGCCGCACGGAATCGAAAAACTCACGTTGTCCAACGCCAGACTGCCGTCCGGATAGCGGAACGTCACCTTCTCGAACCGGATCTCTTCCTGCAGCCTGCGGATCTCGTCGGCCTCCGGCTTGTCCGGCATGTCGATCGGCTCGTCCAGCAGGTCGAACACGCGTTCGGCACAGGCCATACTGTTCTGAATGTGCGAGAGCGAATGCATGATCATGAAAATCGGCTGGAACAGCCACTGAAAGAAACTCCCGAACGCGACAAGCGTCCCGATGCTCATGCGCCCGTTGATCACCTGATAACCGCCCACCAGCCACACGGTGATGCGCAGCAGCCAGAACAGGATCCGAATCATCCGGTGCACGACCAGCCCGACCACGGTCCCGTGCAAACGCTTGCGCCAGAGCAGATCGGTCTCCACCGAAAAATCACGCGATTCCGACCACTCCTGCCCAAACGCGCGGACCACTTCCATGCCGCCGAACGTCTCCGTCAAATGCCCGCTGATCACCGCCCGATCCTCCCGCAGAATGCGGTACAGAGGGCGCATCACCTGGAACATCACGTAGGCGATCCCGGCCATCAACACGCAGAAAACGATGCAACTAAGCGTGACTTGCCACGAGAGAATCAACATCGAGGTCAGGCCGACCCCGAACATCAGCAGCGAGTTGAACGGGCTCAGAATGCCCTGTTGCAGCAACCCCGCCAGCCCCTCCGTGTCCGCCTGAAGCCGCGAGATGATGCCGCCGACCTTCAACTCCTGAAGCCGCGGCAACGGCAGCTTCTGCAGGTGCCGCATCATCCGCCGCTTGATCCGCACCGCGAAGTTGCCCAGCAGGCTGCGCGTCGTGTAGTCGCGCACCGTCTGCAGGATCACTTCCGCCAGCCCGATCACCAGCAGCACCAGACAGCCGCCGGCCAGCAGCGTCATGTCACGGCGCGACAGCACGAAATCGATGATGAACTTGCCCGATAACGGCATCGCCGCGTTCAGCACGATGCCCAGCAAACTCATCGTCAACAGCAGCCCGAGCCGCCCCTTCTGATCCCGAAACTCACGCAGGTAGCGTACAACATACGACCGCTTCGGCTTGATCTCCCCCTGCCGACGCTTCTCCTCCTCTTCGCGCGCCGCCGCTTCCTGCTCCAGCTCCGCCTCGGTCTTGCGGTTGCCGAAAATGCCCTTGGCCGATAGAAACTCCCGAAACAATCGACGGCTCGTCTTCCTGCTGCGCCGCTCGAACCCGCCGGGTATCGGCCCAGCCGCTCGTCGCCCGCCACGGCCCCCGCCGTGGTGACCGCCCATCCCGCCCCCATGGCCCAAACTCATCCTCACCGTGTTTCTCCCACACTCCGGGCCCCGCCGCGCACGCGTCCCGTCAGCTCTTCCGAAGACCGTCCAGAAGGAGGTCCGCAAACCCCGCGGCAACGTCTTCCTGCCTCACGCCGTATCGACGACCGTCCGCAAAAAGACTGTGCCGCACCAAACTCGCAAGAATGTCTCGATGCACGTCCCGAAACTCCCCGCCCGATACACCCTCGTCCACAATCCGGTTCATGATCTCGTTGAACGCGCCCATCCGCTTCCGCCAACGCTCCTCGCCTTCCTTGTACCGGCACGGATTGCCGCGGCTCATCAACGCGTGCAGCGATTTGTGCTCCGTCGCAAAACGACGCCCTTTCACCACCAACGAGCGCAGCTTCTCCGACGGCGACGCGTCCATCTCCGCAATCACACCCAATTCCTCAAGCCACAGGTCCGCCGCGTGAAAATGCACCGCCAAATACAACGCATGCTTGTCACTGAAATAGCGGTACAGCGTACCCTTGCTCACCTTCGCCGCTTGCGCAACCTCGTCCATCAACACGTCGTGAAAATGCTTCTGCGAAAACAACCGCGCCGCCGCATCCACAATGTGATGCCGCATCTGCTCTGTCTTCTTCCGCGCCATCCGCCCGCACGCCTCCCCCCGATCATAACAGAACTGACCGGTCAGTTCTATAATGACAAGGGAGGATGCGGGTGTCAAGCGGTTTTCCGGGGCTCACTTCTCGCCTGCTTCGGCGGGAACGGCGTTGGTCGCGGGTTCGTCGTGGGGAGCACGCCCGAAGATCAAGCGCCATCGTTTGACATCGCGAACGGTGAGCAGCAGGAACAGAGAGATGATGAGGACGGCGAAGGCCTTGACGAGCGCGCCGACGACGCGCGCGCTGACGGGTCTTCTTGTGAGGCTTTCCCAGAGCGCGAAGACGACGTGCCCGCCGTCGAGCACGGGGATGGGCAGGAGGTTGATGATTGCGAGGTTGACATTGAGGAAGCGGAGGAAGACAAACGCGATGATGAGGCCGGCTTTGAGCTGGAGCCAGATCATGACGAGGATGCTGACGGGCCCGCCGACGCTGCCGGCGGCGGCCTTGGCTTGCTTTGGGGTCACGAGAGCACGGAGCAGGCGGACGATACTGAGCGCGTCGCGCCGGAGCTGGAGTCCGGGTCTGGGGTGCACGGTCATGGTCCGATCGACGGCGTATGGGTCCCAGTTGATACCGATAAGCATACGGTTGTCGTGTTTCGGGTAGCGTTTGGGCCGGATCTGCATTCGGATGAGTTTGCCGTTTCGCTCGACTTGGACGTGCACGGTTCTGTCGGGCCGTTCCTGCACGAGCAGGCTGAGGTGTTGGCGGCTCACGACGGGCACGCCGTCATAGGTTTTGACGGTATCGCCGACACGCATACCGGCCTTTTCGGCGCCGGACCCGGCCATAAGCCCGGCGACCCTTGGGATGGTGACACCGCCGATCCCTTCGACGACCCGAAACCCGAGTTCGGTGCGGGTGGTGGGCACGGTAATCTGGCGTTGTTCGTCGCCGTGGCGCACGGAGAAGGTGACCTCTTCGGAGGCGGCGCAGGCCTGGATGACATCGGGTTCCCAGTTTTCGACCGGCACGTCATTGACCGCGAGGATCTCGTCTCCGATCCGCAACCCGCGTTCGTAGGCGACGCCGTCGGGTGCGACGAACCCGACAACGGAACTGCATTCGGCGGGTGTGGACGGCTTGCCCTTCGCAAAGATGATCCATGCGAGTGCGACGGCGAGCAACACGTTGCCGGTGGCGCCGGCGAGCGCGACGAGCATACGTTTCCAGGCGGCGACCGGGGGCAGTTCTTCGGGTCCCTCGCCGGCCGCATCGCGTTCCTGTTCGATCCGCGCGCGCTCCGCGCTGGCCGGCTCCATCTGCGGCAGGGCCACGTAGCCGCCAAACGGGATCCAGCTGATCTTGTAGAGTGTGCCCTTTCGTCGCCGCTGCCACAGGGCGGGCCCGAACCCGATGGAGAAGACATCGACGATCATGCCCAACCGTCGTGCCATGAGGTAGTGTCCGAGCTCATGGATCAGGATGGTAATTCCGAGGAACGCGACGACCAACACGGCCGGCAGCACAATCTCGAAGAACAATGACGAAACGGCGTTCACGATGCGCTCTATTTCCTACGGGGTAAGTCCGATCGGATACGGCGGCCGTCCCACGCGGTTACCGTGCCGTTCGCTCGGCAACGAGCCGCTCGGCCTCCCTTCGTGCCCACAGGTCGGTTTGGAGGATATCATCCAGCGCGGGTTCGGTCAACGGTTCGTGCCGGGCCAAGACTTCTTCGACGACGGCCCAGATACCGGGAAAATCGACACGGCCCTCGAGGAAGGCGGCAACGGCATGCTCGTTCGCGGCATTCAACACGGCGGGCGCGGTACCGGCGCGCAGGCCGGCCTCTCTGGCAAGTCGCAGGCAGGGAAAGCGTGTCAGGTCGGGTTCTCGAAAGGTAAGCGTCCCGAGTTCGGCCAGGTCCGCGGCGGGCAACTTGCCGTCGAGCCGTTCGGGGCATGTCAGCGCGTACTGGATCGCGTAGCGCATGTCCACGGGATTCAGCTGCGCGAGCATGGTTCCGTCCACAAAAGCGACCATGGAATGCACGATGCTCTCCGGATGAATCAGCACGTCGATCCGATCCACCGGCATATCGAACAGCCAACGCGCTTCGAGCACCTCGAGGCCCTTGTTCATGAGGGTAGCGGAATCCACGCTGATCTTCCTGCCCATGTCCCAGCGCGGGTGCGCGATCGCCTCTTCAACCGTCACACGTGCCAGGTCCCGGTCGGGCCGATCCCCGAACGGGCCGCCGGACCCGGTAATGATAAGGCGCGAGACGGCGCGTGACGGATGCAGACCGATACACTGGAAGACGGCGCTGTGTTCACTGTCCACGGGCAGCAGTCGGGCGCCGCTCGCCTCGGCCGCCGCCGTTACCAGCGGCCCTGCGGCCACGAGCGCCTCCTTGGTGGCCAGCGCCACGTCCGTGCCCTGCCCGAGCGCGGCCAGGACCGGCTTGAGCCCCGCAAAGCCGACGACCGCACACAACATAATGTCTACGCCCGGCATGCCGGCCAGTTCCTCGAGCCCGGCCGGGCCTTCGAGCACTTTCAAGCCGGCGGGCGCACGCCGGCTGCAGTCCTGGGCGGCGGCGGGGTCGACGACTGCCACGGCGGGCACGTTGAATTGCGCAGCCTGTTCGAGCAGCCGCTCGACGTTCGTGCGACAGGCCAGGCCGACGACCTCGAAACGCCCGGGCAGCGCCTCGAGCACGCGCACGGCGCTCTCTCCGATCGAGCCTGTACTGCCGAGAATGACCAGCCGCTTCACCACAAAAAGAGCCTTGCGTAGATGTAGAGTGCCGGCGCCGAGAGCAGCAGGCTGTCGAGGATGTCGAGAATCCCGCCGAACCCCGGGATCAGGCTGCCGGAATCCTTTGTATTGGCCGCTCGTTTCAACAGCGATTCGACCAGGTCGCCGAGCGTACCGACGATCCCGAGCATCAGCCCGAGCACAAGCATGTGCGGGCGGCCCACGGCGATTGCCCCGATCTTGCCGTCCGAGACCCACAGGAACACGCCGCTGGCGAGCAACGCGGCGATGATGCCGCCGATACAGCCTTCCCACGTCTTCTTCGGCGAAATGCGCGGCAACAACTTGTGCCGCCCGAACAGGCTCCCGACGGCAAACGCGCCGACGTCGGTGAACTTGACGACGAGCACGAGGTACAGGACCAGAAGCTTCCCGGTAGCCAGCCCCCATGCGAACAGCAGTTTTGTCACGAAATTGAACAGGAACGGCACGTACAGGACACCGAGCAACGTGCAGGCGATGGTGGCGAGCGGTTTGTCGTTGTGTTTCTGCGGGAACTGCCGCAGCGAGATGACCATGACGATCCCGAACAGAACGAACCATTCCCAATCGTAGGTCTTGAGCACGGTGGACAGGTCCATATCGTCGGCCGAGGCGGAGATTCGGCGTATCGAGAAGACGGCGGCCGTGATCAGGGCACTGCCGCCGATCACGCCAAGCGCCCTGAAGCTCGGGATCCCGGCCCGATCGAGCAGGTTATAGAACTCGAGGCTGGCCAGCGCGGAGATCACGACCAGCACGGCCCAGACCCCCATCGTCGGGAGCCAGACCACCGCGGCACTGAACAGAGAGAAGATGAGCACCGCACTTGTCAGGCGTTGTCTGAGCGCATTCGTCACGTTCGACTCCTCGGTTCCGTCACTTCCTGGCTCCGAACCGCCGCTGCCGTTTGGCGTAGGCGGCCAGCGCCTCCCTGAACTGCGTCTCCCGAAAATCGGGCCAGAGCGTGTCGGTCACGTACAACTCGCAATACGAAACCTGCCAGAGCAGGAAATTGCTGAGCCGCATCTCGCCGCTGGTCCGAATCAGCAGATCCGGGTCGGGCACATCGGGCGCATACAGGTGGCGCGCGATCGTGTTCTCGTCGATCGCGGCCGGATCCAGCTCGCCGTCGCGCACCCGTTCCGCGATGCGCCGGGTCGCCGCGACCAGTTCTTCGCGGGCGCCGTAGCTCAGGGCAAGAATCAGTTGCCCGCCGGTATACGCGGCGGTCGCCTCGGCCACGCGCGAAAGCTGCTGCTGCGCCTGGGCCGGCAGGTCTGAGGTGCGCCCGATACAGCGCAATCGGACGCGATGTTCGTGCAGTTCGTGTTCGCGCGTCTTGAGAAAAGAGACGAGCAGGTTCATCAGCCCCCGCACTTCGCGCCCGGACCGTGCCCAGTTTTCCGTGCTGAACGCATAGACCGTCAGATATTCGACGCCGGCGTCCCTGCAGGCGCGCAAAACCGCACGCAGCGATTCCACGCCTTCGCGGTGCCCGCGCAGCCGCGGGACCCGGTGCCGTTTCGCCCAGCGCCCGTTTCCGTCCATGATGATCGCGACATGCCGCGGGACCGCCGGCTTCTTGGAGGCGTTGTTTCGTCTTGTCATGCTTCGGCACGGACACGAAGAGTGCTGTCTCTGCGGGGCCCGACGGAAAGGATGCCGACCGGCACACCGGTCAATTCGCAGAGCCGGTCGACATAGGCGCGCGCACGCGGCGGCAGGTCCTCGAACCGGCTCACTTCCTTGGTCGAACATTGCCAACCCTCAAAATCCTCGTAGACCGGCGTGCACTGCTCGAGCGTCCGAATGTTTGCCGGGATCGTCTCGCACCGCTTACCGCCGCACTCATAGGCCGTACAGATCCGGATCGTCTCGAGCGAGTCGAGCACGTCAAGTTTCGTGATCGCCCATTCGTCGATGCCGTTGAGCATGGCCGAAAAGCGCGCAACCACCGCGTCGAACCAGCCGCAGCGGCGCGGGCGTCCGGTCGTGGCCCCGAATTCGCGGCCTTCCCGGCCCAGCAGGGCGCCCGTCTCGTCGGCCAACTCGGTGGGGAACGGGCCTTCGCCGACACGCGTGGTGTAGGCCTTCACGACACCGATCACACGATCGATCCGGTGTGGCGCGATCCCGGTGCCGGTACAGGCGCCGCCGGCGGTCGCGTTCGAGCTGGTCACGTACGGGAACGTACCGAAATCGATATCGAGCATGGTCCCCTGCGCGCCTTCGAACAGCACGGACTTGCCGTCGTTGACCGCGCGGTTCAGCAGCGAGACGGTGTCGGTGATGTAGGGAGCGAGTCGTTCGCCGGCCTGCGCGTAGGCGCGTTGCACTTCCGACGCATCGACCGGTTCGGCGCCCAACGCCGTCAGAATCCGGTTTTTCTCCACGAGCCGTTCGTCGAGCAGTGTGCCGAAATGCGGGTCCAGCAGGTCGGCCATGCGCAAGCCGGTCCTGGCCGCCTTGTCGCCATAGGTCGGCCCGATGCCTCGTTTGGTCGTGCCAATCTTCGAATCCTTGGCGCGGAGCCGTTCGCGGCTCTCATCCAGCGCCTTGTGATACGGAAACACGATGTGCGCGCGGTCGCTGATGTGCAGCCGGCCTTCGGTCGGCATCCCGCGTTCGGTCAGCTCGTCGATCTCCTTGAGCAGCGCGACGGGGTCTACGACAACGCCGTTCCCGATCACGCACTGTTTCCCCTCGTGCAGGATGCCCGAGGGGATCAGATGCAGCACGTAGCGCTGCGCGCCGATCTCGACGGTATGCCCGGCGTTGCTGCCGCCCTGATATCGCACGACGACGTCGACCTCGCGGGTCAACACGTCGATGATCTTGCCTTTGCCTTCATCGCCCCATTGCGAACCCACAAGTACGGTTACCGACATCTCGCTGCCCACCTTCCCATCTCGAACCGTGGCGCGCCACTTGGGTGCACGCGTCGGCTGCTATCCGAGTTCCGGCAAGAACTCTGCCTTTTTGGACATGCTTTCGCAAGAACAACGAACCGAACCTCGCGTTGTCCCGCCACGGGCATGTCGCGTTTCGTTCACACGCGGCACGATGTCCGCCGCAAAGCCACTGCATCGTTCAGGCGATCGAGGTCATGCGCCGGAACGCGTCGAGCCGCTGCTCGATCTCGTCCGGTTCCAGCGCAAGCAATCGATCGAGCCCGAACGCCTGGACCCCGAACGAGGCGACCACGCTGCCATAGGCCAGCGCGCGCCGGACGCTCGCATCCCGAACGGCGCCTTCCCGCGCCAGACATCCCATGAATCCGCCGGCAAACGTGTCGCCCGCACCCGTCGGATCGCTGAACGCCGCCAACGGAAAGGCCGGAATCACACAAATCCCCGCCGCCGAGAACAGGATGCAGCCGTGCTCGCCTTTCTTCACCGCGATGTAGTCCGGCCCCAGCTCGAGCAGCCTCTCGGCGGCACGCACCAGGTTCTGTTCGCCCGTGAGCTGGCGCGCCTCGCTGTCATTGAGCGTGAGCATGTTGACCTTCGCGATCAACTCCAGGAGCGGCGTGCGTGCCGTCTCGATCCACAAATCCATCGTGTCCGCCGCCACGAAGAGCGGATTCGAAGCCTGCGCCAGAACGTGAAGCTGGAGTTCCGGCGAAATGTTGGCCAGAAAGTAGAACGGACTGCCGCGGTAGTGCGCCGGGAGGTCCGGGCTGAAATCGGCAAACACGTTCAGTTCCGTGCTGAGCGTGCGCCGCGTGTTCATGTCCGTCTCGTAGACGCCCGACCAGCGGAACGTGCGGCCCGGCACTTGCTGCAGCCCGGCCAGATCGATCCCGAATCGCTCGTAGACCCGTCTGTGTGCCGCGGGAAAATCGTCGCCCACGACCCCGACCATTCCGGCCGTCGTGAAGAACGAGGCCGCCGCGCAAGCGTAGCTCACCGACCCGCCCAGCACGTCCTCGCGCCGTTCGGCCGGCGTCTCAATCGTGTCCAGCCCGATCGAGCCGACCACCACCAGCTTGATCTCTTTGTCTTGTTCCGTCATTGCTCACCAACCACCTGTAACCATCTACCATCCGCCATCCACCATCTACACTCTTCCCAGCATTCGTGAAAACAACGCCGCGCGCTGCGCGACAGCTGCCTCGTCAAGGGCGTCCGCCTCGAAACACAGGCGAAAGAAGCCCATATCCAGGAGGCGGCGCGCGTCCGACTCGTTCGAGATCCCGCCGGGAAAGACGGGGACCCGTGCCAGATCCCGGATACGCGCCAGCACACCGAACTCCGAGACGCGCGTGGACAGCAGGAGAAAGTCGGCGCCAATTTCCTCGGCCAACTGGGCCTCCGCCGCGGTGGCGGCCGGCACGCCGATCAGTTTCTCGAGCCCGGCCACGGCCCGCGCCTCGCCGATCGACATCTCCGGATCGCCGATTGTCAAGCCATCCGCACCCGCCGCCTCGGCCACGACGGGGTCGTCGACCACGAACAGGGCATCCTCTGCCGCACAGACGCCTGCGATCGTACCCGCCGCTTGCAGACAAGCGGCGGTCGCACCGTCGGCGGCGCGCAGTTCGACGATATCGACGCCGTCCCGTATCGCGGCCCGGCATAACGCCTCGAGTTCCGGCTCGGGCCCATGCGGACAAGCCACCGCCATGTACAATTGCGCATCTTCGAGTCTCATCGCCATTCGGGCTTGCGCTGGAACGAGCGAGGATTCCTGCTCGCAGGCACTCGCGACGGAATTCCCGTCCCGTTTCAGAGCTAGCTGCCCACACCCTCCGGATCCTGCGCCGGCTCCACAGCCGCCGCCGCGCGATCCGGCGGCGGCTCCTCGTCCGGACCCGGTTGCTGCGAGGCACCCGCACCGCGCCGGGCCCGGGACGGGACAAGTTCCCGTACGTTCACCTTGACTTGCCGCACGTGCGAAATGCCCAGGTTCTCCGAGAGCGTCTCTCGCACGCGCTGCTGAAGCTGCCGGCATGTCTCCGTTACCTGCTGGCTGCCCCGGATTCGAACGGAAAGAAAGACATCCACGGTATCGCCTTGCGGCATGATCACGGAGCGCAGCCGCCGCACGTCCGGAAATTCGCCGGCCAACCGTTCGATCAGTCCATTCATGGCCTGCACGCGCACGCTGACCGTACCGCCCTCGGTCTGGAACGTCAGCGAACGGACGCGGCCCCGGCCGAGCAGCGCGGTCAACGCATAGAGCGCAAGACAGACCAACAGGCCCAGGCCAACGGCGAATCTGCCGGTAGCCCCGAATTGCGGCAGGATCACGCCGTCGCCGAACGCGCCGTCGTACATCAAGCTCGCGGCCAGTACAAGAACCAGCGCAAGCAGCAAGACGCCAAGTAATGCGTGCAGAAACTTCATTGGCCCGTCTCCTTTCCGTCGGCGGTGTTTTTCGCACCCAACACCTCGACAAGCGCCTGGAGCGCCAACAGGTAGCTGCGCGCGCCGAACCCCATAATCTGCCCGATGCAGGCCGCGCCGGTCAGACTCTCGTGGCGGAACGACTCGCGTGCAAGCGTGTTCGACAGATGCACCTCGACGCAAGGTACCGTGCTGGCCTGCAACGCGTCGCGTAGTGCGAGACTCGTGTGCGTGTAGGCTGCCGGATTGAAAATGATCCCGTCGTATTGCCCCTCGCTCTGGCCGATCCGAGAGACAAGCGCGCCTTCCTCGTCGCTCTGAAACGCGTCGAGCTCGACACCCAGCTCCGTGGCGCGCGCGGTGAGCAGCGCCACAATGTCCTCCAGACTCTGCGACCCGTAGACGTCCGGCTCGCGCCGGCCGAGCAGCCCGAGATTCGGACCGTTGAGAACAAGTACTCGCATAGCCACCTCGCCTCCGAACACGAACGAACCTATCTGCCCCGGTTCTCCTGTTGCACGTCCTCCACGGACAAATCCAAAGCTCTGCTGTCATCGAGCCGGACCTTGACCCGCCGCAGGAGCACGTTCCGGCTCACCACATGGCCGCGGCCTTCGATGCAGGAGACCGTCGCGCCGCAGCGCGGCACGCAACGGTCCAAGTCCTTGTAGGTGCCATGCTCGTAGCGCAGGCAACACTTGAGCCGGCCGCACATACCGTTCAGCGTATTCGGGTTCAGCGAAACGCCCTGGTCCTTCGCCATCCGAATCGTGACGGGCTCCAGCTTCCGCAGCCACGTGCAGCAGCACAGCAGTCTGCCGCAGGGCCCGAACCCGCCGATCAGGGCCGCGGCGTCACGAGGCCCGATCTGCCGCATCTCCACGCGCGTATTCAGATCCTGCGCCAGAACCTTGACGAGCTGTCGAAAATCGACGCGCTGCTCGGCCGTAAAACAGACCGTGAGCTTTTTGCGATCGAAACTGTAATGCACGCGTATCAGGCACATGTCCAGCTTCAGTTCCTGGATCTTCTCACGACAGGTCTTCCATGCCATGTTCCCGACCAGCGCGTTCTCGCTGGCTTTTGCCTGGTCCTGCAGCGTCGCGCGCCGCAGCAGCTTCGGCAGCGGCTTGCCGGCCGGCAGCTCGTCCACGCGCCTGCCCAGATTCGTTACGTGCCCGAACTCCAGCAGTTCCTTCGCGTCCAGGACACAGGGGTCGCCCTTGTGAATGGCAAGGTCCTCGGGACAGCAGCATTGCAGCCGCGTCCCGTCCTCCAGGCTGACCTCCAACACTCGGTGCATGGCCACAACAACCTCGCTCTCCGTGCTTCGCGCACTAGCTCTCAGGCCGGCGCCGCCACCTTCGGTTTCTTGAACGAGCCGAACGCGTGCTCGATCACAATCGATTCCGGCAGGTTCCGCTCCAGCAAGCGCTCGATCTCCTCCACAGCGCGCATATTGGACATGGCGTCCTTGAAGTCAAGGCCCGATGCATGCCGGCGCAACAACGCGGCGTGCTCCGGATAGGCCAAGAGCCGCTCGTCGGCGCGGCAGGCGCAGACGAAAATGTCGCGATACCACAGCAACAGCGCGCGGATCACGCTCGTGCGTTCCGCACGATACCGGGCGGAGGCGCGCGCGGCAATCCTGTCTTTGTCCTCCTCGAGGGCTTCGGCGTCCGACTCCTCCTGGATCTCGGCCTCGATCGCGGCCTGCCGCTCTGCCAGAAACGCGAGCAGCTCCTGAGCCGCACCCCCGACAACGAGCGGGTCGTCGTGACAAGACCGATCGAACAGCGCCGCAAGCCGTTCCCGCCAGGCACCGGTGCGGTCGGTATCGAACCCGGAAACAACGAGGCGCTGGCAGCGCGAGACAATCGTCGGCAGCAACGACTGCGGGTTGTCGGTGAGCAGCAGGAACAGACTCTCGCCGGGCGGCTCCTCCAGCGTCTTCAGAAACGCGTTGGCTGCCGCCTGACCGAGCCGGTCGGCCTCGACCAGAACCGCCACTTTCCAGCCGCCCGAAAAGGAGGTGGCCGCGATGCGATGCGACAGTTCGCGAATCTGCTCGATCGCGATGGCTCGGCTCTTCTTGGCAGGTTCGATCCAGAACATGTCCGGATGCGTCCGTTCCAAGGCCTGCCGGCAAGCGCGGCACGCACCGCATGGCGGCGTATCGCCGGTGCAGAGCAAGAGCTGCAGCGCGGCGTCGGCAAACGCGACGCCGTGCCCGCGCGCATCGCCTACGACCAGGTAGGCGTGCGCGAGCCGGCCCTGTTCCAGGCTGCACCGGAACCCGCTGAGCGCGGTCTGCAGGCTATCGCTCGAGCACATCTTGCACGATACTCCAGATTTCCTCGTCCACTTCCGCGGCCGGGCGATCCGCATCCACGCGCTTGACGCGATCCGGCCAACGGTCCGCCAGCTCGAGGTAGCCGGCACGCACCCGTTCGTGGAAGGACCGATCCTCGCTTTCGATCCGGTCGTGGTGCGCGCCGCTCTCGCGGTAGCGCGCCGCGATCCGCGCGAACCCGACCTCGACGTCCAGGTCCAGCAGGACCGTCACATCCGGCACAGCCCCGTCCATGGCCAGTTCGTTCAGCGCCTCCATCCGAGCCACGCCGATGCCCCGCGCGTAGCCCTGATAGACCGTGGTCGAGTCCACGAACCGGTCGCTCACCACGCAGTTGCCCGCCGCGAGGGCCGGCAGAATCACGCGCTGCACGAGCTGCGCGCGGCTCGCCGCGAAAAGGAATACCTCCGCTTCAAGAGCCAGCGGCTCCGCCGGCTGCCGGTCGCAGAGAATCGCGCGAATCGATTCGCCCAGCGCCGTGCTGCCCGGCTCCCTCGTGCAGACCACCTTGCGGCCGGCCTGCTCGAGCCGGTCGGCCAGCGTTCGCACGTGCGTCGTCTTGCCGCCGCCCTCCGGCCCTTCGAACGTGATGAATCTTCCGCGCGAGCCCATGGTTTCAGGTCAAGTGTAGCGAAGATCCCGGCCCCGAAGGGCGTCGGGATTTCAGATTTTAAGCAAGCGTGTCATCGGCAGTGAACTTATCAAGTCCGAACTTCCGACTTCCGACTTCTAAATTCTCTTCAGCTTCGGTCCGCTCGGCGTGTCCTCAACGGCCCAGCCGAGGGCGGCCAGCTCGTCGCGGATCCGGTCGGCCTCCGCCCAGTTCTTTTCGGCTCTGGCCTGCGTCCGTGCCGCGACCAACGCCTCGGTCTGTTCGTCGGCCTGCGGCTCGGCCCCGCCCAGGAAGCCGAGCACGGCGTCCAGTCGGCCCAGCAATTCCGTGACGGCTGCCGCGGCTGCCGGCTCGAGCGCGCCGGCGTCCAACGCTTTGTTCCCTTCGTGCACCATGTCGAACAGGGCGGCTAACGCCTTCGCCACGTTGAGGTCGTCGTCCAGCGCCTCGCCAAAAGCCTGTTCGGCCTTCGCGGCCCAGTCCGGCGGCGCAGCGGCCTCGGCCCCCGCGCCGGATTCCGCGACACGCGCGCCGAACGCATCGAGCCGCGCGAGCGATGCGCGCGCGGCGCCCAGCGTCTCGAAACTGAAATCGAGCGTCTGCCGGTAGTGTGTCGAGATCAGCACATAGCGGATCTCACGGCCCGAGAAGCCTTTCTGGAGCAAGTCGCGAAGCGTGTAGAAATTGCCCAACGACTTCGACATCTTCTTGCCGTCCACGATCAAATGCGCGCAGTGCAGCCAATACTTCACGAACTGAGCACCGGTTGCCCCCTCGCTCTGCGCGATCTCATCCTCGTGGTGCGGAAAGATCAGGTCAATACCGCCCGTGTGCACGTCGAAGCTCTCGCCCAGATACTTCATGCTCATCGCCGAGCATTCCAAATGCCAGCCCGGCCGGCCGCGGCCCCACGGCGAGTCCCACGACACGTCCCCGTCTTCTTCGTCCCAGGCCTTCCACAACGCGAAGTCCGCGACGTCTTCTTTCTCGTACTCGTCCTGCATCACGCGCGCGCCGGGCCGCAGGCCGGACATATCCAGGTGGGCCAGTCGTCCGTAGCCCTTGAACTTGGCCAGGCTGAAGTAGACGGAGCCGTCCGCCGACCGGTACGCGTAGCCTGCGTCGAACAGGCGCTGCACCAGCGCGATCATCTCCGGAATGTGCGCGGTCGCCGCCGGATAGTGTTCCGCCCGCTCGATGTTCAACGCATGCAGGTCCTCGAAAAACGCATCTTTGTACTTCTGTGTGTACGCGCCCAGCCCGAGCCCGGCCGCGCGCGAGCCGCGAATCGTCTTGTCATCGACGTCCGTCAGGTTCATCGCCTGCGTGATGCGGTAGCCGAGATACTTCAAGTACCGGCGGAACAGGTCCTGGAACATGTAGGTGCGGAAATTCCCGATATGCGCGAAGTCGTAGACGGTCGGGCCGCAGGTGTACATCCGCACGTGGCCTTCTTCGAGCGGGACAAGCTCCTCCATCCGCCGCGACAGCGTATTGTAAACCCTCAATGGCATGGCGTGCGTCACCTCCCCGCCCCGGCCGGCAATCGCCGGTCGGGGCCAAACTCCCCAAGTATACGGATTTCGGGGCAGAGCACAATGGAAACCCGCGGGCCCCGATCCGCGGATAAGAATCCGCGAATCGGGATAGTGGATGGTGGATTGTGAGTAGTGAATGGTGTTGGAGGCGCTCTGGAAGATCCTCCGTTCAATCAAGCGATGCATGTCGTTTCACGACGCTCTCCGATGCTTCTCACACCATCTACCATTCACCATCTACCATCCACCATCCCAGATCCGCGAGGCTTACTCGCGGATTTGGGGCGGGGCGGAGCCGATGCGAACGGCGCCCCCACCCGCAGGGACACAGCGCGCCTGCTGTTTGTGCTGTCCTTGCGGCCGCCGGGCGCGCTATGCTGGCGGAGTGAGCGAGGCGGAGACAAAGAAGCGCTCGTTGTTCGCGCCTTTCATGGCGGGGCTGACCGGTCTGACGGTGCTCGTGCTGCTCGGCTCCGTCGTGGGCGTCACGAACCAGTGGGAACGCATCAGGCCGCTGCCCCCCACCAAGCGCACGCCGACCCCGCTCGCACAGCTCGTGAGTCTGCAGGGCGTTACGCTCATCACGCGCGGGGACAAGGACCTGCTGGTTCGAGGCAGCGAAGACGTCTTCTTCGGCGACCGCGTCGAGGCGGCAGGCCGACAGACGGTATCGGTAGCCGCATTTCCGGACGGCACGCAGTTGCAGTTGCTGCCGAACGCGTGCATCCGGCTCGCCGGCGAGTTCTCGCTGGCCAACGAATCGCTGGCGGGCCGCGCCACGCGCAAGCTCTCGATCGAAGCAGGCCGGCTTCGGGTTCGCGCGCCGGCCGGCATGGGGATACCGATGCTGGTGGCGACACCACGCGCCGAACTGCTGGTGGAGCAAGCGGAATTCGTCGTGACGATCGAAGCGAACTGGACCAAGATCGATGTTGAGCAGGGCGCCGTGCGGCTGTACAACAAGAACAAGCCGGCACCGCGCGAAATCACGGCCGGACACCACGCGCTGGTTGCGCAGGACACAGCCGTAGCCGAAACCGAACAGCCCGCGCCGCCCATGCGCGGGCCCGGCCGCAGGACCGACGCGGATCTCGTGCTGCTCTACCTGTTCCGGACCGGCCGGGGCAACGTGATCCGCGACGTGGCCGGCCTGCGCAAACCGCTCAACCTGCTGATCGCCGACCCGCGCCGCGTGCGCTGGCTCGCGCGCGGCGGGCTGCAGATCCTGCAGCCGGTCAAAATCGCGTCCGGCCGGCCGCCGCTCACGCTCATCTACCACTGCAACGCGAACAGCCAGCTCTCGCTCGAGCTCTGGCTCACGCCGGCAGCGGCCGCCACCGCGCCGAAGGCCGAGCAAACCGAAGCGCCGGGCTGCCTGCTGCGGCTTGCCACGGACCAGACGCAGAACTTCGCGCTCCGGCATCGCGCGGACCGCTGCATGTTTCAGCTCAGCACCACGGAAACCGGACCGAACCCCACGTATCCCGTGCTCCTGTCCCGGCCGATCCCCGCAACGCCGCGCACGTGCCATGTCGTCTGTACCTGGCGCAAGTCCGGCAAAGTCCAGATCTATGTCAACGGCCGGCCCGAACGGATGGGCATGCAGATGGCAACCGGCCGTATCTTCGAGATGCTCCCGTTCGGCTCTATCCGCGGCGAACTCAAGGACTGGGACGAGACCGCCCGGCTCACGATCGCAAGCGAGCTCGACGGCAAACAGCCCTGGCTCGGCACTTATCACCTCGTCGCCGCGTACTGCCGCGCGCTGAGCGAAGAAGAGATCCTCGGCAACTACGCGGCCGGCCCGCAGCAGCGGCCGGCGGCGCGCCCTGCGCGGGCCGTAGGACGGTAGGACGATTGGGACGACTAGGACCTGTACGCCGCGCCGAGACAGCCCCGCTCACGTCGCGGGCACGGGCACACGCACGCCGCGGCCCGGCGCGACGCGCACGCGCGTGCGGCGCCGCTTGCGCCAGGGCGGGCGATCGGGTTCGGCCGCCGCGCCGGCGGGCACCGCAACGGGCTGCTGGACCGGCCAGGCCGACGGCACCCGCGACGGGCGCCGGACGGGGATGGGCTCGAACGGATCGGCCGAGAAGTCCGACTGCACGGGCGTGCCGCGGAACAGGCCCTCGGTCCACAGTGCGGTGGAGTACTTGCAATTCCCGGTCCTGACAAGATCGAACTCCCGGGTCAACTCGACCATCCAGCGCGGCGCGCTGCTGCAGGTCTTCAGTTCCAACACGACTCCAGAGAACGGCAGGTCTTTGCCCTGCGCAAAGCTCGAGTCCATCTGCAGCCAGTCTCCGTCCTTGCCCCAGGAATCCCAGGACCGGGCCGGCTGATAGCAGAGATGCCGGTCGAACGTGACCTTGGCGTAGTGATCGGTCATGCCCCAATGGCTCTCGCGCGTGTAGCGTAGCCACACGACAGGCCGCGCGCCGATCTCGCGGGCCAGCCGTACGAATTCCAGGAAACTGACGACCTCCCGATCGGACCGGAAGTCGAGCTTCACGCGCGGGTTGTAGACGAGTTCCTCGCCCCACGCCTCGGCCGGCACGGCCACCCGGCTCTTGACGATCACACCCTTGAGCTTGCGCTTGACTTCCAGAAAGACCGGTGCGCGGTCGTCCAGCGGATAGGTGCGGACCCGCAACTTGAACCGGTTCAGCGACTCGTGCTCCTTCGCGTGATGCAACGCGAGGTTCGGCGAGTCGAGCTGCAGGGTCGTAATCAGATATTCCGGCGGGTCGCCTTTTGAGTAGGGGTCCGGTATACAGAACGGCCGGATCCATTCCCGAATCTCGGCCACCATCGATTTGGGGATGATGTACTTGGCCTCGTGCCGTTCGATCAGCAGGTCCTTGCCGGCCTGGATGCTTCGCTTCATCTTCGTCCGCCTCCTTTTCATTCAACCGCGCGGCGCCGATATCCGCCGCCAACACCTCAAGCCTACGAGGACGGCATCACCGACCGGTTGCCGCTTTGTTACCGTTGTGTTCTATTCCGCCGTGCCGGAACCCCAAACACTTGCGTTGCAGCGGGCATTCTGGCACTTTTCTGGCGGCACCGGCCCGAAAGGAAAACTGGCCGCAGCAAGACACAACGCGGCATAACCGCAGCCTGAAGGGAAGAGATCTGCCCGCTAAACACGCTACATGGCGCGAAACGCCGATTGACATGGAGGAGAGACAATGCCGAGGAACCCGAAGTTGGACAAACGCCTGGCACCCTTGATCGCGAGGGTGTGGCAGGCTTCGTACGAGCCGGTGGCAGATTTGAAGGCAACCGCCTGGGTCACAAAGGAGCCGGTCCCCTATTCGCAGCGCAGGAGCGGCCGCAAGAAGGTTCTCGCCACGGGCGATGTCTGGGGCGAGCTCTGGGACTGCGCATGGTTCCATTTCACGGGCAAGGTCCCGGCGACGGCGCGCGGCCGGAGCGTCGCGTTGCTCATCAACGTCTCGGGCGAAGGCCTGATCGTGGACCGCGCGGGCAACCCGGTGCAGGGCCTGACGCTGCACTCGAGGCGGCCCGACGCGCCGCTCGGGCGCTGGAACAAGCGTGAATACCCGTTCAAAGACCGGGCCCGAGGCGGGGAGAAGGTCGACCTGTGGGTGGACGTCGGCTGCAACAGTCTGTTCGGCAAACCGCTCGGCGGCACGCTGCGCGAGGCGTGCGTGGCGGTCTACCGCCCGCAGCTCCATGCGCTCTCGTTCGACCTGGCCGTGCTGCACGACCTGATGCAGCAATTGCCCGCGACCGACGCGCGGCGCCACGCGATCCGGACGGCACTCCACGACGCGGCGGATGTCATGCACGAGATTACGGAACAAGAAGCGCGCCGTGCCCGGCGCATTTTGAAGCCGGAGCTGGCCAAGAAGGGCGGCGACCCGTCCTTCAGCCTCAGCGCGGTCGGCCATGCACATCTCGACCTGGCCTGGCTGTGGCCGGAACGCGAGACGTATCGGAAAGGCGCACGCACATTCGCGACCGCGCTCAGCCTGATGGACCGCTACCACGACTACGTGTTCGGCGCAAGCCAGCCGCAGCTCTACGAGTGGATCAAGGACAAGTACCCGGCGCTCTACCGCCGTGTGCGCAAACGCATCGCCGAAGGCCGCTGGGAATGCCAGGGCTGTATGTGGGTCGAGGCCGACACGAACGTGACGGGCGCCGAATCGCTGGTGCGCCAGGTCCTGTACGGCAAGCAGTTCTACCGGCAGGAGTTCGGGATCGACGTGAATCATCTGTGGCTGCCGGACGTGTTCGGCTACACCGCCTCGCTGCCCCAGATCCTGGTCAAGAGCGGGTGCCGCTATTTTCTGACCCAGAAACTGTCCTGGAGCCGGGTCAACGTGTACCCGCACCACACGTTCTGGTGGGAGGGCATCGACGGGAGCAAGGTGCTCACGCATTTCCCGCCCGAAGACACCTACAACAGCAATGCGACCCCGAAAGCCGTACGCAAGGCGGAGACGAACTACAAGGACAAGGACGTTTCGGACCGCGGCATAATGCTGTTCGGGATCGGCGACGGCGGCGGCGGGCCGGGCGTCGAGCATCTCGAAAGCCTGCGCCGCGTCAAGAACCTGGCCGGGCTGGCCCCGGTCAGGCAGGAACGGGCGGCGGATTTCTTTCCGCACCTGGAAAAGAACGCGCACCGCTACGCGACGTGGACCGGCGAGCTCTATCTGGAGTATCACCAGGGCACGTTCACCTCGCAGGCCCGCAACAAGCGGTACAACCGCAAGATGGAATTCGCGCTGCGCGAGCTCGAGCTCTGGGCGGCGCTCGCCGGGCGCCTGCGCCGGCACCGGTACCCGGCATCGGCGCTCGCCCGGATCTGGCGGCGCATCTTGTTCCTGCAGTTCCACGACGTGTTGCCCGGCTCCTCGATCACGCGCGTCTACAACGAGTCGGTCGCCGAGTATGCGCGGCTGCTCGAAGAGACGAACACGCTGGTTGCGAAGGCCGACGCCGCGCTTTGTGGCGCGATCGACACGAGCGCGCAGAAGCAGCCGGTCGTCGTGTTCAACTCGCTCGGCTGGCCCCGCACCGAGTGGCTGAAGGTCGGCCGCCGCTGGCAACAGGTCTGTGTCCCGTCGCTGGGCTATGCGACGATCGACGCCGCGCAACGCGGGCCGCGGGCCGGCGGCGTGACGGCGGACGGGAACAGGCTCGAGAACGGCTTATTGCGGCTGACGCTGCACCGGGACGGATCGATCGCTGCGCTCTACGACAAGGAAGCCGGGCGCAACGTGCTGGCACCGGGCGCGCGCGCGAACGTGCTGAAGGTCTGGCGCGACGACGGAAACGCGTGGGACTTCACCATGGACTATGCCGACCGGCCGGCCGAACGCCCGGCGCTCGCCTCCTCACACTCATTCAC
>Ga0272441_10003718_pt1 | contig 28667 bp, 25 predicted proteins | sample SSMProp6N_FD_193582 | JGI IMG/M metagenome (GOLD analysis project Ga0272441, IMG submission 193582) | Marine sediment archaeal communities from Little Sippewissett salt marsh, Falmouth, MA, United States - SSM-Prop-6N | ecosystem: Environmental > Aquatic > Marine > Wetlands > Sediment ... | reverse complement strand
TCGCATCTGCCGTCTGCAGCGCCGAACGCTTTCTTTACAACTTCCTCTGGAAATTCAACCATTTCCTGTTCCTCCAATAAAGTTACAGCTTTTATTCGAATTTTCTCTTTTAAACCTTATTGTGAAATTGCCCATTTTTGCATGTTATTGATGTTAAGGTGGATTATTTTGGTTGAAGTCTGGGCGTGTGCCCTGTGGAGAGGCTAGAAGCCATAGAGCTTCGAGTATTTGTTGTTAAGGTAGCTTAGGTACGGGTCAACAGTAAGCTCTTTTCCTGTAATGACTTTTATGAGATCTGAGGGGTTGTAGAGGTTTCCGCAGCTGTGAACGTTCTTGATCATCCACTCCTTGACGGCTCTGAAGTTACCACCTGTTATCTGCTCTCTCCAGTTCACAACATCTTCATCTAACTTGGCTACTAATTGTCCACTGTAGATGTTTCCCAGAGCATACGCTGGAAAATAGCCAAAATATCCGCTTGCCCAGTGAGTGTCCTGCATCACTCCCTCAGAATCGTTTTCGATAGTCACGCCCAGATACTCCAAATATTTTTCGTTCCAGACTTGGGGGAGCTCATCTATGGCAACTTTTTCTGCAAAGAGGTCTCTTTCAAGAATGAATCTGATGATGATATGGAGTCCATAGGTTACTTCGTCTGCTTCAATCCTGATTTTTGAGGGCGTAACCATGTTGATGGCATGAACAAACTCATCTAATTCCACATCAGAGAGCATGTTACCTGTAAGCATTTTCAGTTTGGGCAAGAAGTAGGTCCAGAACTCGTGGGACCGTCCTACAATATTTTCTACGAAACGGGATTGGGACTCATGGATACCCATGGAGCTAGCTTCTCCCACAGGCTGGAACATCCATTCCTGTTTCAGATTCTGCTCATACATGGCGTGACCTCCTTCGTGGAGGGTTGAAAAGATGGAGGAAGCGAACATCTTTGGGTAGTGATGTGTTGTGATTCGCACGTCGTCGTAGTATCCTGTTGTGAAGGGGTGCTCGGTTTCGTCAATTCTGCCTCCTGATGTGGCTGATGTTGTGTCGTAGCCGATGAAATCTGCAAGTAACTTGCCGATTTTTCGCTGGGTTTCGGTGGCTAGTGGACGCTTTAAGATTGAGCGTTTAGGCTGTTTTGGTGCTGTTTCACATTTTTTTAACACGGCTATCAAGCCTTCTCGTAGTTCTTTGAAGATTTTGGTGGTGGCTTCTGTGGTCATTTTTGGTTCGTAAATGTCTATCATAGCATCGTAGGGTGTGGCTGTTTCTTTAACTTCCATCAGGATTTCGGCTGCCTTCTTTTTCAGGTTGAAGATTTTTTCTAGTTCTGGCTTGAATTTGCCAAAGTTTTTGGTGGCTTTGGCTTTTTTCCATGTGTCGATTGTTATGGCTTCTTGTTTTGAGGTTTCAACGACCAGCTCTTCAGGAAGTTTTATTTGTTCGTCATAGTGCTTCTTTATGAGATACAGATTTCTTTTTTGGACAATGTTCAGGCTATCATATTCTGGATGTTTCGTAGTCGCTTTTAGTAGCTGTCCTATATCGGGGTCAGTGCTCATTTGGTGTCCGATTTTGCTGAGCATAGCCAATTGTAGGCTCCGCAGTTTGATTCCGCGGGGAGGCATTTTTGTTTCCATGTCCCAGTGGAGAATCGAGGCTGCTGAATTGAGCGCAACTATGTTTTTTGTTTTTTCCAGCAGCTTCTTGTAACTTGAAAGTATGTTTTCAGTCATCGGTTATCGACTTCCTGTTACTGTCCATTATTTACATGGGAATCACTTAATATCTGTTCTTTTCGCTTAGACATGCAGTAAGTAACCACAGAGGTTGAGTCTGTTGAAAAAATGGAAACTTGTTGACAGTAAGCTTCTCTGCAGCTCAGACTACGTGTCCGTCTTCGATGACTCAGTGATTTTGCCCAGCGGAAAAACAGTAATATTCACAAAAATTGAGCTAAAAGACTTCGTGTCTGTTCTGCCCATCGTAGAAGATAAGGTGGCATTGATTGAGATTCTCAGGTACCCCAGAAACTGTCTGAGCCTTGAGATTCCCAGCGGACACATTGAAGACGGCGAAAATCCCAAAGAAGCTGCATTCCGTGAACTAGAAGAAGAAACAGGCTACAAAGCAGAACAACTTGAATGCATTGGCCTCTTCAATCCCATATCAAGAAGCACCCAGCAAGCTTACCTGTTCATCGCCAAAAACCTCAAAAAAGGAACCCAACGGCTAGAAGTAACAGAACAGATAGAAGTGAAACTCACGCCCATCAAAGACTTACCAAAATTGCTTACCGTAGGTAAAATAACGCATCCTCCAACCTTGTTAGCTCTACAACGGTTCCTGCTCATGAAACAAACTGGAGGAAGCTTTTCTGTATAAGTCTGCTGTACAGTTTTTCAGAAAAAACCCTTTTTTCAACAATGAACCGCTATTAGGCTCCTAATAGAACTCAAGTATTGCCTTTATTATTTGGTGTAAACGTTGTTGAATGTTCTTTCGATGTATTGGCGTAGTGTTAGTCCCTCATTTTTTGCTAATCGTTGGAGGGCTTTTGTTACTCCAGTGGTGTATTGGACAGCCTTCTTGGGTTTGTCTGCTAGGAAGCTTGGAATGTCTAGGTTTTGAGCCGTCCGCCTCAGTATTCTTTTTCGAAGTTTGTCTTCAGTTGAATTGATTTTATGGCATAATGGTAGTCTCATGGCGAAGTCTACGACGTGGGGGTCTATGAATGGTAGCCTCAGTTCTATTCTGTGGTAGGCGCAGACTTGGTTGTCTCTCTGAAAGTTTGCGGCGTAAGCGTTTTCGACATCATAAAACATTGTTTCTTCTACTGCCTCAGCCCCTGACTTTGCATATTCTGTAAGGTATCTTTGGTAGCCCCCGAAAAGCTCGTCAGCTCCCTGCCCAGCCAAAAGAACAGGATAACCCAGTTTCAAGGCGGTTTCAGCCAACCAAAAGAAGGGAACGGCGATGCAGGCATTAACTGTGTGGCGTTCTTCGGTTAGCCACAAAACTTCCTGAAGAGTCTTCTCTAGCTCAGTTGTTGTGTATGTTTGGATGTGAATGGGTAACTCTAGTGCTTCGGCAGCTTGTTGGGTGAACATGACTTCGGGCTGATTCTCGAGTCCCACCGAAACCAGCTGAACTTCTAAGCCAACATGTTGTGCCAGAACCGCAACAACGCTGCTGTCTACGCCCCCAGAAAACGCCACAGCCACTGAGTCGAGGTCTGAAACCCGTTTCCGTGTCGATTCCAACAAAAGAGTCTCCAACGCTCGTGCTGCTGTGTTCAAGTTTATCTTTTCTTTGAGCGGCACATGTAGCTTTTTGATTGGAAGGAACGAGAAACCTCTGGAGTCTATTGTTGCCAGCTGTCCTGGAGGAAACGATTTTGTGTCCTCTAGTCCCAGCTTCCATAGGGCTTTACGTTCTGACGCAACTGCACAAAGTGTCTCGTTTTGGCTGTAGTAGAGGGGAGTTGCCCCGAAAACGTCCCGCCCAGCAATCACCTTATTTCCTTCTGCTACTGCAAAAACGTAAGAGCCATCCTGCTTCTCAAGAATCTCTCCAGCATTTCGAAGAGGATTACCGCCAAGCTTTTTAGCAATTTCTTTTACTTCGGGCAAATCGGGCAGGTTTGGAGAGGGATAGGTTCGTCCCTCGAAAACGATTGTGAAGTCATCTCCCTGAATTGGCTGCGGCTGGTCTCGTGACAGAATAGCTGAGAGGTTGTGACCCAAAGCAACAGCCGAATTAAGGTCTTTGACGGGCAGTTCTTGGATTGAGGAGGCAGTATATGTGGCGTTTGGGGTGGCTATTCCGTGGCTGTCGCTTCCTCTGTGCTGTAGTTCCTGTAGCATGGCAACTACCGTGAGAACAACGTTTTCTCCTTTCCTGTTTACTGCTGCAACCAATGCGCCCAAGCCTGTTAGCCTCCCTTGATTACGCGTATTATTTTAGGCGAAACTGGTAAAAGGTTAGTTTCCTACATTTATGTATCGTTTCCGGAGGAAAATCAAGTTTGCCCATTCTACCCATCGACATAGGACGATACGGCTCACCTGAAATGAGAAGAATCTTTGATGAAGAAAACAGACTCCAGAAAATGCTGGACGTAGAAGCGGCACTAGCCTGGGCACACAGCCAAGTAGGCAACATCCCCAAGAAAGATGCCCAAACAATCACAGAAAAAGCGTCCACTAAATACGTCAAACTGGAACGCGTCAAAGAAATCGAAGACGAAATCAGACACGACGTCATGGCGCTGGTCAGAGCTTTAGCAGAAGTCAGCGGATCAAGCGGCGCCTACGTTCACTTCGGAGCCACAAGCTCAGACATGCTGGACACCGCAACTGCCTTACAACTGAAGGATGCAGTAAACCTTATTGAAGAACGGCTAAACGAGATTCAGTTGGTTCTTCTCTCTAGGGCGGAACAGCACAAAAACAGCATCATGATGGGAAGAAGTCATGGTCAGCATGCCCTGCCAACAACCTTCGGTTTCAAGTGTGCGGTGTGGACGAGAGAGGTATCCCGTAGCATTGAGCGCCTCAGGGACTGTCGTGGACGGTTGCTGGCTGGAAAGATGAGTGGCGCAGTAGGAACTCAGGCTGGGCTAGGACCAAAAGCCCTTGAGATTCAGAAGCTTGTTATGGAGCGACTCGGCATCCCCGCAGCAGACATTTCCACTCAAATTATACAACGAGACAGATACGCTGAACTCACCTGTGTGCTGGCTATTCTTGCTTCGACACTGGATGGTATAGCAACCGAGGTCAGGCAACTGCAGAGACCAGAAATTGGTGAGGCTTTCGAGGCTTTTGAGCAGAAAAAGCAGGTTGGCAGCTCAACAATGCCCCATAAACGTAACCCAATGATCAGTGAACGAATCTGTGGCTTGGCTAAGCTAATGAGAAGCCTAGTTTTGCCTTCCCTCGAAAATGTTCCTACATGGCATGAACGGGACCTAACCCAATCTTCATGTGAACGGTTCGTGATTCCAGAAGAATGCATCCTCATCGATTACATGCTGATTCTCATGATTCGAGTCCTCAGAGGGCTACAAGTCGATGAAACACATATGCGAAAGAACATGGACTTGACCCAAGGACGAATGATGTCCGAAGCGGTGATGCTTGCACTAGCAAAGAGGGGACTGGGGCGACAAACAGCCCACGAACTCACTCGTGAACTAGCCATCCAAAGCCACAACAAACAAAGACCATTCAGAGAGGTTCTCTCAGAAAGCAGCAAAGTCAAAAAAGTGCTCACTCCCGAAGAAATCGACAATGTAATGGACCCCAAAAATTATCTCGGCACCGCAACCAAACAAATAGACAATGTCATAGAAAAAACACGAAAAGAACGACGGGCACGGGGCTTATCAGACTAGTTTTCTTCTCTTTACATGGAAGCAGCCTGTGTGTCCATCAGAGTCAGTAAGTTTGTGGTGTGAAGACGAGGGGGAACATGGCTTTGCGTGATTGATTGAAGAAGAAAATATGAGAGAAAGGTTAAATTTTAGCCCCCAAACCCGAACACACATGTACTCCTGTTCTCGTTCATACTTTCGTGTACGTAGGTGCGTGTGTGTTTTTTTCAGGGATTACTTCCACAATTACATTTTTCGCCTGTGCGCGCAGGGACAAGACATTGCACAAGGTTCTACACAAAAAGACAAAGACAAACGTTCATTATTTTTATAATACACAGAATTTTTAGTCATAAAATCAAAATATTTATATATTTTTATTTACTATTTTGAGATTTAGTTGAACAGCGGAGGTTGGTACAGTGACAATAAAAATAGAAAAGCCGAACCGTTTAGAACTAACAAAATATGACCGTGTAAATCAGACAACTTCGGAGCCTTGGTATTTCACTCATTACTGAAAAATGGGGTGTAGTTAGAATGAAAGGAAAATGCTGTTCAAAAACCAGAACAACTGCGCGTATCGCATCAATTGTAGCATTATCGATTTATCTAACAAACTTAGCAGATAATCATGACTGAATCAGCTTTAGCTGACCTTCAGAAAGAACTTGTTGACCTTAAGATATATGTAAATAATCTAGAAAAACGAGTATCCCGATTGCAGAAAGAAGTAAAACCAAAACCAAAAACATGCAACACTCTAGGTATATTTGACCAAAAACAGCACGTGTACATCTGCAAACTGGATAACTAACTAAAATTCAGTTAGGGCTCGTTGCTGCTCTTTCGGCTTCTTCTTTTTCAGGCTCTGCCATTCATCCGCTTTAACATAGCCGCCCACCTGTTCCTTAATCTTCTGAGCTATCCTAGGTCCAATCAATGGCAATCGTGTCAGTTTTGGCAGGGGCGCCCGCTTCAAATCATCCACGCTTCTGAGCCCAGAATTGAAAAGGACACGGGCTCGGGCTCTTCCAATTCCCTCCAAATTAACTAGGGGAAGCAGTTCAGGCTTCACTCCCTTCTCAATTCTCACCGTGAGCCTAGCCAGATGATCCAGGAGGTCTTTGTGCTTGAAAAGAATAGCCAACTCGTTGGAGGCATGAACAAGCCACTTAGCTGTAGAAATTAGCCTGTACAGATCTCCAGGCTGGACCCTAAAGCGTTCAATCATCTCGTCCTCTGTTGTTTCGTCCATCCACGCCTTTAGCACCTGCGCCAGTTTTGCTTCTCCAAGAAACTCCTCAAAGGCTATCCTATCCATCCATGGGTCAGGCAGGTCAACCATGAACTCGTCCTGATGGTCCTCAATAAAGAATTGGAGGCTGTCCATTTCGCTGGAGTATGGACGCATCTTAGGAAACATGTCTGGGGAGCGGGCAACCATGTGGAGGAAACTGGTGTCTGTGAGTATCTGGGCTCGTCGGGTTAGGGCGTCCCTGATGACCACGCCCGTTAGGGGGTCAATGTATAGTTCGGAGACTCTTCGTCCAAACTTGGTGGCTTGAATCTTGTCACCGTCCACTTCGATCATTTTCTCAGTAAAAAGAAAGCCTAGACTCTTGGCTATAACACCCTTTATTGCCCGTGGGTCATATTGATAAGCATAGAATGTCTTGCCAAAAAAGTCGTAGATTCCTTGCTCTGTGTGGGCAAAATCTGAAGCTACAGTAGCCAACACGTGAGACCTGAGAATCCGCTCCACAGCCAACTTAGACCAGATTCGTTCCGTGTCAGCAAGAATGTAGCTCTCCATCAAATACTCCCGTTCATCCTCGGTTTTGGCTATCAGAATCGAATCCCCAACTTTATCATATTTTGGTCTCCCGGCACGACCAGCCATCTGCTTATACTCAAGAACCGCTATCGGATAGTAGCCGTAACTTGCTTCATATCTTCTGTACTCGGTGATGATTACTACTCGTGCGGGAAGGTTCACTCCAAAAGCTAACGTGGGCGTGGCTGTCAAAACCTTAATTTTTCCTTCCTTGAAGGCATCTTCAATCAGTTTCCTATGTCCGCCCCCCAGTCCTGCGTGATGAAAAGCAGCACCGCCCTTCACCGCCTCAGCAAGCTGCTCACTGATTCGTGTCCTTGCTCCTGTAGCAAGAATCTGCTCAGCCAACTGATTCAAAGAACGCTTCAACGGCTTAGACAATAGAGGATTGATTTTGGCTGCCATCTTTTTGGCTAAACTAATGGAGTTTCTTCTGGTGCCTGCGAAGGCTAGGGTTTGTCCTCCAGATTTTACAGTGTAAATGGCTAGATTGATGCTAGGGTTCTTTGTTGGTTTCTCGATTTTTTGGGCGCCGCCATCCTTGAAATGTATCTCGTCATTATGGAATACGCCTTCCCTGAGGGTTACAGGTCTCCACTCTGTTGTAACCGAGATTGCCTTCAGCCATTCCGCCACTTCATCAACATTCTTTATTGTAGCACTCAGCACCAGCAACTGAACATTAGGATTCACCTGCATGAGACGAGCCAACACAACTTCAAGGGTTGGTCCCCGTTCAGGCTCATTCAGAAGATGCACCTCATCAGCAACCACCAAAGAAACGTCGCTCACCCACTTTGCCCTGTGCCTCAGCAACGAATCCGCCTTCTCGTTAGTAGTAACTATAATGTCATACTTGCCCATCCATGGGTCACTGCCATCATAGTCGCCTGTGCTGATGCCTACACTGACCCGTCGACCGTTCCGTTTCTTGATATCCGTGTATTTTTTGAATTCTTCACATTTTTCTGTGGCTAAAGCCCGCAATGGAGAAAGATACAGGACTTTTCCGTCCCGCTCCAGCACATGCTTGAGGGCACACAATTCCGCAACTAAAGTCTTGCCTGAGGCTGTGGGACTAGCCAAAACAAGGTTTGTTCCATCCAAGGCGCCAGCATGCATCGCCTCCTGTTGAGGAGGATACAATTCAGCTATTCCTTGGCTGATTAGAACCTCTTTTACGGGTTTGGGTACTGGCAGTTCCTCTATCTTCAATGTTTTTGCCCTTTAGTTTAAGTCTTTTTGAGGTATCCGTCACGGGGTGCGAAGAGTGTTCCTTCCTTGAGCATCTGGCTAATGAGGCGTTCAGCTTCTCCAGACATTATGTCATATTCACCTTGAAGCCTCTCCATCAGCCTGTCCTTGTCCACCATGCCTGTTTCTTTTTCCATGCTTGAAATAAGGCCAAGAATAACAGACAGCTTATCCCTGAGGCTCTTGGGTTTACCAGTCATTATGATGTCTATGTCAAACTTGTGAGACGATATATCGATTCCAACTTGCTCCAGAGACGTCTTCATAATTTCGATTGCCCGCTCAGCGTCCTCGGCACGAACAGTATTACGCAAAGCCGCTCTTGCCCTAGCCTCAGCAATCCTGACCAGCGACTCCAACTGCCTGGCAGTAATGGCTACAGGTGTGCCTTCTGTCTCGCTGGCTGAACGCATAAGGAGATAGAAGCCTTTCAGGATTTCCAGGGCTTCCTGTGTTAAGGATGGTTTGAGTTTTTTAGAGTAGCTTACATATTTTCTGAAGAGGTCCGGTTCTATGGGCGGCTCAATTGGGGTTATGCCTGTTCTGTGAAGGTCAAGAATGTGCTCGGTCATCTGGGCGTCTTTAGTCTTCTCTGGTACGTCCCTCAATACGAAGATGAGATCGAACCTTGAGAGGATGGTAACTGGAAGGGAAATGTTCTCCGCCACTGTCCTGTATGGGTCGTATCTGCCAAGGGACGGGTTTGCCGCAGCAAGAATAGATGTTCGGGCGTTTAGTGTTGCCACGATTCCTCCTTTAGCCACTGAAACTGTGTGCTGTTCCATGACTTCGTGGATTGCTACCCTGTCCTCTGTTCGCATCTTGTCCATCTCATCTATGGCGGCTATACCCTTGTCGGCCAGTACCAAGGCTCCAGCCTCAAGAGTCATTCCTCCTGCTTTGTCTCTTAACACCGCAGCTGTCAAACCCGCAGCTGTAGTTCCACGTCCAGAAGTGTACAATCCACGCGGAGCAATCTTAGAAACATACTGGAGAAGCTGGGACTTGGCTGTTCCTGGGTCCCCTACAATCAGAACGTTCAGGTCTCCCCTAATAGTAATGTCAGGGAACAGTTTCGGGGTTCCTCCAAAAAGAAGATACATTACTGCCTCTTTGAGGTGCTCGTTACCGTAAATAGAAGGCGCCAAAGAACCCAAAATCTTTTTATGGATTTCTGGGTCCTTTGACAACTCAAGAATCTGTTTTTCCTCTTCAGGTGTAATAAGAACCTTCTCAGGCTCCTTGCTTTCCACGTCGATGAAGTTGGAGTCCAGATGCAACGTGAAGGAACGTAGACGTCCAACCTTTGGTACTGTTGGAGCAACAGCACGAGCAACTCCAACAACAACAACGTGGTCTCCTGGTCTTGCCATGTCAACAAGGTCTCTTTCAAGAAGTTTAATATCCAGCCAGCGAGGAAGCTGACCCGGAGGCAGGTCCTCTGGGCGTTCTTGGATGCGTACATCTTGGGTGTCGATGAAGGTAGATTCTTCCTGAACGAAATCGAAAGAACTTTTTCTTCTGCATTCAGGGGCGCTGCATGCAGGAGGAGCTGTCAGAAAGGGACCAGATTGAACAACATAAGACATTGCGCCACACCATTTACATTTGAATGCTGCCTCCATAACCATGGGTCGGGCAGGGCTGGCCCGGACAACAATTCCTTCCAGCATAACAAGTTTGCCGATGTGCTTAGAACCTAAAATACGTAAAGGTGTAGCTTCAGGCAATCCTTGAAACCGGACTGTAATGTTTCCAATTTCGTCAACATATTCAGGTTCCTCTATCTGCAACTGAGCCTTTGCTGCTCGGTTTGCATATTCCAAATAATCGTCAGGTTTATCCAGAAGCTTCTGGGCAAGAGCAGATTCAGCTGCCAACAATTCATCAAAATCTACTGTAAACGACTTTTTTCCAGACACTGCCATGACTGAGAGACGTTCGCGGTATTTGTCAGATTTGAAAAAGTCGAGAAAGAGTTCTTCTGGGTCTGCTGTTAACGTTTCTTCGGTCATGTTCTGTCTTCTCCTTGTTTTTTCAGAATTTCATTTCTCCATTTACTGATGGTTTCAAAAAGGTAATCATATAGGGCACGTTCTTCTTCTGTGAGGTTCTCTGTGAGAATTCTCGTCTTCGCTGGTGACGAGGCAAGGGAAACTATCTTTTTCAGCCTTATTGTGTTTATGTCTTTGAAAAGTTTCTTTGCTTTTTCATAGTCACTTCTTTTTTCTGGCTTCTTGATGGCTTCCTCATTCAACTCCTCTAAGTAATGCCGCAGTTTAGGATAGAAGTTCTCTGGCAGAGCTGCGAGCCTCTGAGAGGTCTGAACGCGGGCCTCTTTCCAGTGAATCTTATTCAACACTGTCACGTCTAATGGTTCATCAATTCGGAGTCGGGCGATTCCAGCCTTTTCCAGTTCTTTGGCTACCCAGAACCTGACTTCATACTCTTTTCCCTCTGTGAATGGTCCAACTTTTATGCCTGGGAGTTCAATTTGGGGGTTGTTCCTATTTGCCACTACCTTAACGGGCATGTTTTCGAAGTCGAAATCAGCATCTCTGATGGATGCCACTGGGTCAGCCGACAATCCCTAACTCTCCGCAGACAGAATTCTGTGCAACAGACAGTACTGCAGTCACAGATATAAAGTTCTAATTCTATCACGCACAGCAAAAAATCGCTAGTAAGCGCTCTACTTTTTTCGCTTTAGATGCTATATCTGCAATTAACGTGACACAAATAGTTGATTCTGTTCCGATGTGCGCGCAGTTGTTGATGGAAACAATCATTTCTAATCGGATAGACTGTTTTGTTGGCTGTTTCTGCGTTATGAGAAATGTTAATACTTGAGTGAATCAGAACTTGTGTTATGAAAATCAGAAAAAAGCCTTACACTGCCCTGTTTCCGTGCCCCGTTGTTCTCGCAACATGCGTAGACACGAAGGGAACACCCAACATAATAACCTTGGCGTGGGCAGGAACCGTATGCTCAGAGCCACCCACCGTAGGGTTAAGTATTCGTCCATCCCGATACTCCCACAAACTCATCAAAGACGCCAAAGAATTTGTCGTGAACATTCCCCCAGCAACACTCATAAAAGAAACAGACTACTGCGGAGTAACCTCAGGAAAAGATGTTGACAAATTCTCTGAAACCAACCTGACCCCAGAGCCCGCAGACAAAGTCCAAGCTCCCCTGATCCGCGAATGTTCATTGAACATGGAATGCATACTAAAGGATGTGATTCCGTTGGGCGCCCACGACCTCTTCCTCGGAGAAATCGTCCAAGTCCATGTTGACGAGGATGTTCTGGACGAGAAGGGACACATTGACTTCAAGAAAGCAGACCCCTTCGTCTATAACGTAGGCGAATACTGGAACCTAAACAAAAAAATAGGAACATACGGATACACAAAACAACAAAAATAGAAACACTATGGCAGAACTGGTTGTGCGCCTATTCCTTACGTTCAGCCTCGTTGGCTTCTGCCATTAACGCTACATCCCTCACAGTTGTAGGCTTGTTAGATGCTTTAACCACCAAACTTCCTCTCCACCCACATTTTTTACACTCATACTTCGGCGGAGTAAGCCCCATATGACTTAATGCGTCGCCTTGGATCGACTTTACTCTATGAACCTTTGCACTCTTGCAATGAGGACAAATCTGAACATCAACATACTTTTTTTCTTTCTCAAGCTCCTCCAGAACTTCAAGCAGTTCTAAGAGATCGCTTTCAGCTTCTTCAGTCTCTAAGTCAGTTGTCTGCTTCTTTTTCTTCTGTTTTTTCTTCTTCTGCTCTTGTTCACTCAAAGTAATCACCTATTATACTGGCTTCACGGCTCTTTTTTCTCGCTTTTTCTGTTCTTTTGAGATGTTAATGGTTCTAACGATGTTTGGCTGTTTATCATGTAGATTGGTGAACCGTCAGCTTTCCATTTTTTCAATCCAAACTAACCATATTAGTTTTTTCTTTGATACACTCTACACAAACCTGAAAATAAATGGCGATCACAAAATAAATCACAGGTTCTTCAAAGAAAGCGGCAAATCCTCGTGCACATAGAAAAACACATTAGTACAACTTCACGTATTTTGTCACACTTACTGGAGCTTTACTGATGACCATTAATAATGAAGCTATGTGGGTTGAAAAATATCGCCCTAAAACTCTAGATGATATCGTGGACCTGACCCATGTTGTAGAAAGTCTACAAGCTTTCCTAAAAAATCCCCATTCAATGCCACATCTGCTTTTAGCAGGAATACCTGGCACCGGAAAAACAACCGTTGCCCTATGCATTGCCCGAGAATTATTCGGAGAAAAATGGAAATCCTTTACCTTAGAATTAAACGCATCCGATGAACGCGGAATAAACACCGTAAGAGACAGAATTAAAGACTTCTCTCGCTACGGCAGGACAGGCTTCGGAGAAGCTCCTTTCTCCTTAATAATCTTGGACGAAAGCGACCAAATGACTGGACCAGCCCAAACCGCCCTACGCAGAATAATGGAAACCAGCTCAAGAACCAGCAGATTCATCCTAATCTGCAACTACTCCAACAAAATTATTGAACCGATCCAAAGCCGCTGCGCTGTCTTTCGTTTCTCAAAACTAGACAAAGTTGCCATGGTAGAACATCTTAAAAAAATTGCAGATATAGAAAACCTGCATCTGTTAGATGAGGCAGCAAAAAGAATTGTGGAATACTCTGAGGGCGACCTCAGGCATGCAATAAACGCCTTACAGACCACTGCGGCATACGAGAAGGATGTCATAGACGAGCAAACAGTTCTTCAAGTGTTCGGGGAAGCTAGCCCACGGCAGGTTCAGATGATGCTAAACAAGGCCCTCAGCGGCAACTTCCTAGAAGCAAGAAAAATGATGTATGATCTGATTGGTCAATACGGCTTTTCAGGCACAGAAATCGTTCGTCAGATGCAACGGGAACTGGTAAAGGTTCCACATTTAACGGATTCCCAAAAGGCTGAATTAACCAACATTATCGGAGAATACGATTACCGGCTCACTCAAGGAGCAAACAGTGACATTCAATTAAGTGCGTTACTGGCTCAATTCTCAAAATTTAGAACATGACAAAAGGGGAACTCAATTGGAACTAGATCTTTTATGGGTTGAAAAGTATCGCCCAAAAAAGATACGAGACGTTGTAGGCAACGAGCTAGCAAAAACTGCCTTCACCAGTTGGATTAAGGACAAACGGCGACGAAAAAAAGCAGTGCTGCTTTATGGGCCTGCAGGCGTAGGAAAAACTGCCTTAGTCAACGCCGCATCCAAAGAATTCAACTTTTCGATAATTGAAATGAACGCAAGCGATACTCGAACAGAAAAGGCAATCAACAAAGTGGGGAAACCAGCCACTTCCTTTGTTGCCCTAGACCGTTTCTCTTCAGAAAGCAAAGGCAACATCCTCTTCTTGGACGAGGTTGATGGAGTTTTTGGGCAACAGGACAGGGGCGGCATCAAAGCCATCATTAACATCGTCAAAGAATCTCTGATTCCCGTTGTTATGGCTGCCAACGATACTGACCAAAAAAAGCTTAGACCCCTCAAAAAGGTCTGCAAACTGATTCGGTTTCAGCAGGTGCGCATACCCCTAATAATTCATACGTTAGGTAAAATCTGTGCTGCAGAAGGCATCAAACCAGAATTTGAAGCTCTTGAAAGAATTGCCCAAAATAGCTTAGGTGACATGCGCTCCGCAATAAACGATTTACAGAGCATAGCTGAAGGAAAACAACTGCTCACTCTCCAAGACACCATTTTCTTGACCACCAGAAACAAGGACATAGGATTGTATGACACCCTCAAAGGAATGTTTTCAGCAGAATCTGTCCCACAAGCAGCAATAATCCTCAACCGTTCAAGCGTTAACTTCGACGATTTTCTGCTTTCTTTTAGCGACAATCTTCCCCTTCGTTACCCTGACAAAGATGATTTAGCCACTGCATACGACTTCCTTTCGAAGGCAGACGTCTTCAGAGGCAGAGTAGGAACTGAGAACTGGTCTCTTCTACGATATTTTTTCCATTATCTTGCAGAGGCAGCAACAGTCTCCCCAAAAACCTTCAAACCATTTGATTTTATAAATCCGCCAATGAGGATAATGAAGTTGTTCTGGACAAAAGGCAAACGAACAAAATTAGAGAACATTTGCACAAAAATTGGTATGAGATGTCATGTTTCGCGTAACACGGCTAAAACAGATATTGTTCCATTTATTCAAATAATATTGAAGAAACAAAAATCTAATCCGATTGTTACATGGCTTAAGCTGGAGCCTAAAGATGTAGATTACCTAGTCACAATGAATAAAATCTAGTTGATGAAAGCATGGTGGTCCTAAACAAGAAAGCCTTTGTCCTTCCCCGAGTTGAAAGAGATAAATTCATTCGCCTAATGAGGCTTGGTCTAGAATACAACCGAACCACGGGCACCTTTAGCATAAGCCACTTCGATAAGATTGAAGAAGTACTAGACACAATTTCTAACATCCTAAACGAAGAAGTTATGTTCCTTCAAAACTGCATGATATGCAACAAAGATTTTCCCTGCTCTGAATGCAAATACATCGATTTCTGTGAAACCAAAAACCTTCCCTTTCAGTGCGTGTGTCCTCAATGCCTAAAAAGTGGCGAAAAAAATACTCAGCAAAAACTGTTCTGAAGCATCGGTTCCAATCATCCACTTTGTGGTAGGGGTCTCTCTCCCAGAATCACTTCTATGTTTCTTACTTCACCGTCCCTGATAATTTCGAAAACAACGACATCTCCAGGGCTAGTGTTTCGTTCCATATAAACCACCAAATCAGTCATTCTTATTGTGGCTACATCATCTATTCCAATTATCACGTCTCCGCCAATCGGAATCGTTTGCCCTTCTACCATGATGTCATGGTCTGACCCCGCTAATCCTGCCTGTTCTGCTGGGCTCCCTTCTGTTACATTCACAAGAAGGACTCCTTGAGGCTTGTCCAAGTTTATTGCGTTCGCGATAGCTATGTTCACGTTCAATGCGGAGACGCCTAGCCATGGATGTTTGTATGAGCCTGTTTCTATCAGTTCGTCAATTTCTCTTTTAACTGTATCAGAGGGAATAGCAAAACCTATGCCTGTAAAGGTGCCTGTTTCGGATTGGATGGCTGTGTTCACGCCCACCACTTGACCTTTAGTGTTGACTAATGGACCGCCAGAGTTTCCAGGGTTTATGGCTGCGTCTATCTGGATTACGTCAATTATTACATAGTTTCCTGCTGCTTCCATCTCTCTTTCTAAGGCAGAGACTATTCCTACGGTTAGGGTGTCGCTGAGACCGAAGGGATTACCCATGGCTGCTACAGCTTCACCTACGACAAGGTCTGAGGACGATCCAATAACTACAGGCTGTAATTTTGTGACTTGGGAATCGACTTTTATGACTGCTACGTCGCTGTAGATGTCCATGCCAACTACGGTGGCTGAGGTTATGTTTCCGTCCAAGAATGTAACCTCTATTGTTTCGGCGTCCTCGATTACGTGATGGTTAGTTATGATGTGTCCTTCTGTGTCATACACGAAGCCGGAGCCTAAACCAAGATTTGTTTGTATGAGAACCACAGAATCTGCAAGTTGGTTATAGATTGTGGACCATGACATTAGACCCGTTTGGTTATTGGCGTCAAGAATTGCAATTTGGTTCTGCAGGTCCCGTATTTCGTTGTTTTGCTCAGCAAGAGTTATTTCCATGTCTTCTAGTTGGCTTTGTAGTCCCCAAAAAGTTGCGATAAATGCTCCTGTGTTAACTATAAGGATGATAAGAACTGCTGTAAGGACATAAGTCCTCTTACTTGAAGTCGGTTGATATTCTTCATACATCAAACTGTTATCCCTTCCCAAATTTCGGATGTGTATCAAATCTTAAAGGAATTAAAGGTTCTAAAGATTTCGGAAAAATTACCTTCTTATGTTGTTTTGGTTGTCTGGGTTGCCTTGTAGTATGGTTCACGTCTTTTGACTGCTTCAATGAATATTTCCTTTAGTTTCTCGTCGTCGGCTCCGTTCCGCATTGGCGTCAGCAAATCTACTAGGTTGTCCTTTCTCATTAAGCATGGCTTCAGTTTTCCATCGCTTGTAACTCGGATCCGGGTACAGTTGGCGCAAAACTCTGTGTTTTCTATGGGACGGATAACTTCAACTTTTGCTTCTGGCAGAACGTAAACCCGCCGCTTCTGCATAAACTTTCTAACTCTTGTCTCCGAAGCCAAACTCTCTAGCTTCTGTTCAATCTTATCCAAGCTCAGGTGATGACGTTCATAGTAGTTGTTGCTGAGATTAATTGGCTCCAACTCAATCAACTGCAGAATTGTTCCCGTCTGCGCCGTAAACTTGATCATGTTGTCCAGTTCGTCGTCATTCACGTTTTTGAGGACAAGCATATTCAGTTTCACTGGTTGCATTCCAGTTTCTACTGCGGCTTTGACTCCTTCAAGGGCGTCTTGTAGTTTGCCTCCCATGATTTTGTTGTATACGTCAGGGTTTAGGGTGGGGAGGCTGATGTTTACTCGGCTTAGCCCCGCCTTTTTCAGATCGTTAGCCAATCCTTTCATGTAGGCTCCATTTGTGGTCATGGACAGGTCTGTTAAGCCATCAAGTTCCCTGATGCCTTGGACTATCTTCACGATTTCTTTGCGAAGAAGTGGTTCTCCTCCAGTTAATTTAACTCGGCTGATTCCAAGGCTGATGGCTATTCTTACCGTGCGGACAATTTCGTCTACGGTCATGATCGTTGAGGGGTTGGTTTCGCCTTCTCTGTGGCAGTAGGGACAATGTTTGTCACATTGTTGAGTAACAGAAATTCTCAAGTTGAGCACAGGGCGATTATAGCTGTCGTAAATCATTCAAGTTCACGTTTCTCATTAGACACGTTGTGTATGGGAAAGCAGTTCTCAAGATAAACTTTTCTTTATCAACCCCAAACGAACAGAAACTCAACAACAAAACATCAAAACTTCTGCACACAAGCACGCAACCTACATAAACTCAGCTTCCTTAAACTCTCAGACCGTATGGATGGTGAAGTTGCATGTTATCTTTCCAATTGGATTCGTTATCGTCAAAGGAGCTATACAAGGATGTTCTTGTGAGACTCGTCAACGGAAAAGAGTTGACCCTAAACTACTTTGAACTAAAAAACCAGAACGTGAAGATTCCCTTCCATGACCATCCTGTAGAACATCTGGTCGTTGTTCTGGAGGGAACGATGGAGTTCCTGTTTGAAAACAAAACACTGGTTATGAAAAAGACTGATTGCCTCTTTGTTCCTGCCAAAACGCAGCACACCGCCCATGTAATTGAAGGTCCCGTGAAGGCTCTCGAAATCTATCCTGTTAAAGAAGACAAATACTACAATAGATAGGGTGCAGCATCCAACACTCGCACTGAAACCAATTGTAAGTCATCTAACCAGCCAGCATTTTCGTCAACTGCTCTCGTGAATATTTTGCCCAATTTCTTTCTGTTTTTTGCTTGATGATACTTGAAGTATATTTCGTTGTCCAAAATGCCCAGTATTTCTATCTTGCCTGTTCTATGTGACATGATGTACCTGAACCGTTTACTGTGGCCGTTACAGTACTTCTTTGCTTCTTCCACAATCTCTATTCCTCTGCAGAGGGGCACTTGGAACTGCTGTTTAACTCTCTTGACAGGTCTACACTGGAACACGTAGTAAGGATTTGCGCCAATACTCACCAACCCGTTCATGAGATGCGCTAGTGTCATGGGGTCGTCGTTTACGCCCTTTAGCAAAACAGTTTGATTGTTCACGATAACGCCTGACTTCATTATATTATCTACAGACTTGATGGATTGCTTGGTTATTTCGTTTGGATGGTTGAACTGGGTAACAACATATATTCGTCTATCTGGACGCGAATACTTTGAGAAAATTCGTAAAAGCTCCTTATCTTCAAACCGTGACGGAAATGTCACAGGCGCTCTGCTACCAAACCGTATGAACTTTAGCTGCGGAAGGTCAGATAGAATCGAAAGAAATTTTTCGATAATTCCATTTTTCAGCACAAGGGGGTCACCGCCAGTGACTAAAACGTTGTTGATGTGTTCATGTTGTCGTATGTAATCTGCAGCATCCTCAAAGCGATCAATAATTTCTTTGCTTTTTAAGCCAACCAGCCTCTTTCTGAAGCAGTGCCTACAGTACATTGCACACATATTTGTGGCTAAAATCAAGGCTGTCTCTTGGTATTTGTACTGAAGCCCTGACATTTTGGTGTTCTCTGCTTCACCGCCTGTGTCGTAGGAGCCTTGAAGGTTAAATTCATCCACTGATGGGATAGCCATCTTTCTTATGGGGTCATGAGGGTCATTCCAGTCTATCAACGACATGTAATATTTCGTAACACGCATCGGATGCCTCTGCGTGATTTGTTTCAATTTTTTCTCCTCTTTATGCGAAAGCTCAACGAAGTCTTTAAGCTCTTCAATATCGCAAATACTATTTTTCATCTATTCTTCCTCACTGTTGTTTAAAGTTGAAACTCGGTTTGCAACTGAGTTTGCCTTCTTTTCTGTAATTCTGTAGAAAGTTCGTCCAATGTCATACACGAACACGGCAATAAGTCCCAACACCGTATAAGAAATGATTCCCTGCAACAAGGGTCCAACGTTTGATACGTTTTGGATCAGAGGAAACAGTGCAGCAGCAACCAAAAGGATAGCAACTATGTAGGTCATGTCCTTGTAGATGCGCTGCTTAGACAAGCCCTCTTTTATTCCAACACGTCTCACAAACGATCCAGTTACTTTGTCGACAATCATTAATGCATGAAACAAGGTTCTAACTAGAAACATTCCAGCTACAAGCAGAAACCCTAACTCTAACAAAAACACGATTTCGCCGCTAACAGTATTGGACGCCCATAGAACAACATAACTCATCCCTGCAAAAACCAGAGCAATAGACCCATTAGCAACTAATCTTGATACTCTATACTTCTCCTCATTGATAGTGTTCACTCTTGTGCATTCCTTTTCTGCTGAATTCTTGTCATTAGTCGTCTTCACGGGACGTATAATGCAGTTTTACGTAATGGAAGTCGACGAACGGATAACTAATGCAGTAAAAATTATGTTCTTTTGGCAACTTATAAGTATACTGCGCAGACACAAACCCTGTTTTTTCAAACTCAAAGCATTTAATTTGGAATATTATTTAATACCATACAGATATGGTTTTTATACTAAACCCCATCTTTGTAATTGAGGACTGAAACACTTCAGTTTATGCTGTTTTTAGCCAGTTTTTTGATTTACAAATGGTTTTGTTTGCTATCTGAACCTTCAAGGCATCCTTTTCTGGGCACATTTCGACACACCTGAAACAGAGTGTACAACCTGATGTTGTGACATCGCCGCCTATTTTATCATAAACTTCCGTTACTTGAGCAGGGCACACCCTTTTACAGATTCCACACTTGGTGCATTTTATTTCATTTTTTATCAACCGAGTTAAAGCAACTTTGTTGAAGGGTCTGTGGGTGCTAAAAAGATCAATTAATCCTCCTAGAACACATAGTCTACACCAAAAACGTCGATAACTGAAAGCCAAAACCGAAACTATAACAAAAATTGGCACATTGATTGAAGTAAGGTAATGACCTCCAATGTAGAGAGGTCCATAGGCAATCTGGGAAACATATGAGTAATTCAAATAACCTGAAGCTGTCTGAATTAGGATAGAAAGGGGTCTCATTGGACAAATCAAACAATATGGCTGATTAATGAAACCAACAATTCCCGCCTCAGTTCCGAAGGGTCCCCCTGGAATGGTTCCTGGAATCAATTCAGTTCCCAGAATCGCGTAGGAGCCAAAGATGAAACTTAGAACCATAAAAACTGCAATTATTACAAATCTGGCTTGGAGTAATGCCCGGTTTGTTCTTTCAGAAAAGTTACGATGAGGTATTTTAAACACATTTCGCAACTTCGTGATTAAGTCTTGGTATAATCCAAAGGGACAAAGCCAACCACAAAACGCTCTGCCAAAAAGGATGGACATTCCAATGAATAATGCGAACACTATCACCAGCTTTTCTAGGCCAGATGTGGAATAGAAAACGTCGTAGCCTACTCCCGTGTCCCAAAACGGGAAAATATATGCTTGAATTTCCCAAATAGGACAAGTAACAGTTCTTCCATGAGGAATATAACACGCCAAAACAGGAACGGGAATGCCATCAGGCAACTGAGTTCCCAACAACGTAGTACCAACGAGTCGATCTCTTGGTGCAATCCCCAAGGGATTATACCGTGGGGTATTAAATGGGCCAATCAGAAGCCCAAAAAAGATTGCAGTAACTGCAGCTATCTGAATTATGAACCTTAGGTTGCTGATTTTCTTGTTTTTGGAAAATTTCAGAACAAGAAAAATGGCTACGACTAGTATTACTCCGTATCCTAACAGAACTAGGTTTGGGTCATTTTCCCATACCATTTCATTGATCTCCTGCCGCTTTTTTTCTATACTTAACAACCACTGCCAAAAGTACGATAACTGCAAGAAATCCTGTTGACCCAATTACCAGGTAGTGTTCATCCAAGAAACTGGCATCTTCAGGTTGTTCAGGGTACTCAATATACCAGAGAGTTACTCTTGAGTATGTACCCATTATTATGAGGGTTCCATCATCAGTTTTTGTCCATCCCTGGTTTCTTGCAGCGAATTGGTCATCTAAAATGACGTCTAATTGGCCTTTGTTTGGGTCAAATCCTAGGTTAATGACTTGCGTTCCCTGTCCTGAAATGGTGTAACGTAATATTATCCATTTGAGGAGCGCCACTCCGTACGTGTATGGGGCACTTACGTATGGATACAGGGTCAAATCGCAGTCTGTAGCTGATATTGTCAGATTGAGTTTTTCTATTGCTCTGGCGTCGAACATATACAAATTTTGAAAAGACCAAACGCTATCCTCTAATCTAGCTACCTCGTAGGTACCATTAGATGCAAAACGGATAGAACTGTTTTTTGATGGAATCTCAAAAATGTCTTCGGAAGTGAAGACCACTTCAGATTGGGCACTCACAGACACAAAGGAACAGAACAACAGCTGGGTGACCAAAAAAATTGTGCCGGTAACAGCTACAATTGATTTCCTTATTTGCAGTTCCTTTTGGATTTTTGTTAGAAAAAGAGATTTAGTCATTCTGAAAAAATTTTGCTGTCCATGCTATTTAAGGATTGGTAATACCTAACTCATATGCTTTTATTCAGTTTTGATGTGTTGTTAGGTTTTTGTGAGTAAAATTTCAGAGTTGAAGCAGAATGGTATATTCTTTTTTTATCACCTTTCCTTTTATAGTAAATTATAAATAGAAAATCTGATTGACCAGAATAGTGATACCATATTTCAGAGGGAACTTAATGAAAGAAATGGTATTAATAGTGCTATTTGCAGCTTTCATGCTTTTTTCGCTAGTAGCTCCAGTGTTGTCTCAAGACTGGACAGTTGGTATTAATGTTGGCGACTGGTTCATCTACGAGGGCACTCTTGTCTCGTGGGAAGCTGACTCGGGTGTACCCTTCCCTCCTAACGAGTATGTAATGTATCTGGACGAATACAATCAAACAGATTGGTACATGTACACTGTGACGGACATCACTGGATTGAATGTTACCTTTGATGTTGCAACACATTGGTCAAACGGAACCGAAACCTTCTCCACTCTGGTAGAGGACATAAAAACCAGCTTCACCATGATGGTTATTGGAGCCAATTTTCAACCAGGCACTCAAATACGACCCGAATATGACTGGGAACCAGTTATCAGTTTTCCACTGCTCTGGCCAGCAAGGATACTGAACGAAACAAAAACGGTTGAGTTACAGGCTGGATCAAGAAACATGAACGTCCTTGACTGGACCCATCCGCCATCTTTCGGTTATACTCGTCAACTCTATCACTGGGACAAAGAATATGGAATTCAGGCTTTCTACATGTCCGAATCAAGCGCAACTGATTTTACGAGTGGTGGCCAGTACAGCTACAGGTCAGAATTCCAGCTGGTTGATTCAAATATAAGTGTGTTGATAATTCCTGAGTATCCTTTAGGAACAGTCATGCTCCTCATGTTTGTTGCAATCACAGTTATAGCAGACGTCATTTGGCGAAAATATCTAAAAAGTTGATCACCTTCCCCTCTTTTTTTGTGTTTGGGTCTAAAGTTTATGTTTGTGCCTGCGTTTTACATCCTATAACTACTGTTGGGTGGATGCGTTTTGGATGCTGTTGGCGTCGTTGTGGGAATAGTTGTTAGGGGAGATAAGTTTTTGGTTGAGCGCCGCAGATGGGACGAAACAATTGACCCTGGAATTGTTTGTTTGCCTGCAGGTCACGTTGAACCCAATGAAAGTCTAGAGGATGCCTTGAAGCGGGAGATGATGGAGGAGCTGGGCATCAAAGTTAACGGTTTTAAATTTGTTTGCAAGAACTTTTATGTGGCAAGCAACGGAGAAAAACAGCTTGCCTACTGCTACCGCATTACGGACTACGAGGGAACGCCTGTCTGTAAGGCTGCCCAGGAGATTTTTTGGGAAAACAGCATCGAAAATCTGAGCTTAGAGATTGACAAAACAACGGTTAGGAAAGCATTAGAAACTTAGCCCGTTTAATGTACGGGATGATTTCAAAGGAGACACAGGAGTGGCAGAAATAGATTACATAGGATATGTTAGCAAACTATCTGAGATGCTTAATCAAACATATGAAAGTCTGGATGCCCACGCCGCCGTTGTTGTGCTTCTGAGAGCAGTCAATCACGGCTTTCAGGTTTTGCTTGTGAAAAGGGCTGAGAATGCAGTTGATCCATGGTCAGGACAGACCGCGCTTCCTGGAGGAAAAGGGCTCTCTGAGGACCGGAACCTTATGGAGACTGTTGTAAGGGAGACCTTGGAAGAAACTGGAATCAATCTTCTTATGGGCTGCCGCTTTCTTGGGGTAATGGAGTCTTTTAGGTCAACACAGAAACCTGAAATGAAGATTCTTCCTTTCGTTGTTTTTCAAGAGAAGGAGCAAGCCATCGACTTGAATGAAGAGTTAGCGGAATATTTCTGGGCGCCCTTGGGAGAGTTCGCCAAAAACAAGGGAACCGTTAAATTCGGTGTAGATGAATATCCCGCTTTCATCATAAAAAATCATGTTGTTTGGGGGTTAACCTTCAGAATACTGGACAAACTTCTTATTCTACTCTATTTGTAGCTGTTGACGGCAACGGAAACACGTCTCAAGCACTCCATTGCTGTTTCGTATGTTGGGTACCCTTTTAGTCCGCATTCAGGTCCCGCATACAGAACCCTCTCGGCACCAAAGCGGTCAACCACATTAACTAGTCTGCGTTTCATTGTGCCCACGGTTTCAAGATAACTGTCTGGGTTAACTCGTTCATGTTTGATGTCTGTCCAAGCGTCAGCAACCATTTCGTTCAAGTCTGATTCAACCAGTTTTTCTTGCGAGTCTGCGGCAATCTTTTCTTTAATCAGCCTGTCGAAGTCGTTACTTGTTATGCTGGCTTTCAGAAACTTGTCTCTTGATTCCAGCCGTTCTCCAGTTGTTTTCATGCTGACGAGAGGGTCATCAACATGGGAATCAATAACGTCCAATGAGTCAGCGTCCCAGAAAAGGGAGTTTGATGTGCTGTGAAGATGAATCATTGTTTGAGCGTTCTTAGTTTTGATTTTGCGAAAAATGGTCTCCCAAGCATTCAGAAGGTTTTCTCTTCCTCTAGAACCAAAATCTGTTAACGGGTCATCCATCAACCCGAAAGATGGCTCATCCACAGAAACCAAACTTGTTTTGCCGTGTTTGTTGCTGAAGAGGTTCTGTTCCAGCAGCTGGGCGATAACATTTCCAAGTCTGCTGAATGTTCCTTCGTCCCTGTACGGAAAAAATGAGGCAAGAGTATATGGACCTGTAACACAAACCCTAACTTCGAAAGGTTGACCTGCATGCTCCTGAATCGTTTGACCGTTCTTTTCTAGAGCAAAAACTTCGGCAATCTTGCTATTAATCGGATTCAAAGAGGGAACTGCCGTCTCCAAGTAGCCTCCACTAATTTTTTCTATTCCTTCCATTATGGATAGAAACATTTCGTTCATGTCCCTGAATTGGGGATAATTCGGAACTTCAATGCCCACTCGGATTTTGTCAAGAAAGCTTTCAACAACTTGCTTCTCGAACTGTTCAACCAACTCATCTTTTTGGTTTAGGCTAAAACGGTTTGCTCCCTCAAGAAACTGTTCAGCACTACCAACGTTGGGTAAGCTGCCCGAATCACAAGTCTTTATCTTCAGATGCTTTCCCTCTTTCACATGTTTCTACTCTGAAGCCGATTTAAAATGTTGCCACCCACGAGCCTCAATAACGACAGTTTTTTCATCTGTTCCCAGCAGAATCTGCCTATCTTCGGTGACTTGCCCCAGTTTCGTAAGGTTTCCTCCAACAGTTTCCACAGCTTTTTGTGCAGTTTGCCAGAGCTTTGGCTTAACTGTCACCAGTAGTTCGTATTCTTCTCCCCCATACAAAGCTAATTCCAGTGGGTCAAAACCATGAAGTTCTGCGTAACTTTCTACTTCAGGCGCTATCGGAACCTTGTCAAGACGGAAACCCACATTACTTGCATGAGAAAGTTCATGGAGACTCCATGCTAATCCATCGCTCGAATCTATAGAAGCTGTTGCCGCCTTGGATTGAGCCAGAGTCAAGCCCTCTTTGACTCTTGCTTTAGGCATAAGAACCGACTCAACAAGCTCTTTACTGTTTTTGGGTGCTGAAAGACCATTAATTAGAATCTTTAGTCCAGCTGCTGTTTTTCCGAAGGAGCCTGTTGTTGCCAAGTAGTCTCCAGGTTCTGCGCCGCCACGTTTGATGAGATGATTTTTATGGCATACTCCCAGTGCCATGCAACTGATTACTAGGTCAGAAGCTTCGTTGGTGTCTCCCCCCAGTATGTAGGTATTGTATTCGCGGGCACCAGCGTTCAATCCATTGCCTATCTGTTGAATATCCGTATTTGTCATGTTTGGGGGTATTCCAATGGAAGATAAGATGACTTTGGGTTGTGCTCCCTTTGCTGCTAGGTCACTTATGTTCATTATTACTGCTTTGCGGGCAGCTTGCCAGATGCTCATGGTTTTTGGCACATCTGTTTTGCTGACAAGCATATCCATGTTTATTACTGCAAGTTTGTTTGTTCCAAGGTCTACTGCTGAGGCGTCGTCTCCAAAGGGGAGCTGCATGTTAGGCATTTGTTCTAGGCATTCTAGAAATAGTTTGATGATTTTTTTTTCGCCCAGCTCCTTTGCGGAACTCACTTTGGAACCTCTGCAGGTACTATTTGTTTCTAGGCATCTTAAGAGTACCTGTTAAAGAGAGTTTGATGCAGCCGTAACATAAGAATTATTATTTTAGTAGATCCGGAAGGAACTTGGTTAAATTTTGAAAAAGCTTTTTATAGTTTATGGGGCGCTCAAAGTAACAGAAAATCGGTTAAAGGTTAAAAGAGATGATTAATTTGACTATTTTTGTTGTTGAAGGGACAATGTCTACAAATGCTCATATTTCATGTAGTAGTTTTGACACAACCAAAAGTGGAGAGAATATGCAATGAAGAAAATTATGACTGCATTTTTGCTGTGTATGTTTGTAGTCTCGTTATGTGCAGTCAATGTGCAACCTGCGCAATCACAAAGTCTTGGTGCCGTGTATATTGATAGTGATGGAACAGTTTATTCTACAGCGAATGTTACTGTTCCAATTCAACAAGATGGAACCGTATACACCTTCACAGACGACCTTGTTGTTTCCGCCTTTGGAGTTCTGCGTAGCAACATTGTAGTGGATGGTGCAGGTTTTACTCTTTCTGGGTCAGGCGAAGCAGGTATAAATCTTTCCTACGCAAACAATGTAACAATCCATGATGTCTACCTTGCTGGTATGTTCCTTGATGGAATTTATCTTTCAGACTCATCATCCCACACGATTACTGGGTGCACCATAGAAAGCAACGGTAACGGAATCAGCCTATACGACACTTCATACAACAACATCACTGGCAACATCATAAGAGGTAACGACGTTGGCATTTATTTGCTGGAGAGTTCAAACAACCTCTTCAGAGATAACCAATTGGATAACACTCATGACATCTCTGTTTATGGCACTGTCAATTCACATTATGTTAATGACATGGATGATTCAAACATAATCAGTAGCGGTAAAAAAGTCTACTATTTGATAGGTGAAAACAATCTCTTCATTTCTCCCGATACGTATCCAAATGTAGGCTACCTTGCACTGGTAAACTGCAACAACGTGACCGTTTATGGCTTAACTCTAAATAGAAATGCGCAGGGTTTGCTACTTGCATCCACAACAGCTACAACAATAGCGCAGTGTGAAATAACCGAAAATTATGTTGGAATAATGCTTTTTGCGTCTTCTAGCAACATGATTGGCGAAAACACCATAACAGAAAACACCAGAGGCATTCAGCTTAGCATGTTTTCCGGCAGCAATAACATTTTTTCGAATACGGTAATGAGCAATCGTGGAGGGATTTATCTTTTCAATTCTTCACAGAACGCTTTAACTGGTAACAACATAACAAATAATGACAGTTATGGAATTGGTTTCAGTGCTTCCTCTAACAACATAATCAGAAATAACTTCTTCATAGATAATGGCATGCAGGTGATTGATTCTAACAATGATGACCCTACAGTACCTCGGTCAATAAACACTTGGTCAGTTTCTTATCCTGTGGGCGGCAACTATTGGAGTGATTACACTGGGGTTGATGTGAAAAGCGGCACATACCAAAATGAGACAGGTGCTGACCAGTTGGGAGACACTCCATACATCATTGATTCAAGCAACAAGGATTCTTATCCTCGTATGCTCTATGGAAGTACCCCTGTGGTCACTGTTACGTCACCAGGAAACACGACATATTCAGTAACCTCCGTTGCCTTAAGCTACAGCGTGAGTGAAGAAGCCAGTTGGGTTAAATACAGCCTAGACGGAGCATCGAACGTTACAATCAGTGGACCCACAACTTTATCTGACCTCTCTTATGGTGTGCATAGTATAATCCTTTATGCTGAAGATATGGATGGAAACCAAGGAACTTCTGGAACAATATACTTTACCATCAGCGCGGGAACAACTTCAGAAGAGCCGTTTCCAACATGGATTATAGCCGTAATAATAGTCGCAGTGGTTGCAGTGATTCTTTTCTTTTTTGTGAGGATAATACGGAAAAAATAAGCTAATGAAGTGGAACTAAAGTTCCAAACAGGATTGTAGAAGCTGTGGTTACATGAATAAACAGCGAATGACCTACAATCTCCTCATTTATTTCAAGAATGAAACAAGAACTTTTGTAAGCGTGTTTGCTGTGGTTGTTTGCTCCCGAATCTCTTAAAAATGTGTTATGGACTCAATTCACTGGAAACGCCTCGGTGGCTCAGCCCGGTAGAGCGGCAGCCTCGTAAGCTGTTGGTCGCGGGATCAAATCCCGCCCGAGGCTCCACTTTTACACTAAACACCTTATGCTCTTCAAACTGGTATTTTTGATATTGAGTGGAATATAGAAAACTTTTTCATCATACACATGCTATATTGTTTCGTAAGGAACAATTTAGTTGTTATTTTGGAGGAAATTCCGCATGATTAGCAAAACAGTTGTAGTATTATCTTTGGTTTGTGTTGTTTTGGCAGTTGGATTTGTTGGAACTTTTGTACTGCTCAATCAGAAATCCACCGAACTGCAGATTAAGACTAATCAAATCTCTGAACTTGAAAATGAAAAGCTAAATTTAGCTTCTCAGGTTTCATTTCTGCAAACTAATGTTTCGATTCTCCAAAATGGTGTTGCTGCTTTAGAAGATGAAAAGAGCGATTTGGAATCTCAAGTTTTGCCTCTTCAAACTCAGGTTTCAACTCTTCAAGCTGACGTCACTGCCTTAGAGGCTGATAAGAGCACGTTGGAAACTCAGGTTTCATTTCTGCAAACTAATGTTTCGATTCTCCAAAATGGTGTTGCTGCTTTAGAAGATGAAAAGAGCGATTTGGAATCTCAAGTTTTGCCTCTTCAAACTCAGGTTTCAACTCTTCAAGC
>Ga0272441_10003717_pt1 | contig 28668 bp, 23 predicted proteins | sample SSMProp6N_FD_193582 | JGI IMG/M metagenome (GOLD analysis project Ga0272441, IMG submission 193582) | Marine sediment archaeal communities from Little Sippewissett salt marsh, Falmouth, MA, United States - SSM-Prop-6N | ecosystem: Environmental > Aquatic > Marine > Wetlands > Sediment ... | reverse complement strand
GAGCGCTTTGGAAGATGCTTCGTTCGATCAAGCCATGCATGTCATTCTGCTCGACGCCCTCCGACGCATCACAGACCATCTACCATTCACCATCTACCATTCACCATCTACCAGCCACCATCTACCAGCCACCAGCCCAAAGCCGCGAGGCTTACTCGCGGATTTGGGCCCGCATCTCCCCTCTTGACACCCCCAGCCGGAGACCGGACACTGCCGGGATGCGCATCCGCCCATCATTTCGCGAGTGGTATGTCCGGCACGCCGGCGAGTTGGACGCGGTCGTCCTGGACATCGACGGGGTGCTCTGCCTGGATCACAAGCCGTTGCCCGGCGCGCGCGCGTTGGTAGGCGCTTTGCGTGCGGCGGGCACGCCTTTCTCGTTACTGACGAACGACGGGAATCATTCGAAGCGGCAGAAGTGTGCGTTCCTGAAGGCATGCGGCGTGGTGGTGAGCGAGGCACAGATCGTGTCGTGCGGCGACGGGCTGCTCGAGCTGGGTGCGGCCCGCAAGCTGGCGGGCAAGCTGTTCTTCGTGCTCGGCGACCTGGGCCGGCCTTGCTATGCGGAGGCTGCGGGTCTTCGCGTAACACGGCGGCAGCGCGACCTGCCGCGCTGCGCGGGGATCATCATCGGCGAGGACAACTACGACTGGGAGCCGAACATCAATGCGGCAGTCAACCACTGCATCCGGCGCCCTGCAACCCCTCTGATCGTGCCGAACCCCGACGAGTATTACGGGGTCGGCCCGTCGACGGTGCACGTTGCGGCGGGCGGGGTCGCCCGGTTCATCCGGCGCGTGCTGCGCACCTACGGCGTGCGCGTGGACCCGGTCTATCTCGGCAAGCCGCACCAACCGATCTTCCGGCACCATCATGGCATGCTCGAACGGAAGCTGGGCGGGAAAGTCCGGCGCGCGCGTGTCGTGCTCGTCGGCGATTCGCTCGCCTCCGATATCCGCGGCGCGAACCGGTTCGGCTACCAATCCGCGCTCGTGCTGACCGGCGTGACGAACCCCGATATGCTGCGTACCAGCCGGATCCGGCCCGACATGGTCTTTCGCGGGCTGTAGTCCCAAACTTCGTCGCGAACTACGCCCGCCGGCCGCAGCGTTCCCCCTGCCCTGTCGCTCTCCCAAACTTAATCGCGAACTTAATCGCGATTAAGTTCGGAGAGGAGATTGCGCCCTTCGGTCGCGTTCGCGAGAAAGTTCGCGACGAAGTTCGGGAGCCAAAACGCGAGGATGTTCCTTCCACGTCTCTGGGACGCTTCCAATCAGGAACGAGGCCGTAGGCCGCACGAGCCAAAGCAGCCAGTCTCCGCCAAGCGCCGCCCCCCCCCCTCACGCCAGCCCGAGCCCGGCCAGCAGCTCGTGCTTGCCGCTGAGCCCGTCGCCCCCCTCGAGCGCGCGGAGCCGCGCGGCGTAGGCTCGGTCATCGGCGGTCTCGCGGCGTGCGGCGTGGAGCACATCTTCCGGCAGCACAACGCCGATGCGGGCTGCCGGACAATCGAGGCGGCTGGTCATCTCGTTCTCGGCCAGGCTGCCGTCGTCGTCCAACTCGACCATGAACGGAAAGGTCCGGCATGTGGCGGGGCGCGCGTCGTAGACGGAACAGAGCCCGTGCTCGTCCAGGAACATGCAGCGCATGTCACGCTGCGCGCGCAGTCCGAGCACTCTGGCGCCGTACCGCATCCGGATCCAGAGCGGACTATCGGACTCGAACTCGACCTCGCTGCTGTCGTAGAGCCGCACGATACGGTCTGCCGCCAGCCCGGTCTTGCGAACGAGCCGGCGCAGGTCCGCGCCGTTCAGCGGTACGACCGTGCCGGTACAGCACCCGGCGCAGCGCGCGCAGGCGAATCCGTCGCTCGCTCGCGTTGCCACCCTACTGCTCCTCCTTCTTCGGCACGGCGGGGACCGGCGCGGGCGCGGGCTGTTGGGTCTGGGCAACCGCCATGCGCAGTTCCGGCATGCGCCGGATCAAATTCGAGATCAGCGCCTGTTCGACGCTCGAGTCGAGCTCCGTCCAGTTCTTCAACAGTTTCTGGCCGAGCGTCGTCGCATAGAACTTCACCAGTTCCTTCAGCTCAGCTTCCGTGAAAGTCTTCACATACGCCGCAACAATATCGTCGTGAACACTCTGGTAGATCTCGCCGCGGATCTTCTTGTATTCGTCTTTCGAAACGGACACAGAGAAGCGTGGCACGCACGCGTCCAGATTCTTGCCAACCGTCTCGACGGAGACCCGACCGGCCAGCAACGCGACGACCGCTTCGGCCGCCTTCTTGTGGCTCGCCTCGTCCGCCACACTCGCGTACGCGCAGGCCAGAATCGTCAAGGTAACAACAAGCGTCTTCATGACTGCCGCCTTTCTCGAAAAGCATTCCCGGCACCCGCCGCGGGCGGCTGCCTCATCGTCCTGCAAGAGGATAGCCGACCCGACACGCAAGACAAGGCAAAAAAAAGGAGGCACCCGCGCGGAATTCGGGCCTGACATTTTCCGAACAGCCTGTATGATTGATGGGTTATGCAGGTGCCATTCACGCACAAGACGTTGGTCGACTGGGCGGGCCCGCGCGTGGTGTACGAGGCCGAGTTGCTGCTCAAGAACGGACGCGTGCTGGAAGCGAGCTACGACGAGCCCGATATCCGCGGCGCGCTGCTCTGGAACAACCGCGCGTTCAAGACCTCGCTGCGCATTATGCCCGACGGGATTCCCGAAAGCCAATGCCCGTGCAAGGTCAACCAGGAACACGGCATGATCTGCGCGCACGTGATCGCGCTCGCGCTCAGCCTCGTGAAACGTGCGGCGGACCCGGAACGCGAAGCGAAATACCGCGAAGAACAGCGGCGCGCCGCGCGGATCGCGGCGATCGACGAGGCCGACTATATCCAGCGCGTGCCGGCTGGAACGCCGGAGGCCGTCGCCGCAACGCTCTGTGTCACGTTGCCCGATGACTGGCTCGAGGCCTATAGCCGCGGACGGGTCACCGTGCTGTGCGCCGCCGAATATGCGGAACGACGCGTCCCGCTCGATCAGGTGCCACGCGGGCTGCCGCTCAGCTTCTCGAAACAGGACGAGAACCTGCTCTACGTGCTCGAGGATGTCGCCGAAGGACCCGCGCCCGGCCGGCTCTCTGTGAGTCGCGAGGATTTCGTCAATATCGTCCGGCTCCGCCGCGGCATGGTGCTGCAACGCGAGAACGCCGAGCCCGTCCAGGTCAACGACACGGGGTTGAGCACCTACCTGCACATGGATCTCGATCGCGAGAACGGGGAACTCATCCTGATCGCGCACACCGAACTGCCGTTCGCGCAGCCGACCGAGTTCCCTGTCTACCTGGTCTGGGGCCGGCAGGGCTGGGTCTACGGCGCGGACAACATCTGGAAGCTCAAAAACGTGCTGCCCCGGCCCTACCACGCGATCTACGACGGACCCGTCGTCATCCCGCGCACCGAGGTGCTGCGGTTCCTGAGCAAGGAACTGCCGGTGCTCGCAAAACATGCTCGGATCGAATCGGATATCTCGCTGGACCTCTTCTCGATCGAGCCCGCTGTGCCCCGGTTCCGGCTGCAGGTCCGCGGCAGCCCCGCCTCGCTGGTCGGCACGCTCTATGCACAGTACGACGCGCTCGCGCTCGTGGCCGGCAAGCCGGACGCGAAAGGCGATTTTGCGAACCCGGACCCGTCGGATCTGATGCGCTATACCGTGCGCAACACGAAGGCCGAACAGCGCGCGCTCGAGCTCGCCGGCCACGCCGGACTGGCCGGCTCGGCCGGCGACGAGTTCAGCCCGATCGCCGACTGGCGCAAGGTCCTGAACTTTCTCGGCACGCACCTGCCCGCCCTGCGCCGGCGCGGCTGGCAGGTCGAGCTGGAAGGCAAGATCGGGCCGTACATGGAATCGCTCGATTTCGCGGTGCCCGTCGTGCACGTCGAGGAGGCCGGCAACGAATGGTTCGATGTCGGATTCGATTTCGAGGACTCGTCCGGCTCGAGCCTGTCGCAGGCCGAGATCCAGCTCGCGCTGCGGAAAGGCGACGCGTTCGTCGAACGCGGTGAACGCACGATCCTGATCGATTCCGAGAGCATCGAGATGATGCAGGACGTCTTTTCCGATTGCGCGGCCGGCGAAAGCGCGAAGCCCGGCCATTTCCGGATGCAGAACATCTACGCACCGTTCATCAAGGCCTCGCTCGACGGGCTGGACGGGGTCGACCTCGAAGCGGCGAAGCCCTGGCGTGAACGCGCCGCGCAACATAACCGCACGCTCTGCGTGGAGCCGGTCGAGGTCGGCGCGCGGTTCGCCGGCACGCTGCGCCCGTACCAGAAGGAAGGCGTCGACTGGCTGCGGTTCCTCGAAGAGAACGGGTTCGCCGGCATACTCGCCGACGAGATGGGGCTCGGCAAAACCATCGAAACGCTCGCATGGCTGCAGCTCACGCGGCATCGCGACGAGGCGCGCAACAAGCCCGCGCTCATCGTCTGCCCGTCCAGCCTCGTCGATAACTGGGCCGAAGAAGCCGCGCGCTTCACGCCCGAGCTGAATGTCACGAAGCTGGCAGGGGCCGACCGTGAAGAGAAATGGGAGCAGCTCGACCAGGCCGACATCGCGATCGCGTCCTACGCGATCCTGCGCCGCGATATCGAGCAGTGCCGCGACCGCACGTTCTCCGCCGTCGTGCTCGACGAAGCACAACATATCAAGAACCGGTCCACCCAGAATGCGCAGGCCGCGAAACAGCTGCAGGCCCATCACCGGCTGGTCCTGACCGGGACCCCGATCGAGAACAGCACGTCCGACCTGTGGTCGATCATGGATTTCCTGATGCGCGGCTATCTCGGCGCGCACGATACGTTCCGGCACAATTACGAGCTGCCCATCTCGCACGGCGGCCCGTTCGGCGAGGTCGCGCAACTCAAGCTCAAACGCAAGCTCCACCCGTTCCTGTTGCGGCGGCTCAAGAAAGACGTGGCCAAGGATCTGCCGCCCAAGATCGAAAAGATCGCTTCATGCAGCTTGTCGCCCGACCAGAAGAAGGTCTACACCGCGCTGCTCGACCGGTCCCGGCGCCGGATCGGGGATATGGTCGCGAAACGCGGGTTCAACCAGTGCCGCATGGAAATCCTTACCACGCTCATGCGGCTGCGCCAGGTCTGTTGCCACCTCGATCTGCTCAAACTCAAGGACCTCAAGCCCGCCGCGCCGTCCGCCAAGCTCGATGTGTTCTTCGAGTTTCTCGACGAAGCGCTCGACGGCGGACACCGGATCCTCGTCTTCAGCCAGTTCGTGGAGATGCTCAAGATCCTGCGTAAAGAGATGGAGCAGCGCAAACTCGAGATCTGTTACCTCGACGGATCAACCAAGAACCGCCAGGAAATCGTGCACCGGTTCAATACGCAACGCGAGATACCCGCGTTCCTGATCAGCCTCAAGGCCGGCGGCACGGGCCTGAACCTGACCGGCGCGGATATGGTCGTGCATTACGACCCGTGGTGGAACCCCGCGGTCGAAGACCAGGCCACCGACCGCGCACATCGGATCGGCCAGAAACGGACCGTCTACAGTATCAAGCTGATCACCCGCGGGACCGTCGAGGAAAAGGTGCTCGCGCTGCAACAGAAGAAGAAGTCGATCATCGATGCCACACTCGAGAACGACGAGCAGGTCATCAAGAGCATGACGTGGGATGATGTGCAGGAACTGCTGAGTTTGTAACCCCTCCCCGCCTTGTTCTCCCCTAACGTCGTCTGGAACGTAATCTGGAACGGCGCCCGCACGGCGCGATCTCCCCCAAAACGTAATCTGGAACGTAATCTGGAACGGCGCCCGCAGGGCGCAATCTCGACCGACTATCCGTGGGGTCATCTCGGAAATGCGGCCGTTGGCCTCGTTCCTGATTATGTTCCAGATTACGTTTGGCGAGTGGCGCTTGGCGGGGATGTTGGGTTCGGATCGTGCGGCCGGTGGCCTCGTTCCTGATTATGTTCGAGACGACGTTGGGTGCCCCCCCACCCTTGACTTCTGCCGAATCCCTGGCATAATACCCGCACACTTCAGGAACACGCCACGGGGCCAACGTAGCTCAGCTGGCAGAGCAGCTCACTCGTAATGAGCAGGTCGTCGGTTCGATTCCGACCGTTGGCTCCACATTTTTTGGTCTTTTTGCCATCCGGACCACCCATCAGCCCCCGTTTTGCTACGACTTTGCTACGACTTCGGTCCTGACGGGAGCCGTCGGCTCCTCCAGACTACTCCTAACCACCGCCACCCACATCGGCGGTGAGGGAGGACGAAGTCATGCCGTCCGTGTTGTTCGGTGTCTTCCGGTGAGGCAACGCATACTTGTGAGCTTCCCGACGCCCAGAAACGTAGCAGGACGGAGGCGAGAAGGCGAGTGCAGATTCCGAGTCAACCGGCGATCGGCAAGTTTTGAGATCGAAGTCGGCCCGACCAAGCCCTAGAATACATCCGGTGCTGTTCTGACAGAACGCAGCCCCGATAGACAACGAGTTACACTCCTCATCGGGAGATATAACCATGGCACGTTCAAAGACCTTCTATGTGAGATCTCCTTTCCGGCATGAGTCCCGAATCCTCATGAGCGGGAGCCCTGGGAGATTGTTGTCGATATGGGGCGCTCTGTCCGGGGCGCAGATTCCAGTGTATGGCCGAGGGGAGAAGGGTCCTTAAGGGTGCCTCTTGGGGCAGAATCCAGAAGTCTCCTGGACAACAAGATCTGTTTTGCCTGCCCTACGTAGCTGCTGCGGCAAAGTGGGGTGGTCCGGCCCCGGAGCCTGTAAGACGGGCGGCGGCGCATGGGACGCTTGTGTAGAACGACAAGGAGGACGACATGGACTCACGGGACGAGAAGGTCGGGTGGGAGTTGCAGCGTCTGATTGAAGGATTGCTGCGTTTGCTCCACGAGCGCGGATTCCGGTCGCGCCGTCAACCGAAAACCCAATTCCCGACGGCATCCTTGCTGCTGGCACTGCTGGGCGCTTTCGGTGGCTCCTGGTTCACTGTCAGAGTTGTGCTCGGAGCCAGGATCGAGAACATCGAGAAGGTCACCGTCGACAAGGTCCAGCAGACGATCCAGGACACGAGCGCCCACTACTGGACCGTAGAGGCCGATCAGCTCCTGGCGCAGCTCAAGGGCAGTCAGGAAGAGACCCGGCAAGGCCTGCAGCGGATCAAGGAGCAGCTCGGGACAGTCTCGGCGGCCCAGTCTGCAGCAGAGCAAGCGGCTTCTGAGACCCGTGCCCTGCGCGCGCTGCTCGAGGAGTTGGGCCGCGACGTCGAGGCCCTGGAATCCTCGATCACCAACACGCTGGCCGCACGGTCGCCGTTGCCCAGTACAACAAAACAAGACGCACCAGAAGAGCCGGCCGTCACACCGGGCTCGAGGCCCGCGCCGAGTACGGTTCCGTGAGCCTTGTCGGATAGGTTCTTGTTTCAGGGTTCGGCCCAGCGGAAACTCACGGGACACCGGCAAGTGCATGCAGGTGGACGAGTCAAGAATGCCGATGCGATCTCTCGAACAACCAGACCAAGGCCGTCAGATCCGGGTGTTTGTCTCTTCGACCTTTCTTGACATGCAGGCCGAGCGCAACCACCTGGTGAAGTTCACCTTCCCTCGCCTGCGCCGGCTCTGCGAATCGCGGGGTGTCATCTGGACCGAAGTGGACCTGCGCTGGGGCGTGACCGACGAGCAGAAAGCCGAAGGCCGTATTCTGCCGATCTGTCTGGACGAAATCCAACGCTGCCGTCCGTATTTCATTGGTCTTCTGGGGGAACGCTACGGGTGGATCCCCCAGGCTATCCCGCCGGAACTGATCGAGCGCGAGCCTTGGCTGCACGAGCAACTGCATGGTCGAACGTCTGTGACCGAGCTGGAGATCATGCACGGTGTGTTGCGTCAGGAAACGATGCACGGGCACGCCTATTTCTACTTCCGTGATCCGACGCACGTCGAGCGGCTGTCCGACGCACAAAGGCGAGAATTTGCCGCCGAAAGCGCCGAGCGCGCCGAGAAGCTGTTGCGCCTGAAGAACCAGATACGCGACGCGGCCGCCGAGCAGGTCTGTGTATTGCGCGAAGGCTATCGCGACGTGGGGCAACTGGACGAATGGGTGCTCGAGGATTTCACGCGCTTGATCGACCGGCTGTTCCCTGAAGGCTCCCAGCCCGATCCGTTGGACCGCGACGCGCTGGAGCACGAAGCCTATGCGCACAACCGGCGGCGTGTCTACATCGGCCGGCACGAATACTTCGACCGTCTCGACACGCACGTCGCGGGTGACGGGGATCGGCCGCTGGTGATTCTCGGCGAGTCCGGCTCCGGCAAGTCCGCACTGCTCGCCAACTGGGCGACCCGTTACCGGCAAACACATTCCGATGTCCTTCTGATCGAACACTACATCGGGGCCACGCGTGCGAGCGGGGACTGGGCGGCACTGACGCGACGGATCATGGGCGAGTTCAAGCGCCGCTTCGACATGCCGCAGGAGATCCCGGAAGGAACCGACGCCCTGCGGCAGGCGTTCCCCAATTGGCTGCACATGGCTTCGGTGCGGGGCCGGGTCGTGCTGGTCATGGATGCACTCAACCAGCTCGAGGACCGCGACGGCGCGCCCGATCTTGTGTGGTTGCCGCCGGTCATGCCGCCGAACATGCGGGTGATCATCTCTAGCTTGCCGGGCCGCGCGCTTGACGAGTGCAAGAAACGTGGCTGGCCCGAGCTGCGTGTGGAACCGCTTGATGTGGACGAGCGCAAGCAGCTCGTCGTTGATTATCTCCGGCAGTACTCCAAGACTCTCGCCACCGCACAGCTTGACCGCATAGCGACCGCTCCGCCCTCGGCCAACCCCCTGTACTTGTGCGTACTGCTGAACGAGCTTCGCCTCTTCGGCAAGCACGAAGAGCTGGACGAACGGATCGGGCACTATCTGCAGGCGCACTCGCCCCGCGATCTGTTCGGCATGGTGATCGCCCGGTGGGAGCAGGACTACGCCGCGGGCAGCACGTTGGTCGGCGACACGTTCAGGCTGCTGTGGGCGGCTCGGCGCGGCTTGGCCGAGTCGGAGATCCGCCACGCACTCGGTCGCGACGGGCTGCCGTTGCCGCATGCGGCGTGCGCGCCGCTGTTCCTGGCAATGGCCGATGCGCTTGTGAGCCGTGGCGGGCTGTTGAGCTTCGCCCACGATTTCCTGAGGATGGCCGCACGCGATGCTTACCTGCCGAACGAATCGGAGCGGCAACGGGCGCATCTCGAGCTGGCCGACTATTTCGAGCGTCACCCGGTTGGCCCGCGCCGGACCGATGAGCTGCCGTGGCAACTGGCCGAGGCCAAGGCATGGGAGCGGCTGCAGGCATTGCTGAGCGACTCCGACTTCTTCATGCAGCTATGGGCTCAGAGCCAGTTTGACGTGAGGGCCTACTGGACCCGGCTCGAAGAGAATTCGTCGTTCCGCATGGTGGATGTCTATCAGGCCCAAATCGCGCATCCGGAGGAAGAGCCCAACAAGGAATTCCTGGACAGGTTGGCCACGTGTCTTTCGAGCACCGGCCATTCGAAGGAGGCCCTGCAGATCCGGTCACACCTGACCGAGTACTGCAGGGCCTCAGGCAACTTGGGGGCGCTGCAAGCAGCGCTGGTGAATCACGCATCCACCTTGGCCATGCGGGGGGACGCGGATGGCGCGTTGGCGCTGCTCAGCGAGCAAGAGGCGTTTCTCCTGCCACTGGGCGCCTGCAAGGCTCTGGCGCCGGGCTTCATCCTCAAGGCAAGGATATTGCATACACGCGGGGATTTGGACGGCGCCATGGCGTTGTTCAAGAGAACGGAACAGCTTTGCCGGAAACAGGACGCCCCAGGCCGTCTGGCTGCGGCGCTTGGCGGGCAAGCGACAATCCTATATGAGCGCGGGGACCCGGCGGGCGCGATGGCGCTGTACCAGGAGCAGGAGCGGATTCGTCGGCAGTTGGGAGATTTGAGCGGACTTGCGACAAGCCTGGGTAATAGAGGGTTACTCCTGCAGGCCAGCGGCGAACTCGATGCCGCCATGCAGCTCTGGCAGGAGCAGGAGAAGATCTGCCGGGAACTCGGCGATCGTGCCGGCCTCGCCAGCACCATCGGAAACCAAGCATTGCTCTTGCGGGATCATGGGGATCTCGACGGCGCGATCGCGCTGCTCAGGAAGCAGGAACAGATCTGCCGGGAGACAGGCGGTACGGCCGGCCTTTCAAGAGCTCTGTTCAACCAAGCAGCCACTCTGGAGCTCGGCGGGGATTTGGATGGCGCGGCGACGCTGCTCGAGCAAGTAGAACAGATCTGCCGGCAGCTGCAGAGCCCGGCCTTGCTGCAAGCGGTGCGGGGAAACCAGGCAAAGATCGCGTACACGCGCGGTGACTGGGACCGCGCCCTGACGCTCTACGAGGAAGAGGAGCAAATATGCCGCCGACTAGGTCTCGCACATGAACTGCAGCGCACCCTCGGCAACCGGGCAGTGATTCTGGCAGCTCGCGGAGACCCGCCCGGCGCGATGGCCCTGCACGAAGAGCAGGAGCGAATATGCCGGGAGATCGGCGATCAGGCGGCGCTCTCGGCGTCACTCATCAATCAGTCTTCCATTCTCCAGGACTATGGCGATTTGGACGGCGCGCTGGCACGTTTGAAGGAAGCAGAACGGATTTCCCGCGAGCTGGACGATCCGATCGTGCTGCAGTCCGTTCTGAGCAACCAGGCCACCATTCTGTACACGCACGGCGACTCCAACGGTGCGCTTGCGCTGTTCAAGGAAATGGAAACGATCTGCCGGAAGCTGGGTTCTCCCGCCGCGCTCGCCGGCTGCCTTTGCGGGCAGGCGGGACTCCTGCAGGTGCGCGGGGACTTCGATGGCGCTATGGCGTTGCTGGAGGAGGCGGAACAGATCTCTCGGGAGCTGGGCGATTTGGCGCGCCTCGCAACGTGCCTCGGTAGCCAAGCGTCGATATCGGCAACTCGCGGGGATCTGCGCGGCGCCATGGCGCTGCATAAGGAAAGCGAACGTATCTTTCGCCAGTTGGGTAGTCAGAAAGAGGTGGCTTCCTCGCTGTGTGGCCAGTCCAAAGTCCTGCATGCGCTCGGCGACCTGGCGGGTGCGCAGGCGTTGCTCGAGGAAGTGGAGCGCATCTTGCGGGCGCTCGGCGATCAGGTCGATCTCGCAACAACCCTCAGCAACCGATCCGTGATCTTGTTGGAACTGGGAGATTTGGACGGCGCCATGGCGCTGCTCGATGACGCGGAGCAGATCTTCCGGCGGATCGGAAATCCCGTCCGCCTCGCAAGCATCTTCGCCAACCAGGCGGCTGTCTTGGGCAAACGCAGCGATTTGAAGGGCGCTCTGACCTTGCTCGAGAAACAGGAGAAAGTCTGCCGTGAGTCCGGCGAGAGGACCGGACTGGCCGGGTCGCTCATGAACCAGGCCATGCTCCTGGCGAGACGTCGACGAACGAGCCCGGAAGCGAAAGCGAAGTGCGCTGAAGCACTTCAGATATACTCCGCGCTGGGAATGGCCGCAGAGTACTTCCGCGCTCGGGGTGTCAAGTTGTGGTTGCTTTTCGGGCCTGCCTTGACGCTGTTCCCCCTTGGTCTGGGCGCCGCGGGTATAGCCCTGGGCCTGTGGAAGCCTTGGCTCTGGCTCATCGGCGGCCCGCTCGTCCTCATTGCCGTCGCATCGGTCGCTGCTCGTTTCTCTTCCCGTTCCCTGCGCCCCATGCAAGCCCGCGTCGGGCAATGGCTCGTTGACGCAACGACCTCGGCCCCGGACCGCAGGGGAAAGTGATCAGCGTTCCGTCGCCAGGTCGCCGGGGCCGGACGATCCGCCTTTGCCCTACCGGGCTCCGGCGGGGCAGGCAAAACGAGCCTTGTTTCCTTAAGGAACTCACCCGAACAGCGGCTCAGGAGGGACCTCATGGCCAGGACCAAGGAATATGAACGCCACGACGCGTCGGGCCTCAGGTGCTGGCCGGCCCCGTCCGCACGTCGCCTTCCCCGGATCCCGTGGATCCGTCCAACTGATCTGGTGCAGGCTGGTCGTACGCGATCACGATCAGGCTGTCGTCTTCCTGCAGCGTGCCGGACTCGTCCTCGCGTGGATTCAACATGACCTCTTGTCCCCGCTGGATGCCGACCACCCGTGACTCATAGCCGCCGGACTACTGCACCACAATCGTGTGCGGTGCCCTGTGCAGGTACTCATAGCGCATCGGGTGCGGCTTGCATCGGACCGCAACCTCTTCGATAGGGAGCAACGCTACTCCGGTCTCCGAATGCACCTGCGCCATGACCCGGAGCGGCGGCTTTGTGGCGTCCATTGCCGCAGCGGCGACAACCACCGAGTACAGGTCGGCATTTATCCTGGGCCTGATCACGAGAATCCACAGCAGCGCACCCAGTATCGATAGCGCGATCAAAACCAAAGAACGTGTCAAGGCCTTCAGAATGAGCGTCGCTTTATGTTTCGGGTCCATGTCGCAGTTGGCCCTACTCGGTCACACCATCTGCATCGAAAGGATCGGCCATGCCCTGTTCGTCTTGGTCTTCTGGGCCGGACGGCAACCGGTCCGGAATCGTGTGCCACCCCCAATCCCTCAGGATTAGCGTTCTCTCGGGTTCGCTGTACTCCGCCTTTGCTCGTGTTGGACGTTGGGTGTTGGATGTTGGCTGTTGGGTGTTGGATCTGAACCGACGCGGTCGGCCAGCGACGGCCACGCCATAAAGATCGGAGCAGAACAAAACGCTGGTGCTTATCGTCGCTATCGCGCCGAAAGCACAGCGCAACGATCACACTGATCACGACCAGGATCTCGATGATGGTGAAGGCTCTGGTCCTCATTCTCCCTCGTCACGTTCGTAGGTAAAGGGGTAGTTCTGGTCCACGCGCATGTCGACAGAGGTCAGCTCACGGCCCGCGTGCAGTGGCGTCGCCAACACGAGTACCAGGTCCTCGAGTTTCCGTCTGCGCTGCTTGCGGTTTGAGGCATGGAACAACACTCTGCAACCGTTGTGAAGACCAAGCACGAGATGGTCCGGCGCGGCGACCGACAACCGTGTGATGCGAATACTGGAAAGCCGTGGGGCTTCACACAGCGCCAGGACCTCCAGCGCTTGCAGCACACCTCCGTCCGCGACCTTCTCGCCCGGCGCGAGTGCGCCTGCGTCATATCCCTCGATAGCTGGAATCTCCTCCACCGATTCGTGCTCCCCAAGCACACGTGCATTGAGGTCGATGTACACGTCGGATGTGGGCGTTCTCAGGCGGGCAACCGGCTTGGCCGGTGATACCGGGACAGCGGCCTCACGCGACGGGACTGGCTCGACTTCCCCTGTGCGCTCATCGCGCTGATGGCCGAACCAGTACTCAGTATTACGTGCCAGAAGCGCCCAGCGAGCGACCAGACCTACGAACACAAGCCACAGTATCCATCGCCAATTCATAGAGGAGCCCCTCTCCAGCAAAGCCGCCAGCAGTCACAGGTCTCAACACCCCCGCGCACATCGCCGGTGAGTTTGGCACCCCCCAGCGATGTGGTCGAGATCTTTCAGAAAAGGACGCGGCGCGGAGACAACGCCCGAGCGCCGTCTGACCGGCCCGATTCTGCTACGACTTTTGCTACGGCGTTGCGGGTGGGCACAGGTTGGTGCAGGTGGAGAACCTTAGAAAACCCTTGAAAAAGCGCGTTTCTGCGGGCTAAGCTCTCACTCGTAATGAGCAGGTCGTCGGTTCGATTCCGACCGTTGGCTCCATTTCTTTTGCCCGCGGGGTACGCACCCGAATCGGTTCTGGAGAAGCCAAATTCGGGTGCGTCTCCGCCATTCTTGTGGTCTGACGTCCCGGATCCCCTACTGGGTCCCCGAGCCCTGGTACAGGTACCCGACCGGGTAGGCAGCGGCCCAGCCGAACTGGCCGCTGCTGGTGGTACCGCTGGGCGAGACGTGGAAGTACCACGTGCCGGTGGCCGGATGGTAGACGCCGATGTCCGTGGTCCCGTCGCCGTTGAAATCGCCGGCAAACGGGCTTGCCTCCGACCAGCCGAACTGCAGGGTCTGGAACCCGTCCATCGACATCATGGCGTACCACGTGCCGGTCGCCTGATGGTACAGGCCCACATCGTCCTTGCCATCCCCGTCGAAGTCGCCGGGGATCGGGACCGCCTCCGACCAGCCGAACTGGAACGTGGCGAATCCGAGCGAAGACTGGTCCAGGTACCAGTTGCCCGTGGCAGGATGCCAAACCGCCAGGTCCTTGCGGCCGTCCCCGTCATAGTCGGCCGGGACCGGGATCGCTTCGGACCAGCCGAACTGCGTGTACTGGAACCCTTCGGTGGACAGCAGCCCGTACCACATGCCTGTCGCCTGATGATACAGCCCGAAATCGTCGGTCCCGTCGTTGTCGTAATCGCCGGGCACCGGCGTCGTCTCCGACCAGCCGAACGGCACGCCATAGACTCCGGTCGCCGTGCCCCAGATCCACCACATGCCCCAGGCTCGGTAGTACACCGCCACGTCCGTGGCCCCGTCGCCATCGTAGTCGGCTGGAACCGGAATCATTTCCGCCCCGCCGAACTGCCGCCTTTCCTCCGTGCCGGAGGATAGCTTCAGGTGCCAGTTCCCCAAAGCCGGATGCCAGAGGGCCAGGTCGGTCCGGCCATCTCCGTTGAAGTCGCAGCGCACCGCGTGGCTGCTCAAGCACGCCACCAGCAGCAAAGCCAGCATCGCCAAGCCGATTCCCATTCTCTGTCCGCGCATTGTCTACCTCCTCGACAAACTGACCCTTGTCCTGGACCTCGGCCGCCAGCGACGCGACGATGCGCGCCAACTCCCTGAAAGGTCGAGGCGGACAGATCCTGCCCCTTCTCGAAGACCGCGCCCGGTAGGCGCCATCACCATCCCGACGAAGACCCGTATACTCTGGCACCCGCCAACGTTCAGGTCAAGGACTCCCGAATCGCGCCCGTGAGCGCTCGCCGTGCGCTTCGCCCGAAGTGGGGCCCCGTATTCCTAGCAGAAACGGATGGTCACAAGGTCTTGGCGTGGGCAACCCTTCGTGTTAGGGTCTTGTCCTCATGCCATTCCGCGGAGATCAGAAGACGGGCAGGTCGGTACTCGCGCCGCTGGAGGACCGGTTCAAGGCTTGGCTGTTACCGAAAGTGCCGGGCTGGCTGGAGACCTACCACCTGACGCTGACCACGATTTTGTGGAGTGTCCTGATCGTGGTCTTCAGTTTTCTGGCCAAGCACGACATGCGCTGGCTGTGGGGCGCGTCGGCGGCGATTGCGCTTCAGTACGTGACGGACCTGCTCGACGGCGCGGTGGGCCGCGCGCGTGACACGGGCCTGGTGAAATGGGGCTACTACATGGACCATTTCCTGGACTACCTGTTCCTCTGCGCGATCCTGATCGGCTACTCGCTGCTGTTGCCGGACGCGTACAAGTACCGGTTGTTCATCATCATGGCGTTTTTCGGGGCGTTCATGGTGAACTCGTTCCTGAGCTTTGCGGCGACGAACGAGTTCCGGATCAGCTACCTGGGGATCGGTCCGACGGAGATCCGGCTCGTGTTCATCGCGGTGAACACGCTGTTGATCGTGTTCGGCCGCACCTACATGGTACGCGCGCTGCCGTTCGTGCTGGCGCCGGCCACGTTCGGGTTGTTTGTGACCGTCTACCGCACGCAGCGCGCGCTGTGGCGGCTCGACATGAGCGCGAAACATGGGGAGCCGACCGGCCCGGAGCCGGCCCGGCGTCCGGACGCGGGCGCGTTCGTGCGCGAGCTTTCCGACAGCCTCTCCGGCCGGCGCGTGGCGGGCGGGCTCGCACTGGCGGTGCTGTTCGCGGCGGCGGCCTGGCTCGTGTTCGTGCTGCGGCTCGGCTACCCGCACCATCGTTCGGCGGCGGCCGGTCTCTACGCGGCGGGCTGGATCCCGTTCGTTCGTTCGCTGATCCGCCGGCGCGCGATCTTGCGCGCGCATGGGCGCGTGTTCAGGAGATGGGTTCGCCCGTATTTGCTGCATGCGGGCGTGGGCCTGCTCCTGATCGTGCTGGCCCGCGCGACCTGGGTGCTGGTCCCGGCCCGGCCCTCGACGCTCGGCGCGATGACGAGCGGCGCGCTGCGCAGCCAGCTCGACGCGGACCTGGCGAACCTGTACGTGCTGGACTCGAACGTGCGGTCGCTGCTCGCGTGGGCGGAGCGCAGTCCGCTGCCGGGCAAGCCGGTCGCCGAGCTGGTCCCGGCGGAGAAAGCGGAAATCCGCGGGTTCTGGTCCGATTTCGTGGCGGCCTCGATGGAGCTCGAGATTCTGAAGGAACGATACCGGGGCTTCTATCAGATCGACTATCTCGTACAGCCGGGCCTGCACGCGGACGCGTTTTTTGTGGCGTACGGCGCGTTCGTGACGCAATACGACGCGTCCGCGCAGGTGGCGGACGCCGTGATGCGCACGCCGTTCCTCGCGACGATCCTGAACGAGCGGAACGAACAGGCAGGGATCCCGGCCGACAGCTATTTTCACATGGCGCAGCGGCTCACGCATCCGGACGAGCTGCTGCGGCTCAGCGCCGGCGCGGCCTACCTGCTGTTGGTCAAGAAGGATGTGAGCCGCACGCGCGGCCTGGTCCCGCTCGTGGAGCGCAGGGTCAAGCGCGTCTACAAGGTGCTGGGCAGCCATCCCGGCCAGCTGGTCGGCGCCCCGCTCGAATTGCTCGAACGCGTCGCGTTCACCGCGTGGTTCCCGTTCCAGAAAGAGGTCGCCATGCAGATGGGCGATACGCGCACGAGCAAGCGCGCGAACTTCGTGACGCCCGCTCTGATCGCGAGCTATCGCGACAAGTTCATGCCGGGCGATCTGCTGCTGCAACGCAGGAACTGGTACTTGAGCAACGTCGGGATCCCGGGGTTCTGGCCGCATGTCGCGCTGTTTATCGGGACCCCGAACGAGCTGGACAGCTACTTCGCGGGCCTGCCCGTGTTACGGGGCGGGACCGCCTGCGCATACCTGAAAGAACGATGCCCCGCAGGGTTCGCGGGCCTGGCGCGCAAAAGCGCGCAAGGCGCCGACTACAGTGTGCTCGAAGCGCTGCGTGACGGGGTCGAGTTCACCGCGCTGGAAGTCAGCGCGAACGCCGACTACCTGGCCGTGCTGCGCCCGCGCGTGCCGAAACAGGCCAAGCTCGCAGCGCTGTGCACGGCGCTCGGGCACGCGGGCAAACCGTACGACTACGACTTCGATTTCGCGACCGACCAGGCGCTGGTCTGCTCGGAGCTGGTCTACAAGGCCTATGCCGACACGCCGGGGTTCGGGTTCGAGCTCGGCGTTGTGAACGGCCGGCTCGTGCTGCCCCCGAACGATATCGCGAAGAAATTCGATCGCGAATATGACACGCCCGCGCGGCAACTCGAGCTCGTGCTGTTCCTGGACGGGAACGAACAGACCGGCACCGCGCTCGCGCGGGAAGCCGCCGTCTTCCGCACGAGCTGGCAGCGTCCGAAATGGGACGTGCTGCTCCCCTAGTGGCAAGGCGAGGTCAGTTCGCCGATTGTGATCCCTCGCGCTTCGCGCGGCCGCGCCGGCGCCGCGAAGAGCGACGTGGCGACAGACGCCGGATCGCGGCGATCGCCGCCTCGGTTTCGGCCGCGCGTTTGGTGCGCCCCTGCCCTTTGCCCAAAACTTTGCCATGGACGAGGACTTCCGCCGTGAACGTCTTGGCGTGTGCGGGACCGGTCCGGTCCCGGCACCGGTATTCGGGGCCTTCCTTCCAACGCGACTGCGCGATCTGCTGCAACTCGCCTTTCGGGTTGTCGGTCCACAGCGCGAGCATCTCCTCCTGCAGCTCGGGCAGGAACACGGTGCGAAAGATCTTCTCGCAGGCGCGCACCCCGCCGTCCAGATACGCGGCCCCGATCACGGCCTCGATCGCATCGCTCAAGTTCGACGCGCGCCGGCGGCCGCCCAGCTTCTCTTCGCCGCGCCCGATCCGGAGATGTTGCCCGATGTCCAGGTTCCGCCCGATCTGCGCGAGCATGCGGCCACTGGTCAAGTGGCTGCGGGTCCGGGTCAACGCGCCTTCCTGGCTGTCCTCGAACCTTTTGTACAGATGCGCGCCCGCCACGAACCCGAGCACCGCGTCGCCGAGAAACTCCATGCGCTGGTTGTCCGTCTCGACGTCATTGCTTTCGAAACGGAAGGATCGATGCGTCAGAGCAGTCTCAAGCAACGCGCTGCGCCGGAACGTGTAGCCCAACGCCTTCTCCAACTTCTTGTAAGGACTCTTTCGCAATAGTCGTCTCATAGGCTCTCCTTTGGCCAAAATAGTGGCAGCCAAACCGAGCTAGGCCCCTTAGTCGATCCCACCCTTAGTCGTCTTCCCCTAGTCGTCTTCCCCTTAGTCGTCTTCCCTTAGTCGTCTGACGGGGGTCAATCGACCACAATCGACTAGGGATCAGCTCGACTAAGAGGGACGACCAAGGCTTCCTCTTTCGTTGCCCGATTACCAACTCCTCAGAAAGCTCCGTTCGGCTATCTTTGCCTCCCGCCGGCTGCCGTCCCCGCGCGCGGATGGAACTGCCGATGCACGGCGAGCAACCTGCCGCGGTCCACATGTGTATAGATCTGGGTTGTTGCAATATCCGCATGCCCGAGCATCTCCTGGATGACGCGCAGCGGCGCGCCGTTGGCCAGCAGGTGGCTGGCGAACGAATGGCGCAGCGTATGCGGGGAGATGCTCTTGGTGATGCCCGCCTTGCGGGCGTAGGACTTGACGAGGTTCCAGAGCCCCTGCCGGCTGAACCGCCTGCCGCGATAGGTCAGGAACACGTGGCCCGGATCCCGGCCCTTCACGAGCAGCGGCCGTGCCTGTTTCAGGTAGCGTGCCAGCCATTGCATCGCGGGCGCGCCCACGGGAATCACGCGTTCCTTGCCGCCCTTGCCCCGGCACCGCAGGTAGCCCTCCTCGAAATGGATACGCGCCAGCTCGAGTTCGGTCAGTTCCGAGGCGCGCAGTCCGGTTGCGTACAACAGTTCGAGCAGCGCCTTGTCGCGCAGGCCGTACGTATCTCTGGTCAACGGCGCAGCGAGCAGCCGATCCACTTCCTTGAGCGACAGGAACGTGGGCAGCACCCGCCACAATTTCGGCGACTCCATGCTGGCCGCGGCGTTGCGGGTCAGCAGCCCCTCCTGTTGCAGGTAACGAAAGAAGACCTTGACCGCCACGAGCAGGCGCGAGAGCGAATTGGTGCCGAGCCCGCGCGCCTTCTCCTTGAGCAGGAACGAGAGGATATGCTTGCGCGAGACCGTATTACAGGAACGCACGCGTTCAGAGTCGAGGAACGCGGCAAACCGCGCGAGGTCCGCGGCGTACGCGGTGCGCGTGTTCGCGCTGAGCCCGCGCTCGAACGTGAGATAATCCAGAAACTGCTCAATGAGCGCCTGCACCGCGGTCTCCCCGCATTTCGCGCGCCGGACCAACCAGCCCGGCCCGTCACGTCGCGGCCTGCAACGCCGCACGCGCCGGTTCCGCACGTCCTGGGAGGAGTACGAGGGAGGCATACGCCAAGGGGCCGCCGTTCAGCGTCCGTCTATCGCCCGGCCACCCGCCTGCGCGGCGGTAGGCCGGCCATACGCACCCCTCGTACTCATCCAATCCTTCGGCTTCAACTCTCTGCCTGCTCCGCAGCCTTTCTCGCCGCCTCCTCCTTCTCGATGCGCGTCAGGATCACGCGAGCCCGGGCAGCGAGCGCCGGCAACGCTTTCTGATAGTTCGCGAGGACGAGCCTGAACCGCACCGCGGCCTCCTGTTTCCGGCCCTGTCTGTACAGCGCGAGCCCCAGGTTGAACGTGGGCATCGGAGAAATCCCGCGAATGCTGGCCGCGACCTCTTCCTTCGGGTAGCGCGTCTCTTCCCCCCCCTCACTCACGCAACGATAGACGCCGGCTTCGCCGTCCTCATCGATACGCACGCCTTTGACGATCCGCCCGTCCTTCAACTGGAGTTGGTCGACCAGCAGTGCGTACTGCGCCTCCGCCTCGGCATACGAGCCCCGTTTCAGCAGTGCGTTCGCGTAGTAGACCCGCGCATACGCGGCACCGTGCGTCTCTTCCAGCAGCAGTTCCCAGGTCCGGACCGCATCATCGTACCGCTCGATCGTCTCGTAGTACCTGGCCAGCCCCATCAGCGCCTCCGTCTCGGACAGCGTGAGGACGTCGCTGTGATAGCCGACCGCGAGGGTTGTGACCATGAGAACCAGAATCGCGACAAAAAAGAACGCCAGCGTGTAGCGGTGGCTGTTCAGCCATTCGGACCAGGAAATCTCCTGTTTCGGCGCACGCCGTCTGCGCACACGCCGCTTCCTGCGCGGCGCACCGGACTCGGGCGCATCCGGCTCGGGTGTGTTCGCCGCCTGCTCGGGTTCCGGCTGTTCCGCCGCCATCGATCTGCCTCCTGCCACGCGGCGCACGCCGCTTTCGGGCTTGCTACCCGATTTGGGATCATACTATGGTACCCGCGCATTGTCCAGAGCGCAGGAACGGCGCGAGGATCCGGCGAGGAACACACGAAATGAACAGCGACACAATCAAGAAAGGCTTGGAACGCGCGCCGCATCGCAGCCTGTTGCGCGCGACCGGTCTGCGCACCGAAGACTTCGAGAAACCGTTTATCGGCGTGTGCAACTCGTTTGTCGAGATTATTCCGGGCCACGTCCACTTGAATGAGGTCGGCCGCTACGTGGCGAAACAGATCCGCAAAGCGGGCGGCGTACCGTTCGAGTTCAACACGATCGGGATCTGTGACGGGGTCGCGATGGGCCACGCCGGCATGAAGTTCTCGTTGCCGAGCAGGGAGCTGATCGCGGACTCGGTCGAGTCGATGGTTCGCGCGCATTGTTTCGACGCGCTGCTCTGTATCCCGAACTGCGACAAGATCGTGCCGGGCATGATCATGGGCGCGCTGCGCACGAACATCCCCGCCCTGTTCGTGAGCGGCGGCCCGATGCCGGCCGGCCGCGCACCGGACGGGACGATGCTGGACCTGATCTCGGTGTTCGAGGCGGTTGGCGCCTGCAACAAGGGGAAGATGTCGTCGGACCAGCTGGCGATGATCGAAGAGAACGCATGCCCGGACTGCGGGTCTTGCTCCGGCATGTTCACGGCGAACTCGATGAATTGCCTGTGCGAGGCGCTCGGGCTCGCGCTGCCGGGCAACGGCACGGTACTGGCGGTCGATCCGAAGCGGCGCCAGCTCTACCGCAAGGCGGCCGCGCGCATTGTGGAGATGGCGCGCGCGGACGGCCCGCGCCCGCGCGAGATCGTGACGCAGCCCGCGCTGGACAACGCGTTCGCGCTGGACATGGCGATGGGCGGCAGCACGAACACGGTGCTGCATGCCCTGGCGATCGCGCACGAGGCGGACGTTCCCTACGATCTGCGGCGCATCAACGATATCGCGATGCGCTGCCCGAACATCTGCAAGGTCGCGCCCTCCTCGGCCTATCACATGGAAGACGTGGATCGGGCGGGCGGCGTGCGAGCGATCCTCAAGACGATCGGCGACGTCGCGGGCCTGCTGCGCCGCGACGCGCTGACGGTGACCGGAAAGAGCATCTGGCGCACGGTGGCCCGCGCGAAGGTGAAGGACGCGGAAGTGATTCGGTCGCTGGACCGCGCCTATTCGCAGGACGGCGGGCTGTCGATCCTGTGGGGCAACCTGGCGCCGGACGGCGCGGTCATCAAGAAGGCGGGCGTTGCGCCGGGCATGCTGCAGTTCCGTGGGCCTGCCGTTATTTTCGATTCGCAGGCGGCGGCCTGCGAGGGGATTCTGGGCGGCAAAGTCCAGGAGGGCGACGTGGTCGTGATCCGCTACGAAGGCCCGCGTGGCGGGCCGGGCATGCAGGAAATGCTTGCGCCGACCTCCTACATCATGGGCCAAGGTCTTGGCGAGCGCGTGGCGTTGATCACCGACGGGCGTTTTTCCGGCGGCACACGCGGCGCCTGCATCGGGCACGTCTCGCCGGAGGCGGCGGCGGGCGGCGTGATCGGCTTGCTTCAGGACGGCGACATCATCCGCATCGATGTCCCGTACAACCGGCTGGACACCGACGTGCCGGACGCAGAGCTTGCACGCCGGCGCGAGCGGATGGCGCCATTCTCGCCGCAGGGCATAACCGGTTATCTGAAACGCTACAGCCAGATGGTCACCAGCGCGAACACGGGGGCGGTGCTCGCGTAATGACGCGAACACGGGACGAAATGCCGTCGGTCTCCTTCAAGACCATCGGATGCCGGTTGAACCAAGCGGAGACCGCGAGACTCCGCGCGGACTTCGAGGCGGCCGGCTACCGCGTTGTGGCGTTCGGCGCCGCATGCGACGTGTGCGTCGTGCACGGCTGCACGGTCACGCGTAACGCCGAACGCGACAGCATACGCACGGCGCGCCGCGCGAAGCGGGCCCCAGGCAAACCGCTCGTCGTGCTGGCCGGCTGCGTCGTGGAGCGTGCGGCACCGGAGCTGCGGGCCGAATCGCAGGCCGACCTGCTTGCGGGGCAGGCGGCGAAATTCGAACTTGTCGGACTGCTTGCCGAACATGGCTTGCCGCCGCCCGCGCCGGAGCCGGCGCGCGGCCGCCCGCCCCGTTTTGTCACGACGCGTGCGGCCCTGAAAGTGCAGGACGGCTGCGATTTCCGGTGCAGCTACTGCATCGTACCGCTCACACGCGGCAAGGCAACGAGCCGGTCGTTTCGGGCGGTGCTCGAGGAGGCACGTGCGCTCGCGGATGCGGGCTACCGTGAACTGGTGCTGACAGGCGCGAATATCGGGTGTTTCCGGGACGGCCGAAAACGGTTGACGCACCTCATTGAAGCCGTTGAACGGGTCCCGGGCATTGCCCGAATCCGGCTGAGCTCCATCGAATTCTCGACCGTCGAACGCGGGGTGATCGAGCACATGCTCAATTCCCAGAAGCTCTGCCGGTTCCTGCATCTGCCCGTTCAGTCGGGCGATGACGAAATCCTCGAAGCCATGGGCCGCCGCTACACACGCGGCAGCTACCTCGAGTTCGTGGACTGGGCGCTGGCCCGGATCCCGCTGCTCGGGCTGGGCACCGACATCATCGTCGGGTTTCCCGGCGAGGACGAACCGGCTTTCGCCAACACGCAAACACTCGTGGCGCAGATCCCGTTCAGCAATCTGCATGTCTTCCCATACAGCGCCCGGCCGGGCACGGCAGCGGCGTTGTTACCCCAATCTTCCGAGCGGGCGGCCGTGAAGCAGCGGGTTGCCGCGCTACGCGAGCTGGGCAGCACAAAACGAGCAGCCTTCGCACGCCGGTTCATCGGCCGCGAAGTCCGGGTGCTGGTCGAACGCGCTCATCGCGGCCGTGCCCGCGGCTGGACGGACGAATATCTCGAGGGCTTGCCGGACGGGCGTCATGCCCAGAACGAGATTGTGGCGTTTACACCGCGTGTCGTGGACGGTGCGCGGCTGGTGGGCTAGAACCCGCGCTTCTGAAGCTCGGTCTTGAGTTCCTGCTGGAACGCGGCCACATCGTCGGGGCCCGGCCGATAGCCGGGCTGACCGGCGTCGATCGCGAGTCGGCCAAGTTGGTCAAGCGCCCAGCGCGCGGTCGTGCCGTCCGAGAAGGTTACGGACCCGTTCACAAGCGCGCCGGGCTGCGCCAGCTTGTCCACGGTGACCGAGACACGTGCGGAGCCCGGCGCTCCGGGGCCCGGAGTCTGGCCGAGCGGTTCGGCTTCCGGCGCACTCGGGGCCGGCGGCGTTTCCGACAAGGTTGCCGTTTCCGCGGCCGGCGCCTTGTCTGCCAGCGCGATTCCGAGATCGAGCAGCAGGAAGCGCAGATCCATGAAGCGCACGTTCAGTTCGAATTCGTCGGCAAGCCTGCGCTGGATCTCGGACAAACCACAGCCTTCTTTCGCCCATCGCGCAAGCGCCTGCTTCTGTTCCTCCGTCAGCTCCACGGGTGTCTCCTCCCTGCAAGAAAAACGAACGGAGCCGAGTATGGGGAAACACCGCGTGCCTGTCAAGCGTACGGGGCTGCTTTGCACGGCTCGTCTTTCAAACCGAACCCAGAACATAATCGCGAACCTAATCGAGAACTGACGAGGCATCCCAACTCCGCTCGATCAAGTTCCCGATCAAGTTCAGCAGTTTTATGGCTGAGAGCGCAATCGGCTTGGCGGCATCGGCTCAATCCGTGAGGATCACCACGATGTCGTCCTCGTCGTATTCATTCACACCACGCGCGTTCGGGCCGAACGAACCGACGACGGGGAACATGGTCCCGTTGACTCTGTAGTCTGGGTCGAAGAAGTAGTTCTGCCCCCACGGATCGATCGGGATCTTCTTGACGTACGGTCCGTTCCAGTCCTTGCTGAAGAGCCCGGCGTTCGTCATCAGGCCCGCGATCGGCAGATTCAAGTCCAGAATCTCGCGATCGTCGACCTGGTCCGGAACCAGGCCTCCCGGATATTGGGCTGTGTCCCAGATCAGCAGTTCCACGGCGCCGGCAATCGTCTGCAGATCCTTGCGGACCCGATTCTGTCGTGATGTCTCCCTCGCACTCATGAAGGAGGGCACCGCAACGGCGCTGAGCAAGCCCATCACGGCCACGACAATCATGATTTCGAGCAGCGTGAACCCCGCTGCGCTCGTCCGTCTCGCTTTTGTCACGTGCCTGCACATAGCCACAACTCCTACATGCAGGGCAGGGTTCCGCAGTCACACGCGCCGGCGCGAACACCGGCTTTTTTCGGCCGGACGCCGCGCGGCAGATCAGGAGTTCACAGACAGGCACCGTAGAACGAGGGGGGCCACCTCTTTCCCCTCTTGGTCAAAGACTATACCACGTTAGCCGCAAGAAGTAAAGGGAAAAGATTTTCGTGGCTGGTGCCGCGTTCCGGACATCCGGTCGCGCGTTTGCCAGGCGTGATTACGGGATCCGTTCGGGATACGCCGCGCTACCCGCGCGTGTCCGGTTCCGGCATATACCGGTATCTGGGTTCAACCGTAATACGGCTCTGCATTGCGGGAAACGTCTCGTTCAGACGCCGCCGCAGCGCATCGATCACGTCCTCCGTCTCGCGCCGGCGCGTGGCGCCGGCCAGCACGACGTCGAACACCAGCTTGCTCGGATCGGGCTCCGTCCCCACGATGCGCAGGTCGTGAAACGACGCGACCCGCGCGTCCGCGGCCACGAGCTGCCCGATCCGATCCCGCACCTGTGCATAGAGCGGATGATCCTTGTTGACCGGGTCAATGTGCACCACGGTCGTCCCTTCGAACTCCTCGGATATTCTCGCTTCCACTTGCTCGGACAACTCGTGCAGAGCGGAAACCGCGATCTTGTCGGACACCTCGATATGGAGGGAGATCAGCCGTTTCCTGCCATATTCGTGCACGGTAATATCGTGTACGCCCGTGACCCCCTCGAATGCGCGGGCCAGATCCCGAATCCTGACGATCGTCGCCGTGGCCGGCGCGTGGCCGAGCAGCGTATCCACGGTCTCTCTGAGTATCGCGTAGGCGGAAAACGCGATGATCGCGCAGACGACGAGCCCCATCGCGCCGTCTACCCACATGAAGCCGAACTGCGCGGCAACCAGCGCAAGGACCACCAGGCCGGTAGCCCAGACATCGCTGAGATGGTGTATCGCATCGGCCTTGAGCGCCTTGGAGTCGATCGTGACTGCCAACGTGTTCGCGAACCGAGCGAGAAACACTTTGATCAGGACCGTGCCGAGCAGCACGCCGATCATCCAAGGCGGCGGCCGCAGGGCCCGCGGCTGGACGATGGCGCAGACCGATTCCTTCAGGAACTCCGCGGCAACCACGAAGAGCAGCACGGCAACGACCAACGTGGCGATCGGCTCCATACGCGCGTGCCCGTAAGGGTGCTCCCTGTCGGACGGCTTCTTGGCGATGGAGAAGCCCAGGATCACGACCGCCGAGGTCGCGCAATCCGAGAGCGTATGCATGGCATCCGCGATCAGGGCGACGCTGCGCACGGCCAGGCCGGCCGCGATTTTGACGAGGAACATCGCGAACGTGAGCACGACGCTGACCCAGCCCTCGAGCCGGCCGTAGCGCGAGCGGACCACGAGGTCGTCGGTCCGTTCATGGTCCGGGATCAACCGGGTGACAAGCCATGCGGTCAGCCCTCTCACGCCTGCGCCTCCTGATCCAGGCAATCGACCACCGTCTTCAGGTCCAAGAGCATGGGCCCGGCCGAACTCGCCCGGATCGATCCGCCCGGAGCCGCTTCCTCGCTGAGCGTCTCGAGCAGATATTTCAGGATATCCTTCTGATTGTAGCTCGCGACGATCAGCCGAACGCTGCGCGCGAAGTCGGGCCCGATCTCGCCGTCCAGGAACTGCACCATTTGCGCGTTCACCTCCTGGACCCGCGCAATGCGCTGTTCGCCCACGCGCCGGATACCGGTGGCGGCCCCGCTCATCACGCGCCAGACCGTAACGCACAGGTACAGGAGCAGCTCGCGCTCGCACGCATGGTAGTTCGTCTCGCCGAGCGCGATTACGTAACCCAACAGCTCGGGCTGCGCCGCCGCCATCTCTTCGACCATTGCCTCGATGGCGGGCGGCGCGAGGCCCAACATTGCCGTTGCGACCTCGTGCACCATATTCTCGGATATCGTCTTCATGTCTGGCGTCCCGACGCCACAGACTATACGCCGGTGCCGGTCGTCTGCCAACGCGCAACCTGCAGCCCGAATCCGCGAGCGGGCGACGCGGAGTCGGGCTGCAGGAATAGGGTTGCTTTCCGGGGGTCCGGACTTATGCTGTTGGCAGGCACGGCGCGCGTGCCGAAGCACGAGGGACAGGAGCGACCGGCCATGAGTGTATCGGAGAAGCAGCTGCAGCAGTCGCGGTTCTGGAGGAAGTACCTGCGGCTCTCGCGCGCGGGCGTTCCGATCCTGCGCGCGTTCGAAATCATGTCGGAAGAGGAACCGGACGCGGCCTTCGCCGAAGTGCTTGCGGCCCTGCTCGGCCACCTGCGCGACGGCGTGTCGCTGAGCGACGCGCTGCAACGGTTTCCGAAGGTCTTTGCGTTGTCCAGCGTGGAACTGGTACGCACGGCGGAACGGCGCGGCGCCTGGGACGAGATTCTGCAGGAGCTCTCCGAAGGTCTTGCCGACGGGACCTTCCCGTGACGGCCGTGGCGGGCCGGCACCCCGTCATTTCGGCTGGATCTGCTGCGGCACCAACACGGGATATCGGCCGCCCTGCACCCAATACTCGCGGCCCTGCACGGAGAGTTTTCTACCCAGCAGCTTTCTGAGCTGCGCATCGCTGCCCTTTACGTAGCAGAGCGTGTAGATCCTGTGATTCTTCTGGCGGACCAGCCGGTACTTGCTGGGCCGTCCGATCATGAACCCGGCCCGTCGCAGCGTACCCTCGCGCGTCACGATCGTGCCCTGCCCTTTCAGCGGCACAAGCGTCAGGTCGGCCGGCGCGGGCGGGGCGGCACGCTTCGGGATTGCGTGCGGCTGGGGTTTCGCGACGCGCGGCAACAGCACCCGCGTTTCGGGCGTCGGCGTCGGTTTCGGCGCGGGCGGCGGCAGGATCGGCTCGACATAGTCGTTGTGCACCCAAAGCGAACAGTCGGCGGGCGGCGCGATCTTGACCCAATCCCCGAAGCTGCCCCGCACTGTAACCGTCTGGCCGCGAGCCAGCTTGCCGACCTCACGGTAGTTCAGGCCGGGTCCGGTCCGCACATTCACGCGCGCGCCGGCCGTACGGCCCTGCTCGATGAAATCGCCGTAAACCCACAGGTCCACGGTATCGGGCGGCACGATCTCGAGCCACGTCCCTTGAACGCCCTTGCCTTCGACAACGGAGCCGGCCTGCGCCTGCCCGGCCCACTCCGCCTTGAGCGACGGGCGCGCGCGCAAGTTCACGTTCGCACCCGTAATCCGGTATTGGTTCGTGGCCGCGGGCTCCGCGCGGCCACACAAGGGCAGGCTCAACAGTACGGCCGAGCAGACAGCACCCCGCCACGAACCGTGCCCCGTTGCGGGGCGCGCTGTGTGCAGAGACGTGGTCACCTTCACCGGGTTCTCCCGTGCTCGGTTCTGCATGCCAAAGCGGACAACCACAGGCGGCCGACTCACGTGCCGGGCTTCGTCTTGGGAAGGCCAAGCGCGCGATCGCCTTCCTGCCACTTGCCCCGTTCGCGCAGCAGATCGATGCGCTCAAAACGCTTCAGCACGTTGCGTCGGGTTTGAATCTTGTTCGCGGATTTGAGACTGCGATGCTGAGACATTGTCGGAACTCCAGCTTATCCGGGCCCGCGCAGCACCTGCCCGGGCCGTCACTATCAGCGGTTCTTTTACCATAACCCCCGGCACCGCGCCAAGCGAAAACGGACCGGTCCGACTCGCGGCTACAGGAACCCGCGAATGGGTGCCCGACTTTGGGGTCGACAGTCCGGGCGCGATGCCGTATACAGGGGAGCTCAACCGTCAACTGACCAACCGCCGGAGAACAGTTTCCATGCGCAACCTGAAACTTGATCGGCCGCTCGCGGTCTTTGACATCGAGGCGACCGGCGCAAATCCGCGCGTGGACCGGATCATCGAGATCTGTATTGCGAGGATGGAGC
>Ga0272441_10003716_pt1 | contig 28672 bp, 19 predicted proteins | sample SSMProp6N_FD_193582 | JGI IMG/M metagenome (GOLD analysis project Ga0272441, IMG submission 193582) | Marine sediment archaeal communities from Little Sippewissett salt marsh, Falmouth, MA, United States - SSM-Prop-6N | ecosystem: Environmental > Aquatic > Marine > Wetlands > Sediment ... | reverse complement strand
CATATTATCCCCTTTTTCGACGCTTTGCTCTTCGGCAATAAAGACTTTTTCAACAATCCCTTCAAATGGTGCGCGAAACTCCATCAGCATTTTCATGGATTCAAGCACAACCAGGACCTGGTTAGCCTCCACATGCTCTCCTTCTGAAACAGCCACCTTCATCACAACACCGGGGATAGGGGCTTTAATTTTTCCTGCGTCCTGCCGTTCCTCTGATTTTTTCTTTCGCTTCTTTTCGGGTTCCACCACCGCATCCGTTTGCAGGCCCCGGGTTGTTACCTGGTATTTATCCTCATCGCTCGGTTTAATATGGAATTCACGCTTACTCTCATCCCTTTCGACCATAAATAAGCCGTCATTATTCAGGAAATGGATGCCCGCGAATACTTCCTGGCCGTCAAACCAGACCCGATCGCCCTCAATTTCGACCAGGTATTCCTTTCCGGCAATAAGAACACGATACCTTTCCATATCTTAGAAGAAACCTGCCATTTGTTCGCGCCAGGCAGCTACTCTCCAGTTGTTAACGTCCTCATTGAACCGGGTTGCCTTCTGTTTGCATTTCTTGTGGATATAAAGCACAGCAGCCAACGCTGCTTCACGGATGAGCTTTTCCGTGTTCACCTGCCCGTTGGTATGAAATGACTCCAGATACATTGTATCCACCTGGCCGGAAAGAAATTCCTCACTGCGTACAATATCGGTCAAGTAGCCAAGGTCGGTGGTCAATCCCGCGATGTTAAAATCATCCAGCGCGCTGATCATACGGCGGATAGCAGTGGTTCGATCCTCACACCACACAATCAGCTTTGCTATGAGCGAATCGTAATCTGTTGTTACCCTCATCCCCTGGTAAAGTGCCGAATCCACACGGATTCCGGATCCGCTGGGAATCTTCAGGTAGCTGATCTGCCCTGATGTGGGCATAAAGGATTGTTCAGGGTCTTCCGCAATCACCCGCGCTTCGATGGCAGTACCGCGCATTTGCACCTGTTCCTGTTTGAGTGTCAGGCAGTCTGTTGCTGCCAGTAGGATCTGGGCGTTCACCAGGTCTATCCCAGTGACCATCTCCGTTACTGGATGCTCCACCTGGATACGCGGGTTGACTTCTATAAAATAAAATTTTTGGTCTGAATCCAGCAGGAATTCCACGGTTCCAAGGCTGCGATAGTTTAATGCCTGTCCCACCAGTCTCGCCGCGTCATAAAGGTACGCGCGGATTTCCTTGTCCAAACCCGGTGCAGGAGATTCCTCTATCAGCTTCTGGTGGCGCCTCTGGATGGAACATTCGCGTTCCCCGATCACCAGCACAGTCCCCTGCCCGTCGCCAAGGATTTGTACCTCGATGTGCCTCGCGGGCCGGATGAATTTTTCAAGATAAACCCTGTCATCCCCAAATGCCAATTTGGCTTCCTGGCTGGCGGCTGAGAACACTTTGGTAAGTTCATCATTGCTATACGCCAAACGGATGCCGCGCCCGCCGCCTCCGGAAACCGCCTTCAAAAGGACTGGATACCCGATATCATCGACAACTGATGCGGGAAAAACGCCCTCATCGAAATCAAATTCCAGGCCCGGAAGAACCGGCACTCCCGCTTCAGCCGCTATTCTGCGGGCGGCAAGTTTGTTGCCTGTCAGGGCAATACATCTGGGATCAGGCCCGATAAATAAAATGCCTGCCTTTTCAACTCTCTCGGCAAACAAAGCATTTTCTGAAAGAAAACCATAACCCGGGTGGATTGCGTTAGCGCCTGATTTGCGGGCCGCGGCAAGCACAGCATCGATGTTGAGATAGGATTGCCCTGCCTGAGTCGGCCCGACATACATTGCCTCATCCGCGTAGCGCGTATGAAGCGCTTCACGGTCCCCGTCAGAATAGATCGCCACGCTCGTATAACCCAAGTCCCGGCATGCACGAATGATGCGCACTGCGATTTCTCCGCGGTTTGCGATTAGTATTTTCATGACTTTCCTTTCTATAAGGGTATATTGCCGTGCTTGCGCGGAGGTGTTGATTTTCGTTTATCACGCAGCGCGCCCAATGCTTCTATCAATTTCCGGCGTGTCTCTTCAGGGTGGATGACATCATCCAGGTATCCCCTGGAAGCAGCGATATAAGGATTGGCCATCTCATCCCTGTACTTCCCCGTAAGTTCTTCACGCAACTTGTCTGTGTCCTCTGTTTCTGCAATCTCCCGGCGGTAAATGATGTTCACCGCGCCTTCCGGACCCATTACAGCGATCTCTGCGCCGGGCCAGGCGAAATTCAGATCACCTCCCAGGTGCTTGGAACTCATCACAATGTACGCTCCGCCGTAAGCTTTACGCAGGATCACTGAGACCTTCGGAACTGTGGATTCGGCATAAGCAAAAATCATCTTGGCCCCATGCCTGATCACACCATTGTGCTCCTGGTCGACCCCCGGCAGGAATCCGGGCGTATCAACAAGCGTGAGAAGCGGAATATGGAAAGCATCGCAGAATCGGATGAACCGGGCGCCTTTGTCAGAGGAGTTGATGTCCAGTACACCGGCAAGCACTATCGGCTGGTTTGCGATTAATCCCACCGGGAATCCATTTAATCGGATGAAACCAACCACAAGGTTTTGCGCATAATCTTCCTGTACTTCCATAAATTCGCCGTCATCCGCAAACTCTCTGATTACATCCCGGATATCATACGGTTTCTGTGGATCTATCGGGACAATATCCTTGAGTGCGTCACAGGGCCTTCCGGGATCATCGGAGGGTTCCAGGTAGGGAGCGGGGGTTAGATTATTGGAGGGAAGGTAAGAAAGCAGCCACCGGATCTTGTCCAGCAGGGCATCTTCATTGTCCTCGCTGAAATGCGCAACGCCGCTCTTCGCCAGGTGCACTTCCGCTCCGCCGAGGGTCTCAAAGTCTACATTTTCGTGGGTCACCGCTCGTACAACATCAGGGCCTGTGATGAACATGTTCGCGGTTTTCTTCACGATGAAAATAAAATCTGTGAGAGCAGGAGAATACACCGCAGCGCCGGCGCATGGCCCGAGAATGGCAGTAATTTGCGGAATGATTCCCGATGCCCGCGTGTTCCGCAAGAAAATCTCACCGCAGGCGGCTAATGAATTAACGCCTTCCTGGATCCGCGCGCCGCCGGAATCGTTCAAACCTATCAGGGGGGCACCGCTCTCCATGGCCAGGTCCATTATCTTGGCGATCTTCAGGCCGTGCTCCTCGCCCAGCGATCCGCCAGCCACCGTGAAATCCTGGGCATAGATGTATACTAGCCGTCCTTCTATCTTTCCCCAACCGGTGACCACGCCATCCGTCAAAGAATGGGATTTATCCATACCGAAGTTTTCTGCCCGGTGTGAACGGAACATATCTACTTCATTAAAAGAATCTGCGTCCAGCAGTTTTTCAATACGTTCGCGTGCGGACAGTTTGCCTTTTTCATGCTGGGCATGCAGGCGTTTTTCACCTCCTCCTGCCTCAGCAGCGCGGCGTTTTTCATTAAGAACTTCATGCGGATTAGTGCTGTTATTATTGGTCATTTTCCGTATGCCTGATCCATCTTTCATAAACCGAATGAGAGGTTGAAGTTTTTTGATGGTTCAAATTCAGGGTATGTATCCAATGAAAATTCGAAGAAATTGGCAGCCGGTTTTTCAACTGTCCGCAGTGCTGCGATGGTAATGTATCCGGCCGGGGATTCAAATGAGAGGTAACAAAAGGGTTCTTCAGATAACCATAAAATATCATCATCTGGGACAACCCAGGCCGGGGCGTTTTTCGATCCTTTTTTAATATTTACTCCTGCCAAACCGATGCCGGCAGCTTTGGCTGCCGCTTCCTTTTTCGTCCAATGCGCGATAAAAGCTCTGTCGCAATCATCTTTTGAAAATCTGTCGATATAATCCCTTTCTTCCGCAGAGAATAAGTTTTCCAGCGCCCATTTCTTGTTGACCGGCCGGATACGCTCTATATCAATACCCAGATTTATTCCATAACATATTCCCAAAATCATCCAGGGACCGCAATGGGAAAGATTGAATTGGATTTCCGGTTCCCGGAAAGAATTGGCAATATAAGGTTTGCCCATTTTCTGGTATCCAAATCTGATTTCTTCCGGAGGCAATTCAAGGTATTTGGCCAAGATCAGGCGCAGGGACGCCCTCCCAACCGCGAAAGCGGCTCTTCGGTGAGGACCCACTAATCTTGAAAATCTTGCTTTTTCATCCGGTGAAAGCACCTTCAAAAAACCGTTTGTCACCTTGGAAATTTCCAGGTTAATCAGCCAGAGGTGCAGTTTATTTCTATTCAAATGCGGATTTGGAGGAGGTTTATGCCACCTGGTCATTCCGCGTTGGTATAAAGTCAATGGTTTCGTATGCATGAAACCCTACTGTTCCGGTCTATATGATTCAATCTCCGCCGGCACCTGAACCCCCTGCAGCTTCAAGGATTGGACGCGGTAGGAATAGGCACTGCCCCTGAGCAGGTGCCAGGCAATATCCGCTGCATTTCGGTTGCGGTAATCCTCCAGGTAAGTGCCTCGCGCCCATTCATTGAATGCACCCATTGAAGGCCCGCACCAGATCTGGTAATCTATCTGCCTGCCTTCCACCCCGTCCCGCGACCATCGTGATGACAACCCCAGGTACCAGCGGAATATCAGCGCCATCTTTTTCTTCGGGTTTTGTTCCGCTTTTCGCAGCAGTTCCGGGTTGCGTTGAGCAAAAAATTCGCGGGTGTAATTCCAGACCTGGTCAAAGGTGCGCATGAAAACGCGCCCTTCCAGCTCATCCTTTATGGCGGCCGGGATTTCTTCGACAGCTTCATAGGTTGTGTAGACGTCGAAAAGCTTCTGGGCCCGCATGGGGAACAGGCTTCCTTTTTTGAGCACCTGCACCCGCGCGCCCATCTCAAACATGTCCGCCGAGGGTGCCATACTCACATCAGCCATATCCGCCTCTGCCAAAATCTTGCGGGTATGTTCACATGCGCCCGATTCCACACATGCCTGGTTGACTGATCCGGTTACCACGTAAGCCGCGCCCATCATAAAAGCTGCCAGTGCTGATTCGGGCGTGCTGATGCCGCCCGCCGCACCAATGCGCACCGGTGTTTCAAACCGGTTTTCTTGTTGTGTCCGGTCGCGCAGCGCGATGATGCTCGGCAGCAGGGAAATCAGCGGCTGGTTGTCTGTATGGCCGCCTGAATCAGCTTCAACCGTGATGTCATCCGCCATCGGCACCTTTGAAGCCAGCTCCGCTTGCTCCCGGCTGATCTTCCCTGCCTCCGCCAGCTCGCCCAGGATTCTTTCTGGCGCCGGGTTGAGGAAAAGCATCGCAACCTCACGCCGGGAGACCTTTGCGATGATGTGCTTTTTAACAGCAATTTCACCTGAAGCCCCACTGGATAAGCCCTTGGCACGGTACTGAACCAGCGCAGGTGTCAGCCGCAGGTAGGCGGCAGCCTCAACAACCCGCACGCCATGTTCAAGGAACAATTCCACTGTGCGCTCCTCTATTTCCGGCTCAAACGGATTGTGCAGGAGATTAAAGATAAATGGACCGTTCGGCACTTCGGCTTTGATAGTCGCGATTGCTTGTTTCAGCCGGTCAAGTGACAGCCCGCCGCTGCCGAAAGATCCCATCAATTTTTCCTTTGCTAACGCAGTCACCATTTCTTCAGAAGATATCGCGTTGGCCATGCCGCCGGCGTAGTAGGAGGCCTTGACCCCGTATTCCCTTTGGAAACTCGGATCGCCCATCGACGATATTTCTATTGGCGGCAGCCAACCGGACAGGTTGGCAGGTTTTCCGTTCGAGGGAGCCAATTCGCCGCGGTTGGTGAATTTGAGACGTTCATTTTCACAAACAGCGAAAAGCGGCTCATCCAAAGCCATCAGGCACTTCCTCATCTCCCCCGCATCAGCAAGGAGATGATTTTCATTTCCTATCCATGCCATGGAAGGGTAATTAAATCTCTTCTCGTTTTCGATCAATCCTGATTCCTGTATGATCATCATGAACCCTATCTTAAAAGTATGGATAAATTTTCAACCGAATAAATCCGCAGGCCGTCCACCCAGAAATCGGCATCCGCGCTGACGCGTGTTTTCCCGCCTTTGGATTTCATCTCTTTAATATGCGTTTCAAAATATGTATTCTGATTGCCGGGGATCACCTGCCCCCGGTATTTCCAGCGAAGGGGTTCTTCTTTGGAAAGATCCAGCTCAATGGAAGGGGCCTTTTTGTTTTCAACCGTATTCCCGGCCAGGTTTGCCAATCCGCGCATCATTGCTTCTACCCCCAGGGAACCCGGCATCACCGGGTCACCGTGGAAATGATTGCTGAAGAACCAGTCTTCCTTGTCAACTCTTCGCTTGCCAATTGCCGCACCCATTCCGTGTCTCCCGCCGCCGGGATTGAGCCAGGTTTCGCCAGTCAAATCAAGCAGGGATACTGGTTCCTGGTTTTTTTCCCTTATTTGCGTGTAACCTGCCGGAAAATCCGGTGCCTGCATGAGCATGGGCCGTTTTTCACCCAGGTCCAGGCCGCTCTGCTTGTTCATTACCGCTTGGGTAAAGTAGCCAAAGGAAGTTTCACCCTCCAGGAATACCTGGTTTTGGACAGACAGTTGAAAGCGGTAGCTTTGGATATACAGTCCACCGCTGGTGATCGACTTAGTCAGTTCCGCCTGGTTCACGATGGTTTTTCCGGCAAGATTTGGGTTGGAAGTCTGGCTGATCCACCCGTCCAGGTTGCGGAACAGGTGATTTTGAGCCGGAATGACTAGGGAAGTGCCCAGGTAGGCCGACAGAATTCCGCAGGGCTGCAAAGCCATTTCCATCAGGATCGCCAAGGGAACGCCATCAAATGGATTGGCTTTCAAGAACCAGGCATCAGGCCTTACGTCCACCTCGCTGATGATCGACGCGGGCGGGTTGATCTCCATCCGGCGGCCGGCAATTCCTCTTACCCGGTCAACCAGGAGCAGCCGGCCGTTTGGAATCCGCGGTGTTGGCCGTTCGTCAAGGATCCGGTAATCCGGCCCGAAGCAGCGGGTAATGGAGCCCACGGCAAATTCTTCCAGCTGCTGCCTCGTAAAAAGGAAAGATTCCAGGGAGGCTTGTTCAGCCTGGTATGCTGGCATATTCAATAATCGGGAAATGGCCTCCAGGGAAGCGGACTGGTTTTTAAGTAAATCGTTCTGGGTCGCCGTCGTGCTCCGGATGGATTGGTCCAGGATATCAAGCATCCGCTTGGTATTGCGCGTTCTTGATATTTCATTGGTCGCTTCAGGGTGCATGGTTTTATTTCCTGCTGTATTGTTTTTTTTACGCGATCAGCGGCGAGAGATCCAGGGAGACCCGGTGGCTTACAAGCTTTGCCAGCAATTTCAAAATGGAGACGTGGTCATCCGCATTCACCTGGTTGATGGTCGCGGAAACATGACGCTTTTCTTTGAGAATGGCGTCCACCCATTTTGAACAGTTGCTGCCTGCGCCCAATTCAATAAAAACATGCGCGCCATCTTCATACGCGTGATTCACCAGGCGCGGAAAATCAATTGGATGGGTCAGCATGAGGGCAAAACTTTCCGCGACCGCCCTGGAATCCAGCTTTAGCTCCTCATATCCCGCTGAAGAGTACACTGGGATTTCCGGTCTGTTTTCAATAGGCCAGTGGTGCAGGTGCACAAAGTTGTCAAATTCGGATTCAACTGGGGGGCAGTGTATCGCGTGATTGTAGGGTGCCTTCAGCCGCATGCAGTTGATTTCATCGGCAACCCGTAAGCACGCTTCTTCCTCCCCTCCAATCACCACCTGGCGCGGCGTATTGATGTGTGTGATATAGGCATGCTCCCCGGGGCGGATAGCATTCAATACTTTCTCATAAGGCGCCATCAGCACATAATTCGACCAGATGGATTCTCCGCCGCCTTCCTCGGGGATTCCCCAGTATTCGCGGATGGCCGACTGCCTGCCGGAAACCCGCTCGTGAAAAATCGGAGAGGTTTCCAGCGAAGTGCGCATGGCGTCTGCCTGGGTCCAGATGCCTGTCGCGAACATCATGCTGTTTTCGCCCAGGCTGTAGCCAAAAGCCGCGTCTGGTTTCACCCCGAAAAAATCTTGCAGGATGGCTGTATAAAGGTAGGAAAAACAGATCCCGCTGGAGATCATCATCGTTGGAGAATTGTCCAGGCGTGACTGCAGCGCCCGGATCTCCGCCGGGTTGTCGCTCTGCGGGAAGATTACATCTGTGTTCATCATCCGCCCAGGATCATCGGTAAGGAATTCCAGGGCACCATAAAGCTGCGGGAACAGGTTGAAAATTTCCCGCCCCATTCCCACATAGGTGCCGAAAGCGCCCGGATAGATAAACGCGATCTTTTCCTCCGATCCCAGGGGGTCAGGCGAAAAATAACTGCCGTTGGGTGTCTGCCAGTCCCTGCCGCTTTCGATTGCGTTTTCCAGGCTTTCCGCTGCCCTTTCAATCTCGGTTATCAGCTCAGCCGGCGTACTGCCGACCAATGCAACTGCGAATTTTGAGGTTATTTCATTTTCTTCCAGCGCGCTTCTGCAAATATCCCATGGCGAACTTTGGCGGCTGAGCAGACGGCCCATTGAATTAAGATTCTTTAATCCCTCAGAATAATTTTCAAAATATACCGGCAGCATGAACAAACCCTGCTGGAGCAGTGGTGTCGATAAAATCTGGATATCCAGGCCAATCTGTTCAATAACCATATTCAACCCTGTTATCGGTTAACCGTATAAACACATTATTTTGAGAATGGGTTTTTATCAGTACAGTACTACTATTCATCATCCACTCTTCTCTGGCTCGGATTTTTTTCCGATATACCGGTTGAGTTGCTGGCTGATGGTGCCTTCCAGGCCTACAAAATGAAAGTATTCCCTGCCGTCATCGCCGACCACCAGGATATCGCCTGCAGCTGCGTATTCGTTGTGGTAAGTGACATTTAATTCTGCCCAAACGGGTATGCCGAATGGGACAGTCCGGTAATTTACCCACTCTTTAAGCCTTGAGGGTAAGCAGGGTGCCGAATAATTTTCCTGGCTCCATAAAAGCAGGCTCTGTACAACCGCGTCATAAATATAAGGATTCACCGTTTCCGCCGGGAACTGTCCCTGGATTCGGCGCGGTATGGGCGGCAGCATGACCTCCGTAACCACGCGCCGCTCATCCATGAAAGCGGCCTTTTGGATACCCTGGAATATTGGCCCGTGAAAGAGCGTCCCGTCACTGTAAAATCTACTGCCACCTGTAGCCTGCAGGTTTTCAAAACCAATTCTTGGGTGAATCGGCGCAGCCGGTATACTCCTGGTCAGGGTAACCGTTCCGCTGTAGCGGAACAAACGGCGGCCTCCCTTTCCCTGGCTGGTAACTGTTGCTTCAATTGTCAAAGTTCCATCTGCCGCCCGTTGTTTCTCCAGTTTCATTTCGTAATCCACTGGGTCGTCTTGAATGGTTACGCCTTTTAGAACCTTGAAATCCTCCATGCGGTGAAAAAGGTAGCCGGGAAAAGAAGCTTCACATGCGTCAACCAGCCAGGATGCTGCGCATGTGGCCGGCAGTACGGGGTTCGATCCGATTTCGTGCTGCAGGGCGAATGGATTGTCTTCAAGTCTGATCTGCCTGCGGATGGTAACTGGCCTGTTGTCATTGATGCTGATCTCGTGCTGGCCGAATAACTGGCTGCCAACCATCACCTGGGGAGATAGATGCTCGCCGCCCGTGATTTCGCTGTTCAGTATTTCCACACCATCTTCGGTTTTTATCATCGGGATATCGCGCGATTCAAAATATTTCTTCAATTGCGGAGAAACCATGCCCGCGTCCCACGGGCCCCAATTGATTGATATTACCTGGCAGTTCGGCAGTGATCTTTTCAGGATATGTGCGGATTTGTTCAGCACTTCATTTGCAAGCGCATAGTCCGCCTGCCCCATGTTGCCAAACAATCCGGCGACTGAGGAGAAAAGCACCAGGAAATCCAGTTTCTGCGGATCAATACAGTTGATGACAGACCGCAGGCCTTTGACCTTGGTGCCGACCACCAGGTTAAAATCCTCTTCGGTTTTATTTTCAATTAATTTGTCAGCCAGGTTGCCGGCTCCGTGAATTACACCGGTAACACCGCCGAATTCATTTTCTGCTTCTCTCACCTTCCCGGCAAACGCTTTCTCATCGGTAACATCCGTGGAAATATAGATGGCCTGCCCGCCTTGTTGTTTGATTGCGTTCAATGTCGCTCTGATCTCCCGCCTTGAAATGACATCCTTAACCGCACGCGCGAGATCTTTAGGAGATACCTTCTCACCTTTTTCCATATAAAAGGCAGCTGCCCGTTTCTGCAGGACTTCACGGCTGTCCGCTCCATCGGCCCAGGAAGGGTCATCGCCTTCAGCATTGGACCTGCCAACCAGGATGAATTTGCACCTGCCTGTCTCTGCCAGGCGGATCGCGCATTGCGCGGTGATCCCTTTCGCGCCGCCCGTAACCAGCACGACGGAATCGCTGTTAAGCAGCGGTTTTCTTTCTTTTTCAGTCATGGTCTCAGTTCACATCATCAATGGCGATCGTAAAACGTCCTTCATTTGTATAGCCCACCTCACCCAGGCGCAGGTCCGCGTCAAAGAGCTCGTCGTTGATCTTTTCCGCAACCTCCTGCGCTTCCATCGCCGGGTCAAAATCCAGCGCCCGGCAGAATACGCTGTTCCATTCCTGCCGCAGGGTTTTTGCCAATCCGGAAAAACCGCCTGGCAGGGGGTCGCCTGTTTCGCAGTCTTTCAGGCCGAACTGTCCGTCCATCTGGGTGACTGTGAAAAAAGCAGGCCGCGTTTTGTCCGCCGTTGCCGCGAGGGGCGTTTTCAGGTGGCGTGCCATCAGGAACACTGTTTTCAGGGATTTCATACCTTCGTCAGAAATTTCAATCGGCTCTTCGGATTTTCCGTTGCCGGCTGCTTCCATGTGAATAAATCCGGAAATCTCTTTATGCTCCCGGACAACTTGCTTCATAAGGGTCTCGATGCCGTTCTCGCTGGCATCTTCAAGAGGATAATATTTCCGTCCTCTCTCCTCCGGCGGTTTTCCGTTCGGGTTCAGCCGGATGATCCCGACCTGCAGCCCCTTGCCGGTAAATTCTTTGGCGAGTTTGTCAGCTTTCTCCGTGTCTCCATCTGTGATCAGCATGGTGCTGCCTTCAGGAAAATCAAAAACCGCCCGGTCCGGCTTCGGTAAGGGTCTGGCGGTCACCGGTACCGCTTTCAAAGCGGGGCTCTTTTCAGTCTGCGCTGAATGGTTATCGTTGGATCCCGTTTCCCCGGCTGCCCTTCCGCCTCCGCTGAATCTGGCAATGATCTGCCCCAGCGTACGCAGTTCAATCAGTTCATCAGCTTCAATGGTCGGCAGATTGGGAAATTTTTCCTGGGTTGCGCCCAGAATCTCAACCCGCTTGATGGAATCGATCCCCAGGTCCGCTTCCATGTCCATATCCATTTCAAGCATTTCGGTAGGGTAGCCGGTTTTTTCACTGACGATCTCCAGGAAAGATGCCTTGATTTCACTTTCACCTATCTGTGAATCCAGTCCTTTCCTTTCATTGCTCTCTTGGCGGTCTGCTGGCTCTTCTGCCGGCTGCGGTTTTTCCTGCGCGGGCAGGTCCGATTCAAACGCACCCGTTACCTGCGCCAAAGTTCGCAGCTCTATGAGTTGCTCGGCATCAATGGTCGGCAGTTCCGGGTATTTCTCCTGCATTGCGCCCAAAATCTCCACCCGTTTGATGGAATCAATACCAAGGTCGGCTTCCATATCCATGGATAGCTCCAGCATGTCAGTCGGATAGCCGGTCTTCTCGCTGACGATTTCAAGAAAAGCTTTTTGGATCTCTCCGCTGTCCGCGCTTGCAGACTTTAATACCGGAGGGGATGCGCCGGGTCCTGCATTGGCAGGGGCTTCTACTGCCGGGGGATTTGCGGCAGGGTGCGAATCTGTTTTAAATGCGCCGATCACCTGTGCCAGTGTGCGCAGTTCAACCAGTTCTTCTGCCTGTATGGTGGGGAGTTCTGGATATTTCTCCTGCATTGCGCCCAGGATTTCCACCCGTTTGATGGAATCGATGCCCAGGTCCGCCTCCATATCCATACTCATTTCAAGCATTTCTGTTGGATAGCCGGTTTTTTCACTGACAATGGCCAAAAAGGATGCGCTGAGTTCGCCAGGATCAAATGCCTGTTGGACATTCATTGCGGGTTCTGCGGGTAAACCCTGCGGGCCAGCTTGTGGTGCTTCCACGGGTGCTGTTTTCTCCGCAGGTAGATCTGGAACCGGTTTGTAGGATTCATCTCCATTGTTTCCTGGCTGCGCTGCGGGATATGCGGAAGGCGCTCCCCGCTGCAATCCCTGCACGAGTTCCGCGTATTGGCGCATGAAATCCGTCTGGGATTGAATGTATGCCCGGTGGGCGTCGCTGGTAACTTCATGTTGGTTGGTGATTTGCTCGGCTTGTTTTTCCATCATGGATATGGCGCGCTCTTCCAGCTGGCGGCCGTTCGTGCCTGAAAGCATTGAGAGTTGGTTGTTGGTGATCTGGTGCAGCAGGTTCTTTGATGTGCCGTCGTTCTGCAAAAAGCGCTCATGCACTTTAAGCACATCCGACTGGTGTTCCTGCAGTTTCCCGATCAGGTTTTCAACTTCATGGTTGTTCGTCATTTGCACTGTCTCTCTTGTTCCGTGTTGTTGATTTAAACTGCCGGCTTTTTTTGTATTTCCGTTATTGGTTTCCACGGGCAATTCTGGCTGTTCATCCATTTTGGGCGCCATTCGGGCGGAAACCGGTTTTTCTTTCAATACCTGTTCAAATTTCTGCCTGGTTGCTTCCGTTGTGTAAAGGCCGCCGTTCAGCATGACTGCCACCTTGCTCGCAGCCGCGGTTTTTGTTTCTTTTCGTGTTTTATGCGGGTTAATGGTTCCGAGTACGAAACCCTGTACGCGCATTTGCAGCACCGCCTGGCGGAACTGCAAATCGCTGTCCCCTTTGGCGTTCGGATTGAATGTGATCATCTCATGGGGCTTGTCACCCAGGATATCCTTTACCAGGTTGGTGAGCACATTCTTCGGCCCAATCTCGATGAAGATCCTCCCGCCGTCATTGTAGATATTCATGATTTCTTCATGGAACCGGACGGGGTTCAGGATATGGTCGGATAAAGTCTGCACCACGGATGCCGCGTCTTGTGGGTATGGCTGCGCGGTTGTGTTGGAATACACTTTTCCTTTGGGTTTGCAGATTTTCTCTTTTTTGATGGCTTCTGAAAACGGCTCCTGGGCATGCCCAACAAAGGGAGTATGGAAAGCCGCGGAAACATTCAATGGATACACCTTGAAACCGGCATTTTCTAGCACTGGCTGGATATCTTTTATCCCCTGGCTTGAGCCGGCAAGCACCACCTGCGACGGGGTGTTGAAATTGGCAATCCGCACTTCCGGGACGTCTTTGATCAGCCCGCTGATCTGGTCAATATCTCCCTTCACAGCCGCCATGCTCCCGGTGTCTTTGCCGGATGCCGCGGGTGTGCCCATCGCTTGTCCGCGCGCTGAAGCCAAACGTATATAGGCGTCATCATCCAGGAATCCGCCAGCCCATAAGGCGGTCAGCTCCCCAAAGCTGTGCCCCGCGAAGAAATCAGCCTGGAAACCGGCTGATTGCAGCATTTGGTAAATTCCCATGCTGAAAGTGCCGATGGCGGGCTGGGCATTCTCGGTTGCGGTCAGTTTATCCTGTTGGGTTTTTCGTTCTTCGTCCGTGAACACGGGAATTGGATAGGCCGTATTTGTCAGTGGATCCCTGCCTGTTTCAACCGCCCGGGAGTCCGCTTTTTCAAACACTTCGCGGAAAGCCGGGAAATTGATGGCCAGCTCCAGGCCCATATTCACGTATTGCGATCCCTGTCCCGGGAAGAGTGCCGCTGTCTTGCCTTTCGTGTCCATCCCTTCAGAGCGGAAGAAAATTCCTTTAGGATGCGACCAGCTTTGCTGGCCCTGGTTGTTTTCCAGCAGTGTTATGGCTTCCGCAAGTTTCTCCCTGGCCTCCTCGCCGGATACCGCCAAAAAACCCAAGCGGGCATGATCAGCAGGCACAGCTCCAGTATCGGATGCTTCGTCCAGCCGGTTGAGTATTTCTATGGCTTGCCCGCCTGCCAGATCAGCGGCAGTCACCCTGCACACATCCATTAATGCTTCCGGAGTTGGCGCAGAAAGCAAAATCGTAAAGGGCGCGGGCTGTACTCGCGTGAATTCCTGCTTCTCATTGGAATATTCCTCTACCGCGATATGAAAATTGGTGCCGCCGAAGCCGAATGAACTCACGCCTGCGCGGCGCGGTCCGCCGTCCGTTCGCCTGAACCATGGGCGTGTATGGGTGTTCAGGTAAAAGGGAGTTTGCTCGATTTCCATGCCGGGATGCGGTTTGGATACGTTGATCGTTGCCGGCAGCACCTTGTGGTGCAGGGACAGAGCGGCCTTGATCATACTCGCCGTACCGGCTGTGGCTTTGGTGTGGCCGATTTGGGATTTTACGCTTCCCAGCGCGATATGCTGGTTTTTCGTATCCTCCCGGCCGAAAACCTCAAGCAATCCTTCAAATTCAGCCGGGTCGCCTGCCATGGTGCCTGTTCCGTGCGCCTCGATCAATCCGACCGACTGGGATGAAAAGCCCGCGCAGTCATAAGCCCGCTTGATGGCTTTTGCCTGCCCGCTCGGGCGGGGCGCGTAAATGCTCTTGAAGTATCCGTCGCTGGACGTACCCACCCCGCGGATCACCGCGTAAATGCGGTCATTGTCTTTTTCCGCGTCTGCCAGGCGCTTGAGCACCAGCATGCCCACACCTTCACCCACCAGCATCCCGTCCGAGTCAGCGCTGAAAGCGCGCAGTTTGTCTCCCCTGGAAAATGCGGGGGTCTTGCTGAAACACAGGTAGGTGAGGATCGAATTGTCGGTGTCCACACCGCCGGTGATCATCATATCCGCCCGCCCGAGAGCCAGTTCGCTGACAGCCATGCTCACCGCGGCCAGCGAGCTGCCGCAGGCAGCATCGACAATGCAGTTCGTGCCGCCCAGGTCGAATCGGTTGGCGATGCGCCCGGCGACCACATTCCCGATCGCTCCAGGGAAGGCGTTTTCATTCCAGCCGATATAGGCCGTTTTCATTTTCTCGATGATCTGGGGAATTTCTGGTTCGGGCACCGAGCTCGCCCGCAGCACTTTTTCCCACACCGGGTACTGCAGCCGGTTCAGCAGCGGGTGGATGATCTTGGAAGACATGCCAACCATGCCGAGGATAACTCCTGTGCGGTCGAATATCTCCTTGCCTTTTTCCGGGTAGCCCGCGTCAGACAGGGCATCCCTGGCAACCACCAGACCCAGCAGCTGGGAAACATCGGTAACTTCAAGAAAATTAGGCGGAAGGCCGAACTCCATCGGATCAAACTGGATATCAGGGATAAACCCCCCGTGCTTGTTGTAGCTTTTATCTGGCGCGTTCGGATCCGGGTCGTAATAATCCTCAATCGCCCAGCGGGAAGCCGGGACCTCGCGGATGCAGTCTACTTCCTGCAGAATGTTCGTCCAGTAGCGCTCCAGGTTCTCTGCCTCTGGAAATATTCCAGCCATGCCGACAATCGCCACAGGCGAAAATTCTCCAGTTTCATATTTTCTTGGTTTCTTCTTTTCAGTGCCCATCAGACCTTCCTCGCAAATTTCCGGTTGTATATTCAATTAAGCCGTTGCGAAACCGTTTTTTGTGTGCTAAACCCGATTAAAGAAAATAAGTTGCTCAGGAAACAGTGGCGCAAACCGGGAATCCAGCTTGTTTAATATCCAGGTATGATGTGCCGCGGCTGTCTGCAAAGGATAAAAACATCACGATATGACTATTGTTTGTCCATCCAACCCGACCTGTTTTCTTCCTCCCCCGCTCGCGGGCTTCGTGGGCTCCAGTGGAGCGCATGAAGTTTTAGGACCAGAGGAGAGGGTGGAAGATTGAGGAGAGGCATTCCACCTTGACGCCCCTCCCGTCCTCCCGTACAATATCCCCATTAACAACCGCCGCTCTGGTGCCCCACCCCCCGGATGGGAGGGCATAAAGGCGAAGCCGGTGATCCCTTTCGGGAAAGTCCGGCGCTGACGCGCAACTGTAAGGAGGTTCGCCTCCAAGCCAGGACGACCGCCAGGAACGGCAGACACACACCGCCCTCGCGGCCCAGGAGGTGGCTTATGGCTCACAAAACATGACACGACCCCTGACCAAGAAGGCAGGGGTTTTTCTTTCCCTGCCCTTTCTGCCTATTCATCTACCTTAATAATGAGAGAACCATGAACAAAAGAATCATATCCATCATCACGATATCCACAGCGCTCCTGCTCGGCGCCTGCACCCCCGCCGCCGCTCCGGCAGCGGACGTCACCCTCACCGACGGGCTTGGCAGGGAGGTTGCCCTGACTACCCCAGCAGAAACCATCATCTCCCTCTCGCCCCCCGTCACCGAGATGCTCTTTGCTGTCGGCGCAGGAGACCAGGTGGTTGGGCGCGACACTTTCTCCGATTACCCAGCCGAAGCGACTAACCTGCCCGACGTGGGCGGCGGCTTCTCAGACTACGACCTCGAGACCATCCTCAGCCTCCAGCCCGAGCTGGTCATCGCCGGCGAGATCAATACCCCCGAATTGGTGCAGTCCCTGGAGGACCTGGACCTGACCGTCTACTACCTCGCCAACCCCGGGGACCTGGAGGGCACCTTTGATGCCATCCGGACCATCGGCATGCTCAGCGGCCATGAAGAGCAAGCGCAAGCCCTCACCGCAGACCTAGAAGCGCGCGTTCAGGCAGTGGAAGAAGCGCTCGCACCTATTGAAACGCGCCCCACCGTCTACTACGAGCTGGACGCCACCGACCCGGCTAAACCCTACACGCCCGGCCCCGGCACTTTCTATACGTCCATGATCGATCAGGCTGGCGGCACCAACATCGGCGCGGAACTGGACTCGGAATGGGCCCAGGTTTCCCTGGAATTCCTCCTGGTGCAGGACCCGGACTATATCCTGCTGGGCGATGCCATGTGGGGTGTCACGCCCGAATCGCTTGCCGCGCGCCCCGGCTGGGACGCGCTCACCGCGGTTCATGAAGGGCGTGTCCTGCCCTTTGACGACAACCTGATCGTCCGTTTCGGCCCGCGCCAGGTGGAAGGACTGGAAGCCCTTGCGGAAATCCTCCACCCCGAGGCATTTGAATAGTCCCGTGAAAACCCTCGCTCGCCCCCTGCTGCTCACAACCGCGCTGGCGCTGCTGCTGGCCGTATTGAGCGTGGGGGTGGGCGCTGTGAATATCCCGCCCGGCCAGGCGCTGGCCGTACTGTGGGACGCCCTGCGCGGTGTGCCCCCGGCATCCGGTGGCGGCGATATCCTGCGCGTCATCCTGGTGGACCTGCGCCTGCCGCGCACCCTGCTGATGGCTCTCACCGGCGCGGCACTGGCCGCCAGCGGTGCTGCCTACCAGGGCCTCTTCCGCAACCCGCTGGCCGACCCCTACCTCATCGGGGCTGCCTCCGGGGCGGGATTGGGAGCCGTGGCGGCCATCTCCCTGGACTGGCCCTCCTCCGCGCTCGGCTACCTGGCCGTGCCCCTGGCTTCTTTCGCCACCGCCATCATCACCGTGCTGATCGTCTACCGCATGGCGCGCGTCGGAAACACCCTTCCTGTTACAAACCTGATCCTGGCCGGTGTGGCCCTGTCCTCCTTCGCTACCGCACTAACCTCCTTCCTGATGATCAACGCCAGCGGCGAATTACGCCGGGCGCTGGTCTGGCTGCTGGGCGGTTCTACCCTATCCGGCTGGAAGCCCGTCATCGGCCAGCTGCCATACACCCTGATCGGCTGCGCCGTCCTATTGGCCATGTCCTACCGCCTGAATGTGCTCCAGTTTGGCGATGAGCAGGCCCAGCAGCTCGGCCTGAATGCCCGCCGCAGCCGCACCGTTGTGGTGGCGGCCGCCACTCTCGCCACCGCCTCCGCGGTGGCCTTCAGCGGCATCATCGGCTTTGCGGGGCTCATCGTCCCACACATCCTGCGCCGCATCTGGGGCGGGGACATGCGCCGGCTGATGCCTCTCTCCATCGCGGGCGGGGCAGCCTTACTGCTGGCGGCTGACATCCTTTCGCGCGTAATCCTCGCGCCCCAAGAGCTGCCCGTCGGCATTATCACCGCGCTGGCCGGCGCGCCCTTCTTCCTGGCCATCCTGCGCCGCACGAAGAAAGGCAGGTGGTAGCCGTGCTGCTGAAAACCGACATCCACCGCGCCGGCTATGACGGGCTGGACATCCTGCAGGATATTCGCTTTGAACTGCCCCCTGGCCGCATTATGGCCGTCATCGGACCCAACGGCTCCGGCAAGACCACCCTCATCCGCGCGCTGAGCGGCGTCCTGCCGCGCGTGCAAGGCAGCATGCGCGTCAACGGCACCGACCTGCTGGCTGCCTCCGAAAAGGAACGGGCGCGCCTGCTGGCTGTTGTGCCGCAATCCACCCACATCCCGCCCGCTTTCAGCGTGGAGGAAGTGGTCCTGCTCGGCCGCACGCCCCACCTGAATTGGCTGGGTAATACATCCGGAGAAGACCTGCAAAACGCAGAAGAAGCCATGCGGCGGGCGGACATCCTGGACCTGCGCGACCGCCTTTGCGGCGAGCTGTCAGCCGGCGAACGCCAGCGCGTCATACTGGCGCGCGCCCTCGCGCAGGACACGCCCGTGCTGCTGATGGACGAGCCCACCTCTCACCTTGACCTGCAGTACCAGGTGGCATTCCTGACGCTGGCCAGGGAGCTGGCGCTCGAAGGGGACAAAACCGTGCTGGCCGCCATGCACGACCTGAACCTGGCAGCGCTGTTCGGCGATGTGGTGCTTGCCCTGAATGGCGGCAAAGCGGTCGCTTCTGGCCTTACAGATGAAATCCTGACCGCGGAAAAGGTTGAAGAAATTTACGGATTGCCGGTGGCTGTCCTGGACGCGCCTGGCGGCGGCCAGCGCGTGATCATCCCGCAGCTTCCTGCGAATCCAGCGGGATAAGCAAGTTTGCTGAAGAAATCAAAATAACATCCGCGCCAGCCCAGCAAAGTACCCCCTCCCATCCGAAACCGCACAGCACACACACTGCCTGCATCCCAGTTTCATTTCTGAATAATAATCGATCAGCGGGAAGAAAGAATTGGATATAATACGCCTCGTTAATGATGCGCTTTATTTGAAGATGAAACACACAAGCATTAAAGGATTGGTATATGTGGAAAAAATTCAATCTCCCTGAAGAAATCGCACAGGTTTTGGAACAGGCGCTAAAAGTGGTGGTTGCCAGCACACTGGATGACCTCTTCCGCATCTGCACCAATAATCCCGATTCTTCCAATTTTGAGGTGGCATATGACGTGCCCGGAAAAGGCCGGTATGTGGAAGCCGAGGTTTCGCGGGTGCGGAATGGTATTGTGGCCAACTACACAGAAGCATATATGCGGCGCAGGGATCCGGATTCGCTGGTTGTTGGCGATGAGGGTGAAACGGACAAGCTCACCTTCCGGGAGATATACGGCCGTGAATTTGGGCCCGTTCGCACTGATTCGCTGGAATGGCTGGCCGGCCAGGAACTGGCCATGTTCGGGTTTACCGCCGGGCAGGCGGAAATCGGCGAAGACGCGGTTGCCATCGTTCCTCTGAACGCAGGTTTCTTCGCGCTGGGCCTTGCCATGCTGCAAGGGATTCTCCCGGTGGAAGAAATAGATGAAACCTTTTCGCCCAAACTGCTCATGTATTGCATCCCGCCATTCCGCCATACGCATTTCAACGGAAAGCAGGTGGTGGTGCACAACCGCAAGGATGAACGCTACGAAATTTTTTCCTACAACCTGTACCCGGGCCCCAGCGCCAAAAAAGGCGTATACGGTTTCCTTATCCAAAATGGCGCGCAGGAGGGCTGGGTGGCACCGCACTGCTCAACAGTGCAGGTGATCACGCCCTACGATAACGCCATCAATATCATGCACGAAGGCGCGAGCGGCGGCGGGAAGAGCGAGATGCTGGAACAGGCCCATCGATTGCCGGACGGGCGCCTCATGCTGGGAGAGAATATCATCACGGAGGAAAGACGGTATGTGACGCTGCCGCGCACATGTGATCTGCGGCCGGTCGTCGACGACATGGCCATCTGCCATCCGTCCTTCCAGCGCAACCACGGGCGCATGCGCGTCATCGACGCCGAGGACGCCTGGTTCCTGCGCGTCAACCATATCGATTCCTACGGCACGGACCCGTCCCTTGAGCAGATCACCGCGCAGCCGAACAGGCCGCTGCTCTTCCTGAATATTGACGCCGTACCCGAAAGCCGCGCCCTGATCTGGGAGCATATTTATGATGAACCGGGCAAACCGTGCCCGAACCCCCGTGTGGTGGTTCCTCGCAAGGTGATCCCGGACGTGATGGATGGACCCGTGACCGTGGATGTGCGCTCCTTCGGGGTACGCACGCCGCCATGCACAAAGGAAAAACCAACCTTCGGCATCATCGGCCTTTTCCATATCCTCCCCCCTGCGCTGGCGTGGCTCTGGCGGCTGGTTGCCCCTCGCGGTTTTCAGAACCCCAGCATCGTGCAAATCGAAGGCATGACCAGCGAAGGAGTGGGCTCCTACTGGCCGTTCGCGCCGGGCAAGATGGTGCGCCAGGCCAACCTCCTCCTGGACCAGTTCATAGAATATATCGAAACGCGCTACATCCTCATTCCCAATCAGTATATCGGCGCCTGGAAGGTAGGTTTCATGCCTCAGTGGCTGGCACGCGAATACTTGGCCCGCCGCGGCACCAGCCGCTTCCGCCCGGAGCAGATCCAGCCGGCCCGGCTGCCCCTGCTGGGATACGCGATGCATACCATCCATATCGAGGGGTCGCAGATATCCCGCTGGTTCCTGCAGGTAAATACGCAGCCCGAAGTGGGTGAGGAAGCGTATGACAAGGGAGCGCAGATCTGGAAGGATTTCTTTGAGCGTTATCTGCAGGATTTCCGCAAACCGGACATGATGGAGCAGGGCCAGAAAATCATCCAGTGCTGCCTGGACGGCGGAAACGTGGAGGATTACGAATCCCTCATCCGTTCTATGTGAGGGACCGCAAAACCCTGTGAATACCGGGATAATTGATATCGGTTATGTTATGTAGGCGGCTTACTGTTGCCCACATTTTCAAAGGTTACTTCCGCGGCGGGGCTTAACGTATAATATTCAAGCACGCATCTATAAGCCCAACGCACAGGGCAGGTCTGCCGTTGTTGCCAGGATGAGGTCTGCGCCCGCTCGGCACAGTTCGCCCTCCCTCCCGAAGCCGCACAGCACCCCCACGGCCTGCATGCCGGCTTCTTTTGCCGCACTTATATCCACTGTGGTATCCCCCACCATCAAGCATGAAGCCGGCTCTATGCCCAGCTTCTGCGCCGCATGCAGCAGCGGGTCCGGGTAGGGCTTGGTATGCCTAACCGTGCTGGCCGAAACCACCACGCGGAACGTGTTTTCCAGCCCGGTCTGCACCAGGAAATCTCTTACCGTGGGTTCGTCCCGCGCACTGGCAATCCCCATAGGATAACGCTCATCGAGGCAGCCCAGGCATTGCTCCACACCGGGGATCAGCCGGTAGGTGCGCGGCCGGCTGCGGCGGCTTCGCGCGCGCCGGTCAAAGCTGCGGACCAGGATGCTGTCCAGGTCAAAGCGGTCTGCCATGCCATACAGGAAATTGCCCGGCGATTCCACTGCCATCACCAGCCAGCGGGCAAACTTCTTTCTCTTCTCACTGTTTAAGAAAAAAAGGAACGGTCGCAAAAACCGTTCCAATTTCTCCACCATCACATCGTCCGAATCGCTCAAGGTCCCGTCGATGTCAAAGAGCAGCGCTTCTATCCTCCCTGTGTCCAGCGCCATGCTTTCCTCAGCTTCCTCCTAGTAACTCTATCGCGTCTTTCGCGTTCTGGAATCCGGCATTCACCTCAAGGGCATCGTGGAACTGTTTCAGGGCTTTGTCATTCTCGCCCTGCCGGTAATAGCCCCACCCTCTCCAGAGGAGTGCTTCCTCGGAGGTGGGTGTTATGGACAGGGCATAATTTGCCAGCGTCATCAGTTCTTCAGTTTGCAAAGAATGGAAGTATGCGATGAACGGTCCGAACTGGTAGCGCAGCATTCGCTGCGGCAGCTCATCTGAGCGGGTGCGCGCTTTATCATAAGCGGCAGCCGCCTCATTGTAGCGCTCAAAATAGACCAGGTTGGTGCCAACGTTGAACCAGGCGTACTTATCATCAGGATTCTCAATGGTCTGTTCCTGGGCCAGCTCAAGGGCATTCTGACGGTTGGTGTCCACATCCCAATCCTCGCCCAGCACAGCCTGCACCTCGCCTTCCTTCTCGGGGGGATATACCATCAGGTACACATAATTGAAGGACTGCCACTTTTCAGCAACTTCAGCGTATGAGACCTGCTGATCCGGCCCGACTTCCGTGTCATGTACAGTAAAGATCTGCCGGCTGTCGTCGTAGCCGGTAATGAGCGAGTAGTGTCCCGCCCACTGATCGTCCCCGATGCGGTATGGCCGGTCCGTGATGAAAGTTTCTTCAATCAAAACAGGCACACCGGCGGCAACCAGTTTCTTGAGTATCTCCAGGTCACCGCCCACTCGGAATTCTGCGTTGAGCCACCCGGCATAGTTGCGCACATAATACTGCAGTTCATCCACATTGACGTTCTTGTCATCCATGGTAGGTTTGATCACATCAGCAATTTCCCGCTGGTCGCCCTCCCAGCCGTAATAGCGCAGGTAAAGCGCCAGGGTGGCCGGGCCGCAGTTGTTAGGGTCCTGTTTGTCAAGTGCCTCATTGTACGCAGGAGAATCGAGCTGTACCGCTGCCGGGATGGGCGTGGGTACCAGGGTGGGTGTGGGTGTATATACCGGCGTACTGGTGGATACGGCGGTGGGAGTGGGGCCAGCCGGTGTGGCGGTGACCACTGCCACCTCAGGCATTATGTTGACTGCAGGTGTCGGCAGGTCGCCGACGGGATTCAGGGCGCTGCGGATATAGGTCACGGCGATATCCATACGCCAGGCAAGCGCCCGCCGGAAGCGGGGTATCTGGATCAGCACAAGCCCCGCCACTATGCCGGCAGCCATCAAACCCAACAAAATGGCAGGCCAACGGCGTTTTTGAGGCCGGTAGGGAATATACTCTGGATATTGCATGGCGCTATATTACCATAATATGCAAAATCGGATTAGATTGGTCTGAATTACTGTTATAATCGCTCGCATGAAGTACCATGTTTGGACCGAAGGCTGCCAGATGAACGCCGCAGATTCACTGCGTGTGGCATCCGTGCTTGAAAACCTCGGCTACAAAAGCACGAACCAGGCAATGGACGCTGATGTGGTGGTGCTGAACACCTGCGTGGTGCGCCAGAGCGCGGAAGACAAGGCCATTGGCCGGTTGACCTCGCTGAAAGCCCTTAAGAAAAAAAATCCCAAAGCGGTGATCAACCTGATGGGCTGTATGGTCGGCATCAGGGGATATTCGCACCTGGAAGAGCGGTATCCCTATGTGGATGTTTTCTCACAGCCCTCCGATCCACACCCCCTGGTGGAGTACCTGACAGGCGCGCGCAAGGGTAGTGAAGAACGCAGGCAGGAATTGGAAGACATCCTGGATAATGAGTTTCCCTACCGCATCCCGGATTCTGACAGCGGCGGGACCGTGTCCGCCTTTCTTCCCGTCATTTTTGGCTGTTCCCACGCGTGCGCGTACTGCGTCATCCCGCTCAGGCGGGGACGCGAGATCAGCCGCCCGCCGGAGGAGATCCTGGCGGATACGCGCATGCTTGTCAGCCAGGGCGTCAAGGAAATCACCCTGCTCGGACAGATCATCGACCGCTACGGGATGGACCAGCCCGAATTTCCCCAACTCAGCGGCTTGCTCAGGCAGATCCAAGGGATCGAAGGCCTGGAGCGCATACGCTTCCTGACATCCCATCCCGTCTGGATGCAGGACGACCTGCTGGATACAGCCGCAGAACTTCCCAAAGTGATGCCCCATTTTGAACTCCCCATACAGGCAGGGGATGACGAGGTGCTGACCCGCATGCGGCGCGGCTACACCGCCGAACAATTCATGCGCATCGTCGGGAAAATCCGAGAGCGTTTTGAGACCGTTTCGATCGCCACCGACCTGATCGTCGGATTCCCTGGTGAAACACGAGAGCAGTTTGAGCGTTCAGTGGAAGCCATCATGGAGATCCATCCGGATATGACCCATGCAGCGCGCTACTCGCCGCGCCCGGGAACCATATCGGCAAGGCAGATGGAGGATGATGTCCCGGAAGAGGAAAAAATGCGCCGCTTCCGCGTAATCGAAAAACTGCAAGAAGAAATCGCAGCCGAAATCAATTCAGCGCATCTCGGGGAAGAGGTGCCCGTATTGTTCGAAGAAAAGAACCGCGGCCGCTGGCGCGGCCGTACGCCTACCAACAAAATCGTCTTTGCCGAAAGCATGGAGGATCTGAAAGGACAGGTGCGGCCGGTGAAGATCACCTGGACCGGCCCCTGGTCCATGGTCGGCACTGCCGAATAAAATCAAAGTATACATATCATTTATGAAAGTATTAAAAATTGTGCTCATCCTTGCTGCAGCCGGCGCTTTAGGGCTGGTCATTTACTACCTGGCCTGGTACGGCTTGAGGCCGGACCGTTTGCTGCATTTCCGCCAGTTCATGCGCGATCCGGAGAGTCATGCCGACTGGACCATCCAGGCAAATGACCGTTGCGGAGTTGCCCCTTTCCAGTTCCCGACGGACGGCTACATCGGGTTCCTGTGGGGAGATTCTTTCCGCCCCGGACACACCCACCAGGGAATTGACATCTTCGGCGGTAGGGAATCGGGAGCTACAGCGGTATATTCTGCCCATGAGGGCTACCTGACACGCCTGGAAGACTGGAAATCCAGCCTGATTATCCGCATCCCCAGCGACCCGCTGGAGCCAGGACGGCAGATCTGGACTTATTACACTCACCTGGCGGATTCGGAAGGCAATTCCTACATTGACGAAGCTTTCCCGCCCGGCACCACCGAACTGTTCGTGGAAGCTGGCACTTTGCTTGGTTACCAGGGCAATTACTCCGGGTCTCCCGACAACCCCACCGGCATTCACCTGCATTTTTCTATCGTTAAGGATGACGGGGATGGCAGTTTCAGGAATGAGCTGGAATTCCGCAACACGATGGACCCCTCCCCTTATTTTGACCTTCCGCTCAACGGCAGGCAGAACCGCGACACGATTCCGGTCTGCAGCCAGCCGTGACGCTTTTCATTGCATTTATAATTTTGCCATCCTGAAAAGATATCTGCAGACATGATTTCATACCATGACATCACAGCAGGCCTGGATGACCTGGGCCTCAGCCGCATCACGCCCGTGATCGTCCACATCCGTACGGATAAGGTGGGCAGCGTGAAAGGCGGCCTGAATACACTGATGGGTGCCCTGCTCGCCTGTATCGACAATGTCATGATGCCCGTTTTCACACACGATACCCTGGTGATACCCGAGAGCGGACCTCCGGATAATTTCATCCAATACGGCAGCGGCAGGGAAGCCAACTTGAAAGCTTCCATTTATACATACGACCTGCCCTGCAGCATGCCGGGCTGTGAGGCTTCGGAAGCACTGCGCAGACACCCCGCCACCTACCGCTCCGCGCACCCTGTATTCTCTTTCACAGGACTGGGCCTGGACAGCGCACTGGCCAAACACCCTCCGGATGACCCTTATGCGCCGTTAAGGTGGATGCGCGGTATGGACGCCTGGGTGCTGATGATGGGCGCTGGCCCGGAAGAAAACTTCAGCCTGCACTATGCAGAACATCTTGTTGGCAGGAAGCAGTTCATCCGTTGGGCGCTCTCGCAGGAAGGCATTGTTGAAATTCCCCATTTTCCCGGCTGCCCAAACGGGTTCCATAAGATGGACTACTACCTTTCGGACGAGCTGCGCCGCACGCAGGTTGAAGGCGTTGAATGGCAGGCAGTAAACCTGGATGTCCTGCTGAAGTCGGCCACCGCCCTCATGCAGGAGGACAATTTTGCCCTGCTCTGCAACAACCTTGGCTGCCCGCGCTGCAACCTGGTGCGCAAGTCAATCAAGGAAAAATATGCCAACCACTGGCAGTCGGAAGCTTAAAAACTCCCTGTGATATACTGGCGGAAAGGGTCTTTTCCTGCCGGCAAAAGGGAAAGGAATTGAAGAAAAGACATGAAAGAAATCGCTGAAAACATACTGATCGAAACCGATTACGAGGGTGTTACTGTCGGCGCTATCCTTTCAGACCGAGGCGTTATATTGATCGATACGCCACTTTCCCCGAAAGACACCAATGCATGGCGGACTACCGCCTCACGGGCTGCCGGCGGATCGGACCGCCTGCTCGTCCTCCTTGACGAACATTATGACCGCACCTCAGGAGCCAGCAGCATCAAATGCCCCATCATCACGCACGAAAAGACAGCACAGGTTCTTTCCGGCCGTCCGTCCTCAAAAGCATCTACCGACATCACCGGTACGGTTTGGGAAGAAAACGATCAGCTGATGACCACCCGATGGATGCAGCCGGAGATCACCTTCACCCAGAATCTCACCATCAACTGGGGGGATGCGGAAATCCTTCTGGAGCACTACCCCGGACCATCCAGGGGATCCACCTGGGTGATTGTCCCTGAAAGGCAGGCCGCTTTTATTGGCGATACGGTCACACCCGGGCAGCCGCCATTTTTAGCCAATGCGGAAATTGACGAATGGCTGAATGCCTTACACGAGCTGGTACTGGTCCGCTTCCGCGATTATGTGCTCGTCAGCGGCCGCGGGGAACTGGTGACCAAACAGGATGTGAAGGAACAGCAGAAATTTCTTCGTAAGATCCGCCGCAGATTGGACCGGCTCGCATCTTCCAAGTCCAAGATCAGCAAAGTGGAAGAAGCCGGGGCAGGATATGCGGATGACTTTAAACCGAAATCCAAGAAAGAAGCCGAGGTTTTCCGCAACAGGTTGAGCTACGGCTTTGTACAATACTTCTCGAACCATTACCCTGAAAAAGACGAAAAATAATCTCAAAAGAAAAGATGGATTCGCCTCCCATTCCCCTTGTTGAAGTCACTCGCGGAGAAATCGTTGAATCCATTCACTTCGGAAGCATTACCGCCTGCCTGGCTGACGGTTCGGTTCTGCTTGCTGCCGGGACACAGAAGGCGCCATTTTTCCTGCGCTCCGCCTCCAAACCCTTCCAGGCATTGGCGTTCCTCGAGAGGGGCGGCGCGGAAGTTTATGACCTGAAGGGGGAAGAAATCGCATTGATGTGCGCATCCCACTTTGGCACGGACCGCCATGTAAAGGTGCTGGAAAAAATGCAGGAAAAAATCGGAATCACTGAGAGTTACCTGCAGTGCGGACTGCACCCGCCTTATGACGAAGAAACCGCAAAGCGGATGGAACAAGAGGGTATGCCGCTTCATCCCAACCGGAACAACTGTTCCGGCAAGCACACCGGCATGCTGGCTTTCGCGAAGATGACTGGCGCGCCCATTGAAAATTATCTGGAAACGGACCATCCTGTCCAGCAAGCCATCCTGCAGACGCATGCGGAAATGTGCGGACTGCCTGCAGAAGAATTGATTATTGGAATAGACGGCTGTTCCGCCCCGGTTTTCGCTGTTCCGCTCAAATCCGCCGCGCTTGCCTATGCCCGGCTGTACCAGCCGGAAGCACTTGGGGAGAATAGGGCACGCGCCTGCAGGAAAATCACCGCAGCCATGTCCGCACATCCTTACATCGTGGCCGGCATAGGCGCGTTTGATACAGAAGGCATGCAGGCAGGAGAGGGTAGTTTCATCACCAAGATCGGCGCCGAAGGCTACCGGGGGATCGGCATCCTGCCGGGTAAAGCCGCGGGATTCTCATCAGCAGTGGGAATCTGCTACAAGATCATTGACGGCGACAAAACGCTCCGCGCCAACAGCGTGATCGCGATGGTTTTGCTGGAGACATTTGGCCTTCTGGATGATGAGAAAAAGGAGAAGTTGAAAAAATTCGGGAGACAGCCCATCACCAACCGGCAGGATAAAACAGTTGGGGAGATCAGGCCTTCATGTGAATTGATGCGCATATTGGAACGCGTCAGGCAATGAGCAAACAGTCTTCAGTCAGTCCTAAAAAAGAAAAAGCGCAAAAAACGTACAAACTGCTTAGAGACCTTTATGGGCTCCCTGAGTGGCGAGAGCCGCTGCCCCCGGTTGACGAACTCATCTCAACCATCCTCTCCCAGAACACAAATGACCAGAACCGGGACAAGGCTTTCAACCAGCTCAGGGAAAAATTTGAAAACTGGGAAGCTGTGCGGGATGCGCCGGAGGAAGAGGTGGTTGATGCCATCCGGACAGCCGGCCTCGCAAACCAGAAAGGCCCGCGCATCCAGGAAGCGCTGCGCGAGATCACCCGTGAACGAGGGGAAATCGAGCTGGACTTCCTGAAGGAAAAAGACCGTGAACAGGCACACCA
>Ga0272441_10003715_pt1 | contig 28675 bp, 23 predicted proteins | sample SSMProp6N_FD_193582 | JGI IMG/M metagenome (GOLD analysis project Ga0272441, IMG submission 193582) | Marine sediment archaeal communities from Little Sippewissett salt marsh, Falmouth, MA, United States - SSM-Prop-6N | ecosystem: Environmental > Aquatic > Marine > Wetlands > Sediment ... | reverse complement strand
ATACTTATGTCGGCCCAGTGACATCCCTGCGTTTCCCCCTGCCCCCCGCAATCCCCCTCAGATTATAGCCATCAGCGCGTTGCCCAGAAACCCCAGACCTGAGGACTTTTTCAACGGCCTGCTAGCCCGGGGCCACCGGCTTGCCCTTGCCGATCTGGTCCTTGGGTTCTCTGCCCGGGCGCCCATTAAGTCAAGGCGGTACAGAGGCATGCGAGCGCCGAGGAGAGGCTGGCAGCCGGGCTCGGGCATTTTCCGGGATTTCCTGTATGCACTTGTGTGCGAGTCTGAATAATGAGCGATGCGAAAGGCCGGATTGATGGAGTGCGATGTGGTTCAGGGCGACGTCAGAAGCGGTGTGATTCGCGGGTTGCAGACGGGGCGACTGCGTCTGCTGGCCTACGTGAGGTCCCTGGTGGGCGATGTCGAGCTCGCCGAGGACATCTTCCAGGAGGTGAGCGTCATCGCCCTGGAGAAGGCAGAGAGTTTCGACCCGGATCGCGACCTGGGGGCCTGGCTTCGGGGTATCGCCCGGAACCTCGTTCGCAGAACCCGATCGACCTCCCGAAGACAGATTCCTTTTCCTGGCGAGCGTTTCGCCGAGTTGGTGGACACTGCCTTCCAGGAGAACCGGCGCCTCGAGATGATGGACGAGAAGCTGACGCTCCTGCGCAGGTGCATGAACAAGCTCGCTTCCGGCGTCCGGGAAATGCTCCGAATGAGATACGCGTGTGGCATGACCTTCGAGGCGATTGCGGAGCGAAGCGGCCGCAGCCACGGCGCGGTTCAGGTGGCCCTGAGCAGGACGCGTCGCGCCATTGCGGAGTGCGTAGAACGCGCCGAAGCCCCGCGGGCGGCGGGCACGGCCGGGGGCGGGACATGAACCTCAAGCGCTTCGAAGAGCTCTTCGAAAGGCACCTGGACGGGGCGTTGCGGCCGGAAGAGCGCGAAGAGCTGACGAGCATGATGGAAGATCCCCGCGCAAGAAGGCGGTTCGTGGAGCTATCGGTCATGGGTCGTGCCATCGCCGAGGAAATCGGTGTTGACTGGGTCGTGCCCAGAACCGCGAGCGAACGGGCAATGGTGGCTGCGCCCGGAAGGGACGGCGGCGCTGCTGCCGCCTCGCACGGGAGAAGGCAGAACCGTCGCTCGGCCGGCAGGGGGAGCAGAAGGTGGTTCACCTACGGGCTGGCTGTCATCGGGGCCGCTGCCGCCTTGCTCCTGGCCGTCAGCTGGTGGGGGCCTCTTTCGGTGGTACCCGCCGAAGAGTCGCTGAGGGCGAAGGTCGCGGGTGTAGAGGGCCGGGTGCTCCGGTCGGATGATGGAAGCCATGTCCCCGTCCGCCCCGGCGATTGGGTATCTCCCGGCCAGCGCCTGGAGACCGGCGCGCGCGGTCGTGTGGAGCTTGGCTATCCGGGAGAGGCCACCCGGCTGAGGTTGGGGTCGAAGACAACTCTGCGCCTGGAGAGTAGCGGGAAGTCCGGGAATCGCGCCAAGCGCTACCGCCTGGAGCAAGGTGAGTTCAGCGCCGATGTTGCGCCTCAACCGGCTGGTTCGCCGATGGTGGTGGTGACGCCGCACGCGCGGGTTGAGGTGGTGGGCACCAGGTTCCGCCTGGTGGCTTCCGCGGTGAGCACCCGCCTGGAGGTCCTTGAGGGTCTGGTGCGCATGAGCGAACCGGGCTCGGCGGCAGTCGAGGTTGCTGCGGGCATGAGCGCGACGGCCGGCCGGAGTCGGAGGCTCGTGGTTTCGCGCATCGTCGACGCCGTGTCGCAGGATGCGGTGGTGGATCGCCGGAGATCAGCGGTGATGGCGCGGGTAGTGAGCACTGTGAAGCTACCCTTGCAGTGTGATTCAGGAGATGCCTGCACCGCAAGCCACGATCCCGGTGAGCGGCTGCGCTTCTACTGCTCGAGTGGCTTCGGATTGGGCTCGTTCGATCTGAAGACAGGCATAGCCGTTTCCCGCCAGCCGAAGGGATTCGTCGTCAAAGATCTTGCCTGGTACGACGGGAAGCTGTGGTGCCTCGGCACACGCTTGCGCAGAAAGGTTCGGGAAAGCGTGCTGTGTGAGTTGGACCCGGGTACGCTGCAATTCAAGAAGGGAATCGAGATCGCGGTTCCCGAGGCCTTGCGGTCGGCGGATGGCGGTGGCGTACCGGCGTGGCTTGTCAGCACCGGCCGGGGGTTGCATCTCTTCGGCTCGCAAGAGGCCTACAGGTTGGTTCCCGACGAGCGCCGTTGGGAGCGCCTGACGAGAGAGGACAGGCCCTCCGTCGTGCATTCGCGTCCGGGTCGGCCCTCGTGCTGCTGGGGCGGGCGCAGCTGGGCTGTTGAACCGTCCTTCGTTTCGGGAGTGAGTGGTGGGAAGGATCTCCGGTGGTGTATGATCGGAAGGCCGCTATGGAGCATTTCGCCGGGGAAGCGCGCCGGAGCGATTGAGGTACGACTTCCACCGGGCTCTGTGCAGCAACGAGTTTCTGCGATCACGCCAGCCGGTAAGGGGTGTTTTCTGGTAGCCGTCGACAGGCGGTTGATTTTCCTGGACACCGGAATAGGGGCTCTCGCCGGAGAATCCTCCGGCGGGGGCAGGACGGACAAGGGTAGGAAGCCCGGGGAGCCGGGCAGCAAGTAGCGGTTAGCGTCGAGGTTCCCGCCCGGAAACCGACGGGCCGCGGGCGGGGAGCGGAACTCAGGCGACAGACGGGTTGAGTCAGTGACCCGGGCGGCGCCGCGCAGGAGGGTGTGCGTGGCAGGCGTCCGGGAAGGTGGAGGTCTGTGCCTGCGCAGTTCGTAACGGGCTGCGGGGCAGGGATTTCCGGAGAGGAGGACATCGATGAAGAGAGGAACGGGATTGCTGGGCGCGGTTGCGCTGGCGGCGGTACTGGTTGCCGGCGCGGCCAGCGCCCTGGTGGATGGCGGTGGGGGTGGTCCCGCCGCGGGGCCGGCGGCCGGAGCGGAGGTGTCGCTGTCGGCGAGCAACGCGACGCCGGCGGTGGGGGAGAGTTTCACGGTTACCGTGAATCTGACGGGTGCCGAGGCCTTCGCCAACTGGGCAGCGTACCTCAAGTTCGACAAGAGCAAGCTGAAGCTGACGGGCCAGGCGACCGGTACGTTCACGACGTTCATAGCCGACGCGCGGTCTCTCGGCGACATCAACGCCAGCGGGGAGATCCGGGCGGGCGGTTTCGGCTTTGCCGACAACGCCGGTGGGGCCGGCAGCCTGGGGGTCTTCACGTTCGAGGCGCTGGCCGCGGGGTCGACCAGCGTGACCACCGAGAACAAGTCCGCCGGCAACAGTTTCGGCAACGTGCTGAAGAACATGGCCGGCGGCGAGACGCTGCCGGCCATCGCCGGGGCGCTGTCGATCGACGTGGGTGGGAGCGGTGGCAATGCCGCGCCGGTGGCCCAGGGGCAGAGCGTGACCACCGACGAGGACACGGCCAGGGCGATCACGCTGGTGGCGACCGACGGCGACGGGGACGCGCTTACGTACGCCGTGGTAAGCGGGCCGGCCAACGGCAGTCTTTCGGGCACGGCTCCGAGCCTGACCTACACGCCGAACGCTGGGTACTCGGGTGCAGACAGCTTCACGTTCAAGGCCAACGACGGCACCGACGACTCGAACGTCGCCACGGTGAGCATCACGGTCAACGCCGCCGGCCCGGGCGCGGAAGTTTCGCTCTCGGCCAGCGATGCCAACCCGACGGTGGGCGACTCGTTCACGGTTACCGTGAATCTGACGGGTGCCGAGGCCTTCGCCAACTGGGCAGCGTACCTCAAGTTCGACAAGAGCAAGCTGAAGCTGACGGGCCAGGCGACCGGTACGTTCACGACGTTCATAGCCGACGCGCGGTCTCTCGGCGACATCAACGCCAGCGGGGAGATCCGGGCGGGCGGTTTCGGCTTTGCCGACAACGCCGGTGGGGCCGGCAGCCTGGGGGTCTTCACGTTCGAGGCGCTGGCCGCGGGGTCGACCAGCGTGACCACCGAGAACAAGTCCGCCGGCAACAGTTTCGGCAACGTGCTGAAGAACATGGCCGGTGCCGAGACGCTGCCTGGAATCGCAGGACCCCTGGCGATCAACATCGGCGCGGCGGCCAACAACGCACCGGTGGCCCAGGGCCAGAGCGTGACCACACCTGAGGACACGGCCAAGTCGATCACGCTGGTGGCGACCGACGCCGACGGGGACGCGCTTACGTACGCCGTGGTAAGCGGGCCGGCCAACGGCAGTCTTTCGGGCACGGCTCCGAGCCTGACCTACACGCCGAACGCGGGGTACGCGGGTGCAGACAGCTTCACGTTCAAGGCCAACGACGGCACCGACGACTCGAACACGGCGACGGTGAGCGTCACGGTGACGAACGTGAACGTTCCTCCCGTATCCGACGACGTGGCGGTGAGCACGCTGGAGAACACGCCGGTACCGGTGACGCTGGTGGCGAGCGACGCCGACGGCGACGCGCTCTCGTACGTCGTGGTAAGCGGGCCGGCCAACGGCAGCCTCTCGGGCACCGCTCCGGACTTGACCTACACGCCGGACGCGGGCTACGTGGGCGGCGACAGCTTCACCTACAAGGCCAACGACGGGACCGACGATTCGAACGTCGCGACCGTGAGCATCACGGTGGACGCCAGCGGCGTTGCGCTGGTGACGCTGGTGGCCAGCGACAGCAAGCCTGCGGTGGGCGAGAGATTCACGGTTACGGTGGAGCTCACCGGGGCGGACCCCTTCGCCAACTGGGCGACGTACCTGAAGTTCGACAAGGCCAAGCTGGAGCTGACCGCGCAGGCGGCGGGCGACTTCGCTACGTTCGTGCCGGACGCGCGGGACCTGGCGGAGATCAATGCCAGCGGCGAGATCCGCGCGGGCGGTTTCGGTTTGACCGACAACGCCGGGGGAGCCGGCAACCTGGCGGTCTTCACGTTCAAGGCGCTGGCCGAGGGCAGCACCGAGTTGACCACCGAGAACAAGTCGGCGTCCAACTCGTTCGGGAACGTGCTGACGACGCACGCGGGTGTCGATACGCTGCCGGGGATCGACGGCCCGCTGGGGATCGATGTCGCGGCCGAAGGTGGCAACGGCAGCGGCGGTGGTGGCAGCGGCAGCAGCAAGAACAAGTCCAAGAAGAGCGGTGGTGGTGGCGGCGGTGGTGGCGGCGGTTGCTCGCTGTCCGCTGCGGGCGACGCCGGCGCGGCCGGGTGGCTGCTGCCCTGGATAGTGGCTGCGGCGCTGCGAGTGCTGAGCGCACTGAAGCGCAGACGCTCGAAGAAGTCCTGAGGAGATGAGGAGAAAGCAAATGAAGAATCTGACGACGATCACCGCCCTGGGCCTGGCCGCCGCACTGCTGTGCGGCGCGGCCCGGGCCGACACCCACGCGAAGGACACCAATCACCGGTGGCGCAGCGATGACGGAGGCGAGGCTGCCGCGACGTGGAAGGCCGCCGAGAACACCCCCATCATGCACCCGATCGATGGAGGGAAGCTACGTTTGCGGATCGGGGTCACGCTGGTTCCGGAAAACATCACGAACCAGGGGACGAACCTCAAGTTCTACCTTGAACAGCAGAAGGCAACTGACCCCGACAACGACCAGTGGATTGCCGTTGCTCCTTTCAAAGACGGGACGGATGACCGCATTCACTGGAAGATGGCGGCCAGCGCGGACTTCGTGAATCACCAAGCAACCACCCAGCAGTTGCTGGATCCCCCCGGAGCTTTCGTGGCGGGACAGATGGCCGAGAGGCCGGCAACCGATCCCGGCTACCCGAATCCTTGGTATGCGACAGGATGGGTGTACACGACCAAGGACAAGCCCTATACCGAAGTCGAGTTCTGCATCGAGCCCACCGCTTTCGCGTCGGCGGGCGGAGAGTACTGGTTTAGGATTCGTGCTGCAAACAATTATGGTTCCGGGCAGGATCAGTTCAACTTCCACACCTATTCTCTTGCGAAGGTGACCCTCTACGATCCGTCTGCCGGCAACAACGCTCCCATAGCATGGAGCCAGGTTCTCCCCGATGAGCAGGTGGAGCTGGACGAGGACACCAGCGCCAGCATCACGCTTGTGGGGACTGACCCGGACGGTGATCCGCTGAGCTACGTGGTCACCCAGCAGCCCCAGCATGGCACGCTTTCCGGCACGGCGCCCAACCTGACCTACACTCCCGATGCGAACTTCAACGGCGATGACCAGCTCAAGTTTAAGGTCAACGACGGGACAGCGGACTCTAACGAGGCAGTAGTGGATATAGGTGTCAAGAGTATAGGCGATCCGACGGTGCTGGAGTCCTACACTCCTGCGGGCGGGAGCCTGACCGTGGAGGTTGGAGAGCAGCTGTTTTTCTCCGCTACGGTGTCCGATGTGGATGGCTACATAGGCGGGGTCAGGTGGTTGAAGGATGATGTAGAGATGGCCAGCTATGGAAGGACCGCGACGCTTCCCTTCACATCCCTGTACACGTTCGCTCCTGCCTTGGGTGACGTTGGGGTCCGCACCATCAAGTTCGAGTCAGGCAACGTCAGCCACAGCTGGGTGGTCACCGTGGTCAACTCGGGTTCGTCGAACCCCGGCGACCTCAACGGCGACAACGTCGTCAACATCGACGACCTGACGCTCGTGACCGGCAACTTCGGCAAGAGCTCCGGCGACGCCGGCTGGGACCCGGAGGCCGACGCCAACGGCGACGGGGTGATCAACATCGACGACCTCACCGAGGTGACCAGCAACTTCGGCAAGAGTTACTGAGGCATAGACGAACAATCAGCAAGCGGCCGGCGGGCCCTGAAGGGCCCGCCGGCCGTGGCCGTTGCGCGGAGTCGCCTCTGTCTGCAAAGCGGCGCAGCGGTCAACGTACCCCTCGAGGACCATCAGGAGCTTCCTGGATGTGCACTGCACTGTGGGTTGCGCGTTTCGTTCAGTAATGCAGCGGAAAGCCCGACCTGGAGCGTGTAGAATAGCGGCGTGGGGGTTGCCGCAGAGGGGGCAGTGGCAACGGCGCCGAGGTGTCGCGAGGACCGTCCATGAGCTTCAGGGAGTGGATACCGAAGCCCGAGGCTGAAGAGGGGCGCAGCGCGTCCTGGACCCGTCGCCGAATGATCCTGGCTCTGGTGGCCGGGGCGCTTTCCGGAGCGCTGGCGGCGATCGCCTGTTCGGTTCCCGCGCTCTGCTGGCTGGGCTGGATCGCGCTGGTGCCGCTGCTGCTGGTCCTGCCGCAGGAGCGCGGCCGGAATTCGGCATTGGTCGGCCTGGTCTCCGGCGCTTCGATGGCTGCGGTGATGCTTCACTGGGTGCCGCTGGCCGTGGCGGCGATGGGTGGCTCCTGGCTGGGCGGGGCCTCCGCGCTGACCGCCCTGGCGGTCTGTTGGGGTGGTCAGGTGGCTGCCTTCGCATGGGCCATCTCATGGCTCCGGAAGAGGCTTCGGAAGTCTCTTTCTGCGCGGGCCATGACTGTTGTGACCCTGGTTGTGACGCCCGCCTTGTGGATCGCCCTCGAATACACGTTCACCTCCTGGTGCGCCTGGGCGTCGGTGATCTGCTACATTGCTCTGGGCTGTTCGCAGTGGCCGCTGCCGGTGATGATTCAGAGTGCCGCTTGGGGGGGCATGTACGGCTTGTCTTTCATGCTGGTGCTCTTCTCCGCGGGGATTGCGCTGGCCGTCGGAAAGAGGAAGCCGTGGGTTCTGGCGATATCGACCGGCGCCGCGCTTCTTTTCGTGCTGGCAGGATGGTGGCGTCTGTCGCGTAACGCCGCCGGTTCGGGCGACAGGCCGGTGCGGGTGGCGCTGCTGCAGGCCAACGTGAGGTCCATCAGGAATATCGACAAGCAGGCTGCCGGGTACGTGGCCAATTGCCACCTGAAGCTTCTGCCGGAAATCAGGAAGGCCAGACCTGAACTGGTGGTCTGGAGCGAGGGCGCGGTGCCCTGGGTCATCAGGGAGGACGATGACCTGGTCAGGTGCATGATCACCGGGCTGCGCCCGCTGGAGCCCTGCCACCTGGTGGGAGCGATCTCGGAGGCGCCCCCGGGCTCCGAGGCGGCCATAGGGGCGCCCGCATACGTGCTTTTGCCCGACGGCAGGATAACCGACCAGTACTACAAGACGCGGCCGGTGCTCTTCGCGGAGACCGGGCCGCGTTCGCTGGGCAAGTGGCTGCGGGTGCGTTTGAGCACCGTCGGCGAAAAGGGCCTGGTGGGCGCCGGGCACAGGCTGGAACCGCTTCGTTCCCCGGTGGGGACGGTGGGCGTGGTGATCTGCAACGAGATCCTCTACCCGGACATGGGCCGCACGCTGGTTCGCAAGGGCGCCGAGATCATGGCCAACATGGCCAACGGCGTCAGGCTTAAGAGCAGGTGGGCGCGGAATCAGCTCTTCGGCGTGAGCGTCCTGCGCGCGGTGGAGACCGGTCGGGACACGATGGTGGCCAACAACTCCGGGATATCCGGGGTGATCGACGCCTTCGGGCGCGTGAAGGTCAGGAGTGAGCCGCTGGACCGCGTGTGTCTCGCCGCCGATGTTCACCGGCGTGAGGGCAGGACCGCCTACGTTTCCGGCGGCGACTGGTTCGCCTGGACCTGCCTGCTGGGATGCCTGGCGGCCTTCGCCTGTGCCTGGGGCCGGCCGCGGCTCACGGCCTGGGCGCGCAGGTAGACAGGCCTGCCAGCGCCGGCGCGCGCGGGAGCCCTCAGGCCTGCAGCAGGCTGCGGCCCTCCATTTCCGGTGACGGCTCCAGCCCCAGCAGTTCGAGCAGGGTGGGGGAGAGGTCGGCCAGGCGGCCGCCCTCGCGGAGCTTCTTGCCCTTCATGCGCTCGGAGACCAGGATGCAGGGCACCGGGTTGGTGGTGTGGGCGGTGTGCGGCTGGTCGGTCTCGTAGTCCCACATCTCCTCGCAGTTGCCGTGGTCGGCGGTGATGATCGCCTCGCCACCGGCTTCCTGCAGCGCCTTGACGACCCGGCCCACGCCGTCGTCCACCGCGCGCACCGCCTTCATCGCCGCCTCGAGAATCCCGGTGTGGCCGACCATGTCGCCGTTGGCGAAGTTCATGACCACCGCGTCGAACCTGCCGCCGCGGATGTTCTCGACGGCGGCGTCGGCGACCAGCGGCGCGCTCATTTCCGGCTGGAGGTCGTAGGTGGCGACCCTGGGGCTGGGGACCAGCAGCCGTTCCTCGCCCTCCCAGGGCTGTTCCACGCCGCCGTTGAAGAAGAAGGTCACGTGCGCGTACTTCTCGGTCTCGGCGGTGCGGAACTGCTTCCTGCCGGCGCCCGCCAGGACGTCCGCGTAGAGGCCGGCCATGTTCTGCTTGGGGTAGGCGATGCGGGTGTCGAGCCCCTTTTCGTACTCGGTCATGCTGGTGACCGTGACCTTGGGGAATTCCTCGCGCTTGAAACCGTCGAAATCGGCGTCGATCAGCGCGTGACAGATCTGACGGGCGCGGTCGGCGCGGAAGTTGAAGAAGATCACCTCGTCGCCGTCGGCCAGCAGTCCCAGCGGTTTGCCGTCCTCGCCGGAAATCTTCACGGGCAGGACGAACTCGTCGGTGACTTTCTCCGCGTAGGAGTCGCGGATGGCCGCGACCGGGTCGGTCTTGAGCACCGCCTCGCCCAGGGTGATCGCGCGGTGGAACTTCTCCACGCGTTCCCAGCGCTTGTCGCGGTCCATGGCGTAGTAGCGGCCCGAGACGGTCACCACCCGGCCGATGCCGATTTCCTTCATCCAGCCGACGAGGGTCTCGACGTATCCCGCCCCGCTGTTCGGCGGCGTGTCGCGCCCGTCGAGCAGGGCGTGGAAGCAGACCTTGTCGGCGGCGAGTCCCTCGCGCCTGGCCAGTTCCAGCAGCGCCCGGTAGTGCCGGTCGGCGCTGTGAACGCAGCCGTCCGAAGTCAGGCCCATGAGGTGCAGCTGCGTGCCGTTGCGCTTCGCGCGGCGGACGGCAGCGGCCAGGGCGTCGTTCTCGAAGAAGTCACCCTCGCGGATGGACCTGTCGATGCGGGTGACGTCCTGCCAGACCACGCGCCCGGCGCCGAGGTTGAGGTGCCCGACCTCGCTGTTGCCCATCACTCCGGCCGGCAGTCCCACGTCTTCGCCGAAGGAGATGATCTCTGTGGACGGGCAGGTTGCCGCAAGCTCCTCGACGTGGGGAGCGCCCGCCTGGAGAATGGCGTTGTTCTCCTTCTCCCGGCGGATCCCCCAGCCGTCCATTATGATCAGTGCCACGGGTCCCTGGGGCATTTTCTCTTCCGTTCTCCCGGGTGCCGGGTGCTTGCGCCTATCGGCTACGACTGCTGCGCCGCCAGGCCGCGATGGTGTCCTGGATCTTCCGGCCTCTGCCGCGCGCGCAGGCGAACTTGAAGATCCGGTCGTACTTCCTGCGGGCCAGCGGCAGCTTCACGGCCTCGCCCTCGAACGCCGAGAGCGTGATGGCGTTTGCCAGCTCCAGTGACCGGCGGGCATCCGGGCCCGGGGCAATGGCCTGCTTCTGCCGTCCCAGGATCAGCGCGCAGAAGTTGCGCAGAACCGCGGAGTGGCCTTCATCCTCGCCTCGACGGGGCTTGAGGGATATCTCGCGGGTCTCGACTTCCGGGCTGGCCCAGACCTTCCTGCACTTCTTCATCCAGGCCGGCAGGGCCTGCTTCATGGTGCTCAGGGTCAGCCGGTCGTTGTTGCCCTCGATGCACAGCTTGCCCTTCCGGCCCACTATCTCCAGGCGGTTGACCCCGGGATGCTCGGCCGTGGTCATCAGCATGTAACCGGTGGCGCCGTTCGGGTATTCCAGCATGGCCTCGGCGCAGTCCTCGGTTTCCATGCGGTGGCCGGAGGTGCGGCACTCGGCGAATACGCGACTGGGCATTCCGCCGAGGTAGATGGCCCTGTCTATCGTGTGCGGGCTCTGGTTGAGGAGCACCCCGCCGCCCTCGCCGGCCCAGGTGCCGCGCCAGGGCCGGTCGTCGTAGTACGCCTGGGTGCGCAGGCCCACGTGGACCATATGTACCCGGGTGATCCTGCCGATGGTCCCCTTGTCCAGAATCTCGCGCGCCCTGCGGCAGGCGATTGAGGCTCGGTACTGGAGCATTACCGCCAGCTTGCGGCGGTGCTTCTTTGCCGCAGCCAGCATGCGGTCGGCCTCGCTCGAAAGCGAGCACAGCGGTTTCTCGCAGAGGACGTGCAGGCCGCCCTTGAAGCACTCGCGAGCGGCGGCGAGATGCGCGGGGTGCGGCGTGGCGATAACCGCTCCCTGGGGGCGGGTGGCCCGGATGGCGTCCTTCACGTTGCTGAAGCCCGGACAGCCGGCCTCGTCGCCGGCTTCCATGACGTATTCCGGATTGAGATCGGCGACGGCGACGACCTCGGCCTCGCGAATCTTCAGGAGGTTGCGCAGGTGTCCGCGGCCCATGCCGCCGACGCCCACCACCATGATGCGTGCCTTGCCCTTGGCCATTGATGATTCCCTTCGTGCTGAGGTCCCGGGGGGCGATTCTAACCGCCTCCGGGGCGTTCTCAAGTATGGTGGCAAGAGAGAGACCCGCAGCGCTCAGGCTCCGGCCCGCCTGCGGCGGGTGAATTGAGGATCTACTGTTGTCATGCCGGGTTGTTCGCCTGTTCTGCAAGAAGCAAGCCCCGGGACGGGTCCCGGGGCTTGCTTTTCGCTGGTACGGGGACCAGGAATCGAACCTGGATTCAGAGATCCAAAATCTCTTGGCCTACCGTTAGCCGATCCCCGTGTATGTGCCTGCCCACGATTCTACACCGGCCAACGCCGGAAGCAAGACGCTAGTGCTTCCGGTCATTGTGGCGAAGGAGAACTACTTCCCGCGGAAGACCGAGAGCAGCCTCAGCAGCCAGCCGGGTTTGACGGTGATGGCGCCGTGCGGGCAGACCTCCTGGCAGCAGAAGCAGCGGATGCACTTGCTGCGGTCGATGGCCGGCTTATCGCCCGCCGCGGCGTCCATCTCGATGGCGTCGGGCGGGCATATCTCGGCGCACTGGCCGCACAGCTTGCAGAGGTCGTCGTGTACGAGCGGGCGGTTGGTGAGCGCGCCCTTGAGAATGCGCGCGAGCGGGCCGCGAATGCCGATGCCGATGCCCTCGGTTACGTGCGCCCGCTGGAAGTCGCCGACCGCCACGGAGCCGATCTCCTCGCCGAGCACCTCGATCTCCTCGAGATCGGTGACGCCGGTGCCCGAACGTTCCAGTTCGGCCTGGATGGGCAGGTCGGCGGTCTCGTAGCCCAGCATGCGGGCGATCACCGCGTCGACCGCCGCGGGGTCGTCGCCGGCGAGGATCAGTCCGAGTTCGCGGGGCACGCCGTTGGCCGGGCCGTTGCCCTCCATGCCGATGACCCCGTCGACCACCGTGAGCCGCGGCCCGAGCGCGTAACAGATCTCGACCACCAGCCTCGCGAAGAGCTCGCGGTTCTCTCCGGCGCGGAGGTGCCACTGCGCCTTGCGCGCGCCGACCACCGCGCCGAACATGTTCTTGACCGCCAGCGTCAGGCCCATGTACGCGTGGGTCTTGAGCTTGGGAACGTCGATTATCGCCCCGGCGTCGAGGGCGGCTGCGGCGAGCTGGAGGTCCCTGTGGCTGGCGGTGGGGCAGGGGCGGGCCCTGTCGAACGCGACGCGATCCACCCAATCGGGCAGCACGTTGTTGTAGCCGTTGCGGCGCATGACCAGCGCGGCCGAGGCAACTGCCGGGCTGTCGCCCAGGGACACCGTCCCGGCGCCCGCCTCGCGCAGAAGCTCGCAGACCGCGCGGGCGACCTCGGGGTCGGTTGCAGCGCGCTTCTCGCGGGAAACGGGTCCGACGAGGTTGGGCTTCACCAGAACCCGGCCGTTCTCGGGGAGGAATTGCCCGGCTCCGCCGATGAGTTCAACGGCCCCTGTAACCGCCGCGCTGACTTCGTCGCGATCGTAAGACCCGCAGCGGACGATGCTTACCCGCGCCGCCGCCACGTTCAGCGCTCCAGTTCGCGCCTGACCGCATCGGCCGCGCGGGCGCTGGCGCCGTGGACTCCGAGCTTCTCGCGCAGCGCGCCCAGCGCCGTCGCGATGCGCGAACGGGCGGCGTCGTCCTCGAGCAGGGCCAGGATCGACTCGGCGACCCGGTCGGGGGTTACCTCGAACTGCCAGAGCTCGGGGGCAACCGGCCGCCCGGCGACCACGTTGGCCAGGGCGATGCAGGGGATGGTGACCAGCAGGCGGCCGAGCAGGTAGTTCAGGATCTTGGTCCGGTAGCAGGCGATCATCGGCCGGCCCAGCAGGGCGGTCTCCAGTGTCGCCGTACCGCTGACCACCAGGGCCAGGTCGCAGGCGGCCACCACCTCGCGGGCTCTGCCGGCGACCACCGGGATCTCGCAACCCGCCGCCGCCGCCGCGGCACGCGCGATGCTGACCGTGTCGGTCCTGGCGGTAACCGCGATCACCGGGCGGACCGCGGGGCGTTGCGCGGTGACCCGCGAAGCGGCTGCAGAGAAGACCGCCAGGTGCTTCTCGAGTTCCATCGGCCGGCTGCCGGGCAGAAGCGCGAGCAGTTGCTCCTCGCCGGAGATGTCCAGTTCCGACCGCAGCTCGCGGCCCCGCCCGGCGTAGTCGGCCGGGAGCTCGTCGGCCAGCGGGTGCCCGACGAACTCGGCCTCCAGGCCCGCCTGGCTGTACAGGTCGACCTCGAAGGGAAAGAGCACCAGCATCTTGTCGACCAGGCGTGCGATGCGCCTGATGCGCCCGGGGGCCCAGGCCCAGACCTGGGGGCTGACGTAGTAGATGACGCGCACGCCGCGCTTCTTCAGGCGCGCGGCCAGTCGCAGGTTGAAGCCGGGGTAGTCGCAGAGCAGCGCGGCATCCGGCTTCTCGCTCTCAGCGAGAGCGACCAGCTTCTTCATGGTGCGCATGATCTCGGGGAGTTTAAGAAGCGGTTCGACGAAGCCCATGACGTCCAGCTGCGAATTGTCGACGTCGATGCGACAGCCCGCCCCCCGCAGGGCGGTGCCGCCCATGCCGAAGGCGCGCAGCCCGGGAAGCTGCTTACCCAGCGCGCCCAGCAGCGCGGCGGCGCGCTGGTCCCCGGAGCTCTCACCGGCGCTGATCAGCAGCTTAGCCATGAACCTTCAACCACCAAGACACCAGGGACACCAGGAACCCCGATTCCCGCCGCGAAGGGAGCCTTCCCGGCATCTTGGCGGTTCAAGAATCTCATTGGATCGTCATGTTGCCGAGGATCATCTCGGCGGCTCGCAGCGCGGCCAGGCCCTGGGCGCCGGAGACCGGCGGCTGCCCGCCGGCGCGCGCGGCGGCGACGAAATCCTCGAGCTCTCGACCGATGGGATTGACCTTGGGCATCTTGAGCTTCTTGTACTCGATCAGCTTCTTGAGGATGAAGTCCAGCGGACCCTTGCCGATCTCGCCGGGGCTGAGGCTGGCGGGGTCTATCCGGCCGGACTTCAGGGCGGCGCTCTTGCGGTAGACCACGCCCTTCTTCTCGAGCAGGTCGACCGACATGTAGGCGTCGCTCTGGAAGACGCGGATCTTGCGCTCGGCCTTGAGCGCCACCCGGCTGGCGGTCACGTCGGCCACCGCGCCGCCCTCGAAGACCAGGCGGGCGTTGGCCACGTCCTCGCTCTGTGAGAATATCCTGGCGCCGCAGGCCTCGGCGCGCACCAGGGGCTTGCCCACCAGGTCGAGGATCAGGTCGATGTCGTGGATCATGACGTCCATGGTCACGCCCACGTCCGTGGAGCGGAAGGGGTAGGGGCTCACCCTGCGGCACTCTATGAAGCGCACCTCGCCGATTTCCGGTCGCAGCGCGATCATCGCCGGGTTGTAGCGCTCGACGTGCCCTACGGCCAGGGCCAGTCCGCGCTCGCCGGCCAGGGCGACAAGTTCCTCGGCTTCGGCCACGGTCTTGGTGATGGGCTTTTCCACCAGGCAGTGCAGCCCTGCCGCCAGCAGCTCGCAGCCGATCTGGTGGTGCAGGCTGGTGGGCGCGGCGAGGACCGCGGCTTCGGGGCGGAGCTGCGGGTCGGCAAGCAGCGCGCGGTGGTCTGGAAAGGTCTTCGCCCCGGTCTTGCGGGCGACGGCGGCGGCGGCCTCCTCGTCGGGGTCGACCACCGCGACCAGTTCGGCCACCGGCAGTTGCGCCAGCAGCTTGCCGTGAATCCTGCCGAGATGACCGGCCCCGATGAGGGCCACGCGCATGGCTTCAGCCATGTTGTCCCCCGCGGGGAATCAGTCCCGCATGGCCTCGCGGCCGCGGCCCATCTGTCCCTTCTTGGTGCGCTCCAGGAAGGCCAGCAGGTACTTGACCTCTTCGGACTCATCCAGGCCTTCGGAGAGGATCTTCTCGATCGCCGACTCCTGGGGCAGGGCGGAGTGATACAGCAGGCGGCAGGCCTGGCGCACCGCCTGGATGCTCTGGCGCGAGACCCCCGCGCGCTGCAGGCCGACCACGTTGGCGCCGCGAACGCGCGCGGGATTGCCCTGGGTTATCATGAACGGCGGGGCGTCGCGGTTCACCCGGCTCATCCCGCCGACGAAGGCCAGGCGGCCCACAGTGGCGAAGTGGTGCACTCCGACCAGCCCGGCTATGCTCGCGCCGCGCTCGACCAGGACGTGGCCGCCCAGCTCGGCGACGTTGGCCATGATCACGTTGTCTTCCAGCACGCAGTCGTGGGCCACGTGGCTGTAGGCCATCAGCAGGCACTCGTTGCCCACTCTGGTCATGCCTCCGCCGCCCTGGGTGCCCTTGTTGACCGTGCAGTACTCGCGGATTACGGAGCGGTCCCCGATAACCAGGGCAGTATCCTTGCCGTCGTACTTGAGGTCCTGCGGGTCGGAGCCCAGCACCGCACCGGTGTAGATGCGGCACTCGGATCCCACCAGGGTCTGGCCCGCCACCGTTACCCGCTCGCGGATAAGCGTGCCGGGCCCGATCTTGACGTTGGGGCCTATGACCGAGTAGGCACCGATGCTGACGCCATCGGCGATATCCGCGCCCTCGTGTACGGTGACCGTCGGGTGAATGGCCACGGTGGCCTCCTCTTGCTGCTCAGCTGCGGCTGAAATTGCGGAGCGCGCTGGAGTCGACCAGCGCGAACCGGACCGAGACTTCGGCAACGGGTTTGCCGTCAACCGTGGCCCTGCCCTGGCACTGCCCGAAACTGCCCCGCAGGCGCTCGAGGTTGGCCTCCATCACCAGCTGGTCGCCGGGCACCACGGCGCGGCGAAGCTTGATCTTGTTGAGGGTGGCCAGCACGGCGATCTTGGATTCCATGGCGTCTTCCGGCAGGCTCTTGGTGACCAGGATGCCGCCGACCTGGGCCATGGCCTCGATCTGGAGAACCCCGGGCATGATCGGGACGTCGGGGAAGTGGCCCTGGAAGAACTCCTCGTTGGCGGTGCAGTTCTTGATGCCCACGGCGCGCTTGCCGGGCTCGAGCTCGATGATCCGGTCCACCAGCAGGAATGGGTAGCGGTGGGACAGAAGCTTGCGTATCTCGTTGACGTCCAGCACTGCTTGACCTCCGTTTCTTGCCCGGCAGGACTCAAGGATGCTGCCCAGCAGCATGCGGTTGTGCGCGTGCCCCGAGCGGCTGGCGCGCAGCTCGGCGACCAGCTCGCCGCCCAGGAAGGACAGGTCGCCGATCACGTCCAGCATCTTGTGGCGCAGCGGCTCGTCCGGGAAACGCAGCCGGTTGCCGCGGACCGAATCGCCCTCGAGCACCAGGGTGTTGTCGGTGTCGGCGCCCTGGCCCCAGCCCATCGCGCGGAACTTCTCGACCTGCGAGGCCGGGCAGAACGTCCTGGCCGGGGCGATTTCCTTCTCGAAGACTTCGGGCGTGAGCCGAAGCTCGCGCACGCCCCGGGCCAGCGGCTCGCCGGGATAGTCCAGGTGGTAGCGCAGGCTGAGGCCTTCCGCGGAGGGAAGGCAGACCAGCGAAGCGCCGCCGGCTTCGGCGGTCAGCGCGGTCGCGGGTCGCAGCCGGGGGCGCTGTTCGCCGGTTTCTTCGATGCCCGCGGCCTGGAGCGCCTGCACGAAGGGCAGGGCGCTGCCGTCGGCGGCGGGCGGTTCGACCCCTTCGATTTCGACGACGGCATCGTCCAGTCCCATGCCCCAGATCGCCGCGCAGACGTGCTCGACGGTCTGCACCCGGGCTTCGCCGCGCCGCAGGGTGGTGCGCCCGCCCTCGGAGTCGTCGAGGACCAGGTCCGCGCGGCCCAGCAGCGGCGAGCCGTCGATGTCCCTGCGCCTGAAGCGCAGGCCCGAGCCGGCCTCGCCCGGTACGATGCGCAACCTGGAGGGCTCTGCCCCGTGGATGCCGTGGCCTTCCAGGTGGGCGGTGGGCCCGGCGAGCGTTCTGCGCTTCAACTCGGTTCCCGCATTCGGCGCTCAGCCCTTGGCCGCATTGCGGCCGCGCTCGTATCCGGTGTTCAGCTGCGTGATGAGCTTCTCGGTGATGTCCAGGTGCGCCGCGCAGTAGAGCACGGTGCGGGCCCGCACGTTGCGGTAGAAGGTCTCCTTGCGCTTGGGCTTGTTGCTGCGCACCTGCTGCTTGAGGACCATGTCGATGCCGTTTTCCTTGGCGTACTTGGACACGGCGGCGATGACGTCGTTCCAGACCTCCATCATCGCGTCGATCTCCTTGGCGGTCTTCTTGGCCAGGAAGAGCTTCTCGTCGCGCTCGAGCTCGGCGATCCTGAGCTTCAGTTCCTGGGTCTTCTTGAGGAACTTGACCTTGTCCTTGGGCACCGAGGCGGCCAGGCGCCGCTGTTCATCGCGGATGGCCTGGGCCTTCTGGCGGATGGTGTTGAGACGCGGTTCGAGTTCCTTGCGGATCTGTTCGTAGCGGTCGTTGCCCTTCTTGTACTCCTGAAGGACCCGGTCCACGTCGACCAGGGCAATGCGCACCGAACGCTTCCGGCCGGCGGCGCTGGCTCGCGAACCGCTCAGCATCGCCACGGTCGCGAGAACCGCGCTCAGGCAGAACATGCGCTTGATCATAGTGTCGAGCCTCCTAACTCCCCCCGCTCAGAAAAGCAGACTGAAACTCATCTGGAATGTCTGGGTGTCGTCCCCGTCCTTCGGGTTGATGGCCTTGGCGAAGTACAGCTTGATGGGCACCGGGCCCATCGGGGTCTTGACGTGCAGGCCCAGGCCCACCGAACGGCGCTGGTCGTGCCACTCGAAGTGGCCTTCCTCTTCCCAGACGCTGCCGGCGTCGAAGAAGACCACCCCGCGAATGGTGTTCCTGTAGACCGGAAAGATGTACTCGAAGTTCTGCACGAACCGGAAATTGCCGCCGACCTCCTCGCCGTCGATCCGCGGGGAAATCGTGCGGTAGTCGTAACCGCGTACCGTGCCGATGCCCCCGGCGAAGAAGCGTTCGAACAGGGGGATGCGGTCGCTCTGGTTGTAGGGGTTGACCCAGTCCGCGCGGGTGAAGAACCGGAAGACGTGGGGGTACCCGTAGGTGGTCATGATCGGCAGGAAGACGTGGGCCTGCCCCGAGGTCTTGCGGAAGTCGTCGTCGCCGTCGAAGGGACCGCCGAAGACCTCCTCGCTGATGTCGAAGAGCACGCCCTTGGTGGGCATCAGCACGTTGTTGCGGCCGTCGTAGGTCAGGCCCAGCGTTCCCGAGACCAGCGTGGTGGTGCCCTCGTCCTCGAGCACGTCCGGGGGCAGGTCTTCGTCCATGCCCTCGATGTGCACGCGCTGGAACGTGTATTTCGTGTAGGCGCGCAGGCGGTGGCCGATCAGGCGCCGGCCCATGCGGAAGTTGAGGCCGGTGCGCTGGTCCTGGTACTCGTGGAATTCCTTGTCGAAGTGGAACAGGCCGGTTCCGAAGCTGTAGTGGGGGGGCGTGTCCCAGATCCAGGGATTGTTGAAGTCCATCGAGAAGCGCTTGATGCTTTCGCTGACACTGGCGTTCATGTTGACCTTCTGCGCGCCACCGCGGAAGGCTCCGCCGTTGAACAGGTCGTCCCAGCTGGTGGGCATTCGCTTCCAGTCGAAGTTGCGCTCGCTGAGGCCCACGGTGCCGCCGACAGAACCGTCCTCGGGCGAGATGTAACCCCCGATGCTCAGGTTGCCGGTCTGGGTCTCCTCGACTTCCAGTTCGACGTCCACGGTGTCGGGCTCGTCGCCGGGCACGTTGTGGCTGCCGACCTTGGCGAACAGCCCGCGGCTGCGGATGCTGTTCCTGGAGTGATTGAGCTTCCTGGCGTCGTAGATGTCGCCGGGGAAGAGCATCAGCTCGCGGCGGATGACGCGGTCCCGGGTGCGCATGTTGCCCTTGATGCGGACCTCGCCCACCGTGGCCTGCGGCCCTTCTGAGATCGCGAACTCCAGCCCGATGATGCCGGGGTCATCGGTGCGCACCCGGCGGTGAGCCACTTGCGAGAAAGGCCGCCCGGTGGAGCCCAGCAGGTCGCGCAGCCAGCTCCGGGCCTTGAGCACCGCGTCCGCGGAGAAAGGCATGTCCGCGGGAGGGGCCTTGCCACTGGGCATCTCATCCTTGCTGCGCAGGAACTTGGGGAGCAGGCCCCAGGCGAAGCCCTTCTTCCTGGGTTTGACGCCCAGCGCCCGGAAGACGGTCAGGCGGGCGTCTTCTTCGGATACCGACTCCAGCCCCTTGAAGGTGATCGGCCCGTAGGTGTACTTGCGGCCCTCGCGCACGTCGAAGGTCAGCGTTGCCAAGCGCCTGCGGCGCCTGCCGGCGGGCGGGGCGATCACCGGCGGCAGGGCCTTGACTCGCGCGTCGGAGTACCCGCTGTTGCGGTAGAGGCCCTGCAAGCGGACCTCGTCGAGATGCAGGATGTCCTCATCGAACTTGGCGCCGACGCGCAGGAATCCGGCGGGCCGGCTCTGAATCGCCTTGATCAGATCCTTGCGCTCCAGGTTCTTGCGCCCGCGGAAGATCACGTGCTTCACGTAAACCCGGTAGTCCTCGACAACGTCGAAGACCGCGTAGACGTAACCGGGCTTGCCCGGGACCGGTTCGGTCGAGGGGGTGATCCGGGCCAGCGGGTAGCGGCGCTCGCGGCAATAGGCCATCATGCTCTGGATCATGCGGTGGGCCGCGTAGAGGTCGTAGCGGCTGCCCGGCCGGATCTCGGTCTTTTCCTCCCGGGCCTTCTCCAGGAATCCCCCGGCGCGCAGGTGCCTGTTGCCGCGGATCACAACCTTCTCGATCAGCGGGCGTTCCCTGCAGGTCACCCGGATTCGCACCCCGCGGGGGGTGATCTCGGGGGCGTGCAACTTGATGTCGTGCGCGTCGAAGAAACCCAGGTTGTAGATGCGATTGAAGTCCTGGCGGTAGGTTGCCGGGTGGAAGGGCAAGCCCCGCTTGGTGGCCATGGCCCTGATCACCACCCTGGGCTCAAGGCTGGTCAGGCCCTCGACGCGGACCGAGAGGACCACCTTGCCGCGGGCCTTGTCGGTCGCTGCCGCGGGAGGCTGCCCGCAGCGGGCAGGAGGTGCGCCTGCAGCCAGGAAGAGCAGGGCGGCCAGCAGGGCCGGGGCAAGGGTCTTTGCGGTCACAGGCCCTCCGGTCTGAAGCTCTCGAAGCGGAAGTACTGGGATATGAAGGTCAGCTGCAGGTCTCCCACCGGGCCGTTGCGGTTCTTGGCCACCAGCAGGGTGGTGGGCGCGTCCATGTCCGGCGGGTCCTGGTAGATGCCCGGGCGGTGGATCAGCAGCACCAGGTCGGCGTCCTGCTCGATGGCCCCGCTCTCGCGCAGGTCGGAGAGCTGCGGGCGCTTGTTGGTGCGTTCTTCCAGCCCGCGGTTGAGCTGGCAGACCGCCACGATCGGGATGTTCAGCTCGCGGGCCAGGGCCTTGAGGCTGCGGCTTACGTAGGCCACCTCCTGCTGGCGGCTCTGCGAGGCGATTTCCTTGGGGCCGTGGATCAGCTGCAGGTAGTCGAAGATCAGCAGGCCGACCTTCTGGCGCGCGACCATGCGCCGGGCGCGGGCGCGCAACTGGACGATCAGCGGGTCGCCCGGGGAGTCGTCGATGAAGATCGGTGCCTCGCGCAGGCGGCCCATGCCCTCGTTGACCAGCCGGCCCCACTCCTCCTGGCTGAGCATGCCGCGGCGCAGCTTCCTGGAGTCCACCCGGGCGGTGAGGCAGGCCAGGTTCTGGGCAACCTGCTCCTTGGTCATCTCCAGGCTGAAGATGCCCACCGGGATGGCCTGTTCGCTGGCCAGTCGCATCATGACGTTCAGCGAGAAGCTGGTCTTGCCGGTCGAAGGGCGGCCGGCGATGATGGTCAGCTCGCCGCGTTGCAGGCCGCTGGTCAGTTCGTCGAGGTCGGGGTAGCCGGTGGCGATGCCGGTGTAGATTCCGCCCTTGCCGTGAGACTCCTCCAGGCGCTTGTAGACGTCGTGGATTATCTCGCGGATGTCGTGGACATCGCCGGCGCGCTCGGTGCTGAGCTTGAAGATGTTCTGCTCGGCGATGTCCAGCAGGTCCTGGGCGGAGCGCCCCGGCTCGTAAGCCGAGCGCACCGCGTCCGTGGCCGTGGCGATCAGGCGCCGCGCCAGCGCGCGGTCCTTGACCACCGAGGCGTACTGCTCCACGTGTGCGGTGGTAGGCACCGATCCCACCAGCTCGGCGAGGTAGCCGACCCCGCCGACTTCCTCCAGCTGACCGCGCTTGGTGAGCTCCTCGCGCAGCAGGGCCTGATCGAGGGTCTGCTCCACGTCGTAGAGTTCCGCGGCCGCCTCGAAGATCTTCTGGTGCGAGCCGCGGTAGAAATCCTCGGTCTTGAGCAGCTCGACCGCAACGCCGGCGGCGTCGCGGTCAAGCAACATGCTCCCCAGAACATGGGTTTCCATCTCCAGTGCCTGCGGTGGCAGCTTCTCGAGATTGTCCATGCCGGTTCGCTCTGGAGCGCCTTTCAGGCCGGGCCCGGGGGCGCCGGTCTACTCGCTGCCTTCGGAAGGGGTATCGCCCCCGACTTCGGCGGGCGCTCCTTCGTCGGCGCCGGTTTCGGTCCCGGCGCCGGTCTTGTCGGTTCCCTGGTCGCCTTCTGCGGCGGTCAGTTCCGCGTCGTCGGGCAGGACCCAGACCTTGATTTCGGCCTCGGCGCCTTCGCCCAGGCTGAGCTTCACGTCGTGGGTGCCGATCTTCTTGATGGGTTCGTCCAGGTTCACCACCGAGCTTTCCAGCTGTACGCCGTGCTCGGATGCGACGGCCGCAACGATGTCCTCGGCGCCTACGGAACCGTAGATGGTCTCGCCGTCGGCCTTGACCTGCACCGTGGCGCTGATGCCGCTCAGCTTGTCGGCCAGCCCCCGGGCTTCGGCGACCGCCGCGGCGGCGGCCTCGGCGGCGTGGCGCTTTTCCTTGGCGATGCGCCGCTCGTTCTCGGCGTTGGCCTCATAGGCCATGCCGCGGGGCAACAGGAAGTTGCGGGCGTATCCGCCCTTGACTTCGACGACCTCGCCGCGTGCGCCCAGCTTGGGCACGTCAATGCGCAGGATAACCTTCATATCCGGCCTCCCCTCTAACGGCCCACGTAGGGCAGCAGCGCCAGGAAGCGAGCGCGCTTGGCGGCCCGCTTGAACATGCGCTGGTGCTTGGCGCAGTTGCCGCTCCGCTTGCGGCTGAAGAGCTTGCCCTGGGTGGTGCAGAGCTTCTGCAGCGTGCGGATGTCCTTGTAGTTTGGAGGCGTCGCCCCCTTCCTGCAGAAACGGCACTGGTTCTTGCGCTGGGCTCTCTTCTTGCCCTTGCTCCGGCGCTTACCTCTTCCCTTAATCATTTTCCTAGCCACTTGGCCTGTTCCTCCCCGGGCGCGGACGCTGGCCGGCCCGTATCTGTGTCGTGTATCCCCCTCGCCTAGAAGGGGATGTCCTCGCTGGCTTCAAAGCTCTCGTCCATGTTCGGACCGTCTTCCTGAGCCGGTGCCGATCCTTTCGGCGGGGAGCTGCGCCGTGCGCCGCCGCCGCCACCGCCGCCGCCATCTCCGCGGCTGCCCAGGAACTGGAAGTTCTCGCCAACGACCTTGAGGCGCGAGCGCTTCTGGCCGGTGTTGCGGTCCTCCCACTGGTCGAGGCGCAGGCGGCCCTCCACAAACACCGGCCGTCCCTTGGACAGATACTGACCGGCGAGTTCCGCCTGCCTGCCCCAGACCTCTATGTCCACGAAGGTGGCATCCTCACGCATCTCGCCGGACTGGCGGTCCTTCCAGCGGCGGTTGGTGGCCAGTCCCAACTGAGCCACCGCCGTGCCGCTGGGAGTGTAGCGCACTTCCGGATCGCGGGTCAGGTTGCCTATCAGAAATACTTTGTTCAGATTGGCCATAGCAGATACCTCCTAGTCGGCGGCGTCCTTGGAGTCCGCGGCCGGTTCCTGTGCGCTCGCCGCGGCATCCGGCTTGCTCTTCTTCTCCGTGGCAGGTTCCCCGGAGCCCGCCGCAGCCTTCGGCTTCCTCTCCGCGGGTGCGACCGGAGCGGACCCGGGGCCCGCGGACCGGTGTCTGGACGAACCGCGCGGCGGGCCGCCGCGGCGTCCGCGGGGGTCGTCATCCGAGGTGTCGGCGTAGACCGGCATGCTCTCGCCGTCCTCGTCGACCGTCACCATCACGCGAAGAACGGTTTCGTTCAGCTGGGCCGCGCGCTCGATGCGGCCGATGGCGTCGCCCTGGGACCGGAAGTGAGACAGGTAGTAGGTCCCCCGCTTGTGGTGCTTGAGGGGGTAGGCCAGCTTGCGTTCCTCCCACTTCTCGCAGTTGACCGGTTCCCCGCCGCCCTTCTGGATCACGGCGGTGAGTTCCTCGACCACCTTGTCGTGGTCCTGGCGCGACTTGTTGCTGTCCACCACGAACATTGCTTCGTAAAGTTTCAACACGTTTCCTCCGCTGTCTTTCCGCGGTTCCCGCCTTCCCGCTGATCGGCGGGAGCTGCGTTGAACCTGTTCATGCAGGCCTCGATGCCCTCGACCGCCCAGCAGCGCACTGCGCCGGCGGCGCGGTCGATCGCGCTCGAGATGACTTCCTCTTCTTCTGCCCGGAACCTTCCGAGCACGAAGTTGACCGTATTCCCTCTGGTGGTCCCGATTCCCAGTCTCAGGCGCGGGAATTCACGGGTCCCCAGCAGTTCAATGACCGACGCCAGTCCGTTGTGACCCCCGTGTGAGCCTCCGCGGCGGGCGCGCAGCCTGCCGGGATCGAGGTTGAAGTCGTCGCAGACCACCAGCGCGCTTGACGGCTCCAGCTTGTAGAAGTCCAGCGCCGCGCGCGCCGCGCGCCCCGATCTGTTCATGAAGGTCTGTGGCTTCATGAGCAGTACCTTCTCGTCCTTCATGCGCACTTCGGCGACCTGGGATTCGAAGCGCGTGCGTCCGAAGCTCTGGCCCTCGGCCGCGGCCAGGGACTCCAGCACCCGGAAGCCCACGTTGTGACGCGTGGACGCGTATTCATCTCCGGGGTTCCCGAGTCCGAGGACCACGAGCACGGTACTGGCCGGCTAGCTGCCGGCGGCCTCCGGCTTCTTTTCTTCCTTCGCGGGAGCCGCTTCGCCCTCGGACTCCTCTTCCTTCTTGCCGGTGAGAACCTCGGGCTCGGCTTCGCTCTCGCCCTCGGCAACCTGGGCCTCGGCGTCCTCCTCGCCGCGCGGATGCGCGACGGCCAGCACCGTAGCGTTCTCGTCGGTGATCAGCTTGAGACCTTCGGACAGCTCGATATCCCCCGCGCGGATCGAGTCGCCGATGTTCAGCGCGGTGACGTCCACTCGCAGTTCCTCGGGGATGTCCGTGGCCCGGGCCTCGACCTCGATCTCGTGGAGGACCACGTCTAGCACGCCGCCCTCGTTGACGCCGGCGGGGGTTCCGCGCGGTCGGACCGTGACGGCCAGGGTGATGGTGTCGGAAGCGCTGATCTCCCGGAAGTCGACGTGGGCGATCAGCCGGCTGACCGGTTCGAACTGCACTTCCTTGACCATTGCCGGGCTCTGCTTGCCCTCGATGTCCAGCCTGACCAGCCGCTCGTTGTGATTGACCACCCGCTCCATGTCGCCGCGCGGTACCGTCAGGTGGCGGCTCTCGCTCCCCTTGCTGTAGATCACCGCGGGGACCAGACCCCTGGCTCGCAGGCGGCGCGCTGGAGCCGAGCCCTTCTCGGTCCGCGGGGTGACCTTGAGTACCCTGAGTTCCTTGGCCATCTCGCTGTTACCTCCCTAACCCTAAACGAAGAGTCGACTGAGCGACTCGTTGGTGCGGATTCTCCTGATGGCTTCACCGAGCAGCTCGGCCACCGAGAGCACCCTGACGTTGATCCCCTCCATCGGGGGGAGGGGGACCGTATCGGTAACTATGATTTCGTCTATGTTCGCGTCGCGCAGGCGCTCAATGGCCGGGCCGCAGAACAGCCCGTGAGTGGCCAGCACCCGCAGTGACTTCACTCCCGCTTCGCGACATACCCGGGCCGCCTGGGAAACGGTCCCGGCGGTGGTGATCATGTCGTCGAGGATGAAGGCGTGCTTGTCGGCGACCTCGCCGATCACGTATCCCTTCTCCACCTCGCTGTCGCCCGTGCGGCGCTTGTCGACCATGGCCATGTCCGCGCCCAGGCGCTTGGCGAAGGCGTTGACCATCTTGATCCCGCCGGCGTCGGGAGCCATCATCACCAGGCCGTCGAGACCAAGCGCGGAGATGTACTCGATCATCACCGGCGCGGCGTAGAGATGATCCATGGGGATGTCGAAGAAGCCCTGGATCTGAGTGGCGTGCAGGTCGATCGACAGCACCCGGGTGGCGCCGGCGGTGGCCAGCAGGTTGGCCACCAGCTTGGCGCTGATCGGCACGCGCCCCTCGTGCTTGCGGTCCTGGCGCGCGTAGCCGTAGTAGGGAATCACCGCGTTGATGCGTTCCGCCGAGGAGCGCTTGAGCGCGTCGATGATGATCAGCAGTTCCATCAGATTCTCGTTGGCCGGCGAGCAGGTCGGCTGGATCACGAAGCAGTCCTTGCCGCGCACGTCCTCCAGGACGCGGACCTTGGTCTCGCCGTCGGGGAACTGGCTGACCTCGCACTCGGTCAGGGGTTGGCCGAGATAGCGGCTGATGGCCGTTGCCAGTTCCGGGTGGGCGTTGCCGGTGACCAGTCGCATCTTGTCCACGAGACGGTTCCTCCTGCGGTGCTATTCGAAAACGGCGCCGTCGGCCGCGCTGCCCACCAGCGGGCCGTAACGGCCCAGGTACCCGTCGGTTACCGCGGGCCTGCGCGGCTTCCACTTCCGGCGGCGCCTGGCAAGCTCCGCCTTGCCGACCAGCAGGTCCAGCCTGCGTTCCGGGATATCTATTCTGATGCGATCCCCGTGCTTCACCAGCGCGATCGGCCCGCAGGCCGCCGCCTCGGGGCTGACGTGTCCCACGCAGGGTCCGCGCGTTCCCCCGCTGAAGCGCCCGTCGGTGACCAGGGCCACCGAGTCGGACAACCCCATCCCCGCGATCGCCGAGGTGGGCGATAGCATCTCGCGCATCCCCGGACCGCCGCGCGGGCCCTCGTAGCGGATGACCACGAAGTCGCCTGGCTTGACCCTGCCGGTGGTGATCCGCTTCATGGCTTCCTCTTCGGACTCGAAGATCACCGCGCGCCCCTCGAACCGGCGCATGCTCTCGCTGACCGCCGACTGCTTGACGACGCAGCCTTCGGGCGCCAGCGAGCCGTGCAGAACGGCGATGCCGCCCTCGGTTTCGTAGGCTTTCTTCACCGGTCGGATGACATCTTCGTCGTCGATCCTTGCGGCGGCGGCGATCCGGCGCACCTTCATGCCCGACACGGTGGGCCCGTCGTTGACGGAGCTGCCCAGGCGCTTGAGGAGCGCGGGGATCCCGCCGGCCCAGTGCAGGTCTTCCATGAAGTAGTCCCCGCCGGGGCGCAACGAGCAGAGGCGGGGCGTGTTCCGGCTGAGGCGGTCGAAATCCCCGAGCTTGAGGTCGACGCCGCCCTCGCGCGCGATGGCCGGCAGGTGCAGGCAGGTATTGGTCGATCCGCCCAGCGCCAGATCCACGCGCACGGCGTTCTGGAAGGCCTTCCTGGTGGCTATTTCGCGCGGGCGGATGTCCTTGCGGACCAGGTCCACCACGCGGACCCCCGCGGCGCGGGCCAGGCGGGACTTCTCGGCCGAGACCGCCGGGGCGGTGCCGGTGAGCGGCAGGCTCAGCCCCAGTGCCTCGGTCAGGCAACTCATGGTGTTGGCGGTGTAGAGGCCCTGGCAGGAGCCCGCGCCGGGGCAGGCAGTCAGTTCCATGCAGCCCAGCTCGCGCTCGCTGATCTTGCCGGCTCGGTACTGCCCCACGGCCTCGAAGGTGTCGCGCACCAGGCTGCGCTTGACGTTCCTGTAGCGGCCTGTGAGCATGGGCCCGCCGGTGACCACGATCGCCGGTACGTTCAGGCGCAGCGCGGCCATGAGCATGCCCGGGGTGATCTTGTCGCAATTGGTCAGGCACACCAGGCCGTCGAGCGCGTGGGCCCTGACCATGCTTTCGACCACGTCGGCGATCAGCTCTCGGCTGGGCAGCGAGTAGCGCATGCCGCCGTGGCCCATGGCGATGCCGTCGCAGATCGCAGGTACGCCGAAGCGCAGGGGTACTCCGCCGGCCTCGGAAATTCCCAGCCGGACCTGGTCGGCGAGCTGGCGCAGGTGGATGTGTCCGGGCACCAGGTCGCTGGAGGCGTCGGCGATGCCGACGAAAGGCTTGCTCATGTCGCGGGGTGCCAGCCCGTCGGCGTAGAGCAGTGCGCGATTGCCGGCACGCTCCGGGCCGCACTTGGCCGCCTCGCTGGGCAGCTTGCGTTTTCTGGCCATGTCTGTCCCGTACCTCTCTTGCGACCGCCTGGAGCGCGGCAATGCGCGCTCGCCTAAGCCAGGGACCGAGCCCTGTGGTCCCCCCGCTCTTCGGCAGGCACCCGGCGCGGACCTCCGGGGCTGCACCGGAGACTCTTATATGGATCGAAGAGGGATAATCAAGTGCAGGCAGCTGCATGGGAGTTGTGGACGGTGCAAACGTGGGAGGTTGGAGGGCTGGAGGGAGGGGGGGACGGCCAGGCCGGTATGAGTGCGCCGAGTGTCCTCTACCGGCCTTCCGGCCTCCTGTCCCCTACAACTTGATTCCGGGGTACGACTCCAGTACCAGCCGCCGGGTGGCTTCATCCACCTTCCGGAGCAGCGCGGAGCGTTCGGCGAACAGATAACGGGCGTCAGCGTCCGATAGCGGCCGGCGGCTGGCGTTCAGCCAGTCCAGGATTTCGGGCTCCTGCGCGTTGACGAAGAACTCGTAGAGGCGCTGTTCGCCGTGGCTCTCCTGCGCGCGGCGGCGGTGGCGCTCGTCGGCGGTGGTGAGGTCCAGGCGCAGCGGGACGGTCAGGCCGGCGTCGGCCTCGCCCGCCTGGCCGTCGAGGGGTTCGAAGAGGAAGACGCGTTGGAAGAAGCGCGACTGGTGTCGCGAGACGCTGATAACCAGGTCGGTGGCTCGCTCGGCCTTGAAGGCCGTCAGGTAGACCAGCTTGAACAGGTGCAGGAGTATCTCTTCGCGCGGGGCGCGCCGCCCCGAGCTTCTCTTCGTGCGCCCGGCAGGGCGCGCCGACTTGGAGGTGAGAGTCCTCTACTGGCCCGACAGGAGGGAACAGTTAGCCGGACGGCAAGGGCAGCCATCGCGAGGTGGGGCCTGAAGGAAGCCGCA
>Ga0272441_10003713_pt1 | contig 28694 bp, 26 predicted proteins | sample SSMProp6N_FD_193582 | JGI IMG/M metagenome (GOLD analysis project Ga0272441, IMG submission 193582) | Marine sediment archaeal communities from Little Sippewissett salt marsh, Falmouth, MA, United States - SSM-Prop-6N | ecosystem: Environmental > Aquatic > Marine > Wetlands > Sediment ... | reverse complement strand
AAAGCGGCTTTTAATTCTCCGGTTTGGTTTAATGTTGGTTTATACCACCAATATGGCATAGAGAGTCATACTAACAATATGTTTTATAACCCGGAGACTAAAATGATAGAAAGGTCTCCCAACGCTTATATTCATCCTCAGTGTAGCGCCTGTTTTATCCAAAAAGTAGGGGACTCTTTAGAAAATATTTATGAGCTTTTAAAGCGCGAAGCTAGGCTGTTTAAATTTGGCTCTGGTACGGGTAGTAACTTTTCGCCCTTGCGTTCTAAATATGAGCAACTATCTAGCGGGGGGGTGTCTTCTGGCCTGTTGTCTTTTTTGCAAGTGTTTGATGCCGGAGCTGGGGCAATAAAATCGGGTGGTACTACCAGAAGAGCGGCCAAGATGGTGATTCTTGATGTTGATCACCCAGAAATAGAAGACTTTATTACCTGGAAAGCCAAAGAGGAAGATAAGGCCATAGCTTTAATTAGAGAAGGTTACGATGCCGATTTTAATGGTGAGGCCTATCACACAGTGTCTGGCCAAAACTCTAATAACTCAGTTCGGGTTACTGACGAGTTTATCCAGGCCTATTTACAAGATGGAGATTGGCAAACCAAATTTAGAACTACTGGCGAAGTTCATGCTACCCATAAAGCCAAAGATTTAATGCGAAAAATCTCGGAGTCGGCTTGGCGGTGTGCTGAACCAGGGATGCAGTTTGATACAACTACTAATCGTTGGCACACTTGTAAAGAATCGGGTCGGATTAATGCTAGTAACCCTTGTAGTGAATATGTCTTTTTAGATGATACGGCCTGTAATTTGGCATCTTTAAATTTGGTGGAATTTATAGACGAAAATAATCGGTTTGATGTAGAGAAATTTAGAAAAGCTATCGATATAATTATTCTAGCCCAAGAAATTTTAGTAGATTTTTCGTCATATCCCTATGCTGAAATGGCAGATATGTCTCATAGATTTAGATCTTTAGGTATGGGTTATGCTAATTTAGGAGCTTATCTGATGAGAAATGGTTTACCTTACGATAGTGAAGTTGGGAGGGGGGTAGCCGCTGCTATTACAGCTATCATGACTGGCCGGGCCTATGCTGTTTCTTCGATGATTGCTAAAAGATTAGGTACGTTTTCTGAGTATGATTTAAACAGAAACAGCATGTTGCAAGTAATTGAGATGCATAATAAAGCGGTGTCCGAAATTAAAAAAGCTCCAGATTTTTTGCAAGAAGCGGCTCAAGAAGATTGGGACATGGCTTTAAATTTGGGCAGAGAGTATGGCTACAGGAATGCTCAAGCCACGGTGTTGGCCCCCACGGGCACGATTGGCCCGTTAATGGGCGTAGATACCACTGGTATCGAGCCAGACTTTGCTTTGGTGAAATACAAGGCTCTGGCGGGTGGTGGGGGCTATTCGATCGTTAATAAATCGGTTGAGCCAGCTTTGAAATATTTAGGCTACAACCAAGACGAGATTGCTGAAATTAAGCAATATATTTTAGATAACGGGAAAATAGAAGAAGCTCCTCATGTTAAGGATGAACATTTATTAATATTTGATTGTGCTAATCGTTGCGGTGATGGAAAAAGGTTCTTAAAACCCATGGCGCACATAGAGATGATGGAAGCAGTTCAACCATTTTTATCTGGGGCAATTTCTAAAACAGTTAATATGCCTAACGAATCCACAGCCGAGGAGATCGAACAAATTTACGTTGAGGCTTGGAGGCGAGGCCTCAAAGCCATTGCTATTTATCGTGATGGTAGCAAAGCTTCTCAGCCGTTAGTATCTAAAAAGAAAGATTCTGATACTTCTACGCCATATTCCTTGGATGTGCCGTCGTTGCATCGGGAAATGCCTAAAACTAGAGAGGGTTTAACTCATAAGTTTTCTATTAATCAACAACACAAAGTTTATATTACAGCTAACCGCTTCGAAAACGGTGATTTAGGAGAAATCTTTATTACAGCTGGCAAAGAAGGTTCTGTAGTAAGTGGCTTGTTAGGTGCAATGGCTAGATTGTCTTCCAAAATGTTACAAGAAGGTGTGCCGGCGGAGTCGATTATAGATTCATTCTTGAATTTGCGTTTTGACCCCTGGGGGATGACAGACAACCCAGAAATTCCTACAGCCAAATCCATCCCAGACTATATTGGGCGTTGGTTAGGTAAAAACTTTTTGCCTCTAGATAAGCAAGTTACTTTTGGGATTGTGGGCAGCCAACCCAAGCCCAAAACCAAAGACGAAGAGTCTGGTCTAGAAGATCTTGTTGACGAGGAGGTGGAACAGCCCGTGTTGTCTACTAGTGCAGAGAATAATACCGAAGAGAATGGGGAGAAGTATGCACCACCTTGCCCAACTTGTGGGGCCTTGATGGCCAGAAGCGGGACTTGCTTTGCTTGCCCCGAATGTGGCACTACCACCGGCTGTTCTTAGTTACTTTTCTAGAAAAGTAACACAAAAGTCTCAGCCAGTTCAAAAGAATTATTCATTGGTAAAATTTTTCTTCAGTTTTCGCCCTAACAGACAACGGGCTCCACAATAAAAATTTTACTCAATTCATCACATTCTTTTTCCAATGGCTGAAATAAAAGAAATATAGTCATGAAGCTTATAATCACTCGCCACGGCGAAACAGAAGAGAATAAAATTGGTAAACTCCAAGGGCATCTCCCTGGTCAGTTGTCTGAATTAGGTAAAGAGCAAGCCAGAAAAGTAGCAGAAAGATTAAAAGATGAAAAAATAGATTATATTTATTCATCTGATTTAGCCAGAGCTGCTGATACTGCTAAAGAAATAGTTAAATATCACCCTAATACGCCAATACAATTTACTCAGGAAATGCGTGAAAAAGATTTGGGTGAATTAACAGGTGTTTTAAAAAGTGAATTAGGTAAAAGTTCAAAAGATTTAATTACTGATGTGATTCAACCTAAAGAAGGTGAAACTCACGAGCAAATTGTTAAAAGAGCTACCTCTTTTTACCATAAGCTATTAGAAAAACATTCTGACGATACAGTCTTGGCGGTTGGTCATAATGGAATAAATAAAATATTAATTTCTGTGGTTACGGGGAAAGCCAAGGAAGATATACCAGGGCAATACAATACTGGGGTTAATATCTTTGAGATTAATAAGGAAAAAAATTGCAGAATAATGGTTTTTAATTGTGATAAACATCTAAGAATTTAAACGGCTCATCATGAGCCGTTTAAAAAACAACCCATATTACAAGGTATAATTTAAGAGTTATGACGATCGAAGAAAGAATACTAAAAATAGAGAAAAGAAATAAAAGAGTCGAGCTAGATAAAGCTTGGGAAACTAGTGTTTTTAGAAAAGTGATAATTGCTATATTAACCTATATTGCTGTGGCGTCATTATTCTTTTTTGCCGATTTACCAAATCCTTTTGTGAATTCTATCATTCCTACATTAGCTTTTATTTTATCGACATTGTCGTTGCCCTATTTTAAAAGAAAATGGATAGAATCTAGGTATAACAAAGACCAATAGTTTATGTAAGCTTAAATAATTAATATAAACTTATGGGTAAAAAACATTACATACAGCTTTATTATGGGCTTGGTAAGGGTAAAACCACCGCTGCTTTAGGCCTATCTATGCGAGCAGTGGGGCAGGGGATGAAAGTAGTATTTATTCAGTGGTTAAAAGGGAGAAGCGAGATTGGAGAGTTTAAAATTCCCCAAAAATTATCACCTAACTTTGAGGTTTATCAATTTGGGCCAGAACATTTTACCTGGGATAAAAAGGGTGACTTGGAGCATAAGGAATTGGCTCAAAAAGGTTTAGATTTTTTGGGGGAGGTTGTTGAAAAGGGGGGCTACGATGTTTTGGTTTTAGATGAATTGATTGATGCGGTGGTAATGAAGTATATTCCTCAAGGTAAAACGATAGATTTAATTAAAAAAGCTGCCGAAAAAGGCGAGGTGATTATTACGGGGCACGAAGTTCCAAAAGAATTTATAGAATTGGCTGATTTAGTTACGGAGATGAAAAAAGTTAAGCACTATTTCGATCAAGGGCAAATTGCTAGAAAGGGTATCGAGTATTAAAAACTGTCATCCTCAAAAAAACAAGGACGTCATTCTGAGGAACTCTGGCATTTGCAGTGGATGGCCATACTCTTGTCTCCCCGTCATTCTGGGGAGCGTTAGCGACTCCAGAATCGGTTTTTCTTTTTGTCTTGTCATTCTGGCTTAGCCCAGAATCTATTTTTGTGTACTAAAATATAAATATGCCAAAGGTAGGGTATGTATATATTATGGCTAACAAAAGACCAACTGTTTATACTGGGGTGACTAGCAATTTAATTAAAAGGGTTTATGAGCATAAAAATAAAATTATCCCAGGTTTTACTTCAAAATATAATTTAAATAAGCTAGTTTATTACGAGATTTTGGATACTATGGATATGGCAATTGTGCGGGAAAAACAAATCAAGGATTTGAACAGAATAGATAAAGTAGAGCTTATTAAAAGTTTTAATCCCACATTTGGTGATTTATATAATAAGATTCTGGACAAGCCAGAATGACGCAATGGGTGTATGAAGATTCGAGTTAAGGTTATTCCTAATTCTAAAATGAATAAAATCGACGTTGTCGATGATGTTTATTTAGTGCGAGTAACTGCTCCGCCGGTTGATGGCAAGGCTAATAAGGCGGTTGTAGAATTGTTGGCCAAATATTTTAAAACCTCTAAAAGCCAAGTGAATATTACTAAAGGTTTGGCTTCTAAATTAAAAACAGTTGATATCGAAAAATGAAAAATATTTTTGTGTGTTATAAAAACACGACCGTGTTTTTATAACATTACTGAATTATTGATGGCAGAATTGATAGCTTATTTTAATAAAACTGGCTTTAGAAAAGGAAAATTATTGATTAGAGAGTATATCTTTGATATTTTTGACTTACCTTGATATTTTGTAAGTACATAAGGATATTACTATGGGCATAGACGAGTTTATCAGTATGGTATTGTTTATTACTGTGTTTATCTCTGTGTCTTCATATTTCAAGAAAAGAAGGATGGAGTTTGAGTTATTTGCTCAAAAACCAACTTTTATCGATTGCCTTAATGTGGGACACGAGGCTTCTCTTAGGAAGTAGGCGCAAGCAAAGGAATAAAAATCAAATAAAACAAGAAGGAGGCATACGAAATGAACCTACTTGTGTGGGTTGTTATCGCTGTTGTCGTGGTGGTTGTTGTGGCGATTGTTCGGGGTAATTCTGGCAAGGCGTCGACAAAATCAACTACATCGTCGGTTTCTCACCCCCTGGAACCCGAAAAACCACCAAAGATGAGTGGTTTAGGAGGAGCTCAGGGTGGGCGTGCTTCTGTCGGTCCAGATTTCGGTAAATCTTCACCAGGAAGGGGTAATCTTAGTAAGAAGACCTCTTCTCCTGCGCAGCCTAAGAAGGATGCTGGTTATGGCGGTGATGATGATTGGCTTAAAAAAGCTAAACCATTTCGGCCCTGTGACAAAGCAGTGAGACAGGGCGGTAACAGCTGGAGCGTGAAGGGTGATGATGTGGGTGAAAGCGCGGAAGAAAATGCGGATAAGGGTTTTGTTTTGCGTCGTGAAGGCGATAAGGAGCCGGCTGCAGCCAGTGAGTAATTAGTACTTTGTTGGGAAATAAACCAGACTCTCTTAATTGGGGGTCTGTTTTTTAACAATTTATATAAAATTACTAAGCATTTTGGATTTTTGCTATAATAGGAGAGTATTTTTTAATGTTTAAGCATTTTTAAAATATATAAATATTTTTTAATATTATAAATTATGAGTTCTCAATACAGTGAACAAAGGGTCGGGGTATTTATCGATGTTTCGAATATGTATTACTCGGCTAAAGTGATGTATAACCGCAAGGTTAATTTTAAAGCAGTTCTAAAAGAAGTAGTGGGCGATCGCAAATTAATTAGAGCGATTGCTTACGTAATTAAAGCCGAAAGCCCAGAAGAACAGAAGTTTTTTGATGCCTTGGAGAGTATTGGTTTTGAGGTGAAAAGTAAAGAGTTGCAAGTTTTTTATGGTGGGCACAAAAAAGGCGATTGGGATGTAGGCATAGCCATGGATACTATCAGGCTAGCTCCTAAGCTAGATGTGGTAGTAATTGTGTCTGGCGATGGCGACTTTATCCCTTTGGTTGAACACCTAAAGAGTATTGGTCAAAAAGCCGAAGTAGTGGCTTTTGGTAGAAGTGCTTCGGGCAAATTAAGAGAAGTGGCCGATAATTTCATAGATTTAGATGGCAGTAAAAGAAAATTCTTGATGGCAGAAAAGAAATAATGGCAAAGTTTAAAAGAATTGATCCAAAACTAGATATCCCCAAACAAGAACTAGAAGTCTTGAAGTTTTGGGATGAAGAAAAAATCTTTCAGCAATCACTGGATATTAGAAAAGATGCCAAAAGGTACGTGTTTTACGAAGGCCCTCCAACGGCTAATGGTAAGCCAGGCATTCATCATTTAATTGCCAGACATTTTAAAGATTTGTTTCCTAGGTTTAAAACTATGCAAGGGTTTTTGGTAGAACGCAAAGCCGGCTGGGATACCCATGGCCTGCCAGTGGAGATTGGTGTAGAAAAAGAATTAGGCTTAAAGAATAAACAGGATATTGAAAAATATGGTGTAGCTAAATTTAACCAAAAAGCTAAAGAAAGTGTGTGGCAATACAAAGAGTTGTGGGAGGAATTTACTCGTAGATCTGGTTATTGGCTAGACTTAGATAACCCTTACATCACTTACGATCCTAAATACATGGAATCGATTTGGCGGGTATTTAAACAAATTCATGAAAAAGGTTTGTTGTACCAAGGCCATAAAGTAGTGCCATATTGTACTCGTTGTGGTACGGCTTTATCTTCTCACGAAGTGGCTCAGGGGTATAAAGAAGTTAAAGAAAATTCGGTTTACATTAAATTTAAATTAAAAGACGAAGATAATACATATATCTTAGCCTGGACAACTACGCCTTGGACACTGCCAGGCAATGTGGCTTTGGCTGTAGGGAAAGATGTTGAATATGTAAAAGTTAAATCAGATGATGATTTTTTGATTTTGGCTAAAGATTTAGTAGAAAAAGTTTTAGGAGAGGGGTCAGAAATTGTAGAAACGTTTAAGGGAAGCGAGTTATTAGACAAAGAATATGAGCCACTGTTCCCAGGCGCTATCGAGGCAGAAGAAAAAGCTTGGTATATTTTGCCAGCCGATTTTGTAACTACAGAAGATGGAACTGGTGTAGTGCACACAGCGGTAATGTATGGGGAAGATGACTACAATTTGGGGGCAGAAGTAGGGTTACCTAAAGTCCACACAGTGTCTAAAGATGGTTTATTTTTGCCTAGTGTCAAAAAATGGGCAGGTAAGTATGTAAAAGATCCCGAAGTAGAAAAAGAAATAATCCAAGATTTAAAAGATAGAAACCTGCTGCTTAAAGAAGAGGAATATGCTCACGATTATCCATTTTGTTGGCGTTGCGATGCTCCGTTATTGTATTACGCAATGGATTCTTGGTTTATTAGAATGTCTGATTTAAGAAAGCAATTGCAAGACAATAACCGAGATATTAATTGGGTACCTAAACACATCCAAGAAGGTAGGTTTGGTGAGTGGTTAAAAGAAGTTAAAGATTGGGCTATCTCGCGGGATAGATTTTGGGGCACCCCTTTGCCAATTTGGGTAAACAACGATGGGGAGCAAATTTGCATCGGTAGTTTCGAAGAGTTAAGAAGCTTGGCTAAAGACCCAGACAGAGTGCCAGAAGACTTTGACCCACACAAGCCATTTGTAGATGAAATAGTTTTAGAAAAAGATGGCAAAGAATATACCAGGGTGCCAGAAGTAATTGATGTGTGGTTCGATAGTGGCGCGATGCCATTTGCTCAATGGCACTACGATTTCGAAAACCAAGACAGAATTGATAAAGGGCTATCTTTCCCAGCCGATTTTATTTGTGAAGCTATTGACCAAACTAGAGGTTGGTTTTATACCTTGTTAGCTATTTCAACTTTGTTAGACAAGGGCACACCATATAAGAATGTGGTGGTTTTGGGCCATATTTTAGATAAGCATGGCAAAAAAATGAGTAAATCTAAAGGGAATGTGGTCGATCCTTGGGAAATTTTTGAAAACTATGGATCGGACATTGCTCGCTGGTATTTCTACACTATTAACCAGCCAGGTTTGCCTAAAAATTTTGATAAAGATGTGTTACCCCAAATTACTCGCAAATTTGTGTTAACTTTGTGGAACACATTATCTTTCTTTGTGATGTACGCCAATTTGGATGATTTTGAGCCTAAGAATGAGGCACCAGAAAAAGTTGACAACCCGCTGGACGAATGGATTTTAACTGAGCTATATCAAACCCTAGACTCAGTTACTACTAATTTGGAGAATTATGATGTTCTAAAATCGGCTACAGCGATAGAGGCGCTGGTAGAAAATTTATCTAATTGGTATGTGCGTCGTAGTCGTAAAAGATTTTGGAAAAGCACTGATGACACAGATAAATTACAAGCCTATCAAACTTTGTATTGGGTGTTAAAAAATATTTCATTAATGTTAGCGCCATTCATGCCGATGGTAGCTGAAATGGTTTATGAGGTAGTTAAACAAGGCGATGACCCTAAATCAGTTCATCTGTGCGATTGGCCAGCGATGAATGAAAAATACAGAGACCAAAAAGTCATTGATGATATGGAAAAGGTGAGAGAGGTAGTAGAGTTAGGCCATAACCTACGTGAGGAGGCGAAAATTAAAGTACGTCAGCCGCTAGCTAAAATTTCAATTACTGAAAAAGATTTGCCAGAAACTCATATCACCCTAATTAAAGATGAGCTAAACGTCAAAGCAGTTGAATTAGGCGCCAAAGAGAGTGTTTTAGATTCTAACATTACCCCCGATTTAGAAATGGAGGGTATGGCTAGAGAAATTGTGCGGGCAGTGCAGGCATTGCGCAAAAACACTGGGTTAGAAGTGTCTGATAGAATAAATCTATACTTCGATAGCTCGGATGAAATAGTAAGCAAAACTTTTGATGAATTTGCCGACTATATTAAAACAGAAGTTTTAGCTGTGGACACTATTCAAGACAAAAATCAAGCAAAAACAGAGGTAAAAATTAATGATAAAAAATTAAATATAGGGGTAGGTAAAGCTAATGAGTAAAAACTATTTTCACGAAATTATATTTTCTAGATTAGCTTTAGGTATTTTTGTTTTAATCCTGTTTATATTAGTTGCCTTTTTAAAGCAACCTTTGCCTAAGTTTGTAAACTTGGAAGACGATGAGCCAACTTCTCAGAGCGAGGTAGTGTCTCAAAATGCAGTAATTTTGCCGAACGGCAATGTAGTAATAGCCGAAATAGCTGATACTCAGGCCGAAAGAGTTAAGGGATTATCTGGTAGAGATAGTTTAGATCAAAACCAAGCTATGGTTTTTGTGTTTGATCAATCTGGTTACTATAGTTTTTGGATGCCAGATATGAATTTCCCAATTGATATTGTGTGGGTAGATGAAAATTATCAGATTGTTGAGATAGCTTCTAACGTTGAGCCCATGCCAGAACTTAGTTTAAGTGAGCTTCCTGGTTATATTAATCAGGAGCCTGCCAAATATGTAATTGAGTTTAATGCCGGCTTTTGCGAAGAGAACGATTTAGCTGTGGGCACCGAACTAGAGTTGACTTAATTTATTAGTCTCTTATATACTCTACAGAGTAAAGATAAGTGTGATTTTATGAAAGCAGTAATCCGTACTGGGGGTAAACAATATTTGGTTTCTGAAGGGGATGTAATTGATGTAGAGAAGATTCCTTCAGATAAAAAAGACAAAATAACTTTTGATGAAATTTTGTTATTGGCTAACGATAAAAACGAAGTGGAATTAGGCGACCCAGTAATTAAGGGTGCCAAAGTAGAAGCAGAATTGGTAGAACAGTTTAGAGATAAAAAAGTGGTAGTGTTTAAAATGAAACGGCGTAAGCGTTATCGTAAAACACAAGGTCATCGCCAAAACCTAACCAAAATAAAAATCACTAAAATTAGTAAATAAAAAACAAGCTGTATACAATAGCTTGTTTTTAAATGTTTATTTTATAAGCCTTGGCCGTAACTAGGTTTGGCTATAGTTTTAAAGTCGTCGAATGGGTAGAGCACAACCCAAACTTTCCCAACAATTAAATGCTTTGGTAGAGCTCCCCAGTTTCTAGAGTCTGAGCTATTGGGGCGATTATCACCCATCACAAAGTATTCATCCGACTTAAGGGTAATATTAGCTTGCATGGGGGTACGGCTGGTAAGGTAATCTTCTTCTAATACCACGCCATTGGGGTGTTCGTCGTTATAGATAGTAACAGACCCATTATCGACTATGACAGTTTCCCCAGGTAGCCCAATAACTCTCTTAATAAAGCTGAAAGTAATGTTGCGAGGGTATTTAAATACGATTACATCGCCTCTGGCTGGTTCTCTGAACCGGTAAGAGACTTGATCGACTATTATATACTGATTATTTTCGAAATTGGGTTCCATCGATTGGCCGCTAACGTAGAAAGGTTGGATCAAGAAAAATCTAATTAAGAAAGCTACACCCAAAACGGTAGTAACAGTCTTAAAAACATCGTAGATAAAAACAACTGTTCCAACAAAGATTGTTAGGAATAAGTTGCGAGGTTTGTCTGGCTTGGTATGTGTGTGTTCTAACTCTGCGTGCATGAATATATTATAAAACGCTCTTTACTTTATAACAAAAGACTTAATTTTTTTGTGATTTAATTATGCCCTGAGATTCTAAAACTTTTTGTATGCGCAATGACATAACAATTAATCTACCAATCATAATGCCAGCTGTAGTGGCGAACATAAAAGCCAATAAAGCTGGTCCGTGTATCCATAGTCTAACTAAATATTTTCTCGAAATAGAAAATAATATATAAACAATAATGATCAAAAAACTAGTTCTATCTAGTTTGGTAATAACTTTAGAGTATTCTTGGTCCCAAACAATGGGGGTTATGTTGCCGTAGATTAAGCCTATTATCAGACCAATAGTTAAACCAATCAAAGCCAGCCACCAAATAATTTGCCCTATAATAATTTCGTAAAATGTTGCACAAAACATAATGATTCCCATTATGGCAAACATTTTTAACCGGTTTAGCATTTTTCTGTCGACGTGTTGAGAGTGTTGGTTAATTAAAAGCATGCTTAAAAACAAAAAGTATCTATTATCAGGTTGGTGGGCGATACAGGATTCGAACCTGTGACCTCTCGAATGTGAATCGAACGCTCTAACCAACTGAGCTAATCGCCCTTTAGAACTTTTTAATTATACCTCAATACCCGAATTTTCCTTGACTAATGCATAAAAAATGTATTTATAATGTTATTGTATTAATTATTAAGCACGGTTAGTGATTAAAGGAGTCCTGTTCTGCTCTAAGCAGAATCCTCTTTTAAGCCGACCTAGCCGGAAGATATAAAAGGAGAAAAATATGACAAAGATTAGTTTAGAACAAATGCTTGAAGCTGGCTTGCATTTTGGTCACCAAACTTTTAGATGGAACCCTAAAATGCGCCAGTATATTTTCGAAGCTAGAGATGGGGTACATATCATTGATTTGACCCAAACAGAAACTAAGCTTAAAGAAGCTTTAGATTTTGTGGCTCAAATGGCTAAAGAGGGCAAGCTCTTGTTGTTTTTGGGCACTAAAAGACAAGCTGCAAAAATTGTTGAAGAACAGGCCAAGGCTTTTGATTTGCCCTATATATCAACCAAGTGGCCAGGTGGTTTGTTAACCAATTTTAAAACCATTAAAAAGAGAATTAATTATCTTAAGAAAGTTCGAGACAAGATAAAAACAGAAGATTATGCCGATATGACAAAAAAGGAAATTGGTTTGCTTAAGAAAGAATTAGTTAGATTAGAAGAAGCTTTTGGTGGTTTGGATAAATTAACTGAATTACCTGGGGCAGTGTTTGTGGTAGATGTGTGCCAAGAAAAAACTGCCATTAAAGAGGCAATTAAATTGGGCATACCAGTAATTGCTATGGTAGATACCAATGGCGACCCCAGCGGGATAGAATTTGTAATCCCAGCCAATGACGATGCTAAAAGTGGTATAACTTTGATCGTCCAAGCTTTGGCTGAAACTTTCTCTAACAACTATAAAGCGCCTAAGTTAGAGGCAGAAACCAAGCCAGAGAAGGCAGATGATAAGCCTAAAAAAGTAACTAAGTCAAAACCAAAGAAAGCAACACCAAAAACAGATAGCAAAAAAGAAGAAACTAATAATTAAAAGGAGTTAGGATGAAAATTAAACCTAGTGATGTAAAAAAATTAAGAGACTTAACTGGGGTAGGTATGATGGATGTAAAAAAAGCCCTAGAGTCGGCTGATGGCGACGTTGATAAGGCAGCCAAATATTTGCGTGAAAAAGGTGCCCAACTAGCCGAAAGCAAGTCTGAAAGAAACGCTTCTCAAGGAGTGATAACTTCTTATGTTCATCCTGGAGATAAAATTGGAGTTTTAGTAGAGCTAAATTGCGAAACAGACTTTGTAGCCAAAAACGAAGACTTTAAAAAACTAGGGCACAAATTAGCTGTACATGTGGCCGGGATGCACCCTTTGTATATTGCTCCAGAAGATGTACCTAAAGATGTAGTTGATAAAGAAAAAGAATTGTATAAATCTCAACTCGAAGGCAAGTCTAAAGAAATTGCTAAAAAAGCCATCGAAGAGAAGTTAAACAGTTTTTACGCTTCGGTGTGCTTGTTAAAGCAACCTTTTGTTTTGGATCAAGAGGTTAGGGTAGAAGATTTAATCTCAGACATTGTAGGTTTACTAAAAGAAAACATTCAAGTAGCTAGGTTTATTCGTTTTGAAGTAGGGGGGAAAGAATCTAATGAATGAAATTAAACAATCTTTAAATAGCAAAATCGAAGCGGCTCACAGTCATTTGGCCTCAGAATTTAATGCCATTAGAAGTGGCCGGGCTAATGCGGGGTTGCTAGATAAAATTACAGTAGACGTTTATGGGCAGGCTACACCGCTTAATAATATCGCCACTATTACTTCTCCAGATCCCAAGCAGTTGGTAGTTCAACCTTGGGATAAAAATAATGTAGTAGCAATAGAAAAAGCTATAAGTGCTGCCAATATTGGGTTAAGTGTAGCTAACGAAGGCGATAAAGTAAGAGCCACCATGCCACCTCTTAGCAATGAGAGAAGAGAAGAGCTAATTAAACTCACTAATAGATTATCGGAAGAAGCCAAAGTAAGCATAAGAAATGCCAGAAGGGATGCTCTAGAAGATATGGAAAAACAAGCCGATAGCGGGGGAGTGAGTGATGATGATAAAGAAAGATTTAAAAAAGAATGTCAGGGAGTTGTAGACGAAGCAATTAAAAAGGTTGATGAGATGGCTGGAAAGAAATCGGAAGAGTTAAGACTGGTCTAAAAATTTTATGAACAAACACGGGGTTAATCATGTAGCCCTAGTTTTAGATGGAAATCGGCGCTGGGCTAAAACTAGGAATTTGCCAGCTTTTAAGGGGCATCAAGCTGGTTTGCAAGCTTTAGAAAAAATAGTTAAAGCGTCAGTAAAAAGGGGCATTAAATACATTACGGTTTATGGTTTTTCAACAGAAAACTGGGGGAGAACTAAGGCAGAAGTAAAAGCCTTAGTTGAGTTGTTTAAGTATGCAATTAATAAATACGAAGATATGTTGCAAGAAAACGATTTGCAACTGAGAGTAATTGGCCGGATTAACGATTTCCCCAAAGATGTAAAAAGTGTTTTTGACCAAGCCATGCATCGGTTAAAAGATAATCAATCTGGCGTGTTAACTTTAGCCCTAAGTTATGGTGGCCGGGATGAAATATTAAGAGCAGTAGGAAAGGCTCAAAAAGTAAAAGGCAAGCTAGATGAAAAAACTTTTTCATCACTTTTAGACACACATGATTTGCCAGATCCAGATTTAATTATTCGCACAGGTGGAGCACAAAGGTTAAGTAATTTTTTACCTTGGCAAAGCACTTATAGTGAACTTTATTTTACAAAAACTTTTTGGCCAGCGTTTACTGCTAAGCATTTAGATCGAGCCCTAAACAACTTTGCTGAACGCAAACGCAATTTTGGGAAGTAAGTTTTATGTCAGACTTTTTACAACAAATAAAAAATCGCACAGATCTAGTTAAAGATTACATCAGGCAAAGTGACTTTGCCGATAAAGTTGCCCCAAACTCTTTAAAAGAAGGGGTGCTTTTGTATCCTAGGCGTGGAGGCAAGTTATTACGTCCGGCAATTATGATGTTGGCTTGTGAGGCGGTGGAGGGTGATACAAATTTGGTTATTCCGGCAGCAGCGGCAATGGAATTATCGCATACCTGGACATTAGTACACGACGATATTATCGATAACGATGATATGCGTCGGAAAGGGGCTAGTGCCCATGCCCATTATAGGTCTCAATTTAAAGACAAAATTAGTGATCCGATTATTTTAGAAAACTTTTCTAAAAGCATGGCCATTTTGGTGGGCGATTTGCAGCAAGCTTGGGCAACCAATTTACTAAATAAATTAAATGGCAAAATCGATAATGAATTATTTAATTATTTAGTCGACGAGTTAACAGCCGGTTGGCTAGTTGGTGTACTTGAAGGAGAAGCATTGGATGTTGAATATGCCCAGTTGCCGATTGCTCAAGTAACCGATGAAATGATTATTAATATGTTAACTCAAAAAACTGCTTCGACATTTGCCTTTGCTGGCAAAGCTGGAGCGTTAATAGGGCTCGATCAACTAGATCTGGATAATAAATTAGTTCAATCGGTTGAAAGGGCTTGTTTGTATGCTGGCATCGCTTTCCAAATTAAAGATGATGTCTTGGGCGTAATTGGGGATGAGGATAAATTAGGCAAACCGGTGGGGTCTGATATTAAAGAAGGTAAAAGAACTTTACTCATAACTCATGCGTATGCTAAGTCTGCCCCTGATCAGAAAGCTATTTTATCTAAGATTTTAGGTAAAGCCGATGCCGGCTTGCAAGAAATTGAAACGGTAAAAAATATTATCATTAACTCTGGTTCGATTGAATATGTTGAGAATTTGGCTAATAATTACATTGATAAGGCAAAATTGGCTTTGGGCGATTTACCAGAGTCTCAAGCTAAGGATTTGCTGAATCGGTGGGTAGATTTTATGACTAATCGAGTTTATTAATGTTTCTTGCAATAATTTTGTTCGTCGTTATTTTCGGGTTTATAGTGCTAGCTCATGAATTTGGGCATTTTTATACTGCTATTAAAACTGGTACAAAAGTTGAAGAGTTTGGCTTAGGCTTACCGCCTAGAATTTGGGGGGTTAGAAAAAACAAAGTTTTGTATTCAATTAACTGGGTACCTTTTGGAGGGTTTGTTAAGATCCACGGAGAAAACGAAGATATCAAAGATGATAAAACAGCTTTTTCTAATAAAACAGCAGCTCAGAGAAGCTTAATGGTATCGGCTGGGATATTAATGAATCTATTAACTGGCTGGGTGGTAATTATGTTAGGGTTTTGGTTATCTATGCCCCCGCTAGTTACACAGCCAGAATTATATGCTGATAATCCAGAACTAATTCAATCGAAAGTAATCGTGGTGGATGTAGAAGAGGGTTCCCCTGCCGAGCAAGCAGGGATTATCGCAGGAGATTATATCCTTGGTTCAAAAGATATAGAGATAAAAAACACAGATGATTTGCATGCTTTGTTGTCTGGCCAAGTTGGCAGAGCGATCAATTTTGATATTGAAAGAGGTGGGGAGTTGATTAATATTGATTTAATACCAGTTTTAGATGAGGGAGAACCAGTGATTGGCACTTGGGTAGATCGAGACGTTAAAAATGTGCACTATACTTGGTGGAAGGTGCCTTGGTTGGCTTTGGTTGAAACATGGCGCTTGATAGCAGTTATTACATCAGCAATTGCAGGTTTTATTTATCAATTATTTACTACAGCCAGCGTCTCGACCGATTTTACTGGGCCAGTCGGGATAGTAAATATTGCTACCGATTTATTAAAGCTGGGATGGCTTAAAGTGTTACAATTTGTAGCCTTTATTTCCATTAACTTAGGGTTAATTAATTTAATTCCCTTCCCAGCGCTAGATGGTGGCAGGCTATTATTTATTATCGTGGAAGTATTGCGAGGTGGGAAAAAAGTTTCGTCTCAAATTGAGGCAGCAACTCATACAATTGGTTTTATGTTGCTGATCTTGTTAATTTTGGTAATAACGTATCGGGATATAGTTAGGCTCTTTTAAGGTAGTTAGATGGCAAAAATTTTAGACGGCAAAAAATTAGCAAATGATCTAAAAAAGGTTTTAGCTTTGCGAGTTAAAAAATTATTGAAAGAGGGAATAACGCCGGGCTTGGCAATTATTTTGGTAGGCGATAACCCTGCTTCAAAAGTTTATGTTAATAACAAATGCCAGGTTTGTGAAGAATTAGGCATTAATTGCGAAATTATAGAATTGCCCAAAACTGCTACAAATAAAAAGGTTTTATCGATTATCGATAGATTAAATAAAGACAGAAAAATACACGGCATTGTTTTGCAGTTGCCTGTGCCGAAGCAATTGAATGTAGCTCAATTGTTGTTTGCTTTAGATCCGCTTAAAGATGTCGATGGCCTGCACCCAGTTAACTTAGGTATGTTAGCTCAAGGTAAGTCGTTGTTTGTGCCAGCTACCCCACTGGGGATTTTAAAATTGCTAGAGTATTATAAAATTTCTGTAAAAGGTAAGCATGTGGTGATTGTAGGTTATGGCCAAGTGGTGGGTATGCCCTTAAGTTTGTCGCTGGCGTCTAGGCAAGCTACTGTTAGTGTGGCTCAGGAAGCTACTAAAAACTTGTCTAAATTAACCAATCAGGCAGATATTTTGATTACCGCTACTGGGCAGCCTGGGTTGATTAAAGCCAGTATGGTTAAAAATAAAGCAGTGGTTGTAGATGCTGGCACTAGCAAAGTAAAAGGCAAATTTGTGGGCGATGTCGATTTTGCAAGCGTGTCCAAGAAAGTTGCATATATTACCCCAACTCCTGGAGGAGTGGGGCCAATGACAGTAATATCTTTGGTCGAAAATGTGGTAATTTCGGCTTCTAGATTACAATAATAAACCAGTGATATAAGGGGTATTGACTTTTATATTCGCTTTCTATTTAATATTAGGGTATTATTTCGGGTATAGGCAAATTGGTGCTTTTAATTATTTAATTTTTTATGACCTCACAACAAGAATTGTATATCTCTCGTCAAGGGTTAGATAAACTAAAAAAAGAGCTAGAAGAATTGTTAGAAGATCGCAAGGTTATCACTGCTAAGATCAAAGAGGCTCGAGAATTTGGCGACTTATCTGAGAATGCTGAGTACCAAGAAGCTAAGACTAAGCAGTCTTTTACCGAAGGCAGAATCGTAGAAATAGAAGCCATGTTAAAGGTGGCTAAAGTGATTAACAACAATAATAAAACTAATGGGTTTATTGTTTTGGGTTCGAAAGTAAAGTTAGATAAGGGCGATATGGAATACACCATTATGGGTTCTAACGAAGCCAGTCCTGCCGAAGGTAAAATTTCTAACGAATCACCTTTGGGTCAAGCTCTTTTAGGTAAGAAAAAGGGTGACACTGTAAAAATTGAAACTCCCGATGGAGCCAAGAAGTATACGATTGTAAAAGTTAGTTAAAAACTCATTTTAAATAACAAGAATTAAACGGCTCATCATGAGCCGTTTAATAAATTAAGAGGTTTTTACTTTAGTGGGACAGTTAAAATTGATATAATTTTATCGTACCGAATTAAAAAATATCACAAATGGATGATTTAAACAGCTTACGTCAAGTAAGAGTTGATAAACTTAACGATTTAATAAAATTAGGTATAAATCCATATCCTGCCAAGAGTAACAGAACCCACACTACTAAAGAGGCAGCAGAGGGGTTTAAAGCGCTAGCTAAATCCGGCAAAAAAATAGTTTTGACTGGGAGGTTAATGTCTAAGCGAGAACATGGTGGGCTAATCTTCTCAGAAATTAAGGATGACAGCGGTAGCTTGCAGGTTTTGTTTAAGAAAGACGAATTATCGTCTAAGCTATGGTCGATTTTGGTAGACAAAATTGATATTGGAGATTTTGTAGAAGTTTCTGGCAAGCTATTTTTAACTAAACGTAAAGAACAAACCCTAGCTGTGAATAAATTTGAAATTTTAGCTAAGGCCCTGCGGCCTTTACCAGAAAAGTGGTATGGGTTAACTGATCACGAAACTAGATTCCGCCAGAGGTATTTAGATGTTTTGATGAACTCAGAAGTTAAAGAAAGATTTATTACAGCTCATAAGATAACTCAAGCAATCAGAGGGTTTTTAGTTGATCAGGGGTTTATAGAAGTTAATACTCCAGCATTGCAGGTTTTGCCAGGTGGGGCTATCGCTACTCCTTTTAAAACGCATTACGATGCTTTTGATACGGATGTTTACTTAAGAATTGCCCCAGAGCTTTATTTAAAAAGGTTAATTATTGGCGGGTACGAAAAAGTTTTTGAATTTGCTCGGGTTTTTCGTAACGAAGGGGTATCGATTCAACATTTGCAAGACTTTACTATGTTAGAGTTTTATCAAGCCTATGCTACTTACGAAGACTTGATGAAATTAACCGAGAAAATGTTAAGCCAAGTTATTAAAGAAGTTAAAGGTAGTTTAAAAGTAGAATATCAAGGTAAAACAATAGATTTTAAAACCCCTTGGCCTGTGAAAAGTTTTAGGGATTTAATTTTGAAAGAAACTAAAATAGATATTGATAAGTATCCTTCGGTAACCGATTTGGCTAAAGCCATTAAAGCCAAGAAGATTAACTTGAAATATCAGGGTAAAACTAATCGAGGCAAATTAATTGATGAACTATACAAAGAGCAAGTTAGGCCAAAGATTGTTAACCCCATGTTTTTGGTCGATCATCCGCTAGATCTTTCCCCGCTGGCTAAAAAGAAAGAAACAGACCCTAATAAAGTTCAAAGATTTCAGTTGGTTGTAAATGGTTGGGAAGTGGTGAATGCCTTTAGTGAGTTAAATGACCCAATTGATCAAAAGGAGCGGTTTGATGAACAAGCTAAGTTTAAAGCAGGGGGAGATGAAGAAGCTCATTCGATGGATGATGAATTTGTTAAAGCGCTAGAATATGGCATGCCGCCAACAGCTGGTTGGGGCATGGGGATGGAGCGTTTAATTGCTTTATTAACCGATGCAGATTCTATTAGAGAAGCTGTGTTATTCCCATTTGTTAAAGAAAAATAATATGAAGTTAAAAGAACTGTTAGATCCAGAAAAGTTTAAAGATATTCAAGTTGCGCTAAAGCGCCGGGGGTTTAAAGGCGATTTATCAAAATTAGCTAAACTAGAAGAAAAGCGCTTAGAAATTATCCCTAAATTAGACGAATTAAGAGCGCAAGCTAATAAACTAGCCAAGGCCAAGGATATTGAAGGTGGTAAGAAAATTAAAGACAAGTTAAAAAAACTAGAATTGGAATATAAGGTTGTGGTAGACGATCTTTCTTTACTGTCTGCCGAGGTGCCAAATATTCCAGATCCGGAAGTGCCAGACGGGGGAGAAGATAATGGCAAGGTGCTTAAAAGTGTTGGAGAAAAACCTAAAATTTCTAATCCAAAGGATCATGTAGAATTAGGCACGGCTCTAAACATTTTAGACATGGAGCGAGGGGCTAAAGTGTCTGGGAGCAGGTTCTATTATCTTAAAAATCAAGCAGTTGAATTAGAATTTGCTTTAGTTAGATACATTTTAGATATTTTAAAAGACAAGGGGTTTGAATTATTGATAGGCCCTCAATTATTAGGCGAAAAAGCGATGTTGGCCGGTGGTTATTTAGGCAAAGCGGCAGAAGAGATTTATAGAGTTGAGAACGAGGGTGGCACTTTGTATTTAAATGGGACTTCAGAGCCAGCAATTTTGGCATATCATATGGATGAAATTATAGAAGTGCCAAAGCGCTATGCTGCTTTTTCTACTTGTTTCAGAAGGGAGTCTGGGTCTTATGGCAAAGATACTAAAGGGATTATCCGTACTCACCAGTTCGATAAGATAGAAATGTTTGCTTTTGTAGCCCCTGAGAGTTCGGGGGATATGCTGGAGACAATGATATTAATTGTCGAAGATATTATGAGTGGTTTAGAAATACCTTATAGGGAAGTTATGTTAGCAGCTGAGGATATTGCAGCGGCAGCTACCAAGACCATAGATTTTGAATGTTGGTTACCCACTCAGAAAACTTATCGAGAAACTCATTCTGTAAGCACAACTACAGATTGGCAGGCTAATTTAGCTAATATTCGCTATAAAGCAGAATCTGGTAATGAATTGGTGCATACGTTGAATGGGACAGCACTTGGTATCGGGAGGATGTTAGCAATATTTTTTGAAAATCATCAACAACCAGATGGTAGTATTAAAATCCCCAAGGCTTTGCATAAATATCTGAGTTTCAAAGAGATAAAATAATCACAACAGTCATTCTGGGGAGTTCTGCTGGGTAGTAGAACGACTCCAGAATCCATAAAACAGATTCTGGGCAAGCCAGAATGACATAATGAATAGCGTAAGACAGAATTAAATTATGAATTTTCTAGATAAAATTTTTGGGGATCCCAATAAAAAGGCTCTCAAGAAGTTAGAGTCGATTGTAGCCAGAGTAAATGCAGCCGAGGATGGGGTTAAGGATTTATCTGACGATGACCTAAAGAACAAAACCCAAGAATTCAAAGATCGAATCAAGGATGGGGAAAGTTTAGACCAATTGTTGCCAGAAGCTTTTGCTGTGTCCAGAGAGGCAGCCAAAAGAGTTTTGGGGCAGAGAGCTTTTGATACACAGGTGATGGGTGGTATCACGTTGCATCAAGGTAATATTGCCGAGATGAAAACAGGTGAGGGTAAAACTTTAGCTGCCACTATGCCAGTTTATTTAAATGCACTGTCTGGTAAAGGCGTGCATGTTGTAACTGTAAACGATTATTTGGCTAAACGTGATGCTGAGTGGATGGGCCAAGTCTATAGTTTTTTGGGCTTAACAGTTGGTACTATCCTGCATGGTAAAAGCACACAAGAAAGACGAGAAGCCTATCTTGCTGATATTACGTATGGCACCAATAACGAATTTGGTTTCGATTATCTAAGAGATAACATGGCCAGCTCCAAGGAGAACTTAGTTCAAAGAGAGTTAAACTTTACAATCGTAGACGAAGTCGACTCAATTTTGATTGATGAAGCCAGAACTCCTTTAATTATCTCGGCTCCAGATGAAGAATCGGCCAACCAGTATAAGCAGTTTGCGGCAGTTGTGCCTCAGTTATCTGAAAATGTCGATTATAATATCGACGAAAAAATGCGCACAGCTGTGCTTACAGACGAGGGGATTAATAAGGTAGAAAAATTGTTGGGGTTAAATGATATTTACGAGAGTGGGAACATTACTTTGGCTCATCACATAGAGCAATCACTTAAAGCCCATGCGCTATACAAGAAAGATAGAGATTATGTAATTAAAGATGGCCAGATTGTAATTGTAGATGAGTTTACTGGTCGTTTAATGCCGGGCCGTAGGTATGGCGAAGGTTTACACCAAGCCATCGAAGCTAAAGAAGGGGTAGAGGTAAAGCAAGAAAGTAAAACTCTGGCTACTATTACTTTCCAGAACTTCTTCAGGTTGTATAACAAATTATCTGGGATGACAGGTACAGCTAAAACTGAAGAAGAAGAGTTTTATAAAATATATGGTTTAGAAGTGATAGTGATCCCGACTAATAAGCCATTGGCTAGAAAAAATTTAAACGATTTAGTTTATGTTAATGAAGCGGCTAAGTTTAATGCGGTAGTCGAAGACATTAAAGAGCGCCATAAAGTAGGGCAACCACTTTTGGTAGGTACTATTTCTATAGAAAAATCAGAATTACTTTCGGATATGCTTAAACGAGAAGGGGTTAAGCACGAAGTTTTAAATGCTAAGCACCACGAAAAGGAAGCTGAAATTGTAAAAAATGCTGGCCAAAAAGGGATGGTAACAATTGCTACAAACATGGCTGGTCGAGGCACAGACATCAAGTTAGGTGAAGGAGTTAAAGAATTGGGGGGCTTGCATATTGTGGGTACCGAAAGGCATGAGTCTCGCAGAATTGACAATCAGCTTCGAGGCCGGGCTGGTCGTCAGGGTGATCCTGGTAGTTCGCAGTTCTTTGTATCTTTAGAAGACGATCTTATGCGTTTGTTTGGTTCGGAGAAAATCAAGAACATGATGAAAACTCTCAAAGTGCCAGAAGATCAACCTTTGGAGCATAAAATGATTAGTGGGGCGATTGAGTCAGCTCAAAAGAAAGTAGAGGGGCACAACTTTGATATTCGTAAACATGTTCTGCAATACGACGATGTAATGAACCGCCAAAGAGAAGTAATTTATGGTAAGCGCAGAGATATTTTGGTTAAAGATAGTATTAAAGAAACAGTAAAAACAGATATTGATCAAGAAATTGAAGGATTAGTTAATTTTCATTGTGCTGGGGAAAATCAGTCGGATTGGAATACTAAAGAAGTATTAGAAGTTTTAAATACTGTTTTCCCAGTTTCTCCAGATCTAGAAGCGGGTATTAAATCGACAGAGTCTACAGATAAGATGATCGATTTAATTAAATCTGAAGCCAATAGTTTATATGATCAAAAAGAGAAAGAGGCTGGTGAAGAAACCTGGCGTAAGGTAGAAAAAGCGGTGAACTTGCGAGTTATAGATTTGCTTTGGGTGGAACATTTAGATGCTATGGTGCGGATGAGAGAGGGGATTGGCCTGCGAGGTTATGCCCAAAAAGACCCTTTGGCAGAGTACAAACAAGAGGCTTATGGCATGTTCCAAAGGTTATTGGCGGCTATTGCTAGCGATGTCACTAAAATGATATTTAAAGTTAGGGTAGAAGCAATTTCTCCTGCTCAAAAAGCTGAATTAGCCGAGAAAAGAAAATTAGCCGAAAAAGGGGCAGAGGAGCCTAAAGGAGATTTTGAAGATGAAAAAAAGGAGTTGCCATCAGTTTCTTCAGATACAAATATAAGCCAATCTACTCCTAGCGCTATCAGGCAGCCAGGGGAGAAGAAGCAAAAAGTTGGCAGAAATGATCCTTGTCCTTGTGGCAGTGGTAAAAAATACAAAAAATGTTGCGGCAAATAACTTTTTTTATGTCATCCTGAACTTGATTCAGGATCTATAGATTCCGGATCAATCCGCCGGCTGGCGGACGGAATGACAAATACTATTACCCTTCTATCAGTTGGCGGAATACAATGAGCTTCGCAGCAACAGTTTTACAACTGGTTAATATATTTATTCGAATGGGGTAAGGAGAAAATTCGTTTCAGCACATTTCTTCTCCAATGCCTGGAGGATTTTGAATAGTTTATTTCAATAACAATAGAGTATAATTGAGTGTTATGGATAATCAATCTAAAAATTTTGTTTATAAGCCAAGATTAATGACGCTGTGTTTTATCAAGGATGGAAACAGGGTTTTATTAGGCAGAAAGGCTAGAAAAATAGGAGAGGGTTTATGGAATGGTATGGGTGGCAATGTAGAACAATCTGATGAAACTATAGAGGATGCGGCTAAAAGAGAAGTTAGGGAAGAAGTTGGAGTAGAGCTAGAAAATATTAAATATATGGGGAGTATCGATTTTAAATTTCCAGATACAGGTAGAATTAATCAAGTGTCGATGTTTGTGGCAGAAGGGTACCAGGGAGATTTATCACCTGAGCCAGAAGAGATTAGCGAATTAAAATGGTTTGATATAGAGAACTTACCCGTAAATGAAATGCTTGAGGCGGATAAGAGGTTTGTGCCGTTTGTACTTCATGATGAAGAAGTGAGCGGAGAAGTGAAATTTACCTCAGATTTTGTTCTATTAGATTGTCAGATTAATCACGAACCATTTACCAGAGAACTTTCTCGAGAGTTGCACATGAGGTAAATTTTAAATATATAGCTCTGGAAGCTAATAAGTCTTGACAAATGTATACGGATAGTATAGTATGCATGTAGTCTTTTGTACCTTAAACGTCTAGACCTAAAACAGTCAGACGCAAGGTTGCAAAAATAAAAATAAACTTATAAAGGGGGACATAAATTTCAGGGGGATTTTATCTATCCTGAAACTTTTTATGTTCTGTTTTTATTGGTTTATCTTTATTGTTTTGTGGACAGCGTTCTGGTGATGTAGAGATGTGGTATTCTGAGTATTTCAACTTTTTGGCGTAAGCTAAGAGGATTTGGATGCCACAAGCTGCTCCTCACCGGAATGCTGCCCACAAAATCCAACTCTTGTGGGAATGCTAGCAACACACAGCAAAACCAGGTGAACCCTGGTAAAGGAGTTTTATAATGGGGACGACAAGTGACCCACAAAAAACTATGCTGTTCGCCAGGGTTTCCCTGGTATTCTTTTCAGTGATTTTCATTCTTGCGATGATGACCTCATCTACAGGCTGTGGTGGTGGCGGTGACACGTATGTCACGAGCCCAACTACGACGATTATCCAGGATGATAAGGTGGAGGCATGGCGCCTCCAACTGACGGATATGAACTTTATCCCCGGCGGACGTCCGATCTATGAGGATATGCCGTATTCTGAAAAAATTGTAACGGTATATTCCGATGAAGTTCGTCATTTGAGATTTCAGTTACAAGGTCTCATTGACGGTAAGTGGTTCCTATATGCCGGCCTGGACACGTCCAGGCTAGATATAAGGTGCGTGGGGACTGACAGCGGAGTTGACACTCCGATGTTGGCCTCGGCGGCGCCGAGGGACAGTTCTATTACTAATACACTGTTGTGGGATGTTATCCCTTACAGTGGTAATGGAAAATTAAACTATGTTGCCGAGGTGTACGACCGGTCGGACGGAGTGCTGTGTTACATGCACTTTAGTCTTAACTTGATCTCAATCCCATCCCCGCATACTGGTGGTGATACGAATCCCAATCATGCTCCCATTATTACGGTTCATTCGCCGGAGCCGATTCAGATTAATTTATATATCGGCGACGAGCCGGTGGAATTTTCTTTGTCTGGTTACGACCCGGACCAAGATGTATTAACCAAGTGGTGGAAGTTTGATGGAGGTAGCTGGGCTTCGTCCGAGACTTATGTTTTCCATCCTAACCAGGTCGGATCCTGGACGCTATGGGGGAAAATTTCGGATGGGTCTCTCGAGGCAAAGCATTCCTGGACTATCACAGTTCAACCGATGGGGCCGCCTCCACCCGAAACCTATTATTTGAAGGTATTTGGGACCTTGGGTGAGTTTACCCAGGGCGGCTCTCTTTATATCGATGAGGGTAACGGGGCTCTTTTGAGCCACTGGGAGTTATGGCCAGAAGATGGGACAGGGGATAAGATCATTCTTGACCCTTGTGCTGTTGAGTTTTCCTCATCGATTCTGCCTTTCTGGGTCTGGGACTCGGAGCGAGCGGAAGTAATGACGGTACTCTGGGATAACCCTGAGTATCCAAATGCCAACGATCCTGGGAATATTTTTATTAATCCCGGGTCATATGATGTATGTTTTACCGTCTCTCACGGGGGAGTAGAGTATCGACGTTCAGGGCATCTGGCGGTAGTAGATCGCCTGGATTTCCCTTAACGATGAGTACTAATGGTTTATTTTCTCCTTTATATCCTCGGGTCGAAGGATATTGGAGAGATACAACCAATAGTACAGAGGTCTAAAAGGCGTGTTTATTTAGATAGTTTAGGGGCAGCGATCTTTTCGTGGCTGCCCCCTTGGTTTCTTTTTTCGATTGTTGTGACCATGGGCAGATTTTCCCCCAAGTCTGCCTATGGCCAGAGTAATTGAATATATAATAGATTTGATACAAAGTTTACTTAGGAGGTAAAAAATGTATTTTTTGAAGACCATTGGTCTGAAGGCTTATTATAGTGCGCGCAGATTTGGTAAAGCTATCAAAAACTGGCGCAAATTTGGCGTAATTATTTTCGGTGCCTTATTATTGGTAACTACATCTGGTATGCCATTTGTAGAGTCTTATAAAGCAGAGGCTGATACCAAAGTTTCTTATCTATATATCAACCCTTCTACTTTGTCTGTAGAACAAGGTAAAACTTATCAGTTCTCTTACAGAGCCGAAGATGAAAACCATAACACAATTAGTGTTAACCCAAGTTGGAGCATGAATAAATCAGCAGCTGGTGACATCACCTCTAATGGTTATTTCACCGCTTCTAACCAACCTGGTACTTACAACAACGCAGTTAAGTTATCGGCTGGGGCTTTGTCTACCTATGCTAGGGTAACAGTTATTGCATCCAGTGATGACGAGGAAGAGGAAGAAGATCCCACTCCTCCAGACAACGACGATAACGATCCTAAGTTAACTTATCTATATATCAACCCTTCTACTTTGTCTGTAGAACAAGGTAAAACTTATCAGTTCTCTTACAGAGCCGAAGATGAAAACCATAACACAATTAGTGTTAACCCAAGTTGGAGCATGAATAAATCAGCAGCTGGTGACATCACCTCTAATGGTTATTTCACCGCTTCTAACCAACCTGGTACTTACAACAACGCAGTTAAGTTATCGGCTGGGGCTTTGTCTACCTATGCTAGGGTGATTGTTTACAAAGGATATGAAGAGCCAGTTATTGAATTAGATAGAGTAGAGATTCTAGATACCAATAATCTAGCACTTTCTAGCTTTACTATTGATGAAGGTGATTCTAAGCAGTTCAAAGCTAAAGCTTATGCTACCAATGGTACTGACATCACTGCTCAAACTAACTTTAACTGGAATGTAAATAGCAGTGCTGGTAACATTACATCGAACGGTTACTTTACTGCTAGCCATAATGATGGTTTCTATTCTGGTGCCATTATCCTAACCGGAACTTATAACGGTGCAACCGATGTCGATTCCGTTAGTGTACTAGTTAACGAAGATGACCCAATTGTAATAGTTGATACTTTAAGTAGAGTAGAAATTATCCCTTCTAGCATTGTGTTAGACGAAGGTGATAATTATCACTTTGGTGCTAAGGCTTATAATCAAGATAATAATTTAATTACTTCTGGTGTTAGTTATTCTTGGGCAGTAGTTAACGGTGGTGGCACAATTAGCTCTAATGGCGTGTTTAGTGCTGGTAGTATTGATGGCACATTTAATAACACTGTTAGAGTTAGAGCAATTATGAATGGTGATATTGCTTACGATTACGCTACTGTTGTAATTAATCCAATCTACATTCAAGCTACTTTAGACAGGGTGGAGATTCTGCCATCGTCAATTTCTTTAAGCCCTTATCAATCATTCGATTTTGATGCCTTAGCTTACGACACTAACGATAATCCAATGTTTAGTAATATTTCTTACACTTGGAGTGTGGTGTCTGGTTCTGGCGATATTAATCAAAATGGTTTATTCGAGGCTTCTGGCAGTACTGGTAACACTACTATTCAAGTTAGAGCCTACTCTGCCGGTATTAGTAAATATGACACTGCTAACATTAGTATTAGCGGTGGTACCAGTAGTGGGAGTTTGAGTTATGTGAACATCGACCCACGAATTGTTTATCTAGATGAAGGTGAAACTGTCGATTTTGATGCTCAAGCTTACGACAATTATGGTAACGAAGTATCAGCTAGCTACACTTGGTATGTCGAAGATGATGATGCCGGGACTATTACCCAAAGTGGTTACTTTAGAGCTAGTTACGATACTGGTACTTACTACAATGCAGTAAAAGTTAGAGCTTATCGCAATGGTGTTAGCAGATACGATTATGCTGATGTAATAGTTAGAGATGATTATTACTACGACGATGACGACGATGATGATTATAATTATTACGATATCGATGCCGATTTAGATGTAATTGACGAAAATGGTGGGTATACTTACCCAGGTGATATCTTGCTATACACCTTAACTGTTAAGAACGTTGATCATAATAAGTTATATAACGTAACTGCCGATTTCAACTTGCCTGAATACACTACCTTCATTTCAGCTTCTTCAGCTGCTGGTGGTGCAGGTATCGATGGCAGTAGGGTATACTGGTATGCTGATAACTTGAAGTATGGAGAAACCAAGGAATTGCAAATAAGGGTAAGAGTTGATAGTGATGTGCCAAACAGTAGAATTATTTCAGCTAAAGCTTATATCGATTCCGATAGTATCGATAATGGTTTCTGGGTGTATGCTAACAGCCTAACCATTAGTGGTGGTTCTACAACTACCCCAGTCCAACCATTGCTACCCACTGGTGCATTCGAATGGTTACTGGCTGCTATTAGCGCTTTACTTGCTACTGTTTTAACTCGTAGATTATTCAGAACTCGCGAATTGGTTAAAAGCCAAGCTATAAATTAGGAATAAGCAGGATTACTCTAATCCTTTTAGAAAGAAAAACTGCCTTCTTTAAATAGAAGGCAGTTTTTCTATTATGAGATATAATTGGTTTATGAAAGAATTAAAAATTTTGTTAGAAGAAGCCGTAGACCAGTTCGATAAATTACGGAGGTATCTTTGACCCTAAGGGTCTTAAAGAAAACAATCAAAAACTAGAAG
>Ga0272441_10003712_pt1 | contig 28699 bp, 25 predicted proteins | sample SSMProp6N_FD_193582 | JGI IMG/M metagenome (GOLD analysis project Ga0272441, IMG submission 193582) | Marine sediment archaeal communities from Little Sippewissett salt marsh, Falmouth, MA, United States - SSM-Prop-6N | ecosystem: Environmental > Aquatic > Marine > Wetlands > Sediment ... | reverse complement strand
CTAAGTGGCAGTGTTAAGAACTGCTATGACTGAAAGGAGATAGCTATGTTTATTAGTTTAACCTACCCACTTTCCGAAGATTCGCCAACCTTCGGGAAGAGTCCAAAGATAAGGTTCGAACCGTTGAGACGAACTGCCCGCGGTGATTACAATAATGTAACAATGTGCCATCTGTTTACGCACCACGGCACACACATGGATGCCCCTTTTCATTTTAATCCTGAGGGGATAACCATCGATCAGCTCAACCTGGATGACTTTATCTTCAATCAGCCCAAATTCATAGATGCAAGGAACCACGCCGGAAATGTCATCGACAGGGCAGATATTGAACCCTTCTTCACCAGTGGTGATACCAGCGACCTGCTGCTTGTCTTCAGCGGTGCTTCTCTCATGAGAGAGAGCGATCCCGATAACTACATGCTGCGTTACCCGCCGTTTACCACCGACGCAGCAAAGTTCATCATCGAAGAGACAAAACTCAGAGGGCTGGCTATGGACTTTGGTTGTGTAGACCTTGCCGAAGACATCTTTGTCGGTAAGTCTCCCGTGCACGATATCCTGCTGGGAAAGCAAGGAGCAGGTTCACGAGGCATACCACTGGTCGAAGACGTCAACCTTTTTCCACTGGTGGGTAAAAAGATTAAACGGGTCTTTGCCATGCCGCTGCCGCTCAAGGGACTGGACGGTTCACCGGTAAATATCTTCGCCGAGATTGAGTAGCAGGAGGGCTTCTTTGTCATCCTTTACTCACAGCTATATGTAAATAGCAGGCAGGGGTGCATAAGGGTATCTTATTGCTGCTATACTAGAAAGCATATGTGGCGACGAATTGCGGGAGTGGCTTTGCTTATCTTTGGAATAGTAATCCTTGGGGCTGAGTTGTTTTTCATTATAGCCCTCGACAGGTACCTGCTGTTCAGCCCTGCTTTTGCCATATTCCGTATGGTAATCGGTATTGCACTGATTGGCTCCGGCATCAGGCTGATTAGACCACCGGAGCCAGATGATTTCGATGAATGGGAATGAAAAGGTTTCGATGCCGGATTAGCCCGGCTGTCAGAAAGCTCTGGGAGGAGGAGAAACGAATATGCTACACCGGATAAACATACAGACGGAATCAAGGGTTGAGTTTCAAAATATCACATCGCGGGTGGAGGCGGCAGTAGTACAAAGCAACATTAATAACGGAATATGCCATGTTACCACCCTGCATACCACCACAGGGATAACCATCAACGAAAATGCCGATCCCGATGTTGTAACAGATTTAATCTCATGGCTGGATTCTGTTGCTCCCCAGCTTGCCAGGTACCGTCACCGTGAGGGGAATAGTCCGGCTCATATAAAAGCAAGCATCGTTGGCAGTTCTGCAACAATTGTCATTGAGAATAGCAGGCTGCTCCTTGGCACCTGGCAGGGCATCTTTTTCTGCGAGTTCGATGGTCCTAGAAACCGCACCGTATTCATCAGGTGTATTGCTGATAACCCTTGAGTTTTGGAACTTCAATGAGTTCTGATTATTAATACTTGTTCAATCTATAAGCGGAGGATAAAATGGACAAGCTAGAAGGAAATGAAAAGCTGATTTCGTACTGTGGTCTCTATTGCGGAGACTGTCACGGGTATCAGCAGAAGATTCCGGACCTTGCCCGTGATTTACGAAAGGAACTCAGGACCTTAAAATACAAGAAATTCGCCGATACCATGGCCGAACAGAGCTTTGGAAAGGCATTTGAAAATTATGACAAATGCTATGAAGTGCTGGGAGCAATGGTGAAATTTCGCTGTCATAAAGGATGCCGCACCGGAGGTGGTCCCCCATTCTGTAAGATACGCCAGTGCTGCCAGAAAAAAGAGATTGAAGGGTGCTGGCTGTGCGATGAATTCGAGACCTGTAGCAAGCTCGATTTCTTAAAGCCGGTACACGAAGACGGACATATAAAGAACCTCAGGCTGCTTAAGAAGAAAGGTCCGGAAGCCTTTATCCAGGGGAAGCGTAACTGGTAGCTATAGGAAGGAAAATCAGTATTTATGCTCTGCCAATCACTATACCAGGTGCGTTCGATAGTCCTTGACCTGGTGCTTTTTACTTCGACGCACTATTGTATGCCTTTCCTGTTCCAGTAGTCTCATTTTCTGTTTTCACTACCATACATAACTAATCAGATTAATAGCATATACTTTTAGCAAGTTGCTACTATACTAATAGTCAAAAGCCTGATATAGTTACATGCAACGCTTCCACTCAGGTTAATGCGCTGATAAGGAGGATACAATCACTATGCAGGGCGAAGCTAATAGTAAACAGAAGCCTCGAGTGCTGACATTATACTGGTCAGCCACTGGCAATACCGAGAAGATAGCTAAAACAATTCAAAAAACACTGGAACAGCAGAATATTATGTCATCCATTATAAAGATTGAAGACACAACAGAGGTGGACCTGTATGAATACGACCTTATCTTTCTCGGTTCACCGTCACATGGTTGGCTGCCGCCCGACCCGGTACAACGCTTTATCAAAGGAAAGATGACGTTTCACAATAAACGTGGTGACATTAAGCTGTGTTCACCAAGGCTGCCTGGAAAGTCGGCGGTCGTCTTCTGTACCTATTCCGGCCCTCATACAGGTATAAGGGAGGCAATCCCGGCCTGCAAATATATGGGCCAGTTTTTCGAGCATCTGGGCTTTGAAGTTTTGGAAGAATGGCAGATCGTAGGAGAATTTCACGGCCGTGAAGAACACAGCACCAAAGGACCTATGGGAGATACACGTGGACGACCCAATACAGAGGACCTGCGCAAGGTAGAAAACGATGTCCGTAGATTGGTCCGTTCGTTGTATTCAAACAAACAGCAGTAGAAGATAACCCTTTAAAATCCTAGAAGTGAATCCCATACATACTTTTTATAAAAAGTAACAACAATTTCTGACTACATTTTATCTTTACTTTCATTTTTGTAAAATACTGCTATTCGCAGTGCAGAGTGCGAAATCCCGGCCTTATATCTGTTCCTGCCTGTCAGGCAGGAAGAACTAATTGTAGTTCAAACTCATCAGCCATCGTCAGTCAGATAATCAATAGCATAGCCTACTACAAACGAGCCGAGAAGCATACATACCGTCAGTATTATCACGTATACCATTCCGAAGTATCCAACCATAGCAGGTAATAAATAGGGCTTGATAGAACGGTTGTATAGAAAGATAGCCAGAGGCGAATTCCCTGAGCCTTTACTCTTAATATCACGCAGCAGTGGATACCATGCGTAGATTGGTCCTGCAGAGATTACTCCTGCCACCGCCGGGAGCAGCTTTCCCCTGATGCCGGACTTTTTACCAATGAGCCTGGCAGTCTGTGCAGGATTGAGAAAAAGGTTCATCAGTATCATAACCACAAATACCAGAATCAATGGCAACACAATATTGCTAACAATACTACAGCTGCTCCTCAGTGCCAGTATTGTTTTATCGGGCATCGCGATATATAGAACCACATAGACTGCCGCCACCGCTGCCGGGAAAAGCAGTCTTCGTTTTTGTGATCCTGACTTACCTTCTTTTTGCTTACTTTTCTCTACCAACAGGTTCATCCAACAATAAGATTCGTAATTAAAACAGTAACGACAGCAACAGGTACGGACAACAAAAAAGAAAGTCCATTTCTGAGAAGAGCAAATTTCCTGCCTAGAGCTGCAATCTCCGCAGGCAATTGCACCATTCCAACAGTTACCCAGGTAAGAATAAAAGCGGTAACCGCAAATAGACTAACACCATTTTGCAGTAACTCACCCCCGAGAACATAGCTATTGATAGGATTCCCAGCTATAATACTGCCAAAACAGGCTCCGTATAGGGTATCCAGCAAGGGATTGCCTGAAAAAATGGCTGTCAGCCATCCCTTCGGAATGAAAGCATTGAACAGCCCGGTAAGAAGGATTACTCCCACCATCATCGGCAGTAGACTAACAAACTGTCTTACAGCACCTCTAATGGAGCGAGCGAAGGTGCTCCTGTCTATTTTTATTTTCTTTACACCGGCAACGCCTTCCTCATGAATTCCGAATTTTAATTCCCCTCTCCGATACTTTTCAAGCACACCTCGAACGGTACTCTCCACGCCGCTTAACACCTCGATTCCGTTCGACATAAGCCGTTCTTTGATGGCAGGACTGCAGTAACCGGTGACAATTGTGCTGACTCCCCGGCTGACAGCCAGCATAACTACTTGAATACCCGCCCCCTGCTGGCCGGATGCCCCCGGGTTGGATACTACCTCGAAATCACCGCTCTCCAGATCGAGGATAATCAAATACCTGGAGGTGCCCAGCTTACGTGATACTCTGGAATCAAGCTCTTCACCATCGGAAGATATGGCAATTTTCAAAGACCGTTTCACTCCTGTTGTTAGACCCTTATATAGCCCCAATTCAACTTATTTACTGTATTATAGCCTGGTAAAACTATACTATATTCGCATCTATTATTTTTCCAGTATAGAGACAGCCAGTGCTCCTGGACCGAAATGAGCGCCTACTACAGCACCGATAACTGAAACATAGACAGGGACATGAGAAAATTGTTCTCTTAGCTTAGCTGCCACACCCAGTGCCTCATCCCGATCAACCGCATATTCCACCGCCAGACTTATCGGTTGAGAGTAACTGTGGACATACTCAAACAGTGCTTCAGTTGCGCTTGTACGATTCTCTCTCTTCGCAAAAGGATTGATCTGTTCTCTAATTTCAACGAGCGGCACTCCTTCAGTGGTTGAATTAAATCGCTCTCTGAATAATTTACTGGTGTGTCCTCCCCTTCCCAGATATTTGGCATTATCAAGCAAGCAAAGAGTATGAGCCTTTGAAATCATAGAACGAATGGTGTTGCTCAACTCATCAAGTCCCATGCCTGTTTTTGCCAGCTTTGCAGCTTCAATAGTCAACAGTCCAGCTCCCATCATAGTCGTTTGCGTATCTATCAATTCAATATGGTAGCTTCCATCAGCCTCATTGGCAGCGGATACTGCCATATTAAGGGTACCGCTGATTTTTGAGCCAAGATGTACGCCAAGCATGTCATTTGTTTTTGTGGCAATTTCGTCAAAGGTGTTGAGAAAATCCCCGATATTAGGAGCCGATGTCTTCGGATAATCGGCATCATGCATCATCTTCTGGTAAAACTCTTCACCCATCAGGTCGACGCTATCACGGTAGCTTTCCTTGCCAAATTGTACATAGAGTGGAACAACAGTTATATCAAGCTCTTTGATAGTCTCAGGTGGGATGTCCGAGGGACTATCAGTTATTACTGCTACTGTCATTAACTACCTCGCTTTTAATTCAGTTTTATAGTACACCTATTCCATAGATAATAAATTATTAAATATTCATTACCCTATTGATTGTCTCCTTCAATTGCTTCACATTAATCGGCTTGGTGATATTAGGAAGACCTGTCTCCTCAAGAAAATTCCGTGTCTCTTTCCCAATAACATCTCCCGTTATAAACACCACCTTCTCTGCTAAAGATTCTTTCATCTTCTTTATGTTCTGATAGAACTCTATCCCACCCATTCCCGGCATCTTAATGTCTGACAAAATGAGATCATAGCTCTCTCTCTCCAAACGCTCCAACGCCTTTCCAGCTTCTGTCTCCACTTCTACCTCATGTCCCTCTGCTCCCAACACCCGCTTCAGGTAACTCCCTACTATTTCTTCATCATCCACTACCAGTATTCTCCCGCTCTTATGCTCCCCTCTCTCCTCATCAACTGCTTCAGTCAGCTTATACTGCCTGCCCTCCGTTGTCACCGGTATCTCTACTGTGAAAGTAGCTCCCTTCCCTTCCTTACTCTCTACATACAACCTACCTCCATGCTCAGCCATTATCCCGTGCGACAAACTCAACCCAAGCCCCGTACCTTCTCCCACTTCCTTGGTAGTGAAAAACGGGTCGAACACCTTATCCAGATCCTCTTTCGCTATTCCGGGTCCATCATCTTTAAACAATACCCTGATGATATCGCCTCTATACTCCGTTTTTACCTCAAGCCGGCCACCACTGTGTGCTTTTTCCATCTCCTGCTCGGCATTTACTATCAGATTTAAAAATACCTGCTGCAACTGACCTGCATCTGCCATGGTATCCGGCAGCCCGGGTTCAAGTCGAGTTGCTATTTCTATATTACCGGTCGCCAGCGCATAGCTCCTCAGCTTCAGCGTATTCTCTAAAATATCGTTGATATTTATATATGTCCTCTCCAGCTTGCTCTGACGCGCAAAGGTGAGTAGCCTTTTGACTATGCTCGATACCCTCTGGCCACCCTCCTGGATTACACTTAATTGATCCATGACATCCTCCGGAAGGTCCTTTCTATCCGACAGCAACTGGGCAAAGCCTATCACTCCCGTTAATGGATTATTTATTTCATGCGCTATCCCCGATGCCATCTCTCCCACCGACGCCAGCCTGCTGGCCACCTGCGCCTTCCTCTCCAGCTCAGCCCTCTCCGCCTCTATCCGCTTGCGCTCAGTGATATCCCGCGTTACGACAAGCATATATTTTTTATCCTCGTATTGTATCCTTGTGATATTTGAATCTATTGGAATCAAAGTCCCATCTTTACATCTAGTTTCATATTCAGTCCTTTGGTGCTCACCATCCTTAACCTTCTCCCACCATTTCTTCTGTTGGTTATAGAATTGAGCACTCAACAAGTCCTTCACATTCATTCGCATCAATTCTTCCCTGCTATAACCACGTTCCTCCGCCGCTGTTTCGTTTACATATATATACTTGCCGTTCATATCGTGTAACAAGATACCATCTGTTGCCTGGTCCAGCATTTCTGCTCTTATTTTAAGTTCCGCTTCAGCTTTCTTACGCTCAGTGATATCTCTTGCCACGGATAAAATATACTTGTCCGTTCCGCTACTAATCATCGTCCCCACTACTTCTACGGGAAATATCGTCCCGTCCTTGCGAACAATATGCCATTCAGCCTGAGCTCGTCCCCATTTTTTGATATCCTGTCTCCATTTAGAGTGGATTCCTCGTTCTGCTGGAATTATCAGGCTTCCTCCTTTCAACTGAAAAAACTCGTCCCTGCTATACCCTCGTTCTGTCAAGGCTGTTTGATTAACATAGACAAAATTCCTATCCTTGTCCTGCAGCATAATTGCGTCTCCGGACTGGTCCAGCATCTCTGCTCTTAGCTTGAGTTCCTCTTCAGCCCTGACCATTTCAGTGATATCCACACCTACTCCCAGTATTCCTTTAAAACTACCTTTATCATCAAAGATTGGTGTTTTGGTTATCTGTTGCCATCTGGACCCTCCTGTTAAATCAGGAAACTCGATAATCCTTGTCGAGCCCTGGCTCCGTTCAATTATTTCACGATCATCAATATCCGCTAGTTCAGCATTCTGAAGCGATAACTCGCTGATAGTCTTCCCAATTATTTCTTCCTGTGTTATTCTGTGCAGCTTAGTAAAAGCAGGGTTAACTCGACGATATTTGAAGTTACTATCCTTGTAAAACACCATGCCCGGCAGATGCTCCAGGAGCATCTCCAGTTCCTTTTCATTGGCTTTTAGTTTCTCCTCCGCCTTCTTTCGTTCGGTTATATCTGTGGAAATTACTCCCAGGCCATTACCAACTTTAAATGCCCTGAAAGATATATGCCTCCGTTCTGACTCAGGTAGAGAAGCCTTATCAGCATAGGATATCGTATCATCATCAATAAATGGCTTTCCTGTTTTCATAACTTCCTGCATCCTGGCATACCTGTCAGTACCACGCAGACGAGGTAATATATCTAGCAGGTTTTTCCCTATTACCTCTTCCTTTTTAAGCCTGGAAAAGTACATCTTCATCCTGGTCTCATTGCAGTCGATAAGGTTTAATTCTGAATCATAGATAGTAAAGGCATCGGTTGCCGAATTCATGAACTTATTCAGTCTCTCTTCACTATTTCTCAGGGCTTCCTCTGCCTTCTTACGTTCAGAAATGTCCTGCGCTACGCTGATAACATAGTCTTTATCACTCAAATTTATCTTTGTCAGTATCGCTTCAACAGGCATCCTTGTAGTATTCCTGCGAACAACCTCGAACTCTCCCTTGAAATATCCCTTCTCCAGCACCTGATGCCACCATTCATCAACACTTCTATTATCTAATGGAACCACTATATCCTTTACGTTCATTCTCAGAAACTTATCTCTTGAATAACCCCTCTCCCTGAAAGCCACATTATTGGCGTAAATGAAATTCCCTTCTAAATCGCTCAATATAATCCCGCTACTGGCCTGGTCCAGCATCTCTGCCCTTAGTTTCAGTTCTTCCTCTATCTTCTTTCGCTCCGTAATGTCACGGGCTACAATAAGCACATAGTCTTTTCCCTGGAATCTAATCAGTGTCGCTTTTACCTCTACCGGCAAGAGCGTACCGTTATGGCAGTATACATCTTGCTCCCAGCTCGCCTGTCCAGTATCCCTTACCTGTTTAACATGTTTCTTTATTTCCATAGCATATTCGGGTGAGGCAATATCATAGGCATTCATCTTTATAAACTGTTCCAGGGTGTATCCCCGTTGTTTTAGTGCAGTCTCGTTTGCGTAGGTAAAGTTACCATCAAGTTCTTCCAATATAATTGCATCGGACGCACTGTCCAGCATCTCTGCCCTTAGTTTCAGTTCTTCCTCAGCTTTTTTACGCTCGGATATATCCCGCGTTGTACATAAAATATATTCATGTCCTCCAAAACTGGCCTTTGATGTATTCACCTCTACCGGAAACCAGGTCCCGTCTTTACGATAGATATCAACTTCTTCTGTACGGTCTTTTTTATCTGTTGAATCCTGCCACCACCTCTTCACTTTGCTATAATGCCGGGCAGTTACCAGGTCACTGACATTCATCTTTAGAAACTCATCCCTGGTATAGCCACGCTCCTTTAACACTGTATCGTTGGCATAGATAAAATTACCGTTAAGATCATGCACCATAAAGCCATCCCTGGATTGGTTTAGCATCTCTGCTCTCAGCTCCAGTTCTTCTTCCACTTTCTTTCGCCTGGTGATATCCTGGACAATCCCCTCATAATGTGTAATTGTTCCCTGTGAATCCCTGCGGATATAGGTAGTATCATCAATCCATTTAATATCTCCATCTTTAGTAACAATCCTGTAAGGCTTATGTGTAAATGTCTGCATCCTTTTTCTATTACTGTAATTTGCTACTTCTGTTGCAACCCTTTTAAGGTCATCTTTGTGAATTATGTCGATATAGGGCATCTTCCCCTCAACGAATTCCTGTGAGGAATATCCGGTCAATTTATCAATATTCTCCGACACAAATTCTACAGGCCAGCCTTCCTCGTTTTCCCATAGAAAAGCTACTGCCGGACTACGGTTGATAATACTGTTGGCTTCAGAAAGCGCCGCCATCGCTCTCTTCTGCTCGGTAATATCCAGAAGAGAGGCAATGCTTGTTTTTGTGTCTGGAACCATACTTATAGTAAGCAGAATATTTATTATGTTTCCCCGTTTATCTATCAGTCCGAATTCATAATTTCTGGGGGCAGACTCAGGATTATCACGTCGTAACTTATGATATTCTTTCATTTTCTCCAGGTCTTCCCTGACCACAAACTCTGTCCATCTCTTCTTTCCCTCAACCTCTTCTTTAGAAAAGCCCGAGAGCAGCTCCATCTCATGATTAACCATGGACACCGTTGTATCTTCCTCTATTACTGCTGTTGCGGTGCCCGTATTCTCAAACACGGTTCGGTACCTTTCCTCACTTCGCTTCAGTTCCTCGTCTGCTTCTATACGATAAATGGCAATCTCTGTATTAATTCGCAATTCCCTTTCCATATACGGTTTGAGTATATATTCGTATGACTTCGTTACTTTGGCCTGCCGTAACATCTCTTCATCCGCAGAAGTCGCCAGATATATCGAAGGAATATCAAAATCTTTATGTATCTTATCGGCAGCTTCGATACCATTCATATCTCCTCTTAAGACAACATCCATCAATATCAGGTCAGGACACAGCTCTCCTGCTTTTTCTATCGCTTCCTCTCCACTAAAGACAGGTGCAGCTACCTCGTAGCCCATCTTTTCCAGGGAAGATTTTAAACTCCTGGCAACTACGCCTTCATTCTCTACTATCAGTATCTTTTTCTTTTCCATTCCAATTCCCCTCCATGTGAATTATCGCTATCAATCCAGCGCTTGTTTGTTCAATCACCACTGCCTCTCACAATGTCATATAAGGTTTCTATTCTTGTCTTTTTAACTGTTTCATCTATTTAGGTTATTAACAATTATATACTTCTTTTCCAGCAATTCATCATTACTATTCTCCTGCTTCTCTACTAATAGCATTATTAGAGTTTATATCCCTGTCTATAAGCATGATACGGTCATCATGGGTAACGGATTATGACGGAATGCTAAAAAGCTTATCTTATGCTGTATAAATTAGTTTGGATTCCTGGTGGTATTTAATAACGCAACGCCTCATAAGTGCCAGCTTAAAAAAGTCACCCTGCAATGTTGTTTAAGGTGTCATTACAAGCGATTTGTGGTTGTTGCAAGCTTAGCACAGTCAGCTATATACTAGCTGAATTACGACCTAATCCTATGAGACCTCGAACTGCTCATTGCCTCACTTATTAAAACTTTCAATGAATTTTCTTCAAATGGTTTAGTAATATGGCGTACTTCGGTATTTTTCAGAAAACTCAGCGATTCTTCCCCTATAATATCCCCGGTCATAAAAATAACCCTATCAACCAGGTGTGTCCCTATCTCCTGAAGCACCTGGTAAAACTCCCTTCCATTCATACCAGGCATCTTAATATCGGCAAGAATAACATCGTATTTCTCGTTTCTTAGTCTTTTCACGGCTGCCCTGGCATTTCTTTCCACGTCAACATGGTGCCCGCACTCTCTTAGCATATGCTCCAGATAATCGCGTATCATTTTTTCATCATCTACCACCAGTATTCTGCCTATAACCATATCCGCTGCCTCCACCGGATCATCTGTAGCAGTTCCACTTTTACTTCTTTCAGTAGTCAACGGTAGTACCGTTACAAAATTTGCTCCTTCTCCTTCCTTGCTTTCCACATACAACCTGCCTCCATGCTCAGCTATTATCCCATGAGACAGGCTTAATCCCAGTCCGGTACCTGCCCCAACTTCCTTGGTGGTAAAGAACGGGTCGAATACCTTTTCCAGGTTCTTCTTGGCTATACCAGAACCATTATCTTTAAATGATATTTGAATGGTATTATCAACAAGTTTGCTTCTCACTTCTAGATGGCCGCCGCCATGTGAGCTTTCCATTTCCTGCTTGGCATTCACTACAATATTGAGAAATACCTGCTTTAATTGTCCTGCATCCGCCATGATGCATGGCAATCCGGACTCAAGCTTGGTTCTAACGGTTATGTTACTGGTCCTCATATCATAGCGCATCAGACTCAAAGTACTTCGTATAGTTTTATTGATATCCACAAGAGTGATACTGGGTTTGCTCTGCCGTGCAAAGGTAAGCAGTCTTCCTATTATTTCTCCCATTCTCTGCCCTCCTTCACTGATGATAGAGAGCTTTTTTCTGACATCATTCGGAAGGTCTTCTCTCTTCTGCAGTATCTGAGCAAAGCCTATCACTCCTGTAAGAGGATTATTTATTTCATGCGCTATACCCGCTGCCATCTCTCCCACCAAAGCCAGCCTGCTGGATACCTGAGCTTTATATTCTATGTCCTGCTTCTCTTTCTCAATCTTTTTTCGACTGCTGATATCCTGTGTTATGCTGATCACATAATCCTTCTTCCCCGACCGAACCAGTGTAAGTGTTGCTTCAACAGGCATTAATGAACCATCCTTGCGTGCAATATTGAACTCGCCCATGAAATATCCTTTATCTATAACTTCCTGTAATATCTGCTTATACCTACCCTTTTTCCTACTATCTACCAGATCGCTTACTTTAGTCAGTAAAAAATCTTCCCTGGTATACCCTCGCTTCTTTAGGGCAGTCTCGTTTGCATAAATAATATTATCGTTGATATCGCTTAAAATTATCCCGCTCATGGACTTGTCCAGCATCTCTCCCATCAACTTTAATCTCACTTCTGTCTTATGTCTGTGAAGAGTGAGCTTAATATTGGTATCCAATTCCCTGTCAATAAATGGAGTGAAAATATGACCGAATACATTTGTAAGTTCTGCATGTTGTAATATTTCCCTCGCAGCATTGGTAGCCAGAAATACTGAAGGAATATCAAACAAACAATGAATTCGCTCGGCAACTGCAATGCTATGTATATGACCCTTTAGTGTGAAATCTATCAGTACCACATCTGGTCGCAGTTCTTTAATTTTTTTTATGGCTTCTTCAGCAGAATATACAATCGCGGAAACATCGTATCCAATTCCCTCCAGCATGCTCTGTATCTTGCTGGCGACTATACCTTCGGCTTCGATAATCAGTACCTTTACCTTTTTCATAGTAGTATTCTTCTCTATGCTTTATACCATCATCTTATTGCAGGTTTATGACATTTACACTATCGAAATTCTATCATATCTATTATATACCTATACTATACCTATCCATAACAGGGATTACAATACTCTACATATATTATTTATAAGCGATAACTCAAAAAGAGCAGCTACTATCCAGTAGCACATACTTTTGTGAATATAAGAAATAAATCAATGAGGATATCCAACAGCAGGTAATACAACAATAGCTTGCTCCTGGTTCATTTGTAGCAAATGGTGGTATGATACTTCCGTATTTATTACTATCAAGAGAGAATAAATCTCCGGGCATATTGGAATTCTCAGGGCGTGAAAAATATGAAAACAGCTGGTAATAGCTTTCAAACCAGACGAAAAAGATAAGGGAGCCACGATAAAAGTGTCTAGAAACCAATGATGTCCGGCTTTTAAGAAGGCTGGAGCGTTAACTCCCGCCTATAAAGGAAAGGATGAGATTATGGATAAACTGATAATAACTGTTGCCCCGACCGGGAATGTGCCCACAAAACAGATGAATCTAAATTTGCCGGTGACACCTGATGAAATAGTCGAAGATGTCCGCCGCTGTGCGGACGCTGGTGCATCACTTTTTCATATTCATGCGAGGGATATAATGCAAAAGCCGACACTCGATGATTCCATATTTCGCGAAATCACTATTAAAATTAAGAAGCTATGTCCTGAGGTGATTATTCAATTTTCCACAGGCATGCGTGCAGGTAAAGAGTGGGAGGCGCGTATGAAGCATATAAGAATGCTTCCTGAGATGGGTTCATTTACCACCGGATCGAATAACATGCCAGGCATCATTTATGAGAATTCTCCAGAGTTTCTCCTGTCACTGGCGGAAACCTTTAAGGAAACAGGAGTAAAACCGGAGATAGAGGTGTTCGAAACAGGGATGATAAATAACGCTCTATATCTCCAGCGGAAAGGATTTATTGAAGCCCCACTCCATTTCAATTTTGTACTCGGTGTCCTGGGTGCTATGCCCGGCACAATTAAGAACCTGCTCTTCCTTTCGGAGAGTATTCCCCAGGGTTCTACCTGGACAGTAAGCGGCGTTGGAAAGGCTGAAATTCCTCTGGCAGCGGCAGCCATTGTCATGGGTGGTCACACACGGATTGGACTTGAAGATAACCTCTTTATGCCCGATGGCTCACCTGCCAGCAATGTAAAACTGGTTGAAAAAGTGGTGGCTATCGCTAGAGAAGTCGGCAGAGATATTGCCAGCCCTGCCGAAACCCGCGCTATCCTGTCCCTCAATCCAAAAAATAAGGACAGGGTGCTGGGTGCATAACAGGAGCTTCTACTCTCACGGCATACTTCAGAACATATATCGGGTAATAACGCTGCAGATTAGAAGTTTAAACCAATAGAGCAGACAATAATGGAAAATATAATTGAAGTAGAACAACTGACTAAGACATTTAAGGATTTGACGGCTGTGGATGGTATCTCTTTCCACGTGGAAACTGGTGAAATATTCGGCTTCCTGGGACCGAACGGGGCAGGTAAAACAACAACAATCAATATGCTCTGTACTCTACTAAATCCAACTTCGGGCTCAGCAACGCTCTGTGGATACGATGTTATTAAACAGCGCAGCGAGGTACGCCGTACTATAGGACTCGTTTTTCAGGACTCCACCCTCGATGAATATCTGACCGCGGAACAAAATTTACGCTTTCATGCTTACGCATATAACATACCGGGAAAAGCCGCCGAGCAGCGTATCAGCGAGCTGTTGGAACTGGTCGAACTTTCCGATCGCCGTAAACATAAAGTGCGTACTTTTTCAGGAGGAATGAAAAGAAGACTTGAGATTTCGAGGGGACTGCTCCACATGCCCCGTGTTCTCTTTCTTGACGAGCCCACACTGGGGCTGGATCCGCAGACCCGCCGCCATATCTGGGACCACATCCTTGCTTTACGTAAGGAGCACAACCTGACTATTTTCCTGACAACTCACTACATGGATGAAGCCGAAAACTGCGACCGCATAAGCATTATGGACAACGGAAAAATCATTGCACTTGATACTCCGAACAGGCTAAAGGATTCACTCGGCGGTGATATGATAACCTTTCAGGCCGAAGACAATGATGCGGCTGTGCTCGAGTTAAAAGAAAAGTACAAACTGTCACCTATCATCGAGAACGGAACGATTACATTCACTGTTCCCCACGGGGAAAAGTTTCTTCCCAGGCTGATAGGTAATTTCAAACAACCGCTGCTTTCCATAAGCCTCCGCCGGCCTACACTTGACGATGTCTTTCTGAAAAAGACCGGCCGTGCCATTCGTGACAGTGAAGCGAGCCTTAAAGAACAGATGAGTAGAATGATGTCGAGAAGAGGGCACGGGAGATAACATGGCAGATATGTTTCGGGCAATCTGGGTAGTAGCCTATCGGGAGCTGCTGCGTTTCATTTCGGAACGGTCTCGCATGTTTTCATCTCTGGCCATGCCTTTGCTGTTTCTGGTTATTTTCGGTGCCGGTTTTAACCGTATGATAGGTACAATGACGCCTGGAGTAGACTTTATCCAGTTTATGTACCCGGGCATTATTGCTATGACGGTGTTGATGAATTCTGTTATGTCCGGACTGTCAGTAGTCTGGGACCGTGAGTTCGGTTTTTTAAAGGAGATTCTTGTAGCCCCTCTGGGGCGTAGCGGTATTGTCCTTGGCAAAGCTCTTGGCGGTGCTGCAGTGGCCATTATGCAGGGTACTATTATGCTTGTACTGGCGCCGATACTCGGAGTTTCGCTAAGCTTTTTGATGGTAATCAAACTCATACCTGTACTACTGATTATATCCGTATCTCTGTCCGGATTGGGCATACTGGTCGCCTCACGCATGCGTTCCCAGCAGGGGTTCCAGATAATCGTTCAGATAATCATCATGCCGCTAATATTTCTCTCCGGTGTATTCTTCCCGGTAAATAATGTACCAGGCTGGCTTGAGCTTGTATCGAAACTCAATCCGTTGACTTATGGTGTTGACGCTATCCGCCAGCTCTTTTTAGGCGAGGGAGCGGCTGCTATAGGCGTGACCGTGCTGGGACACACTATGACCGTGCTTCAGGATGTCTTGCTCGTAGCCATTCTAGGCATCGTGCTGCTGTCATTCGCCGTGTGGTCCTTCAGCAAGCAGGAATAGCAGCAAGCCTATATAAACAGGCAGAGCGAAGAGCTATCTCCATGAAAAGATAATAAAGCCGCGTAATTCTGCTTATGTGCAGTACTATTTTCCGGTAAGTTTCATGCCGGCGCCCATACTCACTCCAATGCCAAGCGGGGCAGCTACTTCGGCAAGTACCCGTGAAACCGCCTCTTTCAGACTGTTCTTCTGGTCTTTACTTATCTGATACCTGGTCTTTACCAGTCGGGCAATGGCATTTGCTGCAGTAAGTTGCAGATCTACTCTGCCTGGATGGTTTGTCACCAGCTCCGTCAGTTTGATTCTTAGCAACGCAATCTCCTGGTCGAGCCCTGTAACTTCAAGTGCCTCCTCCATAAGCAGCTTCTCTGCCTCGGTGAGAGCATTCCTATAGAAAGCCAGTTTCGGTTTCTGCTGCTCCGGTTTCAATGTCACCTTCCTGACCATTACTCTTTCTCTACTCCGTTCCTGACTTTATTCTCCGATAGTGAAGTATTAGTTGCCAGGTGGATTTCTGCTTTCGCGGGAATAGTCTGATAAGAGCGAACAGGAATAAATACAGGAGCTGCGTTACTGTCACGAGAAGGAGGTATTGCCTTTACAGATACAGAGCCGACTGTGTCAGAGACAGGAATGGAAGAATGAGAAGCAGTTTTATTTTTTACTGCGATACTCGCTTTCACCATACCATAGACCAGTGCGTGCGCTGCCAGGTCATAATTTCCATTTTGCAGAGCCACATGCAGCACTTTTAAGTTGTTATACATGGATTTTCTCTCCTTTTCATTATGTTCTGAATTCATGAATCTTATCTGGTAGGGCCGGCCTGTAACTATCAGCTCCTGACAAGATGACCGTAGCGACCTGTAGTATATTTATTTACTACGCGCATCTTTTTTATAGATGACCCGGGCTTCGCCCTGTCCGTTGATTCAGTTTTTGTATTGAGGAAAGATTCTCCCGGAACGACACGATAGCGGGTATTCCTTCCCTTACCATCACGTATTATGCTCACGCGTATCCAGTTGCTGTCATGGGCAATCTGCTGAATATCCTTCAGCGACTCCTCGCCAAACTCCCAGTCGTATTCCTCCTCCTCTATAAGCAACTTAATCTGGTAACGCCAGCGCCGGGACAAAGTCTTCAGGCAGTAAGGACAACCCTCTCCGAGGCATGGCTCAAGCCGGCTGCCTGTCCAGTGTTTGGCAACGCTCTTGATGGTCGAGATATCGATTGTCGCCTGTATCACCTGTCCTTCCTTAACCCTGAGCCACATGTGGCGACCTCCTTTTCTTCCCGAAAGCCGGTTCTTCAATCACTGCTTAAGCTTAAGCTTTTGTTTCTGTTTACCCTATACCTGATACTATTAAAATGCTTCTGTTTCTGCTTTTACTAGTCACCGTATTCATTACTGTTATGTTCACCTGCAAGAAAGATATGAGGATTTCTGAATAGCCGAAGCAGGGCATATCGAACCAGTTCTGAGGCATTGAGTCCACTGGACTCTACCAGCGACCGTAGATAGCGGTTCTGCTCAGTGGTGATGGTCACAGTAATACGAGCGGTCTGCCGTCCATTCCTTATGAAAATCCGGTTATCACTGATTGCATTGCTGCTTGGACCTGGTTGGTTCCCATTCCCTACATCTTGTCTCCTGGATATTCCATGTTGATGACATTTATCAGTTGAAAGCATATCATTAGTATATATTATTCTTATAAACATGTCAAGAGGTTGACTATTTTTCTTTGTCTTTTCAAGGTGTGGAGCGATAACACAACCAGAAAGGAGCTGTGTTTTCAAAGAGCACACATGGCAGAAATGATAAGAATGCCATCTTGCTTACTACGTCTTAAGCGGTGTACCCTATTAACTGGACAGCGTAGTAACCATATGAAGCCTCACTGCCTGACAATAAAATTTCTGGCATAAGGATCTCTGCGCATGTAAATTCACAGGATCTGTAAATAGGTACTATTGTATTAATGAGATTTATTATTAGAAATAATAAAGGAAACCCGCTATTCTACGGATACCACATCATGATAGCTTCGCTTCTCATCATGCTGTTGGTAGTCGGCTTTTTCATCTCGTTTGGCGTTTTCCTCACGCCCCTGCACGCCGAATTCGGCTGGAGCCGGATGGCCATTTCGGCAGCTTATTCCATGGGATGTGTAGTCTCCGGCATCTGCTCCATCATCTTCGGCAGGATATGTGATAAATACGGACCGCGAGAGCTACTGACCGCGGGTGGCGTGGTTTTTGGTACCGGCTTCCTGCTCTTGTCCACGTTGGACTCCCTGTGGCAACTGTATTTTTTCTTCGGACTGCTTGTTTGCATGTGGCCTGACCCCAGTGTCGGATTACTGCTCTCCACTACTTCACGGTGGTTTGTGAAAAAACGTGCACTGGTTACCGGGGTAGTAGGAATCGGCATTGGACTGGGCATTATGCTGATACCATTGCTCGCAAGTTACCTGATTTCCAACCATGGGTGGCGTTATGCTTATAGCCTGATGGGAATTATCGCCATCGCCTGCATCGTACCACTGGCACAGGTATTGCGGCGTGACCCATCGAAGAAAGGCCTCCGTCCCTATGGGGAACAGCAGGCATTGCCGGAACAACTGGGAGAGAGCGGCTTTTCCCTGCAGGAAGCGATGAAGAAAAAACAACTCTGGATAGTAGCCGCTATCCTGTTCCTGACATTATATTCCGGTGACACTGTGCTAATACATATTACCTCCTACGCCATGGACAGCGGCATTTCAAACATCAATGCCGCCTCACTGGTCGCTATTATCGGTGGCGTCAGCATTGCAGGCAGGGTTATCATCGGTGGGGCTGGAGACAAAATCGGCTGCAGGCGTGCCCTGGTAATTACCTTCATCATAACGTTTACCTCTCTGCTCTGGCTCTACCATGCTAAAGGCCTATGGCAACTGCGTATGTTTGCGATATTCTACGCAATTGCTCACGGCGGCTCCCTTTCCCTGATGTCTCCACTGCTGGCCGAGTTATTCGGCACCAGGGCACTCAGCTCCTTGTTTGGTATTGTCCTCTTCTTCGGTACAGCGGGAGCCGGTACAGGGCCAATAGTGGCAGGACGCATCTACGACGTGACCAACAGCTACCAGAACGCTTTCCTGATTATGATTATCGCCAGCATTGTTGGATTAACCCTGGCTCTGCTGCTTAAACCCACTCAAATTGACACCCACTCAACTGGATAGAACGTGGAACTTAACTCCCGTGTGGAGTAACAAACTACTTCCATTGGAATCCACCAATCCACAATACCTTCACCCAAGACGAACTATGTGCTAACGTTGTAGTAACAGGATAATAGTTTGCTATGAGATTATTTATTCGCAAAAACAAAAGAAGCCATGTATTCTACGGTTATCACATCCTGGCGGCCTCGCTTTTCATCCTGATGCTGGCACATGGTTTATTTGTTTCATACGGTATTTTTCTTACTCCTCTGCACAATGAGTTCGGATGGAGCCGTATGGTACTTTCAGCCGCCTACGCACAGGGATGCCTTGTTTCAGGTACCTGCGCCATTATCTTTGGCCGGTTATGCGACAGGTATGGTCCACGACAGATTCTGACAGCAGCGGGGATAATCCTCGGCTCCGGTCTTCTGTTTATGAGCAGGCTGCATTCTCTATGGCAACTGTATTTTTTCTTTGGGCTGCTTATAAGCATGTGGCCTGACTCCACCGGTGTATTATTGCTATCCACCACAGCACGCTGGTTTACCAGGAAGCGGGGACTGGCCAGCGGAGTAGTAGAAATCGGCAGCGGCCTGGGTATCATGCTGGTGCCGCTGCTGGCAAGTTGCCTTATCTCCATCTACGGATGGCGCTATACCTACAGTTTGCTGGGAATTATTGCTATTGCATGTATTGTGCCGCTGGCACAGGTATTACGGCGGGATCCTTCAAAGAAAGGACTACGGCCCTACGGGGAGCTGCAGGTATCTCTGGGACAACTGGAGGAGGGCGGCTTTTCTCTTCACGAAGCGTTGAAAAAGAAACAACTCTGGATGGTGGCTGTTATCCTCTTTCTGGTTTTTTATTGCAGTGATACCCTGCTGATACACATCGCTTCATACGCAATGGATAGTGGCATTTCAAGCATCAATGCCGCCTCACTGGTCTCGCTAATCGGTGGGGGCAGCATTGCGGGCAGAGTTATTATGGCCGGCACCAGTGACAGGACTGGATGCAGGCGTGCCCTTGTCGTTACTTTTTTCATAATGCTGGCCTCCCTTATTTGGCTCTACAGGGCTGACGGGCTATGGCAGTTACGCCTGTTTGTAATGGTCTATGGCTTTGCCCACGGAGGTTTCTCCGCTCTGATGTCTCCCCTGCTGGCTGAGCTGTTTGGCACCAGATCTCTCAGTTCTATATTCGGTATAGTCATTTTCTTCGGCACAGCCGGTGCCGGAATGGGGCCTATGGTAGCAGGTCGTATCTACGATGTAACCCACAGCTACCAGTCCGCCTTCCTTGTACTGGTTATCGCCAGTATTATTGGATTAACTCTGGCCCTGCTGCTTAAACCTACGAAGCTTCCTGCCTGATGCAGGAAATAAGCCCGGATGGTATACTACACTTCCCTTAGTACCAGGGAGAGAAAGAATGGTTCAGGGCAACAGGCAAAAATACCTGAGAGAAACCTATATCGCCCGTATTAACCGTGTCATCGACTATATAGAGTCGAACATCTGCAGCGACCTCTCGCTGGAAGAGCTTGCAGATGTTGCACACTTTTCACCTTTTCACTTTCATCGGATATTCAGGGCAATGGTGGGCGAACCCCTAAACGGATTCATTCAGCGTGTCCGTATAGAGAAAGCTGCGTCGAAACTTATCGCCAATCCCCGAAAACCAATCACCGAAATTGCCTTCGAATCCGGTTTCTCTAGTTCATCCGCTTTTGCCCGCGCCTTTAAACTTGTCTTTCAGATGAATGCCAGTCAGTGGCGAAGTAAACAGCAGGGCAAGAACAGTATACTTGACAGCAAGAAATGCAAAGCAGAGCGCAACCCCGGTCAAGACTTCGAAGTAAACCTCCATTACAATGTAGAAAATAATAAACAAATATGGAGGATTATTATGACTGACAGGAAACTACAAACAAATATCGAGGTTAAGGACATGCCGGAGAGGCACGTCGTATACGTGCGGCACATAGGGGCATACCAGGGGAACACCGAGCTGTTCGGCAGCTTATTTCAGAAGTTGATGACCTGGGCAGGACCGAGGGGCTTGCTGAACTTCCCTGAGACTAAAATGTTATCTGTTTACCATGACAGCCCTGATATTACCGATGAAAGCAAGCTACGGACAGATGTCTGCATTACCGTGCCCGAGAATACAGAGGTTGATGGCGAAATCGGTAAAGAAACGATTCCCGGCGGGAAATATGCCGTTGGTCACTTCGAGATTTCCGTTGATCAGTATGAGGATGCATGGAATACTATCTTTGGAGGATGGCTTCCACAGAGCGGCTACCAGTGCGTAGACGGCCCCTGCTATGAATTATACCTCAACGACCCCAGCCAGCACCCCGAAGGCAAATGTATCGTTGATATCTGCGTGCCGGTAAAACCACTATAGCCCGGTTGCTCTGCCTTGCCAGACTGAAATAGCGGGTGTTTGCCAAAAAGAAGCTACTCTTTAAATTGCCGTCATGATAGCCCTGCTATATAATTCAGCTAGTTTACAGAGGGAGGGCAGAAATATGACTACAGAAAAGCGCTCGGCTGTCAGGACCGTTTACCTGTATCTTTTTGCAGTAGTGGGACTGGTGCTACTTATTATTGGCAGTGTCCGATTCATCGATATGGGACTCAAGGCATTCGTGTTTACACAGTCTGATGCGGAACAACGGCTATACTCAATGCAGCCGCCGATACCGATATATCCTGTGGAAAAGATAGAGGATATTCAAAATGGAGCAGAGCTGACAGCAGAGGAGAAGCAAGCTATCGAACGCTGGCTGATTGACTATGAGCAATGGGAAGAAAAGCGCGGCTCAATAGACCCTGTCACCGCCAACCGTCACCGTGATGCATCCATCAACCTGGCCATGATACTGGTCGGTCTGCCTATTTACATCTATCACTGGGGGACCATCAGGAAGGAATCAAAGCTCGACCAGGAGAAGTAGATCTGCTCTATCTGCATAATTAACAGATGGATTGGGCTTTTTTGTATGACGGGACAGTACCTCCATCCCTGAGAGGTATTTTCCGGCAGGTAGATCATCAGACGTAGTGTAGTACAATTGCCCTGTGACTATGATAGCAAGCAATTCGATACCGTCACTCTCTGATATATCTATAAAGACGTGTTACAATAGAAGCATCCTGGTTAACAGGTAATTTCACTACAGTAAGGAGTGTTAGTATGTCAAGCAATTCTGCTATCAGGTTAGTATCACCTGAATCGGTGGGCTTCTCATCTAAACGGTTGGAACGTATTAACGAGCTGGTTCGCACGCGTATCGATAGCGGCGACCTCCCTGGCGCAGTGACAATGGTTATGCGACAGGGAAAGGTTGTTCATTATAATGCCCAGGGTTTTATGGATATCGAATCGAAAAAACCACTGGCAAAAGACAGTATTTTCCGTATGTATTCCATGACCAAGCCGGTTACCGCCACCGCCATAATGATGCTCTACGAAGACGGTAAGCTTATGCTCGATGACCCCGTCTCCAAATTCATTCCTGCCTTTGCTAATCAGACCTTTATTGTACAGCAACCACCGGCAGGCCAGGCTCTGACTTGGCCGCCAGGCCGGATTTACACAGCCCCCGTCGAAAGAGAACTTACCATACGTGACCTGCTCACTCATACGGCAGGACTGGCTTCTCCGCGGCTTACCCCCATTTTCTTCGTCAAGGAGCTTTCCGATGCCATCAAAGGTTCTCTCTATTTCCCACGTGCTGATGGCTCGATAGGCCCGGAGCTCTCAGTCAGGGAAACCATCGAAAAACTGGCCAGAATCCCGCTTAGTTTTCAGCCAGGAACAGACTGGAACTATGGCTTCGAGTTTGCTGCTCTCGGTCTAGTTGTAGAAATTATCTCCGGGAAAAGTCTTGAGGAGTTCTTTTCTGAAAGGATATTCAAACCGCTCGGCATGGAGGACAGCTCCTTCAGATTGTCTGAATCGAAAATAGAACGTCTCACTACCGAATACCGGTGGGATAATTCCTGGAACTTGCAGGTGAATGAACGGCCACACAACAGCATCAAACTCGGTGAAGCGAAAGACGTATTCTCAGGGATGGGACAATTCGGCGGCATCCTGTCAACACCTGCGGACTACCTGTGTTTCTGTCGTATGCTGTTAAACCGTGGCGAACTGAATGGCGTCCGCCTGCTCAGTCCGAAATCAGTCGACCTTATGTCATCAGACCATATCCATGGTCTCTATGTCTATCCTCGAGGCTACGGTTGGGGTTATGGTTTTGGAATGAGTGTCAGAACCGACCTGACCAGATCTACCTGCGTCGGCTCACTTGGAGCTTATGGCTGGAGCGGCATGGCTTGCACTTATTTCGTCATCGACCCTGTCGAAGAGCTGGTAGGCCTTGCCTTTACGCAGGTTCTTGGCTACGGCTTTAAGCCCGGATTCTGCTTTCACCAGCAGTTCGAGAAAGCCATGTACCAGGCAAAAATAGACGATTGAATACAGACTCATAGCTTAGTTCCCGATGATTCCAGGCTTTGTAAAAATAATGATAGCTGTTGTTACTTGGTTTAAGACGTAGGACAGTCTCATGGTCATACCTGCTTATTATTTACTAAGACCTCTACCACCAGGGCTTGAAGGACTTGCGGAACTGGCACTTGACTTACGGTGGTCATGGAGTCATGCCGCAGATATACTATGGGAGCGCATTGACCCTGAGCTGTGGAGTATTACCCGTAACCCCTGGCTTATACTTCAAATGGTTGCACGGAACCGGCTCGAAGACCTTACCGCTGACCCTGATTTCCATAAAGTTATGAATGACCTGGTTAATGCGCACCGTCAAGGAGCCGCAGAAGCCACCTGGTTCCAGCAAACTCATTCCGAGTCAAGCTTAAGTGTAGCCTATTTTAGTATGGAATTTGGATTGAGTGAAGCCCTGCCTATCTACTCAGGAGGGCTTGGAATACTGGCTGGTGATTACCTGAAAACTGCGAGCGATCTTGGTATTCCGGTGACTGGTATAGGTCTTCTCTACCAACAGGGTTATTTCCGTCAGGTCCTGGACACCCGTGGCTCACAGATAGAATTTTATCCTTATAATGACCCCAACCAGCTTCCTGTTTTACCGGTCAGGGATACAAATGATGATTGGCTCCGTGTGATGCTCAACTTTCCGGGTAGACACCTTTGGCTGCGCGTTTGGGAGGCCAAGGTAGGAAGAGTAAAACTCTATCTTCTCGATAGCAATGACCCAATGAATAGCCCAGCTGATCGTGGAATAACCAGTGAACTCTATGGAGGAGGGCCAGAGTTACGGCTGCAACAGGAGATAGTCCTTGGCATAGGAGGGTGGAGATTGTTGAGCAACCTTGGTGCCGAATCAGAAGTCTGCCATCTCAACGAGGGTCATGCTGCCCTGGCAGTAATTGAGCGGGCACGTTCGTTCATGGAGTCGAGTGGATTGTCTTTCGACACAGCACTGGCGGCAACCCGAGCAGGCAATATTTTTACTACCCACACTCCGGTGGAAGCCGGATTCGACCGTTTCACTCCAGATATGATAGAACGTTACCTGGGTGATTATGTCAATAATATCGGCATTAGTTTGACCGACCTCCTCGCTCTGGGACGCCAAAATTCAGATAATCGACATGAACCGCTTAATATGGATTATCTTGCTCTACAGGGATCCGGTATTGTAAACGGGGTTAGTCGATTACATGGAGAGGTAAGCCGACGTATTTTTCAACCTCTCTTCCCTAAATGGCCTCAGTATGAGGTACCGGTAACCTACATAACCAATGGTGTTCACATGCCTTCCTGGGACTCCGCAGCTGCCGATACACTCTGGAGCGATGCCTGCGGGAAGAGACGATGGATTGGCACCATGGATACCATCATGGACGATTTGAAAAAGATACCTGATAAAGTACTCTGGAATTTCCGTATGGGAGAGTCCAAACATCTGATCCATTACGTGCGGGAGCGGCTGGCCCGGCAGCTTGCGTCATTGGGGACTTCCGCAGCAGAAATAAACAAATCAAGACACCTGCTTAACCCTGAGGTTCTCACTATAGGCTTCGCCCGTCGTTTTGCCAGCTATAAGCGACCTAATCTCCTGCTCCATGACCGGGAACATCTTGCCCGAATTCTCAATCACCCTACCCGGCCTGTTCAACTCATTATAGCCGGTAAAGCCCACCCGCGCGATGAAGAAGGCAAAGCCATGATAAAAGAATGGTCTGAGTTTATACTCCGTCCCGACGTTCATCCTCACGTCATTTTCCTTGCTGACTATGATATGGCTATTGCTGAGCAACTGGTACAAGGTGTGGACCTCTGGATTAACACTCCCCGCCGACCATGGGAAGCCTGCGGTACAAGCGGGATGAAAGTCCTGGTCAACGGTGGCTTGAACCTTTCTGAGAGAGACGGCTGGTGGGCTGAAGCCTATCGACCCGAAGTTGGATGGGCTATCGGAGACGGACAGGAGCATGGAGATGACCCGGGCTGGGATGCCAGGGAAGCTCAACAGCTCTATCAGCTTCTGGAACAAGAAATAATTCCCTGCTTCTATGACCGGGATAACGACGGTATACCACGGGATTGGGTAGCTCGTATGCGAACGAGTATGGCTGAACTCACTCCACACTTCAGCACTAACCGGATGATCCGGGAATATGTAGAGAAACTCTACCTGCCGGCAGCCAGTAATTACCAAAACCGTATTGTGGGGGGAACTCGCAAGGCAGCACTCATGTGCCAATGGCGCGATTTAATCCGAAAGCAATGGTCTCAACTGCGCTTTGGCCGACTGGAAGCACATGAAGAAAACAGTTATTATAATTTTAAGGTAACAGTATATTTTGGTGAGCTGGACCCTGATGCTGTATCTGTTCAGATTTATGCCGAACCATTGAACGCTGAAGAAGCAGAAATTCACCTGATGGCCCGAGGCGAGACTGTTGCTGGTGCACCAAAAAGCTACCTCTATAGTGCTCGTATTGCTGTACAACGCCCGCTGACCGATTATACACCGCGAGTAATACCGGTTTTCGACGGTACTGCAGTACCTCTTGAGGCAAGACAGATACTCTGGTATGAATAACGAGCCTGGTATTTTCTCTCATGAGAATATGTTCTACCTGTAACACCCACCAGGGTAATCATAACACGGTTATAGTAATAAGCTGGAATATTTTGATATTTCTTATCGGGAAAGGTGAAACGAAATCAAGACTGGAAGACGGTTACAGAATATTGTAAGATAAATGTTACTGTGAGTGGGTAATAATCTGCCCATACCGCACCGGTTGAGTAATCTGGGATAGACACTGCAGTTAACTACCGGTTAAAGAGGTAAATATGATAATTGATATCGGCGAAAAAGTGCACATTATCGAGCGGCGTTACTTTCCCGAGGACCTGCGTGGCCATTTTATTGGAGAGGTAACCAGGTGCACGGAAAACATAATTCGGGTAAAGGGTTACACCTGGGTCTTTGACAGCGTAAAAGCACAATTTATCAAGAAGCCTGATGAGATGGAGCGTATAATACGGCTGGGAGAAAGAATGACGGTTAATGTCATACCACCAGAGGTCAATCTGAGTGAACTGAATTATGTTATTATACATCCAAAGGGTCTGGTAGTAACTGACGGAAAGAAATTCAGCCTGGATATCACTGAATTTACAGCAATGCGGTAACTAATTTCCGTACCTGAATTAGCTTTGATATACGAAATAATAGATGACTAATCGTTTCTACTCTGAAAAGGAGGTTGCACTTTGGCTAACAAGGTTTTTGCTTTAGTAAGTAGCGCGGACAGGGAAGTAGCTCTGGAAGTAGGCTTGATTTATCCTTTAAACGTAGCAAGGAAAAAGTGGCTGGATGAAGTCAAAGTCATATTTTTTGGTCCATCGGAGAAACTGGCTGCATATGATATAGAGGTGCAGGAGAAAATAAAAGAAATGCTTGAGACCGGCGTTGAGGTCCTAGCCTGTAAATGGTGTTCAGACAGGATGAATATTACACCTCTTCTCGAGAATCAGGGTATTAAGGTTGTCTACGTCGGCTCTATAATCACCGAGTTAATAAAAGATGGCTGGGCTCAACTGACTTTCTAGCTTATTACATCACTACATTGTGATGATTTTACTAGAAGAGTGGTATCCCCGATATAGCTAATCTCATGCGATAGACACCAGTGCGAGCAGTGATATAGAGCGTTCTCCAATCCTCATCACCCCAAGCTACATTGGCGGGTAATTCCGGTAATATAATGCGTCCCAAACATTGCCCGTTTGGATCTATGATCCAGAGTCCACCGGGACCAGTACTATATATATTGCCTTTCTGGTCAACCTTCATACCATCGGGCCCACCTTGATCCGGAGACTTCATATCGATTAAAACCCGATCGTTACTGATATTACCGTCAGGGCTGACATCAAAGGCCCGTATATGACTTTTAGCTGTATCATCGACATAGAGTATAGTTTCATCCGGAGAGAAAGCTAAACCGTTAGGCCGGTCAAAATCATCTACTAACAGCACCAGTTCACCGTCAGGCGTTAAACGATATACTCCGTTGAAAGATAATTCCTTCCAGACACTGAGATCTTTTAATCCATAGGGAGGATCCGTAAAATAAATACTGCCGTCAGACCTGACCACCACATCATTGGGGCTGTTAAGTCGTCGTCCTTTATATCGATCAGCAAGCACTGTAATAGAGCCATCAATCTCTGTACGGGTGATGCAGCGCATACTGTGCTCACAGGCAATGAGACGTCCGCTTTTATCCAGGGTCAACCCATTTGAGTTGCCGCTCGGACAACGGAATGTTGTTATCTCCGGACCCTCGCCAAGCCTGCGCCAGCGTACGATGCGGTTTCGAGGTATATCGCTGAATAGAAGATGATCTCCACGCCAGACTGGACCTTCGGTAAAACCAAAACCAGCAGCGATCTGTTCTACCATCGCTTCTTCGGGTACGATCTGCCTGAGTACACTACTATATTCTTCAATCTGTATGTCCAAAATATACTACCTCCGGAAAAGTTATAAATGATAATCAAACTGACAGTTGCTGCTACTCATTACGAAGCGAGCTTCGCCGAATTCTAGCAACTATTACTATAAGTATCAACAGGTGAATTTCGTGCTAAGCCCATTCGCATCTGGTCAGTGATTGGATACTATCAGTACGTTAGCAGGTGATATTAGCCCACAAGAGGCTTCTTCCAGCGAACTGCTAAAAAGGCTCCGGTATCCAATTTCTCGGCCTGTCCTGACTGCTCGATTTTAATAGCCTCTTCAGGATTTTCTTCTTTCTGGAAGTGAACTACACTCTTTGCTATTCCGCTTAACTCGCTGCAGCTTAATACTTCCTGTGGTGATCTGAAAAAGGCATCCTCTAATATGTGTCCCTCCCCTTTCATGGTCTTTGCCCTGCGGCGGACAGCCCAGGAACTAAGGCTGTTTAAAGTGGCTACTACTATAGAACCGCCGGGGCGGGTAACACGAATCAATTCATCTATGGCGCTTTTAGCATCAGCGATAAATTCAATAGCTGTGACAGATACGGACTTATCGAATGAATTATCCTTAAAGGGTAGATACAACATATCACCGTGAACTGTAAAAAAAGGGGAACCGGCAGTCCTCTTCATTGCATATCTGAGCATCTCATGGGAGATGTCGAGTCCGACGACTTGAGCTCCTCGGGCAAGAAAATCAAGGGTGAATAG
>Ga0272441_10003710_pt1 | contig 28711 bp, 55 predicted proteins | sample SSMProp6N_FD_193582 | JGI IMG/M metagenome (GOLD analysis project Ga0272441, IMG submission 193582) | Marine sediment archaeal communities from Little Sippewissett salt marsh, Falmouth, MA, United States - SSM-Prop-6N | ecosystem: Environmental > Aquatic > Marine > Wetlands > Sediment ... | reverse complement strand
CGCATCGCCCACCGCGCCGTAAATTCCAACCGCATCATCAACCGCGTTGTAAACCGTGTCGACAACCATGACGCGAATCGCGACGCGAACCACGTCACCAACCACGTCGTCAACCGCGTCGTTAACCACGTCATTAACCGCGACGTCAATCGCATCGTGAATCGCTTCGTCAACCGCGATACGCCTACGCTTTTTCATCACTGCTCCTGATCGCGTCGCCAACCGCAATCTCAACTACAGCGTCAACCGCGTCTTCAACCACGTCACCAACCACGTCGTCAACCGCGTCGTCAACCGCGAAACGAACCGCGCGGGCAACCACATCGCGAAGCTCGACGACAGCCGCGTCAGCAACCTTGTCACCAACCGCGAAACGAACCGCGCGGGCAACCGCACCGTCAACGCCATCAATCACGATGCGATATGGCATCATTCCTGCCCTTCCCGCATCGCGTTCGCCAACAGTCCTCGCAATGTGTCAGGCGGAAGCTTTTCGAGGACCGACGAAGGAACACCCCGACACACCCGTTGCGCCGCCGTCCCTTCGATGTAACTCCGTGCCAGAAGCATCATGTAGGCATTCAGAGACAGGCCCGCTCTCGCCGCCGCTTTCGTGACCTCGCGATGCACGTTCGACGGCATGCGGACCGTGAACTGGACTCGCGGATTCTTCTTTCGTTTCATGAAACCTCCTTGACACCAAAATGACACCGCCGAGTCTCGCACCCTACCGTGTTGACGACAGGACGCAAGACAAAAATGAAAGGTTATTCCGCGTTTTCCGCGATCAACTGAATCAGCGGGGAACTGGGATGCAACAACAGCGAGGAAATCATGTACTTTTCGATCTGGGTGCGATCCATCAATGGTTCGTACCGGCCGGCAGAAGGCACTAGTACGAGAACAGGATATGATCCATTCTTGAGGACCATGTACTGGTCATAAAGCCCCACCGGCGTGCCGGAAAACAGCCGCACCTTGACGCATTTGTACCCGTCAAAGTTTTTCTGGTACGTATTGCACTCGTCAGGATCCTCGGGGTCGCACACGCTGAGCCTGAGTGCCGGCGAAATCGCGTTCAGCACGGAGTCGGCCTCGTCCACGATCTCGATAATGTCCTGAAACGCAATATGTTCAGCGGTGCGCTCTTGCTGCCGCGCAAAACGGATGACACGTTGCAACGTCTCCCGGTACTCGTCCTTGAACGCCATGTCGGCTTCCTCCTGTCAGGTTGACATCAAGTGCTTGAACTGAAAGATCCCAAGAAGTATCTGCACGCGCCGATTCAACAGGGTAAGACATACGACCGGCTCGGATGCTTCCGTGATATCGCCTTTTTCCATTTTGAACTGAATAATGCCCGGCCTGCCGTTGTAAACACTAGTCCACACGAACGTATCAGGGGGCGCGACAGGGGGTATGACCATGAACTTCGTCATGGTATTCGGATACACGACACGTGTGTCCACGGCCTTTGATGCCATCCCGTACACTGGTATTTCTCGTGCCAAAAAATCCCCGTTCGCTATCGCCTCCCGAATCGGGTCCTTTACGGAGTCTGGTTGTGTCGCGAAAGCCGGTAACGACGTGATCATGTCTGCCCCGAGTTTGGAGCCGGACACCGAAAAGAACACGGACGCCGAGGGCAGATCCGGCACCACAGGCTTTTTCGGAGACGGTTTGCTCTTCCAAACGAACTCCGTGACCCGGTGTTCAGCGTGGAACGTCAACAGCTCCTGGCGTTCATCAGGCGTGAGCATGCGGTCGTCATCCAGGGCCTTTGCCACGAGCGTTTCAATGCGCTCTTGTCGGGGGCGGCCTTTGAGCGCATCGCGGATCTCTTGCGCCAGAACCACGGTCGCGTCATCCGGACCGGCCTCGACCTGATGGCAGTAGCCGACTTTCCCGGCGGTTGCGATGAACAGAAACGGATCAAAATCCATGCCTACCCCTCGGCGTCCGCGACGCCGCTTGACACGACGGTTCTTTTTCTTCGCGACAGGCGGTGTCCCCGATGCCTCCGTAACAGGATCGAAATTCATATCGGCTTCCACCTGCGACGGATATATAGCAGATGGCTGCCCGTAAACACGATATATTCCCAGCTTCCAGTAACCTTCGCGCCAAGCGAACTGGACTCTGTTCACAGTCTGCATGGCGAACAGACAACCGGGCCGAATATGAATCATGACCTTCTGGTCTGCACGATTCATAACGCTAATGCCGGCTGTCGAGAAGGCGCGCGTTTGATCCGGCTGCATCACGAAAGAATGCCTGCCTGTAAACCGATGATCCGAATGAAAAGCGGGGTTCCTCTGAATCACAAATGAGCCGTAATTCCCCGACAGCAGTATTTCGTATCCGTATTTCTTGAAGACGAAAAATCCGTCGGTGTCACGCCACACCTCGACATCGAGAGCTGTCTTGTTGATTATCGAATACGTGCCGCCGACATACGTGGAACAGACTTGTTCTTCCGGAGCGATAATCATGACCCCCTCCTGTCCTGGTCAAGGTTCTCGGGGCGCGGGAAGCATGTCACGTTTCGGGCGTCCCTGCAACCCGGCCGCTTTCGGCGTCCCGGACTCCTTGACCGTCGCTTCGACCATCAGGCGCATCGTCGAGTCCCCGACGATGGGTTCAACGGGCAGAAGCACGGGTTCAACGCGCGGGACCAGCGTGAAGTCCGTGGCGCCGGTTGGCTCCTGGATCACGGGCAATAGCCCCAGGGGGACCGGAGGGACCTCGGCGACCTGCACGGCCAGTGTGACCGGCGCGACGACGGGGGCCACGGTTGGCGTGATCTCCAACGGTATCGCTTGCGCGCGAACATCCGGTTGCGTCACGTTCTGTGTTCCGTCGTCTTGCCGGGGACTCCGCGTGCCCAGCCGAATCATCGTGCCCAGGCAAAGGACCGCGCCCAGGGCCACGCAGAGGGCCGTCACGAACGGCAGGCCGAAGAGAACGCCCCACACCGCCCGGCCTTCCAGTTCCAGCTTGATCATCGCACACCCCCTTCATCGTCCTTTTGCGTGGTCGTTCCCGCTATCCCAAATAGCCTTCGCGGCATTCAAGACTCTTTCGCGTTCACTGTTGACCGCAACCATCTGATCCCGCATACCGGGAGTTAACGACATCACGAAATGCAGAATAAACTGTCGCTTCGTCCATTTCACAGGTGGTGCGGGTGGTGCGGGTGCCGCAAGCGGTACAGATGGTGTTGGGGTTAGAGACATTGTTCGTTCCTCCTTTTCTGCAGCACGGTTTCGTGCTTTGATTTTCCGCACCGTTCGAACAAGGACCGGCGCGGCTTCCTCGACGAGATTGGGCGCGGTTTCACGGCTCTGCTTTCGCGCTTTCATGCGTTTCACGATCCAGTGCAGAACGCATCCATAAACGACGTGTTCCGGACAATCACCGTTCACGATGTCACGCACCAACCGTGCCGACCGCACCCCCAGAATCAGCGCCCAAAGCAGCACAAAGGCCGCAAAACAGCTTGCGATCACCCACGGGTGGTTTGACTGCCAAATCATCACGCCCACGCAGACACAGATTATTACGACAAATGTGCAGGTAAGCGCGTTAAGAAGGCTGATGAAAACAAACAACCAGAAGCTTTCTCCGTTTCGCATGTCAATGCCCCTTTCAGCGCCGCAAACAGATCAACCCGCAAATCACCAAGACCCCCGCGATGCAGAGGATAATCACATGCGGCCGCTTCGACGCCGCGATCGCCACGATGAAGCATATCACCGCGATCAGGATCGGATCCCGCAACGGTTGCCCAAATTGAAAACTGCCGCTTGTGATCATTGTTCGTCCCTTTCATCTGACTCGCGGTTTCGTGCCTTGATTTTCCGCACCGTTCGAACAAGGACCGGCGCGGCTTCCTCGACGAGATTGGGCGCGGTTTCACGGCTCTGCTTTCGCGCTTTCATGCGTTTCACGATCCAGTGCAGAACGCATCCATGAACGACGTGTTCCGGACAATCACCGTTCACGATGTCACGCACCAACCGTGCCGACCGCACCCCCAGAATCAGCGCCCAAAGCAGCACAAAGGCTGCAAAACAGCTTGCGATCACCCACGGGTGGTTTGACCGCCAAATCATCACGCCCATGCAGACACAAATCACTATGGTGCCTGTCCAGGCAATCGCAGTAAGAAAACTGTAGGCAACAAACAACCAAAAGCTTTGTCCGTCTCGCATGTCAGTGTCCCTTTCAGCGCCGCAAACAGATCAGCCCGCAAATCACCAAGACCCCCGCGACGTCACGCATCGGTCAGCGAATCCAGTCCGGGAGATTCTCGAGCACGTCTTCCAATGACATGCTCTGATGACTTCGATCAAGTTGTTTCGGCGCGGGCACAAATCGGACGTAAGATTTGTTCGTGCTGCGTTTTCGGAGAGTCTCCCCCCTGATTCGCACATGAAAATACGTCTTGTTTCCAACACGCGTAATCTGAATCATCCACTCAGATTCATCCACCGTGTTCGCGTGTATCCCGTTACACCACAGAACCACTCCGAAAATTACGTTATCCCACGGTGACCACATCAACAACGGCTTGTCGAGCGTACTGACCTTGAATAACTGCTTCACAAGCGCAGTGGTTCCGATCGGTTTGTATTGCTCCATTTGGCACCGTCCTTTCAAACGTGCGTGCGCAGAAACTGGAACCGGGGCAGCAGCGGCGCATGCACGCTCATCTCGAGAACATGACGCGTCCCTTCCGGAACCGCGATCAGCGATTCAGGCTGCAGCAAGCCGTCCCCGATGACCTCGAACAACCGGTCCAGGAAGTACACCCGGAGCGGCTCGAAAAGTCCGATCCCGCTGACCACGGTCGAACCGGGCTTGATGTTCGGGAAAAACCACAGCGTATCGAGCGGGAGCGCCCTACCCGGAGCCTGATAGGGCAACACGCCCCGCGTCTGTTCCTTTTCGGTTCGAAGCACGACCACTTTCATGCCTTTTTCTCCTATCCGCAGCATTTCTTGGCCTTGCGCCCCGATCCGCACGGGCACGGATCGTTCGGCCCGACGCGCGGACCGGCATGCAGCGTGCCGACGGGTTCGAAACGCTCCCACAACCAACGCCACCACGCCGCGCTCCGGCCCTCTTCGGAGGCCTCGTCGGCATAGATGCGCTTGACGTCGATGTCGTCCTCGTCGTCCCGCGCGTTCTCGATATAATTGACCAGCTCGACGCCTGGGCGCACGGTGCCGTTCTCGTACCGTGCAATCAAGGTGACGTGACCCTGGCGGCTCTGGTGAGCCTCTACCTCGATGTCGAACGCATTCAGCGAACCGCCCGGATCCTTCATGGTGTCCCAGGCGCGAGCCAGTCTCCGGCGCATGATCTCGGGCATGTGCAACGGTGCCACGAGACCCGCCGTGATCGGGTTTTCCCGCGCGATGGCCTGCAATCGCAGTCTTCGCAATTCTTCGGGAGCGGGGAGCGATGCGCCCCGGCCGTGTGTCCGGAACATCATGCCCGCCCTCTTGTGGATCGCCCGGTCGTTGTCATGGCCGAACGTGATAGATCATTTTACCGTTAAATCAACAACAAATTCCGGATTTATTTTGTGCAACCGATATGACTCCTCGTTGATGCACAGATAGCAGCGCAAGACCATCTCGGTGGAGAACTTGAATCGCTTGCGCTCGATCAAATCCAGGCATTTCTTGCAGCAATAATACCGACGGGGATGGAAGACCAGCCCGTCCGGATGCATTTCATCCTGGGGGTACACGTGCTTGCATCCCCAAGTGATCGGAGGGATGTCTTCCAGCGCGCCGACGCCGCCACACCGCGCGCACGGGGACCGGGCGCCGTTGGGGGACACGCGTTCGCCGAGGCCCTGACAGTAGGGGCACGGAGAAAAATTGTGCGTCAAAACGCGGTCACACGGATACCCCATGCGGACGTAGGCCTGCCGATGAAACCATTCTTCATAGACGGCTTCATTCTGCTGCCACGTCAGACCCGCCCGGATCTCGTCCGTGATCTCGAAAGACGCGTGCCCCTTCGGCAACTTGGCCGCCACGTGCGCGGGCATTCCCCAGGCCTTGTCGGAAGGGTCTTTGTGGCCGTTGCCGCCGGCATCGTCATCTTGCATGGCGGGGGAGCCGTTCGGCATGACAATCAGACCCATCGACTAATCCTTTCGTTTCTTGGACTTGAGCTTGTCATGCAGGTCATCGTCGAGAAACACCAACTCCCCGGCGTTGTTGATGGCGACGTTGGGAACTTTCTTGCGGTAGTCCGAGTCCAGGTCACGCAACTGCACGGCCGGGATAACGTCGACCATCATCTCAGCGGTTCGGCGAAGCTTTAGTCGTGCGCGCGTAATATCGGTCATATCCACCTCGATCTCGGTCGACATCTCGACATTGTTCACGCCGCCAAGCTGAACCACGATCTCGAAAGTCTGCGCACCCTTCCATTTCTCAGGGGCGTCGAATTCCTCGTCGTCATCATAGTCTTCCACTTCATCCTTCATGATTGTCTCCCGGGCTTTAATGGCTGCCGGCCGTGGCGCACACCGGCAACGCGCCGGGAACTGGCTTGGATACAGGGGTCACGTTCTCGGCGGCCTCGATTTCCGCTGGATCACCATGCGAAAGGATCTCGCGTTCCGCTTCGCTTTCCGCCGATCTTTCCATGCCGCCTCCTGAGAACTCCCCAGAAAGCGCGTTCTCGGCGATCCTGACCAGAGAATTGATTTCATGCTCCGCGACGTAAGCAAGATTCGGCAATTGGACCTCAGTGGAAACTGTGATCACACTATCTGCAGTCGCTTTCTCCGCTTTGACTTTCCAGCAAGTTTCTTTCACACCTCCAACCAGCATGGTTTTTCTCCTTTTCAAACCGGCCATCCCAGGCCGGCGATGGTGATGTTCCGCACCGCGTGAACGAATCCCAGGGACACGTGCTCCAACGCCTTCGCGGTCACGGGGCGTTTCTTTCCCGGTCGCCAATAACTCGTGTCCATGTAGGTGTACCCAGCCTCGGGTACAAAATCCAAACACCAGGAATCGACGTCGATTTCCGCTTCATCCCCGTCAAACGCGTCAAGGACGATATGCCCGATCTCATGCAACAGCACACCGATCCGGGCGGGCGGGTGCAGCGCCTCGAGCGCGGACGCGCACCGGATCGCCGTCGGACAATCAGCGTCCACATAGCAAAACGCGCGGGGATCCCGGCGATTAACCGCGTCATGTCCGGGGTCATGAATCAACGTCACCGAAACGTCCAACTGTTTTTTCACGCGCAAATAGGCGCGCAACAACGCGAGGTCGTTTCTGGATTCGTCGAGCACGTGATCACCCTTCACGGTTCTCTGGGCTGTTCGTCCATTCCCATCGGCGTGGCCACGAGATCCGTGATCGTGCCGTCATTCAGCTCCCCGAACATGGCGTCACGGCCGGCGGTCAGCGCCTCGTCGGGCAACTCCTCGAATTTGCTGTACGGATCGATCTGCCCTCCCGGATGATGTTGCCCCGGCTGCGCGGCAGGCACCCCCGCCGGCTGGCCGCCTTGGACATGGGTGGCCGACAATTGCGGCTGCTGCACTGTCACGGGCACGCCCATGGCTACCTGGATGGCGAGAATGCAAGGCGCGTTGTTCCCGAGCTGCTCCGGGCTGTAGATCTGGAAATGCTGGTGGCTCCCGCCCATCCCGATCTGCTTGGCCCAGGCGACCACTTGACTCAGGTCGCCTGGGTGAAACACCGCAAAACGTTCCCGCGTCCCTGGCTGAGGCGCCTGATTCCGATCCACGAACACATAAACAGGCATGTCACGACTCCTTTTGCACAGGCCCTTCCTCGACGGTCGGAACAGGGGGTGGAGATGGAGCCGAAGCCGAGTCCCCCGGATCCGCCGCCACGGGTTGCGCCGGAGGGGCTATCTGCGGCGCGGTACCCGCCGGTTTTGGCGCTCCGGGGGGACTCGGAGGCTCGGAACGCAATCCCATCCGGTGCAACGTTCGCTCGATGTGATAGATCACACCGGCATTCATGCGTTCCCAGTTCTGCATGCCGTCGGTGTAAATCGGCGGAATGTCCTCCCGCACGATCCGTCGATTTTTCGTGTCGATCTCGATTCCGGCGTCCTGCTCGATCTTGATGATCGATGCCACGGGGACCCAGTGAAAAATGTAGTGGCGCATCAGACTCGTCTTGGGTTTCGCGCCCCCCGCCAACGGTTGCGGCGACGTCGGCCCGGTGTCACGGTGCCCCAGGAACAGCACGAGGTTGTCCTCGGGATCGTTTTTCTCGAAAACGTCGTACACGATGATGTTGTTCAGCACGGTCTGCGTGCCTCTGAGCGGGTGGCCCCACTCGACGAGCACGACAGGGGCCTTGGTTTCCGCCAGGGCCTTGAGTGTGTCCAGGTGTGGTTGCATGCTGCCTCCTATGTCCCTTCAAGCTTGCCAGAAAGACGGACAAACAGATTACGTTTATGCTTGGATGCAGAACGGTCCAAGAAACCGGCCGCATCATCTCTCAAAGCATCGACCATCACCTGAAGCCCGGTCAATGACAACGTCACCATTTTGTACGTCCGTCGACCCGTCACATAATGGAATCCGCCGAACTCCAATTCTTTCACGATGCCCATCAGTGTCATCAACCTGAACAAGGACAAATCAGCCACGTTTCTGTTCTTCAAAGCCAAAACGAGTGTGAACCTGTCCTGAGGCGATAACCTCAAGGAAACCGTTTCATTGTCATGCGGCATCGCATTCTTCCTCTTGCGTCAGAACTGGATGTCGGGAACAGGCACCATCGGTTCCGGCGCCTCGGTCATGCTCTCGGGGGCGTCGCCGGACGATGTGCGAGGTTGTTCCGCCAGAGGGTCGAACACAGGGGCCTCGGCGGGCACACGGCAAGGTTCGTGCGCGGTCAGTCCCCGATTCGGCTGGACCGGGGACGGTGTCGGAGTTGTCGCCGTCGGCGCGTTGTGCGACGGGAGCGGGCCGGGCGCCTCCGGTTTGACCACGGTCGCCGCTTGCGCCTGCACGGGCATGCCCTGATGCGTGGGGGGCGACGCGGGTGCCGGCACAGGAGCGGCTGCCGGCGCTGTCTGCGAAGACGCTTGTTGCGCGGCGCGCGTCCGCTGGAATTGCGCGCCCATCGCGTGCAACAGTTGTTCGCCCTGGGTGCCCGTCGCGGCCGCCATGTAAAATCCGAATTGGTACGCTTCCTGGGCGATGCCCAAAACCACTTGTTGCACTTCCGGACTCGAGGGCAGCCCGCGCCGCTGCAATTGACTCGTGAAGTAAGTCGCCATCCCCTGGGCCGACATCTTAATCGCCGCCATCGGTTTCCACTTTCTCCGGCTTTGCCGGTCGCAATCGTACATGCAATTCGACGATGTCCTCGTCACGAAAGTACTCTGTTAGCGTGCGACAATTATGCCCATCGTATCGCGCCATGACGAATCCTTCGCGGTACAGATGATCCAGAATCTGCCACATGATGCTTTCGTGCTCTTTGCTGAGGCGCAATCCCACCGCGTTCATGACCTCGACGAACACGCCACGCGCGTTATGGCCCGAAAGCAATTGGATGTGTTGCCCGGCGTCCGCAAGCGCCGCCTTGACCGACTCCTCGGGGCCATCCTCCCCCTCTATCGGGACCAGATCCAGCTTGAGGCCCAGATGCAGGTCGATTTTCTGCAAATGCGACCCCTGGCACACCCCCTGGTTTTCCTCCCCGATCACCGCGACCATCCCGTGCTGGTGATGCATTCGAGCAACCAGCGGCCGCAGCTTTCGCGCCACCATCGCCACCACGAATTGTCCGTATTGCGGCCCCACGGCCGCCTGCATCCGCGAATGGAACAGTTCCTGGGTGTACTCCTCGCTGTACAAGCGCAACCCCTGTTCAAGCTCTGTCATTCGCCGTCCCCCTCGTCGGCATCGGCATCCGTCTTGGCAATCGGGCTTTCGGGGATGTCACGATTCGTGCGGCCGGCCCGAATGAAATCCTGGGCTGCCTGAAGATGCACGTTTTCCGGGCTGGGCGCGTCCTCCACGGCGCCCATACCGTGACCAACGGTCGCCGCCTCCTCCGGTTCGTCATCCTTGGCGTGCTTGCTTTTGGCCTTGACCTCGTACGGACTGCGGGACACGCCGCTCTCGTCACGCCACACCTGCCACGCCTTGGCGATGTCGTGCAACAGGTTCGCCTGCAGGTCGGCCAGATTCGACATGTCAATGATCATCTCACGTAGGTCGGACACCAACTCCGCCACGCCGAACCGCCGGGTGCCTTTTTTCAACGACCCGTCCGACTGGACAATGCGGCATTTTTCAGCCTCGGTCAGCGCGTCGGCAGTGAGCAGACCGCCGCCCGCGATCACCTGCATGCCGAGCAGGTTCGCATAGTTCATCATGCGTTCCTGCTGCCCGGCATCCGCGATCTGTCCTGACAGGAGGTCTTTGATCAGGCAGTCCAGCACCTCGTATCGTTGGCCCAGCTCGATGCGCTTGTTCTGCAGCGCGAGACGGTCCGTGCGGGCCGCCCGCTCGGCGGCTTTCTTGACCCATTTCTGATCGATGGCCTTGCTGATTTCGCCCCCTTCAGTGCCGAGCTTCAGGAGCGCCCCCGGTTTTTCATACGGCTGTGTCATGTCGTCTCTTCCTCGTACACCTCGTCGAGCGCGTCACGATACTTCGAGCGCCGTTCCGGCGACAAATGCATGTAGACCTCGGCGGCCGACAGGCTTTTCTGTCGCAAACTGTCGCGGACCATCACATGGTCGTGGAATCTCTCCCAGATCAGCACGCCGCGCCCGTGACGCAGACTGTGATAGCTGTACTCCGGTGGCAATCCGGCGAGCATCACGTAATGATTGAACACCCGGCGAAGCTGACTCGACGACAGGCGCCGTCCGGGGACCGCCTCGATGAGCCAATGCTGGTCGTCGCGCATCTCCGAGAGGTATTGCTCGATGTAATCGAGCACACGGGATTCGACGGCCGGCGGCGATTTCCGGGGCGGATTCAACTCGATCGGTTTTCCGGCCGGGACTTTCACCACGCGCGACTCCCCGCAACGCGGGCACGACTGGGACTGTCCGATCTTTCCGGCCGACGCCCGCCATCGGCGGCCGCACGTGCACTGCATGGGAATCCTGGGCACGCGCTTGAGCGTGCTCAAGGAAAGCTGCCCGCTGGTGATGTGCGTGAATGACTCGCGGTCCAGCAACACGGTTTCGCCACACCGCAGACCCAGGTAGAACCCGAGATAGATCCCGCAGTGGTCGCGTTTCCATTTGGGCTTTTGGGCCTGTTCCACGCATTCGAGCAGGACTCTCAGTTGGCGCACCGTAAGGAATTTTCGATCGTCCGCCTTGGCGACTTTGGGTCCTTCGAGGCCTTTTTTCCCTTCGTAATTCGACATTTCCGCGTCTCCAGCAGCCGCGCGATATCGGTCTTGAGCCGTTGCTGGGCGGACACGGCGTCCGCGTGCGCGGCCTCTTGCGCGGGTTTCACGCGCACCACGGTGGCGCTCCGTTTGACCCGCGTGATCCGCCACTCGTCCTCGATCACCAGCAGGCGCTGACCCCCGTCCCCGATCGGTTGCACCAGGAACGCGACGAACCAGGGTTCGTGGTTTCGCCGAACCAGCACGGGGGCGAGCCGCGACGAACTGGCGTCCCGCAACTTGTTCCAAAACATGGTGTCGATCTTCTCCCGCGCGTCGTCGTCCACGCATTTGATCGCGTGCTGCCGCGCCTCGAGGAGGGCTTGTTGCCGCTTCAGGATGTAGGCGTCGGTTCCCATGAGCACAAGATGTAGTGGGTGTGGCCGAAAAAGGCAAGTGTAAAAACCCAAATTTCTGCCGCTAAATCCCCAAACACTGTCAGATCGACCGGATTCCGCGCGTAGACATGTCTGAAAGGAGAAGAATCATGCGATACCTCACAAACGCTTTTTCCCTCAACATGTTCCCGTCCACCGACCGGGAGGGGGAATTCCTACTGAAAAGCGCGGGGATTCATACCATCCCCCTCACGGAAGCCGAAGTGGCGGAAATGTTGGAGGGACAGACATTCGTGTCCGTCGTCGGACACGCTGCCACGGCCAGCCTGTTCTCAGCCCTGCTGGGAACTCCCGTCTCTGAGAACAGGCAAACCGTCGTCCTTGAGAACGGGGACGAATTGATCGTGGGCCAGTACACCGGTCCACGACTTCCCGAGGGGGCGACCCGACTGCCTCCTGAGGCGCGCATCCGATGGTTTCGCATTTTCGTATCCGTTGAGTACTTCGCGGACAGCGATATCGATGCAGTGGATCGGGACACGCTCCCCCAAAGGAGGCCTGACGAACATGACTGACACTGAAAAACGCCGTGTCCGGGACGCTCTCGGACATGACACGGGCACACGGCGGGTGCGTGTGCGCGAGAACGGTGAAGTAGAGGTTTACGGGTCCGTGGATTGCGACCCGTCACAATGCCATTGGGTGTTCTACGGGTTCGCGGAAGACGTGTTGACGGAATGCGCGAAAGGGGGTGTGCGATGATGTTGCTCGACGGCCCGCTGCAGGGGTTTGAATTCGAGGCGTCGCTGGACGACATGAGCCGACCGGTGAGCTTCGCGCCCACGGGCGAACCGCGTCATCATTACGCGTGGTCCGACAGCGGCAAGGGGTTCACGTGGCGCGGCACCGATTATGGGGACAGTGCCGAGGCCGATCCTGACTGCCAAGTCACGACAGCCTTGTTATATCTCATGAATGATCTGCCCTTGCCGAATGCCCTTAAGGAACTCGGCCACATCCTGGTGGGTCATTATCTGGTAATGGGTCACAAAACGCCGTTGAAGCCCCTGGTCTTGTTCCATGATGAAACGCGCTTGGCGATCGGCGCCTCACGCGAAGACGCGTTGGACGCGCTGGATTGCATGTACACGTCGGACGTGGTCCGGGACCAGTTTTTCGTCTGGGTGGCGTTGTGCAACGGAGCGCGCCTCGACCCGAAAGCGTTGCTGACTGAATGCATCACACGCGAACTGGAAGAATGGTGATAAAGCCCGGCCGGGCGCTTGCACGGTACCCGGCCGGGCAAAGGGGTGGGAAGAACTCGCGTCTCCGTGGATACCCCCGGACGCGGCGAGGCAGGAAATCGTACCGGACCACAGCTCTCACGGATCACTTGGGGTGGCTTGCGCCACCGAGTCCGGCGCGCCGATTGGCTCAGTCTTGGATCATCACGATGCGGCTCTTTTCAATGGGGACATTGTCGTGCAATCTACGCTCGTACATCGGCCCCCCGTTGAGCGGCACGCCGCCGTCCTGAAGTGATCCGATCACATGGGTAGGCGTCGTGAAATCGATCTTGAGCCACTGAAAATAATACAGCAGCCCATGCATTGACGACCCCGCGTCGATGAACCCGACCACGTCGCCGCGTTTCAAGGCGTCGATCTCTTTTTGGGTCGGACGCCGCACGTCTTTTCCGCCGATCTGCATTTCATTCATGTCGTTCATCCTTCCGTGTATCACGGGATTTTACTTTTCGTTTGTGCATGAATCCGCAGAACTGACAAACCGTTTGACATCGACACAGCCATCACCAACGGTCCAAAATGAAAGAATGCTTCGCTCATCTCTCCACCTTCCTCGGCGCTTTGCCGTTCTGTAAACTGGACTCGCGGCCACCCCGATTCTCGAGGACCGGAAAAAGCGGCGGGAACCCGATCACTTCAACCAACTACCCGGAATTGTGCGGTACCATTTTTGCAATTGACGGCTCGCCCCGATCTCTGCTCGCACGCACGTGACGTGCGCGCGCATGCCACGACCACCGTCATGGTATTGCTCGCCACAACAGATATCGGCATCACACAGCGCACAGGCATGCACCGTACGACAGGTCCGAATGCGTTTGCTTGCGAGTCGCTCTAATTTCGTCATGACTCCTCCCCTAGTAGCAGTTCAAGATCAGCCACGATCCTGTGCTTTCGTACAAGGGAAATCGCGGACAACAGGGCGTCCCGTTCTTTTTTGAGCCGGCAAACCTGTTCGCACAATTCCGTGACGGTTTTCGTTGCGCAGTATGGACATTCCACCTCGTCTTCGCAACACTCCTTCAAGTCCACGGCGTAATGCATGCCGCAATGACAACATCGCACGCCGGACAACTCCCGCCACCATTCGACTTTTTCGCCTTTAACAGCCATTGCAGCACCCCTTTCTGCGGACCGGACTCGCGGCAATCCGAATCGCGTGATTCGCCAAGACTGCCGGGCCGTAACGAGTCCGGCCCGCATGATCACGATGACTGCGGCGTTCGGCAGAAAGGTCAAGGCATCTTGGCTTGATGCCGTCTAGGCCGTCTCACCCTGTGTTGCCCACCTCAGAGTCCGCCGCAGTCATCTATTCCATGTTAGCTCCTTCCACGTGAACTTGACGCTGATAGAAAAGAGCCTTGCACAGCTCCGCACTGCCAGTCAAGATTTCTAGCACTTTATCTTCCAACACGTCTTTATCTGCGACTTCGATTCGATTGGTGTTATATCCAGTCATGATATGAGTCGGATAGTTTTTACATAAAATACAAAACCACCACTTTACTTGAACCCCTGCCACTGTGCAGTATGTCTTTCCCTCGAGCAACACATATCCTGTCTTAACTGTGATACCGAAGTACCTCTCAATCCCCCTCCTGATCTCACCGAGATCTTTGATCAACTGATCACAATCAGCATTCTTCCCGAGTCTGTCCTGCAACTTCTCGACAAAAGACATGGCCAGCCCCTTTCTGGACCCCTTGAAACCCACAATCATCTACCCCTTATTGTTCCGCGCGGCCTCGTTGATCTGCTCACAAGTCACTTCGCCACGCATAAGGCGCTCCAGCATGTTTGCGCCGCGATCAAATCCCTGTGCATACGCGCTTTTCGCAAGCGCCTCAACAGACCGAAAACACGCGTCGAACGCTTGTTGTTCTTCGTCAGTCAACACGCCGACATGGATGTTTTCAAACGTCGCATCTCGAAGTGGAACAGCCGCTTTCTTTGGCTCCTGTAACTTCGATCTCACCTGATACGCGTATCGAGTTTCCTCGACCACGTTTCGACAAACAAGCACAAGCAACGCCCAAAACGCCTTGGTAAACGCCTCCTGTGCATCAAGATCACCTGCATGAATGTATCGCAATACATGAGGCACGCGTGGGACTTGCCAAACCTTCAAACCGTTCGCAAGCGGCCGGCGTCTTTCCCGTTTGGCCCAATCCAATGTTTGCCGGCATTCAGCACACACGTGCCCCGTCATGCGCCCTCCGGTGCCCCCACAACCTTCGCACGGCTTCTTCGACCATCCCATGATTCAGCCCTTTCTCCGCCGGGCGCCGTCCTTCGCGCTCTCCGCCACGGCGCCGAATCTGATCGCCATCCTGCGCAGCGGCTCACAAACGTCGTAATGTGGATGTCGTGGATGTGCCTGGAACCAAGCGCGCGACAGTCCCAGACGGTCCGCCATCGCGTGCAACTCGGCCTCCGTGTCGGCCGTGAGATGCGACATGCGCATATTCCGAAACGGTCCCCGATAGTCATCCACGTAAACAGCCATCCGCCCTCCCTTGCACAACAAAACAGCGCTTTGTGCAGTGCATTGTGCAGCTTCCGCTGTGCACGACCAGACTTTGCGTGCACAGAAACGTCAAACAAGCCTTATCTGACAAAAAATCCTATGGCCTGCCAATTGCGACGGTATAATGCGTTCGCTGGTCGGAGTAGCAGCCGGCCGGCGCTGTACACCAGGGGTGGACCGCCTCGGTAAACTCCGTGACCCCCCACCCGTGCAACCGGGGCGGCCCCCCAACTTTCCCGCCTCATCCTCGTCAGTCCCCTTCCGTGGCACGGGTCTTCGCGTCCAGAATGTCCTTTGCCAGGATGTTCAAGGCGTGAAAACGCGCCTGTTTCTGTTCATCCGTCAACTTCTCGACGGCCCAGGACTCCGTAACCACGACTCCGTGCTCCTGCACGGCGCACAGCAGGGCGAGCATCTGCAGCTCCGGGTCGCCGCCCTTGCGCATCCACTTGATCTCGCTGAACGTCAGCTTGCCGGCCCACTGCACAGCCTCGGTGTCCATCAGCCGGCGCCGCAGTTCCTTCTTTTGGCGCTCGATAGCACCAGGGTCCGACCCGAAATTCCGGGCCAAATCCTCCGGAGTGAGAAACACGATCATGGCGTCACCTCCCTGGACGGATACTGCCAATTCCTCAAAAGCGTCATGATGCCGGTTCCATTTCGACGGTACACGCGCACCTCGGCCGAGTCCGTCTCACGCAGGATCCGCTTGGCGTGCCGAAACGCCGCCCAAAGATTGCCGAACCACACTTGCCGGCAAAACTGTGCGTGCGGGACCTGATACGTGACATTGAAGTTTTCTGCGTACTTTCCCGCAGGGGCGATCGCGACATTGACAGCGGCCTCCACGGCGGCTTCCGCCGCGCTCCCCACTTCAATCTCGATTTCCCACGCACTCCTGATTTGGAGTCTTATTGGCAATCGGGAGTCGACATCCCACAGCACGCGCTTCAATCGGACATCCAGATCCATGCTTCGCATAAGACCCCCTCACTCGGACACGATAAAGGCGCCGTCCGGTGTGCGCGGAAGCTCGGTTTCATCGACGTCGACGTAGCATTTCTGCGGATCATCGAAACGCAGAAACAACTGTTCTTGCGTGGTGGCGCATTCCAACAACGCCCGCGCGGTGTCCTGTTCATCCTCACCGTCGGCTTCCTGCAACGTTGTCAGCAACTCACGCACGCGCTTCGTGTCGACTTTCCTCGGGCACAGCGCCCGATACATGTCCGTGCTCAAGATCTTGCGCAGATCCTTCTTGCGCCACGTGAGCATGCGCTCCCGGACAAGAGCGGCGCCCATCATCCCCTCATCCGAGCCTCCCACGTGATACTGCCGCAGCGATTTGAGCAGCAACGTGCTCTTGATCGATTCGCGCAGCATTTTCAGTGCACATTCCATCTCAGTGATCTGCCGCTCCAACTCGACGGCCGACCGGATCGCATTGTCCAGTTGGCCCAATTTCTCGTTCGGCATGGCGATTTCCCTCCGACGGCAGACGCCGTCATTTTCGGCCTTTTTCCCAGCTTTTCACCAGCTTAAAAACTCTTCGATTGCTTTTTCGCTCCGCGATGCGCGCCGCTTCCGCGTCATACAACTTGAACACGGTGCGCAACAGCGACTTGCACTCGGCACCCGTCAGCTCACACCACGTACCGGCTTTCGCCGCGCGCTCGATCTTGTCCCGCGCCAACCGGTGCAGGATCACGCGGCCTTTTTTGGTCTTCATCGGTCTTCCCTCCATCTGTAAAACAGCCTGGGTGAATCCTGGTATTCCAGCGTTCCTTTGGCGCCGTCCCGTCGTCGCTCGACGAGAACAAACGGCGCCAAACGGGCTTTGAATTTGAATTCGGCCTTCGCCTCGGCCGGATCCCACACCCGCCCGTGCACAGCCTCGAGCAGCCTCCGATCCAGGGTCGCATCACCTGTCGCGGACCTGTTCACGGTGCCCGTCTTCTTACTCAATCTTCGCTCGCCGGATCGTGCAGATCCAGTGATGCGCTTGCCTGTTGACCGCTTCATACAGCGTGTCGACCCATTTCAAATCGCTCTGACTCCCCGACCCCTTCGCGACAACCTCCAGCTTGAGCTTGTCGCGAAGTTCGATTTCAAACGTGTATCCGGCTGTCACGATCGACAACAACCGGGCCGCCTTGTCCTTCGTGGGAATCGAATCCACGATGACATAGCCATTCAGGTCGACATCGACTGTCGACTGCTTCTTTCCCTTTTTGCCGGGTTTCCTGCACTCGTCCGCATCAACCCGCGCGGGTTGCGCGCCCGGCATGTCGGGAAGAAGCCATCGTGTCCTGAGCATCTCAGCTCCCCGGTACAGTGACCGGCTTTGTCCCGCGTGAAACCTTGACTGATGCGCTTCCGCCTATCGGCATGGCACAGCATTCTTCATACGCCTGAATCGAACACCCGACGATTTTCCACCCGTCATGAAAATCGAATTCGGCTTCTATGACGTCACGAGAAGGCTTGTGCTCCGGATGCGCGACGATGAAATCCAACGAGGCCTTGTCGTCAGTCACCCGCGAGCAAAACGACCCGTCCGGCATCTCCACGTCTTCCCATCGCCGAAAAAACACCCGCACTTGAGACATCCGCATGTTTGTTCTCCCACCTGATTGCCACACTCGGGCGGGGCCGCCATATCGCGCGACCCCGCCCACCAGTTCGCATGATCTCCCGCTATCATATCAGATCATCGTTTGGCCCTCCGCATGTTGGCACGCGCGCACGGCACGCGCGAACATTGGTTAACGCTTCGCATGGCATTCTCAAGCCGGCGCCTTCTTAAGGTCACCGGAAAACACCGGCCGGCTTTCGCCAGTCCCGGCCATCCCGGAGATCGAGCAGGGGTAGCCCGACACGGTTTCAGCGGCGTATCGCGATACCGCGCGGACTGAGCTTCTGCGATCACCCAAGGACGTCAATCAAACATGGCGCCGTGACTCCGCGTGCACCCTACCCGGCAGGCCGGCAAGGGCACACGCAACCGCATCAGACTCCCCGCAGAGACGTGTTCCACGAGCGCACCTCCTTTCGCTATTCAGTGTGATGTGTTATCGCCCTAAGCGCTGCCGTTGCATCGCGGACTCGCCCCGCTTGATGGTCCGTTTCTTGACGTTCCCGAGCGCCGCTTCAACACCCTGTGTCGCGGTCTCGCAGCCCCGGCCTTCATAGCCGTGGGCCTCCACGACGGTCTCTCCGTTCGGGGATATGATCACTTCGAGGTATCGGTTGCCCATGCCGGGCGGAGGTGCTATGGTAGCCATCGGCGGTCCTTTCTTTGTTGTGGGCAGGCTCGCGGCCCGGCTGATGCTGATTCCGCATGGCACAATGCCGCGCGAATCGCGTTGTCCGGCCACTGGTTGTTAACAACTGATCACCTTATCCCAGAGAAGCGATCAGAACAGTTCTCCATTCCATGTGCCGCGAGTCTGCCCGGTTTCATGCGCGCACGACACCGACACCGGGGCGGTGCGCAAGACTTTCTTCCTGCATCGGCTCGATCAGGCACGGCACGCGCGCGATCTCAAAATGCGCGTATCTCGCGCCGCCTTCCTTGTCCCACAGAAACGCAAGCTTGCCCTCATAGGGCACGATTTTCGTGATCCGGTCATAGTGGGGATGCCACCAGACCTTGATCACATCACCGACCTGCAAGTCCTTGCCCAGCACAATCTGTTCGTTCGCCGCCATGACACACCTCCGGCACACGCCGCAGAATGTTGGCATTGATGAACGCGACCTCGGCGTCAAGCGCCTCCTTCCGGGTCAGGTACCCCCTCCCGACCACATGGCCCCGCCATTTTCCGTTGCGGGGATCGTCCGTGAGGACGACATCCCATCCGTTTTCGCCCGGTTCGACGTGCGACGCGCGCGCCGTCCCGTGCACGCGGCCGAGGGCGTGCAGGCAATCGTCATACAGCGATTCGACGCTGCCGTCCGGCCGGATCACGATCAGCTTGTCCACGTGACCCCCTATCCGCGTGCGAAAATGTGGATGTTCCCGTCCGGTTCGTCGACACGCTCGACAATCCGTCCCTGGGAATGGAACATCCTGGTGGTCTGCGCGGCCGCGTACTCGGCCTTGAGTTTTTGCGTCCATCCGTCGACGCCGAGCGACCGCATCTGTGAATTGCGCAAATGATCGCTCCCGCCTCGATCGTAATCGCAAATGATCTCCCGACCGGTGCCGTCCTTCTCGATGTACCAGCCCATGTCATTGCTCGCGTGCCCAACATGAGCGGCCCGCACGATCACGTGCGCCTTGTCCCCGTCCCGGAAACGCGCGTCCCCGGTGTCGCGGTGGACGTACTTCGTCGACTTGCCGTGATAATCGCGCATGGCGATTGGCTTAGCATGAACCTCGATCTGGTCTTTCGTGAAACCACATTTGACCAGGGCCTCGACCAGCGCGTCCGTGCTCTTGTACTGCACCTCCACACTCGTGAAATGACTCATCGGGTTTCCTTTCGTTGCGCCCGGCCCCATTGCCGGGCGCATGATCCGGCTAGATCGGAATGTCATCCAAGCCGACATCCTTGAAAATGTCCTCAATACCGGTGGCATCCTCCGCCGCCTGCTGTTCTTTCGCTGCCAGCCGGACCTTGATGTCGTCCTCAATCATCCGTCCGGCAGGCTCCGCCCGACCCTGCCGGCACCACTCGCGCAACCGCTCGATCGATTCGCGCATGGTCACCCCAAGCGGTTTCGTGCGCTGCGCGGCCGCCAGGATGATGTCCGTGTCCGGGTGCTCCGGGCGCGGATTCCGGTTGAACGCGTCGCGCAGCGATTCTTGCACGACACTTTCGATTTCGGCGCCCGAATACTGCTCCGTGGCACCGACGGCTTTGTCCAACGTCTCGTCCGAAATCTCATGCTTGGCGCGTCCGAAATGGATCCGGAAAATCTCGCGTCGCGCACCAGCATCCGGCAGGTCCACGAAAAAGATCTTGTCGAACCGGCCGGCACGAATCAACTCCGGCATGGATGAAAGCCGGGTCAAATCGTTCGCCGTGGCCACGACGAAAACGTCCTCGGGCTTTTCCTGCAACCACGTCAAAAGCGACTGCTTGACCCGGTTGGACGTGCCGCCGTCCAAGGAATCGCCGCCGAGGCCCTTTTCGATCTCGTCGACCATGACGATGCACGGCGCCATGGCCTTCGCGGTCGACTGCATCCTCCGGATGTTGGCCTCCGACTCGCCGACCAACGACCCGTAGGCCGCCCCGACGTTGAACAGCAACACCGGGAGACCCCAATGGCCGCCGAGGGCTTCGCACAACAAACTCTTGCCGCAACCGGGAGTCCCGACCATCAACAACCCCGACGGCACACGCAAACCGTAGCTCTTAGCATCCTCGGGATGCCGCACGATCGGGGTGACCTTCCCCACCCAGGCCTTGAGTCCGTCGAGGCCCCCGACCATCTCGAGTCCGCCGCGTGGCGTGCGCATCTCAAGGCTTCCCTCGCGCAGAAGCAGCTTGGCTTTTTCTTGCTGTGCAAACCGCACCGCGTCTTCATTCAACGTCCCAAACGACCCAAACGACAGATTCGTCAGATTGATCGACTGCCACCGAGTCAGTCCAGTGCATGCCGTTGAGAATTCATGCAGCACAGTCTCGCTCGGCTTTTCGGCACCGGCCCTCTCGATCATCGGGAGTGCGTACGTGTCGATGTACTCCCGAATCGACGCCGTCGTCGGCAGTTCGAATTCATACGTCATGAACACGTTCTGCAGCTCCGGCGGCAAATCGAAATGCGGACCCATCAGGATGATCGTCTTCTTCCGGTAACGGATCAGCTCAACCGCTTCCCGGATCAACCGAATCGACTGAGACGATGCATGCGCGTCATTGCCCAGTTCACGCCGAACATCGCACAGCACCAGGATCTCCGGCTTCCAAACCTCGATTTTCTTACCTGTTTTTGGGTCATCGGCTTCACATTTGCGTTCGACGAAGTCGTTGACCGTCTTGAACAGACTCTCCGGGTTTGCGGCCCGGTTGATGCGCGCCTGACTTTTTTGTCTTGGCGTGATCGTCACTGTGCTTACCTCCGACCACCGCGTGATCGGACGGACGATCATGTCCTTCATCAACAGGTACGTGGACACCCGAACAATCGAGTCCATGCAGCGATCTTCTTCCAGGGTGGGCACGTACACGGCGTTCGCGTGGCAGCGAATCGCCTGACACATCGTACGCTCCCACGCATTGAGCGGTGTCGCCATCGGTTTAGTTCCCTCGGTTGGCCGGTCTTCCCCACCGGCGTTTTCGGCAGGACCGGCCCCATGCCGGCCCTGATGCAACTATACCTCAATCCTCCCCGTTTTCGCTGCCCGCTTCTTCCGCCGCATCGAACACCGGAAACAACGGCAGTTCAATGCTGTCGTCAACCGCGATATCCTCCGACACCGGATCCGGCATCGGAATCTCAGGCGCCTCGCGCTCCGACATGACACGCTGCAGTTCTTGCGCCGTCGGATCGCTCTCATCGGCCGCCAACAGGTCCACCATGACCGGCGCAATCTTGCCTTCACTGGCCATGGCCAAGAGGGTGTCCATCGGCGCCACACTCTGCGCAATGGCGTACACCTGCCCGCCGGCCGCTTCGGCAAGATCTTCCATGGTCACCCGCGTGGCCTCCGCGAGGTCCCGATACTGCCAAAGGGATTTCTGCAGTTCGGCGATGCGATTCTTGCTGACCCGCTTCGTCAGCTTGCCATCAGCCTTAAGCACCTGCACCTCGGCGACCAACGCGTCCACCTGGGCACGCATGTCGTCGACGATCACCTGATGCAGGTTTGTGGCGTTTTCGGCGCTGTGCCCGAGCGGCAGCGCCCAGAACTGGATGCCGAGTTGCGTGTAGAACTGCTTGAGAGACTTGACAACGCCCTCGGCCTGATACGTCACAAACGAGACGCCAGCCCGGAGCGGCAGCTTGCGAGCGTGCTGCCCGACGTAAACCTTGACTAGCTGATTAACGTCTTGTGGCAACCACGTGTTGCGCGCCTTGACAATCAACTGATTGGCGCGCGCCAGCACGACCTTGCGATCAACGCCGTACGGCGCCTCGACAATTTCGATGGCGCCCTCCCCGCCGGCCGCCTCCTTGTCGAGCTTCACTAAAGCCTCGACATTGTAGACCAGCGTATCCGCGCCACTGCGCATGACGAAAGCAAACGTCAACGCCTTTTCGTCATCACGCGTTTTGTCGCGGATGTCGGCTTTCAGAATGCCGTCCTTGACGAGCGCGCGCATCGCGCGAATGAACGCGCTTCGAGGCCGGATTTCCTTCACCAACTTTTCCGGCATGCCGGCTGACTCCGCCGCCGCGACCACAGTCGCGTGATCTGTCTCAACGGCGGACTTGGCGAAAATCACCGTGCCCAGTATCTGTTCCGTCGGTTCCATTCGGCTAGTCTCCTGTGTCCTGCCCCCGTGGGTGCCCCCGAAATTAACCGATAATTCCGTACAGGCAACCCGAAAATTGGAATTCTCACCAGTCCCGCAGCGCCTCCGCCACGGCCCGATCAAAGATCTCATCCATGCGCTCGATATACGGCCGACACAACACCATGTGTTTGCCGCACCGACGGCACACGAACAGCGCCAATTCGGTGGAGGCGCCCGCGAACGCGGTGCGAGTCTCCCCGCACCGCGAGCACGGGACCGAATAGCCCTCGGGATCCGCCCCCTGCATGACTACCCCCTTTCAGATTGTGTACCGCTTTTGCGGTACTATTCCGGACTGTGGAATGCGGCGTCGCCGCAATTCGATGATCTCTTTTTGAATCGCGTACATCCACCGCACCGTCAGCAAGACCGCGAGTCCCAGACTCACGGTCGCGACCGAAAAACACGCTATAAACATCGCTGTCTCCCTTCACGAAAATGCCATGCGCCGACACCCCCATGCCGACGCATGGCGCACCAGGGGTGACCACCACCAGGAGCGGACCACCTCAACGAAAACGAATGCCTTGGAAATAAATGCGAAACGGACTCGCCGCAGCCTTCACGCGGATGAGCAGTCGCCCGCGCGACAGCCGCACGACGCCCAGGTCGCTATTCGCCCGCCCGCGCATGACCTGCCACCGATGACATGTCGCGCCCGCCACCAGGAACAGCTCACCCGTGGGGCGGACCTCGTCCGACGACAAGCGCGCAAGAATCGTCGCTCCCCGACGAGTCTGGCGCACGCGCAATTGCTCCATGCGACCGGAGGGCAGTCCGGAGGAACAGACACACGGCTCAACCCAATCGAGCAGCGCCGGCACGCGGAGCATGCCGAAACGCTCGCCGGTCTCCGGGTCGGTCGTGTCCGGCCCGGAATAGCGCAACGCCGTCTCGATCTCGTCCACCGACGGACACACACCTGTGTGACGCCGGTACACCTCGCGGAACAGCACAATGGCCGCCGCGACGAATGCCGACGCCTGCGACGTCCCGGACGTGTAGGCCCCGTCGATCCAGATTCCCCGACCCGGCGCCATGCAGTCGGTCTGATGCATGCCATACTGCACGGCGCCCTGACGCTGACAGAAATCGCAGATGCGGCCCACACGGTCGACCGCTCCGACACTAATGGTCTGAAAGAATGCAGCCGGAAACAGCATGTAACGCCGCCCAGGCGACCCCCAGTTTCCGGCCGACGTCACCACGGGCACGCCACGAGTCCGGAGCGCCGCGATCTCATCCCGGATCGGCCACGATACGTCGAACAGACTCAACGACATGTTGACCACGGAGACCTCACGGCCCCGATCGACCTGCGCACGGACCCATTGCAGCGCCGCCAGCACGTGCGTGGCCCTGATCTCGGTGTCAGCCACGTCCACCGAGATCACACGGGCCTCCGGCGCGACCATGCGGATGCACGCGAGCATCCGGGCGGCATGCGATCCGTCGCCGTCGCATCCCGGCATAACGACGTGTTCGTCCGCCCCGAGCGTCCCCGTGTCAACCAGGACCACGGTCTGCCCCTGGCCGCCCACCCGCCACGTGACCCGCGCGTCCGTTGCGCCAAGGTCGTCATCCGTGGCAACCAGCCTCGAGGCAACCCGACGGGACTGCGCATGTTCTTCATGGGCGCGACACTCCTGCTGTCGCACCTGTGCCTCGGCCAGGAACGCCCCCAGGGGGACGCACAACATGGCCATCAGAGAGTCTAGCGCGCGCATAGCGCCCCCTTTCTCAGGCGTAGGCCTGATATTCTGACTGCCACTCCCACCGAATTTCATATTCGGCGGACCCGTCGGGACCGGCCGGCGGAGCATCAATCTCCAGGATGCTGTCACGCGGCGAAGCCATAAAATCCACGCCGTTCTCGGGGCGGTACATCGCACGTACCATGCCATCGATCTCGCGCAATCCTCGGAATCGCCACGTGCTCCGGTGCACCTCGCCGTCGCGAGGCCCTCCCACGCACCGCTCGACCATGACGAGCACCTGTGCTACACACGTATTGCCGGTCATCGCACAATCCTCCTACTCCGGGCAGGTGACCGCCCGGTCCACCCATGAAAAAAGCCCGCCGGAACACCCGGCGGGCCAGACTCATCGTTGCCGATTTCGTGGAATCAGAGACAACACAAAATGACGGCTCTCGTGTTATCGCACGACATGTAGATGCAACGCTTCGTGATTTTGAAAATCACGCGCTTGTCATCATCGTGCCGGCTGGCTTTCGCGCAGATGCGCGACAATACCGTCAACAACGCAGTGATCTTTGTCAGATTCAGTTCGACTTCGAACGGTGCATCATCGCGCTCCGGCGCACGCATGATGTCTTCGAACGACGGGAACACCTCCTTCCCGCGCGGGTCGATGTCGTATGTCGCGGATCCCGCGATAATACGCAACGCGGCATTCTCGGGCGCATCCGGATCGACGTCGCCCGGCACGAATGCCCTGGCGGGAGTTGCCGCCTTGATGCTCGTCGACACCGCCTTAAGCGTGCTCGGCTCAACCAGGACGTCGAACGGCCCGGCATCGGGGTCGCCCTGCGTGGCGATCTCGACGGCGACAACGCCGTTGGTCGCCTGGATTTTGCCAGATCCATCGGCGTCCTGGACCAGCCGCACATGATCCATTCGACCAAACCGTGATTCTTCACCAGCGGCGACCGCCGCAATGGCGGTCATCTTTTTGTCGATCTGCATTCTCCACCTCTCTTTCTCTCTCTCTCTCGGCGTCTCGCGACGTGGCCGGCCCCATGCCGGTCCCGCTGACGCCCTACCCTGCATGCCGTCGTATAACCGTGAGTTCACGCAACCTTGGATGATTGTCCAGGCCGAGACGTTTCTTAACTTCATCTACGTCAGCCTCAGTACGGCAAGCCACGCGCACTGTCTCGGTTCCTCCAAAAAGCCCTATAAAAGCCATGCACATGAACTCTGGCGGCCTCAAATGTGCTGTCAATAGATAGGGATGCGTGACGGGATTGTCTTCGTCACGAGAGACAACGCCTGTCTGTTCCAACACCAATATGTCCTCCATGTTTCGCCCCTTTCTGCCGTGGGTCACGCCCCGGCGCGGTGTCACAGCGTAATTCCCTGTGCGACGTCGGCCGGCATCACATACCAGTCGATGCCGCGACGGATGCAATCCCGAATGAAATTGCGCGCGTTTTCCACGCGCACGAACCTGTACACCGTCTGACGGCCGTCCGTGGTGACCCGCACCTGGACGGCGCGTTGCCCCCGCGTTCGCTTCTTCGGCATTTCCTGTCCCTCCACACCTCGGCGCCCCCATTGACGCCGATCACTTTTTGGACCAGTATCCATACTGGTCCACGCCACCCGCCTGCCGGATTGCATCGGCGAGCGCACGAAAAAACGTTGCTCGGCCGCGCAAAGCCGTGATCATACCGGAAAAGATCTCCTGTACGTGCTCATACCCCTTTTTCGGGTCGAACTGCGCGCGCTTGACGTAGCGCAATCGATACCGGACGCGGCCTTGGAACGAGTCCCGCGAGATCTCCGCGAGATCGTCACCAAAAAACAACGTGATTGACCCGAAGTATGTCCACGGTGCCGGCTTCGAGTCGGTCCAGCGATTAACGTATGCTGGATCTAACCCGAACACGGAACCTCCGGTGGCACGGCGAACCAAGTCGGCCGCCTCATGCCACGTACCATGAAACTCCATGTTCCACCCCCTCTCTCAGAGCGCAATGACGACATCGCTTTTATCCTGCAAACCCCGGCGCGACACGAACAGCAAATCGCCGTCCGCGCGCCGAATCCCGTAGATGCGCTCGCGCAGCGCACGCGAGGCGCGCAACGCCAGCGCCTGCTCATGCAGCGTCAAATTGCGACGCCGGTAGAACCGCACCGACCGGATCGGCACGGATCGGTCCAGCCCGGTCGACCTGTGCACGGTCACCCGACCGCCCGGCGCGTCGACGCCAACGACATCGGCACCCCCGCCATCGTCCATCCAGACGAGGTCGTGCATCTGGACCTCAATGCCGTCATTGTATGCGGCCCGGACAGGGAGTCCGTGCCGTCTGATGAAATTGACGGCGTCCGGTTCGACATTTCCTAATGGCCCCATCGGATTCCCTCACTCTGAGCACACTCAGCCGCATGCCATGTGCATGCGTTTCCGGCCGGCGCCCCGTGGAGGCGTGTGCGATTGCCGGCCTGCCGGGGATCCCGCCCCGGCGCGGTGCTATCCGCGTAATAGCTCTCGCATTTCCCGTTCTTGCGCTATCCCACGGCGGATAGGTCTCCGCCGCACCAGTCGCCTGATGCGATCGGTGAGGTTCCCGTTCTTGGGGCAATACATCATGGACCCACTACCCTGTAGCTCCTCGGACACTTGCTGTCCGAGAGTACCCGGCTGATGGGTGATGTCCCTCACATAGCCTCCGCCAGTCGGCCTCCAGAGGCGCATGTATACCTCGCCATCCACCAGGACAGTGCACCTGCATTCGGGCCATGATTCGTCGCCCTGCACGGATATTCTCATGACTGATTCCCCTGGTGCCCTCAGCCGGCGACCGCATGCCGCCGTTGCCCGACCCGCGCCACATGGAGGCGTGCACCGTGCGGGTCTGCCGGGGATCCGCCCCGGCGCGGTGTTAGCGATTGACTGACGCGAGCGATACCGCGTCAGCCGTCCCGTGGATGCCCACAGGCGCCGTCCCAAGAAAAACGTGCCGGACGAGCGCCCCGCCGTAGCCCGACAGTAACGATAGGGCGTGGAGCACACGCCGTGGCGTGGCGGGACGATTGTCGTCCAAAACTTTTGGGGACATGTACTGAAGCGCCCCCACCTCAGCACCCACGCGGGAAATTGCCCGGTAAACCGTGTCACCGGACTGTATGCGGTCTGCAATTCGTTGTAGCATCGGATTTCCCCTGATTTTAGCACACTCAGCCGCGCACCGATTGCGCGCGTTGCCCGGCCGGCGCCCCGTGGAGGCGTGTGCTGTGCCGGCCTGCCGGGGATCGAGTCCCCGGCGCGGTGCTAATCGCACTCAGTCAGCCCGTGATACGTGACCCGTAGCGGGCCGGCACCATCGCGATGACAAATGGCGAAAATCCGGTCCGGCCCGTTGTAGACGTGCCCACGGATATCTTCGATCTCGTCCGGCGTACGCGGATCCGCGAATAGCTCGTCCGAGAGTTCCCAAATGCCGTATGGCGTGTCGCATGCTTGCTGCCACTCGAGCACGTCCGCCCACTCATCTCCCTCGGGACGCCCACCGTCCCACATGCCAAAACCCGCGTGATGAGGAGTAATCACAGATTCCTTGTACATGTCTCACCCCTTTCTTATGCCGACGTCTCGCCACGCAACCGGCCCCATGCCAGCCCCGCTGACGCCATTTCGCTGTTTGCCGGGGATCACGCCCCGGCACGGTGCCGCTAATCCTCGAGACTCTCGAGGTATCGATAACCAGCCTCGTCGAGCAATTCCGCCCGACCGTCTACCAGCCGACGAACGCCCCGGTCAGAATAACCGCCCTGGGCGGCGCAACCGGCCTGGTCCCGCATCGCGCAACGATGCGCGGCCTCGATCGACCTGTGCACGTGGGGGCAGCGCCCCCGGACCGGTCCCA